>Ga0105048_10002441_pt1 | contig 30199 bp, 32 predicted proteins | sample MAT05_FD_78382 | JGI IMG/M metagenome (GOLD analysis project Ga0105048, IMG submission 78382) | Freshwater microbial communities from Lake Fryxell liftoff mats and glacier meltwater in Antarctica - MAT-05 | ecosystem: Environmental > Aquatic > Freshwater > Ice > Liftoff microbial mat | place... | reverse complement strand
TGTTCATGTGCCAAGTGTCGCTGTCGGCGCCCACGCCGATCAGCAGTTCGCCATAGCCTTGGGTGCGCGTGATACCGCGATTTTCGGCTAGCCCGAGCGGAAGCCACGCGCGCAGTCCTAACAGGCCATACCCCTGCTCGCCGTAGCAAGTTGCCTGCACGTCGCCAAAGACACGATTCCAGCTGCGGGACGCGTCACTCACCTCTCCGTTCGACTCGTGCTCGATGCCGAGCTGCTCACGGAACAGCCCACAGCCGGGGTTAGGCTGGCCGTGCAGCTCTGAATGGTAGTGGGTGTAGTAGATCTCGGGCGCGTAGTTTGATTCGCGAAAGGGCGCCGAGCGATCGAAGATGTCCCACAGCGATTTTTGCGTGTAGGCCAGGTACACGGTGTGGCGACTGGTGTTCGGCCACAGGTCGTATTTGAGGCTGAATTGGAACTTGGCCTGGGTGTCGCGCGTGACCCCGGTGACGAAGTAAGTGGGACGATGAAAGGTGAGGATATCGAGCTCGGGCGTAGCGTCTGCCGGCTCAGGCGCTTGCGCCAACGCTCCAACCGTCGCCAGCGAAACAGCGAGAATGGCAGCGAAGGCTCGGAGTGTCGCGCGGAGGGTGGGGGTCAGAATGTGATATATCATGCAAGCCCCGTTCCCACGCTTAGGGCACCTTGAGCCGCAAAACTGCCTCACCGAGGCAACTGCGCTTGAGCGGTTAGGGAGATCAAGGTCCCCCACAAGGAGCAGAAGCCAGTTGGTGCCAAGCGGTCAGCCACTTAGCGCAGTAATTTGCAGCTATCTTGTAAGTGGCTCGGAACTTGCGTTGGCAAGAGTTATAATGAGGGAACCCGGGCTCAGTCGTCCCAATGTCATGCGACCTTCGCGTTGGGCGGGGGTCATTTGTGTGGGCGTCTCGCTTTGTTGCTTCGTGCGCCCCGTGTTGGCGGAGGGAACCAAGGCAAAAGGCCAGGGCAATGATCATTTATCCGAGCTTCTGTTCGTCAAGGCCGAGGCTGGAGTCCAATACGTGGGGTTTCAGCAATTGCATCTCACCCGCGAATTATTTCCGAGCACAGTGCACACTGACGATGTCGGTCCGGCCGCGGGAGTTGGCGCGGGCGTACGCCTCCTCTTTCTCACGCTCGGTCCGCACTTTCGCTATGCTGTGTTTCGGGATTGGGATCTCTGGAGCTTGGACGCTCAGTTGGGCTTGCGAATTCCCCTTGGATCGGTGGAGCCCTGGGCGATCCTAGGCGGCGGTTACTCAAGGCTTGGACGCTTGCGGGAAAGCCGTGTGCAAGTGCAGGGATACAACATCCGAGTGGGCTTCGGCGTCGACTACTACTTCAACAAGATGTTCTCGCTGGGTGGGAGCGCTAGCGGCGAAGTGCTCGGGATGACGCGTCCCGGGGTTGATCTGAACCAGGCGACCGGAAGTGTTAGTGAGGACGTTTACAAGCTCGACGGCTCAGGCCTCGGCATAGCTCTCCAGGGGTCGGCAGTCGTCGGCTTCCATTTGTGAGAACCACAGCACACCCAACGAAACCAAAACAGAATCAAGTCCAAGCCTTTCGAGGCCCCACGGACGAGAAAGGTAGCTTATTCAATGCATTTACGACCGTTCAGAGTTTTCCCATCGATCCTCCTGCTTGCCTCAGCGGGGGCGGTAACCAATTGCGCCCTTCAACAGGATCTTCAAGAAGCCGCAAGCGGGTGCGATGAGTTTTCGGCAGGTGGTGATGCGGTCGCCAACCTGGACCTTGACATCAATGTCAAGGCTTTTGCCCAAGCCTCTTCGGAGCTCAAGGTCGTCACCGACGGGATTCGGATGGATGTGAAACAAGCCTGCGTTAACATCGCCAAAGACCTTGGCGAAACTGATCGTTGGTCCGATAAGGACGACGACGCCTCCATTTCCAATTCGCAGAAGACGGGTGCGTGCGACGTGGTGGCCGGCAGGATCGACGCCATCATGACGGCGGGGGCGGCCGCTGGGGCCAACTTCGCGCTTGCCATTTCCGGAGGCGAGTGTTCGGTTGATGTTGGCGTGCAAGCAAATTGCGAAGCTGACTGCAAAACGGACGTCAAATGCACCGAGGCAACGATCGAAACCCGCTGCGCGCCAGCCGAGCTGACTGGACAGTGTGATGTGGAGTGCAAGGGGGAAGCAACGTGCCAGGGCCAGGTCAACGCACTTGCCAATTGCATGGGCAAGTGCGAGTCCGAATGCCAAGGTGAATGCAAGGGCGAGCTTCGGGGCACCGTTGAAGGTGGTTGCGCCGGATCTTGCGAAGGCAAGTGTGACGGCGTAGCGACGCCGAAAGGAGGCATTACGACCTGCACGGGTACTTGTGAAGGCAAATGCACGATGCCGAGTCCGGGAGCCAAGTGTCGCGGGAAGTGCGCGTCGAGCTGTAATGGCACCTGCAAGGGCGAATGCAAGCTCGAGGCTTCAGCTCGAGTCCAATGCGGCGCGGGCGTCGATTGCAAAGGCGGCTGCACGGCAGCCTATGCGGCCCCGAAGTGTGAAACGGAGCTCACGCCACCCGTTTGCATGGGCGACACCAGTTGTCAGACCAGCTGCAGTGCACAGGCCTCGGCCAACGCCCGCTGCACGGAACCTTCGGTCACGTTGATTTGCAATATCGATGCGACAGGAGACATTGCCAAGTTGAAGGCGACTCTCGAGGCGAATCTCCCCAAAATCCTGTTAGCTGCCAAGACGAAGGGCCAGCTGGCGATGCGGGCACTGCAGAAAGTCTCTGCAACAGGTCAAGTGGTCGTGCAGAGCGCGAGCAGCCTTGGCGGCAAGGCGATTGCGTGCGCGGGCACAGCTGCATCTGCTTCGGCGAAGGCTGCGGCAAGCGTCAACGTATCAGTGAATGCAAGCGCGAGCGTTAGCGGAAGTGCCTCGGCGCACTCGTCCTAGTTCTCAAGTTGAATGTTAGTCAGGCCCCGGCTCGTCCCTTTTTGGGTGCGAGTCGGGGTATTTCCGTTACTAAGTTGAAATCGAAGGAAGAAACCATCATGCAAAAATCAGCCATCGCATTGGCTTGCGGACTTTGTTCAATTGTAATCTCGGGTCACGCGTCTGCGCAGAGGTTCGGGGAGACGCTGGATGTAGCCTTTTCAGCGGATCGTCTGTTTGGTATCACTTTCTCCACGGTCACAACGGAGCGACCGGGGGAGCCCGACACTCAGCTAGACACGACCCGAATCTCATTCGGCTGGGGTGGCAGAACCGTGGTTTCGCCATACGAGATCCCACGAGCTGCGATTGACGTCTTCGTTGCCGATCGCCTGAGCCTAGGTGGCTCGATTGGTTTCGCGAACGTGTCGGTTGACCGCAACGACGGGCGCGGTTACCCCGATTACAGCACCTTCCTGTTCGCTCCTCGCGTCGGTTACGTGTGGGGATTGAGCGACGCATTTTCGTTTTGGCTACGTGGCGGTCTGAGCTACCACTCGGCGCACGACACCGACGCCAACGAAACGGGCCTTGGGCTCACTCTTGAGCCAACATTTGTGCTCACTCCTGCCGATCACTTCGGGATCGTGTTTGGTCCGACGTTGGATCTCGACGTCACGGGTGACGTGAACAACGGCCCCTACCGCGTCGCTCGGCGCAATAGCACGTTCGGCTTGGTTCAAGTTGGGATTTTAGGCTGGCTCTAAGGGCGACAGGCCGTGCACCTTACTCGCAGGTACTCGGCTGTGGGAGTGGGCAGGCGTGAGCCCAAAGCTTGGCCGCCTTCTGACCGAGTGGCGTCACCTGTTCCTTGAGCCAATCGTCACCGACGAGGAGCGAAACGCCGCTCGACTTGCCCAAGGTCACACCTGCGGATACTAGATTGAGATCGCTCAGCTGCACTAGGAAAGCCCCGCGTGTTTCACCGGGAGCAGTTTGAATGCGGCCGTTTGCCATCAGTGGGCCGCCTTCGAAAGACGAAAATTGTAGGTCGGTCAGCTGGCAATGGCGCCGCATATTAACGGTTCCGACGAGCCCGTGGAGTGGCAGCAAATCCGGTAGAAAACTCGGGATTTCGTCGGTTGCCGACAACGCCAGCAGGGCCGGAAGCCCGTCGCGGAAACGTGCGGAAACACGACCATCGAAGTCCAGATCGTCCAGTGCCGTGATTCGCGTCGCGCTCAGGCCGATTTTTGCCCACCAATCGTCGACTCGTCGCTCTTGGTTCGAGAGGCTCGCGCGGCTGAGATCCACGACTCCTGATAAGATTGCCGATCGGTGGCCCAGGTCGAGTGGGTCGGCGTGCAGGCGTGCGCGCACGTCAGTTCTCATCGACACGTCGCCGATAGTTGCGCGTGCCCGTTTGGCAGTTATCTTGACCGGACCTTCGAGCAGTCCCGCATGGAGCAAGAGGTCGGCATCGACGATCGTCTCTGGAACTTCCGCATTCCAGCGTTTGGGAGCGCCAGCGCCAGCCTTCACACGTAAGTGGAAGGCTCGAGCGATACCAGAAAGGCGAGACTTGCCGCTCTCCGCACCGTGCGTTGGATCGATGGTGGCGCGAATGTCCGCGCCTGCTGTGACGCTCACGTCTCCCCAGCGCAGCCGTGCCCGGTCGATCGAGGCGTCGAGCTTGCCCGAGGCGCGCCCCCCTGGCTGGAGCACTAAATGCGCCTCTGCCTCAGCGCGCTCGAAGCGTGCCCACGGGCAATCGGCGTCACCCGAAGCATCTGCCAGGCTGAGAGCACTTCCGAGCAGTTTGAAATCGAACGAACCGGTAGCTTTTTGCCAGTTGAATGCGTGCGCTCGGCCATTGAAAGTCAGATTTCCCGCAAGCTGATTTGAGGACACGTCCGCGACAGCTGCCCGCAATTCCCCTGTTCCTTGGCCCGAAATGGTACCGCCCGAGTACGCGAGGCTCCCCCGTAACACGCCAGCGCCGCTCCGAAAGCGGATGTTCCCCAGGCGCACATCGTTGAAGACTCGAAGATCCGGCGCGGCAAGTTCGCGGAGGCTCACGTCTGCGGCGACAACCGCCCAAGACTTCGTGACATCCAGACTGTTTGACGTCACACCCAAGACAGCGCCCCGGAGCTTGGCTGCAGCGGACGGACTATCATTCCGGGTCAAAGAAGCTTGCCACACGTTCACGGCCAAACGCCCGCGTCCGCCACCCGCAGCACTCGTTGCAAGGACGGACCACGGACCATCGACCTCGACTGCAAGCGAGTTTATGCTTGCCTTCAAAGCATCGCCTGTGAGCGCGAGACGGCTCGATTCTGTGATCACACCGCGCTTGAGTCCGGCGGCGATAACCAGGTGCGCTCCGGCCAGATCAACGTGGGTGTGGCTTTTGACTGGCACGAAGACACCGAGAAATTCATTCCCGACAACGTCGCCCCTGAGCGCCACCCGTGTGGAGAGCTCTCGAAGCACCGCCAACCCCTCGGGCACGCGCACGTCGAAGGGATCGATGGTACACTCAATCTTCCCCGCCACCGCCTTGAACGTTTCCTTCCCGGCAACGACCACGCGACCGCCGTCGAGCACAAGAGAAGCCGGGCCCACCCACAGGCGGCGTGCTGGCTTAAGCTCAAAAGCGCCTCTTGCGCGCGCGTGACCGAGATAGCGAAATTGTTGAACCCAAAGTTCCTTGGCATGGATGTCCACGTCTTCGAGATGGACAGACCAAAGGTTGTAGCCAGCATCCGGGATGGGCGGCTCGGGCACCCACCCAAGGTACAGCGGCGGGTCCGAGAAGCCGGGAATAGGGGGCAACGCGCGAACACTCGGCGCGTCCTTCACTTCCGGCTGGATGCGGTGTCGAACGCGGAAAACGAGCCCTTCTCCTCGCACTTCGGTCGCGTGGAAAACGCGGGAGAAAAGCTTAGGGAGGCTCAATACCACTCGCACTTTATCCAGCCCTATCAGGGATTGCACGTTGTGATCTTGGATGGTGATGCTGAGCCCTTGGGCATGGATGGTTCCTGGAACAAGCGTCCAGGCTGAAGCGACCTCCGCCTTGGCCGAATCCGTCCCGGCGAACATCACGCTCAGCCCTCCCATGGCAAGAAACGAGTTAGCCGCGAGCACGTAAAGGCCCTCGGCGCCGAGCACGAGCACAACCAGCCAGCGAACTACTCTCAGTTTCTGGTTCAATGGCAGCTCACGATCCGCTTAAACTTCGAGCACGATACGTGCCAGCCATTTTTCAATGATAGGTTCCCGAAAGCGCGAGATCTGGAACGAACCATCGCATGTGTTCGCTGCCGGCCTTCGGCGCACGGACTACCTGACCGAGAGCTGCGCGCGCCACGAGGCCCAGGCTAAATTCGCCCGAGGTAAACCACTCGTAGCCCACCCCGATCGACACTGCAGGTCCAAACGCTGCTGGTTCGATGGGATTGCCCTTCACATCACTCTCGATTTGGATCGCAAAAAGCGCCGCGGCTTGTACGTGAAAGCCGCGCGCCGGGTCCGGGTAGAAATCGATGAACGGCCCTGTGCGAAGGAGCGTGAGCTTGACGCTGTCGTCATCCGGAGTGACACTGCGGCCGTTTTCGACAAACACCGGATCGATGCGAGCCGTCCACATCGTGCCACCCAGTACCAGACCGCGCGCGGGGGTTCCCCCTATTGAAATGGCACCGCTCTGCCCAATGCCTCGGATGCCGCTCCGAGGCACTGAGCCTGAAACATCAGCCCAATAGAAGCTGAGTCCGCTTTCCGATCGAGCAAAAAAACCCTCGTGAACGAGTGCTCCGGGCTCGGGTTCCAAACACTTTTCCTCCGAATCATTCGGATGGGATGCCTTTTCGGCAGGTGCTCCGTTCACGACACGGTTGAACAGAAGCATGGCGAGAATTCCCGCCACTACTAGGGGCTTCGAGTAAACCACTAGATGAGAATAAGGACAACGACAACCAACAGCACAACCGCAAGGGCTGAGGCTCCAATGACCACCGTATCGCCGCCTCTGTGCTCCTTGGCGCCCGGTGAGGCGGCCTCCCGCGCGGCGTAGCGTTTCTCCTCGCCTGGAGTGGCGCGTTCAACTGAACGCGGCTGAGAGGCCAGCTTTGGAGTTGTGGTTTCCGTGCTTTGTGTAACCTGACTTCGAGCATCCAATGCGTGGGCGGGCGAGGAAAGGGTGAAGGTGAGCAACAAGCTGAGGATGAGTAAGCCAGTGGTGGCGAGCGATTTGATCTTCATGTCACTCACTACTGCAAGCAACATGCCCACGTCGACAGTAACTAGCGAGGCGCAATCCGCGGATCCCCATGGGGCAAGAACGCCACGATCGTCACAGCTTTTGTCAGGGCCCACTCTTTTTCAAAGCCAGCGAGGCTATCGGTCTGCCAACCGCGAGCTGGATCGAGCAGCAAGAGCTGCTTCTTGGTGGGTTCATAACCAACGACGACTTGGTAATGCGAAAGCGCCTCCCTCGCCCCAACCATCTTACCTAGCCCAACGATAACCGGGCGCCCACGCGCCAACTCGTGTTCGATGTCCTGCATCGTCCCGAAAAACACGTACGCCTGCAGCCCCAGGCTCCGCGCATATGTCGCCATATCTCCCGCCTTTAGCCGCTTATCTGTACGACCAAGCAGTGCCGAGATGGAGCGTGGCGTCGCCGCATAGCCCCAAAATTGAAGCACGGAAGCCAGCACAGCAGCGCCGCAATCATTGCTCTCCTCCTGAAGCACAAGAGGAAACTTCGGTACCAGGATCCAAGCTCCCTGCTTGACGACAACGGAGGGGTCAACCGCTGTCGAGGTGCCCTGGTACGAGGCACATCCGGCACTTAGCGCTCCGAACAGGATGAGCACAGCCAAACCCGGAGCAAACGATGGTGTGTGGCACTTTGCCTCAGATTTACTAAATCGCCACGCCGCGTTACCCACTATTTGCACCTTCCCAGCTCGCAGATGTTCTTCTTTCCGCGGCATAGTTTCATGCAGCCACCGCAATTGTCCGGATCGCTTTTGGTGTCCACGCAAGCTCCGCCACATTTTGAAAGACCCGCATCGCACGCCACACCACACTGGCTATCAGTACAGGTGGCCCTGCCGCCCATCACGGTCGAGCAGCTCTCCCCGCACTGCCCGCAGTTCGCGACATCGCTCTTTGCGTCAACGCACTTCAGCCCGCAACGCAGCAATCCGCCGGCACACACAAACGAACAGCTTCCGCCATTGCAGCTGGGTGATGCGTTGGTAGGCGCAGTGCAAACCTTTCCGCATGCGCCGCAGTTCGAGGTGTCCGTAGAGAGTTCTACACACGAGCCGCTGCAAGCCGTTTTCGCCCCGCATTCCGTGGCGCATTTCCCCGATTGGCACACTTGACCGAGGGCGCAGACTCTCGCGCAAGCGCCGCAATGGTCCCCGTCCGAACCAAGATTGACGCATTGGCCATTGCACGCGCTAAACCCCGTATTGCACATGAGTCCACACACGCCGGACTTACAGAGCGGAGCGCCGTTAGCCGCCGGTGCACAGGCCTTGGCACACGCCCCACAGTTTTGTGTATCGATATCATTGCGAACACAAGCCCCATTGCACCACGCATAGCCAACATCGCAACGAATTTTGCAGACAGCGCCCTCACAGCTTGGCGCGCCCTGAGCCGCTCCCGGACACATCGTTCCGCACTTTCCACAATTGGCAGGATCGCTCGCTGTATTCAGGCAGGAACCGCCACAGTTTTGGTCAGCGCCTGAACACGTCAGGTTACACGTGCCCAGGCTACAAACCTCCCCGGGACCACAAACCCGGCCACACGCACCACAGTTCGCTGGATCGTTGGCTGTTTTGGTGCAAACCCCGTCGCACTCAGCGTAACCCGGATCGCACACGATCGCGCACGCTCCCAGCTCACACTTGGCCTGGCCTTGTGCTGGCAAATTGCAGGCGTTCCCACACATCCCACAACTGGTCATGTTGGTGTTCAGATCGACGCACGCGCCTCCACACCTGGTCAGCCCCTCGCTGCACTTGAAGTCGCACTTGGAGGCGACACATACGGGGGTGGCTGACGTTGGAGCTGGGCAACGCATTCCGCAAGTGCTGCAGTTGTCTCCATTCGAAGTCACGTCCACGCACGCGCCGGAGCAGGGTGAAAGTCCTGCTCCACAGGTCGTGGCACAGACACCGTTCGAGCACACTTCGCCGGTGCCGCACTTCTTGTCGCAGCTGCCGCAGTAACCCGGATCGCTGTTTGTATCAGTGCAGTCTGTTCCACACTGTTGGGAGGGCGCTCGGCAGAGCGTTTGGCATTTGCCATCGACGCACGTCGCGCTCCCGCCCACCGCTTCCGCACAAGCAACGCCGCACGCTCCGCAATTTTGGGGATCGGTGGCGAACTCCACGCAGCGATTGCCGCAAGGTGAAGACGGCGGACGGCAGGCAAAGTTGCAGTCGTTGTCGAGGCAAATCGCGGCTGCGTTTGCCGGAGCACTGCAGACAGCGCCGCAGCCACCGCAACTCCGAGGGTCGGTGGAGAGAAGAACGCAATTGCTACCGCAAAGCGTCATCCCCTCCGAGCAAGTAATCGGTGGCACCACCGATACTCCACCCATGAGCGCGCCCACGCGCACACACAGGTTAGTGGTGGCGCAGACATAACCTTCCGCGCACCGCCCGGTGGCATCGCATTGCTTGCCCTCTAGGCTGGTCGAAATCCCCGGATCGCAGGCGGAAAAAAGACAAAAAGAGAGTAGCGCCAAAAGCCTCGAAACCCGCGCGCTCACTGGAAGGTACCCGTGGCAACGAGTCCGCAACCCCTACCCACACAGCCTAGCCCAATTTGCGAGATGCGCGTCGGTTTTGCATCGAAGATGAAGAGGATGCCGCCCGTGAGCACGAGCCCGCCCCCGACGCCCGCCAGAACGCGAGCAGTAGTTTTTAGTGTTTGCATGTTCTCGATACGTCGTTCAAATTCCAACTGGGACTGCGCTTCCTTCGCCTGAGACTCTTCGGAGCGTCGCGCCAACTCAAAACCGAGAGCAGTGGCCAAGCTGGCTGCACCCGTTCCGGTTACCACCCAAGGTGCGATCCCAAGGGGGCGGCCGCGATCAAGCTGCTGATCACCGACTCGTACGGGTTGCGACGGAGCTTCTTTGACCGCAACCGGGTCAGGCCGGGCAGCATCCATGCGGAGAAATACGTCCGCCGGCGAACGCTCAGCAAGAAACACGTCGATTTCTCGATCCCTGTAACCAGCCAGCTGAAGCAAGAGATGATGCTTGCCGGGACTGAACTCATCGGTAAACGGTGTGACCCCCACGCTTCGCTCATCAAGTGTCACGGTTGCACCAGCGGGCGTTGAAAACACGCTGAGCTGTTGCACCCCGCGGGCCGCTAGGTTGGCCGAGTACGCCGCGATCTTGGCGCGTACCTCGGAGGCATTTTTGACTTTGGGATTGCGCCGCAAGTAGTCACGATACCAGCGCAGTGCCGAGCGTTCGTCGCGCCCTTGTTCGTAGGCAAGCGCGATATTGAAGGAGAGGGCTGCGCTCGGAGCCAATTTGTCTGCTTCTAGAAACAGCCGAACGGCGTCCGGAAATCGTTTCTCGCGATAGGCTTCTGTGCCGAGTTGGTATTTGATCTTGGCCAAGTCGCGACGAGATTCTGCGACGGCTTCGCCACTTGGAGCGTCTGCGAGCGCCGTTGAGAACGAGGTGCATACGGACGCTACGCATGCGGCAGCGGCAAATAGGGTAATAGCTTTCCTTCGCCAGGGTATCCACATTCAGGCCTCAATACGGCTGGATCAAGTCACGGGCGGAATCGGAAAGCGCATCAGCCTTGGGAGTGGAAGGCGGAACCGCGAGTGTATTTTGCGTCGTTGGGAAGCGGTTCGCTTTCGCTCGGGACACACTCGGCATGAAGGCGGCTTCAGGCTCCAGCGGTAGGGACTCGGCAGTCCTGACGACTTCTACAACGGCGGAAACAGGTGACGGCGGAGGAGCCTCAAGTAGCCGACGCATCGGGAAGCCCGCTGCCCGCAGAGCTAGTTCGTTGGCGTTTGCGGGTGTAGCAAAGGAAGAGCGGTTCAAAGAATCCCAGATTCCGATGCCACCAAGGATAGACAAAAGAGCGATCAACTGCCACGCTCGCCGTCCGCGCATCGGAATCTTTAGCTGGGATACGCTACCGCGGATACTCAACGGTTTGGTGGTTGCCGTCACTTCAGCTTCAGCTTTAGATTCACGCGTCCGGCCCGTCCGTGGATTCGACGTACCCAAAGAAACGAGTGGGAAAGGTGTCGACTCTTGCGCGCGACCCCACCTCGCTTCTAAGGAAGCCCCGCACGCGTCTCGCAACACGCCTTGATTGAGGAGCCAGAGTGCAAGCTCGGCACCGAGCGTGCGGATCGAATCTGGCCGCAGCTCTTTTTCCTTGTGCAATCCGGAACGAATGATGTTAGCCAAGACGTCATCAACGTTTGCATCGGCGGGGAACGCGGCCGGTTCATCTTGCACAATCGCATTCAATAACGCACGGTTGTTGCCGCCTTTAAACGGAACGGAGCGTGTGATGAGCTCATAGAGAACCACCGAGAACGACCAAATGTCGGAGCGATGGTCCACATCTTCACTGCCATAGGCTTGCTCGGGTGACATGTAATCGGGGCTCCCGATGAGCGTCCCGCTTTGGGTGAGGTGTCTAGCCTCGCTGGGATCCCCGTTCATCTTCGCGATGCCGAAGTCTAAGAGCTTTGGCTGAATCCCCTCGTCAGTTCGAGAAATGAATACGTTGTCCGGTTTCAAATCGCGGTGAACGATGCCCTTCTTGTGGGCGAGGGCCAATGCTTCGGCGATAGGCAACATGATTTGGATGGCCTCGACACACGATAGGGGTCCTCGCGAAAGCACCTGCCCAAGGCCTTCACCAGTCAGAAGCTCCATAACTATGAAAGGCTCGCCGTGCTCTGTTTCCCCAATATCGAACACTCGAACAATCCCTGGATGCAGAAGTTGCGCGACCGCCCGCGCCTCGATCTTCAACCGCTCAACGAGCTCGTCGCACTTTGGTCCCCCTCGTAGGAGCTTGATGGCCACCCGCGATTCCAATTGAAGGTTAAGCGCGCTCCACACTGCGCCCATACCGCCCTCGCCAACCAGCGATTCAAGCTGATACTTGCCCAGTATAACCGAACCCTTCGCAAACGAACCAGAACTGCGCTGCGAAGAGAAAGGTGATGCAAGGGAAGTCGGCATGTGGGAAAAGGAAGCCAAGGTTAGTGCTAGGGCGCCCATGGGTGGTCCTTGAGCAATATCCGCGCCACTGCCTAATCGCGCTAAATACCAGTCTGGCTCGTGGTTCGGAGTAGGTTGAGCCGCGCTGCCGCCCCAACTGTGGCGAAACGCCCCATTGGCGCGAATTCCGCGGACGAGAGGTTGCTGAGCTGAGCATCCCCAAGCGCTCCTAAACTTGTCCGTGAGCGCCATCTCAAAGTCGAACACAAGGTAGTAAGCATGCTTACTATATTCCAAGGAACGAAAAGGGCCGCTCACCTAGCGCTCCCACCTCGTGGGTTGCATTGTGCCGACGGGTGGCGGGGGACCTTTCGGCAAGCGCTTAGAACTGAGAGCGCTCGGTGACCTCCACGGCACGGTCGAGCGCTTCACCCAATTCTTTGGCAGTTGCAGGTTTTACCGGCAGCGCTTGGGATTGGGCGAAGCACGTGGACGTGCGCCCGCTCAGCGACCACACCAGGTTTCCGCTGGGAAAATCGACTGCAAAAACCTTAGCTTGCCGCCCAGGAAAAAACTGGGTGGGTTGGCCACGTTCGAGAGGTGCCGGCGTGAACTTGTTCTGCGTTCCAGCGGGGACGCTCACTGGAACCAGGTTCGGGTTGAGGTACCCGAAATACGCCGTGTAAAAGCCCGATTGTTGAACCACGCACTCGAGCACCGGCCTCACGCGCTCTGTCGGTGCGCTTCCAAGCGTGAAGCGTGCCACAGCCGGGTCGTGGTCGCTCGTTTGCTGCGCGAATTCTGCGTTCACGTGCACCAGGTCGAAACCTGCGAGGGCCGCGCCAGATAGCGCCGGGGTCACCATGATGTGGTCAAGAACCTGTGAGTTGCCATCGAACACGTAGCTGTAGCGCTCAGAGTCGGGCAACGTTTCCACTGCGCGGTCAATGAAAGCGAGCCCGCGATCGGTGCGAAAGAGGAAAGCGACACGGATGTTGCCACCGGGCTCCCCGCCGTCGCTGTTATTCTCCGGTTCGATCAAACGAGTGCTGTAGCTCGGACCGCCGGCCGTGCTGATCGCGGCGACAAGCGTTGACAGCGTGACGTCGGCGCTCACGGTGCCGTCGTTGGTCGCACCGTTTTTGTCATGGACTTCTTCCAAGGGCTATAACCCAAGTGCAGCGTGTTCTCTAAAGCGTTCGTGAGATAATCACGTGACTTGCGTGTGATCAGCCATTCCGTCGGCCGAACACAGTTTTGTTGCCGGTGTGCGCTCGGGCGTGTGACGACGATGGGGTAATCGCACCTTCACCGTCGTTCCCACGCCGATGGCGCTGTCGGTCAAAACTTCGCCCCGTGTGCCTCCACCAGGCTGCGCACGATGGACAAACCGAGGCCCGCCCCCGGAGCTGAGCCAGGAGCACCCTGGCTCAGTGCTGACATCCGCCTTCGTTTCGACAGAAGGGTCTGAAGCTATCGGAACCGTGCGCGAGGCGCATGCTTGAAGACATTCTTCAGAACGCTCTGCGCCGCCCAGTAGCCGCACATGCCGTGAACGCCCCCGCCAGGTGGGGTCGATGAAGAGCAAAGAAATACATTTGAAAGCGCGGTCCGATAGGGATCTAATTGAGCGGTGGGTCGAAAGAACAACTGTCGCAGGTCGGCAAGGCCACCGTTGATATCCCCTCCGACATAGTTGGCGTTATAGCGTTCCATATCCATGGAATTTCGCTGAGAGCGCGCTAGTATGATGTCCTTGAAGCCTGGAGCGGCACGTTCGATTTCGCTTTCGATCGCGTCGGACATGTCCTCGGTATCGGCGTGCGGAACATGGCAATAAGCCCACGCCGTGTGGTAGCCAGCCGGGGCGCGACTTGAATCGAAGAGACTCGGCTGGACAAACAAAACAAATGGGCGTTCAGGGCGACGCCCGGAATTGGCTGCGGCTGCCGCTTCCGCCATTCTTTCGAGGGGTCCGCCGATATGTACGGTGGCAGCCCGAGCACACGCGGGATTGCGCCACGGAACGGGTGCGCGAAGGGCCCAATCCAGCTTGAACACCCCCGGACCGTAGCGAAAGCGAGAAAGCTTAGCAGCGTATCGCGCGGGCAAGTGGTCGCCGAGGATGCGCAGTAGCTGCTTAGGAGTGACATCAAACACGTAGGCGCGAGCGTCCGGTAGGTCCTTTCGACTTCTGACCTCGCGATCAACTTGAAGCTCTCCGCCCGCCGCTTCCAGGCAGCTCACGAGCGCTTCGCAAATGGCGCGTGAGCCGCCGCGAGCTAGGGGCCAACCTACTGCGTGGCCCGCGATCGCCAGTACCAAACTAAACGACGCTGTGGCCGCGGCATCCAATGGAAGCATCGCGTGCGCTGCCATCCCAGCGAGCAGGGCGCTCGTTCGAGGATTACGAAAGCGCTGGGCTAGGCCCGTCATCGAGCGCAGAGCCGTCCAGCCGAAGCGAGCTAAAAGCCATGGGTTTGAAGGGAAGCTGAGCGGGCCGAGGATATCACGGGCCAAGCTCGAAAAGTGGTTAGAAAACGGTCGCATGAGCTTCTCGTACGCTTCCGCGTCGACGCCGAGCTGGGCGGAGGTTGCCTCCAACGAGCGTTCCAAGGTAACGACTGTTTCGTCGTCGAAGACATGCGCGAGAGGTGCGGGAGATTCGATCCATCCGAGGCCGTAGCGCTCCAATTCGAGCTCCCGGAACGCGGGCGAGCCGATGGCCAGCGGATGTACCGTTGAGCACACGTCGTGAAGGAAGCCTGGCAGCGTTAGTGCTTGCGAGCGCATTCCACCGCCCGGCTGCGAGTGCGCCTCCAAGACGAGCGTCCTCAGGCCTGCCCGAGCCAAGAAACAGCCCGCGGCAAGCCCATTCGGCCCTGCGCCGACAATCACGACGTCGTGGCGCTGCGGCATGGGCTAGCTCGAAGGGCGGGGCGCAGGCCGCGTCAGGATTCGTACGAAACGCGTCGCAACCCAAGCCAACAAACCCACCATGCTGATCCTCGGCCGGCGATGTCCAGTTACCTCCGCGCGGCCTTGCAGGGGGGCGTACAGGCTGCCACTCGTCTTGGGCTCGCTCTGCTTTTCGAAGTGCCATTCGCTCAGCACCTGTAGGAGCACACGTTCAAAGAAGCTCGGGAATATGCCGTGGAGCATCACGCAAAGCGCTGCAACGCGCGGCACGTGCCGTTCCCGCCGCGGCCGTTTTGCAAGACCGACAATGGCGCGCGCCACTGTCGATGCGTCTTGAACTGGAGGCATCGCTCGCGCCTTGAGGCCAATGAGATTGCCAGCAGTTTCGAAGTGCGGCGTGTCAAGGGCGTACGGAAACACCGAGCACACGTGAATGCCCGGCTCGTCGGCAACTTCCGTGCGCAGAGCCTCCGAGAGGCCACGCAGGCCAAACTTGCTAATGACATAGGACGGTACGAAGGGCTGCCCCACTTTGCTCAGGATGGACCCGACGTTGATCACGATTCCCGCTTGTTGCCGCCTAAAAATGGGTAGCACTGCGCGCACGCAGAGCATGGCGCCAAAAAGATTGGTTTCGATCACCCGTCGGTGATCCTCGAACGAGCCCTGATCCAAGCGAGCAAACAGGGTGACTCCGGCGTTGTTGATCCAAATATCTATGCGGCCAAAGCGCTCCATGGTTCGCGCCACCAAGAGCTGGACCTGTTGCTCAATGGTGACATCCGTCGTGATATACAGAGTGCGCTCTTCACCCCCACAGAGGGCCGCTGTTTCCTGGAGAGCACTTTCTCGGCGCGCCGCCAACACGACGAAGGCGCCCTGGTTCGCGAATTGGATCGCTGTTTCACGACCGAGGCCGCTCGAAGCTCCAGTGATGACGATGATCTTCCCGGCCAAGCCGCTGCGCTCGTGGGGTTGGGTAAGAAGTGGCACCGCAGCCTCCTTTAATGGGCGAAAAGGAGATTTTGCCGATGAGCTACCGAGAATAAGCATTCGCACAACACGCCGCCCCCGAACATTCCGGAACGGCGTATTGGCGACGCATCACCTGGCTTGGACGTTCGTCGGGTCTGTCTTGCTTCGATAACACTCGACATTCGTCCGGGTCTTTCCATTACGGTCGACGTTCGTCGCCCTTGGGGCTCGGCACGGCGGCCTCACCGGTAGCGCTGATGTCGTGAGCTCCCTCGCGCTTGAACAGCTCTTCGGCGCGCTTCTGCGCGTCACTGTTCTCGACGTGCACGGCCATTAGGATGTTGCCGCCGCGCAGCTTGCCTTCGTACTTCTTGGCTTCGAGCTCGGGGATCCCGAGGCCGATCAACGCCCCCGTCACTCCGCCGACTGCGGCCCCTGCGGCCGCTCCGCTGAGCGCCGCCATGAGCGGGCCGGCCGCGATGAATGGGCCGAGGCCCGGAATCGCAAGTGCACCGATCCCCACCAACAGGCCGAGGGTGCCGCCTATGACGCCGCCACTGGCGACGCCAGCCACCGCGCCTTCGGGCGCCTTCGTGTTATGCTCGTGAGCAAAGTCGCGCGTCCCGCCCTTGTCGGGGAAAAGCGCGGAGATATCGTTGTTGGCAAAGCCCGCGCCCTGGAGCGCGGTGACTATCTTTTCGGCTTGAGTGTGGCTTTCCACGATCGCGATAACGGTTTTGTTCTTGCTCATATGAAACTACCTTTCACTTCTTCACTTCGAGTTGGTTGTCGACTTGAGCGGCGCCTGCAATTTTGCGTGCCGCAGCTTCGATACGGGAACGTTCTTGCAAGGTGTTAACTGGACCGCGCAACGTGACCTTGCCATTGACGGTGATGATTTTTACGTTCTTGGCGGTGAATGAGAGTGAGTCGTCGCCGATGACCGCTTGCCGAATTTGCTGAGTGATCTTCAGGTCGGTCTCGCCGTTTCCTTGATCCATGGGAGTCAAGGCCCCGGCGTTGGCGTCACGCTTGTTTACTTTGGTGTTGTCAGGCGCGGTGCCATTTTTTGCCTTGCTGTCCGCCTTTGGTTGGGTCGCGGGGGGCGGGTAATCCTGAGCGGTGGGGTTAGCGTCCGTTTGCGCCGTATGCCCGTCCGCGGATTTGCTTCTGTTCGGCCCGCCCGGAGCGCGGTCGCTTGTCGGGCCCGCACTGTGTTCCGCCATCGGCCGCGCGCCGGAGGAGGCTCCGTACGAGGCTGGAGTCACTGCCGGTGCGGAGTCGGGGTTCGTTTCATTCCATGGCTTCGGCTGATTTTCCGCTGGTTTGTTCGTAGAGCACGCTGCTGCAACCAGGCAAAGGCACGCTCCTGCGTAAAGTTTCATATTTATTTCTCCTGAGTAAGGTGGACGCGTCACGTTGGCGCCGTAGCCCCCTCAAGCAATGTGCGTGCCAGGTTCACGTCTGGTGTGTGCGCGCGGTGACCTGGGCCTGCACGAACCCAAGCAGCTCTGGTTGATAGGTACCTGCTTGCCTCACTGTGTCACCCTTGGCGAGGGCGGGCTCATCAGACCGATGAAGCGTCTTTCGTTGCAACGGTTCGAGATTCCGGCGCTTTCTGGGCGTTGTCACGAGTCCGCCACCGCCCATCACCATCACGCCGCCGGTTTCAACACAACCTTCGTCCAACCCGTGTCCCGGGCGTGAAAGTGCTGGTACGCCTCAGGAGCTTGGTCGAGGGTCAGCCGGTGCGAAATGATGCGCGAAGGTTGCGCCTTGCCAACACGGATCAATTCGCAGAGACGGCGGTTGTACGCCTTCACGTTTGCCTGCCCCGTGCGGATCTGCTGCCCCTTGAACCAGAGAGCGCCGAAATCAAAGGCCATCTTGCCCTTCTTCTCCAATTCATCTTTAGCCTTTGGATCTTCGGCCACGAACACCCCTACCACGCCGATGCCACCCGTCGCCTTGGTCGAGGCGACCACACTATTCATGGTGAGGTTATTCACTTCGTGCCCATTCCGATCGCAACATTGATACCCGACGCACTCGCTGCCTCGATCAGTCCCAAGACCATCCGTGTGTTCCAAAATCGCCTCAACCGGGTCGGCTTTGCGCATGTCAATCGCGGTTGCCCCGAGGGATTCGGCAAGGGCGAGTCGGTCGTCGTGAGAATCCACGACAAAGACCCGCGATGCCCCCTTGATCATCGCCGACATCGCGGCCATCAGACCTACCGGGCCGGCCCCGTAAATCGCGATGGATTCACCAGCCAACAGCCCTGCGAGCTCGGTCGCGTGCCAGCCAGTTGGGAAGATATCAGACAACATCACATAATCTTCCTCCTTCTCGGTCGCGTCTTCGGGAAGCACGAGGCAATTAAAATCCGCATAGGGGACACGGAGCAATTCGGCCTGGCCTCCTCGGTACGGTCCCATGCCGGCAAAACCATAGGCAGCTCCAGCGTTTCCCGGATTACAAGTTAAGCAGTACCCCGTAAGTCCGCGCTCGCAGTTCGCACAAAAGCCACAACCAATGTTGAAAGGAAGGCAGACCCAATCGTTTTTCTTCACGCGATCAACGCCCGCCCCTACGGCGATAACTTGGCCAAGGTTTTCATGACCAAACACCCCGCCCTTTTCGAAGGCGGTTCGGCCGTCGTACATGTGGAGGTCCGAGCCGCAGATGTTCGTTGTCGAAATTCTGACCAGCACGTCCGTCGGCTTTTCGATTGTTGCGTCCGTCACGTCCTCGACGCTCACTTTGTGCGGTCCGTTGTAGATCACAGCCTTCATGTTATCTCTTCCTCGGGTAAGTCGACGGCGGTCGACGTGGTTACTGCAGCCCTCGACAGCGCAAAAGTGCATGCTTCGTGCCAAGATAATGCAAAGGTAAGGAGAGAGCTAACAGTTGCGAGCGGGTCTCAACACTCAGGGAACACTCCTGCGAGCGCAATTTGCGCTCGCCCAAGTGAGGAGCCTCACTTGCTCGTATCGTCGAGGCCCTTGAGAAAAAGAACGACGTCGCTACGCGCAGCGCTCTCCGCTATGTAGAAAGGATGGGGCGCTGTCGGACTCCGTGTCGGGTCCAGCGAATTATCTAGAGTCGGTACTGAATTGTCATGCAGAAATACCGGTTTACGAGTGAGGTCCATCTAAAGCGGCATAGCAACGCCGCGGTTCAGCCCGCGCAAGGTCGCGTTGATAGCGATCATCTAGTCGTCAAAGGTGGTGCCAGCGGTATCTGAAACGGGCCCCGCCGGCGGATTGCGCGGAGCAAGCACCACAGGTGTATCTCCAGGGAAGATCTTGTTCATTTCCACGATCATGGCGGGCACGAACTTCGATTGATCAACGTTGTGGCAACTTGTGCATTTACCGGTGGTGCGAAAGACTTCGCGTCCGCGCGCGGCCGCTGCAGCGTCCACAGTGGCTCCTTTGGGAGAACGTAGACTACTCAAGTAGCCGCTCAAATCGAGAAGCTTCTGTTTGTCGACGCGGAGGCCTATCAAGTTTTCGCCCTCACCGGGCATACCGGCAGTAACAGCCGTGACGAATGGACCATTGGGGGCGCCGCTGGCGGTGAGCACCTCCGCATAGTCAGCTGCAAGCTTGTCGCCGACACTGCCAGCGGCAGTGTTAAGAAACGCCTTGCCTCCCGGGGTGAGCAGGTTCGTCATGTCAAAAAGCACGGTGTAGACCGTGTTCGAGAAGTGATCGAGCTTCTGAAGTTCACCCGCGCTTCCCCACGGAGCTGCGAGGTTTGTCGCGAAGAGCGGGCTGTTGTGCATGGGGTTCCCGTTCCCATCCACAGTGTCGTCGAACATCCCCACGGGGTAGTAACCTGGATTTAGCGCCAATGCACACCTGGGGCGGCAGTGCACCAACATTCGCTTCAGCGACCGCGTTGAATCCCCGCGGCTCGCTTCTCGGCCACTTGAGTCACATTCTTGAAGGCGGGCGCGCCCGAACGCACGAAGGTCCCTCGAAAGCTTAGTTCGAAGGTGAGCGAGTCGCTGCCTACGTCCAATGTCGAATCGGGAGAGCTCATCAGCATCAACGCGCTAACATCCGCCGTGGTCGCCACGCGAAGGCTCGCGTTGAGTCCATCTGCCAACGCCCAGATCAGTTTCTCCCCAGGGCGCAGGTATTGTTTGACAGCGCTGGCCAAGGAACACGCTTCCAATCCAAGCTCCGCTCGCTCTAGCTCAGTCGCAAATGCAAGCCTTTGCCCGCCAAATTTGGCGCGTGCTAGCGACGGGCGTATCAAGAGCGCTACCTCGGGAATCGCTGCGCGCAGCGCAATTTTGCGGAGCTCAAAGCGGAAAGCGCCCCGCGCACGGATGTGAACGCCAACGCCCTCCGAAAACGAAATGTCTCCCTCCGAGGGTGCTTCTAGTTCAAGCCAGCATCGCTCCTCTCCCTTAGAAGGCATATCGAAACGCAGGGGTGCGAGGTCGCGTAATAAATCAGCCAAATCCGAGCGTGATAGTTGAGCTTTCAAAATCATGACGGGCACTTTGAGTTGGGAGTAATGGGGGTTCCTGAAGGGGCGCTAGGCTACGGGCGCTCCCGAGGCGTTGCAGGCACCGTACCAGGCAGGCGCTCGGAGACATCAGCGAAGATGCCGCGAGCATAAAAGCCATGGCGAGGCGCTTTACCGCTCACACGGGCAAACGGCACGAACGTTGCTCCGCCAATCCACAGCGCCAATATGTCTACCAGAAGTTCCAAAGCGAGCCTGTCGTCAGAACTGCGGTTCAACCCACTCTGCGACACTGCTGCCAAAACGCCACGGTCAGCCCTGCGGCTGCCTCCTATCAACTCAGCAATCTTGCTCGTCAGCGTGACAAGCCAGGTGCTTCGCCAGTGGTGCGATCGTTCCGGGAAGCTGGTGTCGAAATGGCTGTTTCTCGGGCAGGCCGCGGGGTTCCCTGCTGCTACTCTCCGGCTTAGTCGGAGCTGCGATCACGCTCTACCATCGTCGGTCGTCCGGAGCGCGACGATCAAAGTCGTCCGGAGCGCGAGAGACAGCGTGAGCATGTGACCGCTGAGGAAGAGCCACTTTTAGACCTAGCCCGAGCGCTCGAACGATTGAACTATCATTTCGTGAGTGTGACCCCCGAAACACGCCGTCGGGTCCTAGCCAGCCGGGGCGGAGCTGAAGCGCAAAGCCTGGATCTACGCGATGTTTTCGGGTGGAATTTACCATTCGAGGCGGAGCTGCTCCCGGCGGGGCTTCTCGACACCATGTTGCGGGCGCAGATCTTGGACACGACAGCGGGAATGATGCGTTCTTCGGTGGGGTTTTCTACTTGCATGGGGCGCCTCTTTGTTCGCTCCGCGGCGCCGACAACCGCCAAGGATGCAGTTTTCTTCGGCCCCGACACCTACCGATTTTGTGCGTTTCTAAAGCAGATGGGTGCGGCCCATGGGCACCTCGTGGACATCGGGTGTGGGAGCGGAGCGGGGGGGCTCGTGCTGGCGCAGAATGTCACGACGGTCACCCTGACCGACATTAACGAGCGCGCGCTCGCTTATGCCCGCATCAACGCGCTGCTCGCAGGCTGCGTGGTGAACTTGGTCAAAAGTGATGTCCTCGAGTCTGTGCACAGCCCCATCGACACCATCGTCGCCAACCCGCCTTATTTGCAAGACACGCTCGGTCGTCAGTATCGACATGGAGGGGGCAATCACGGCGAAGCCCTCGGACTGCGCATCGTGGAGCAAGCAGTCGAAAGCTTGCGGCCAAACGGCGTTTTACTGCTTTATACGGGCGCGCCGATCATCGCCGGGCGGGATTCATTTTGGGAGCAAGCGAAGCCCTTGCTTGCCCGGAGGCAGGCGCGCACTCACTACTCGGAAATCGATCCAGATATCTTTGGCGAAGAGCTCGAGCTCCCAGCCAACCAGGGCGTGGAGCGGTTCGCCGCGGTCGGCCTTTGTGCGTGGATGCCGGGCACCAGCTGGCCTTAAAGTTGCAACCACGGGTGCGCATGGTCGCTCTGAAGTCTATCGCGTGGGAGCAAACTTCCAGTGTATCTCTCCAGTTGAAGCTGGCGGAGTTCAATCGTCAGAGGCTGACGCCGTCTTTTCACGACTCGGCCTTTCAAAGCGCACGCTTGGAGCAGACGCTGTGCGAACAGTCGGATCTTCAGATGAAGGAATGCCGTTTCGTCGAACGCGAAAGGCTGGGGATTGCCGACGCCGTAGCGCGCGCTCCGAGCGATGCCAATTCCTTTATCGAGTGGTTTGAGGGGCTCGAAGCAGAGGGGCCCGGTCAGGGCCATCCGCTGTTTCCGTGGCTCGCGGATGTTGCCGATAATGAGCAGATGCGTTGGTTTGTGGGCCAAGAAATGATGGGTGAGTCCGGTTTTGAGGATCTCGTCGCCCTCACGCAAGTGAAGCTGCCCACCCGCGCCAAGCTCGAGTTAGCTCGCAACTACTGGGACGAAATGGGGCAAGGCAAAGAAGCGGGCATGCATGGTCCCATGCTGGCGCGCCTGGCCCGCGACCTTCAGATCGATGTGCTTCGAACTGAGCCTGTTTGGGAAGTATTGGCGCTCAGCAACCTGATGGTGGCACTCGCGATGCACCGGCACTACGCCTTCCAAGCCATTGGAGCGTTGGGCGTTATTGAGCTCACGGCGCCCGGGCGCGCCACGTTAGTGAATCAGGGCCTCAAACGGCTGGGGCTCTCCGGCCAAACGCGCCAATATTTTGCGCTCCACGCGACGCTCGATCGACGTCATTCCGCAGCGTGGAATCGCGAGGTGATAGCCCCGCTCATTCGTTCCAACCCAGCGTTAGCACGGCCGATCGCCGAAGGGGCACTGATGCGGCTCCGCGCAGGCGAACGGGCGTTCGAACGCTACACGTCAGTCCTGGGATTGAAGACTGCTTTTGCCAATGCACCGACCGAAACGCGACGGCACATGGTTTGCTAAGGTGTTGGGATGGAAAAGACCAAGCGTGACCACCTACTTTCGATCGTTCAGGATTTCGACACGGGTGTTCTAGTCACTCGCACCCCTGGGGGTGACCTCCGTGGTCGACCCATGGGCTTGGCCGAGGTGCAAGCGGACGACGGCAGCCTCTACTTTTGTGCTTCCCTGAAGAGCGAAAAGATTGCAGAGCTCGTCGGGGATGCTCACGTCGCCGTTGCCTTTCAAAGCAAGACTAAGTTTGCCTCGTTGTCGGGTGTTGCCAGTGTCGATAAAGACAGGGCAACCATTCGCAGACTGTGGAGGGAGACTTGGAAGATTTGGTTCCCGGTTGGTTCTGACGATCCAGATCTCTGTCTGATCCGCGTCGTTCCGACCGAGGGGGAGTATTGGGATAACAGTGGCGCACGCGGCGTGAAGTTTGTGATTGATGCCGCAAAAGCCTATCTCAGCGGGGAACGCGTCGTTACGAGCGAAAATGAGAATGCCAAAGTGAAGCTTTAGGCGGGGCGCGGGAACAAGCTAATCGCCGTTAGCAAGGGCATACAGAATGGAGAAGAGCGTGAACAGAATCCTTATCGTTCTCACATCACACGGCCAGCTTGGGAACACGGGCCGCGGCACGGGGTTCTGGCTTGAAGAGCTTGCAGCTCCCTACTACCTATTCAAAGACGCAGGAGCAGAGCTCACCTTGGCTTCCCCGAAGGGTGGGCAGCCGCCGCTCGACCCCAAAAGTGACGATCCCGACGCTCAGACCGAGGCGACCCGTCGGTTCAAGGCCGACAAGGCCGCGAATGCGGCACTTGCATCCACCGCTAGGCTGGACTCTGTTTGGGCCCGCGACTTTGACGCAGTCTTCTACCCAGGAGGGCACGGCCCGCTTTGGGATCTTGTTGACAACCAAGTGTCCATTGGGCTGATCGAAGGCTTCTGGGCACGCAACAAGCCCGTATCCGCCGTTTGCCATGCGCCGATTGCCTTCGCGAATGCCAAGGACGAGAACGGTGAGTACATCGTGAAAGGGCGAGAAGTGACGGGCTTCACGAACTCTGAAGAGGAAGCTTCCGGCCTCACTCAGGTGGTTCCTCTCCGCGTCGAGGACACGATGATGGCTCGTGGCGCCAAGTACTCAAAATTGGAAGACTGGCAGTCCTACACACGCCAGGACGGCAATCTCATCACTGGTCAAAACCCTCATTCATCAGAGGCGGTTGCAAAGCTCGTTCTCGCGGCGCTTGAACAGCGGCCGCACCGCTCGGTGCCGCGTTATCGGGAGGAATTAGTGGATTTTCGCGCCGAATCCAGCAACGGTTTCCAATATCGTGGGAAGCGAGACGGGCTTCACTAGGTGCCCGTCGAAGCCTGCCGACCGTCCCTACCAAGTTGCCAGTACTCTCTTTGATGGGTGCCGCGCTGTCATCAATGGAAACCTCGCCTTTTCGTTTTGTTGTCAAGATGGTGTGGTTAGCCAAGCCCACCACTTGGCCTTCGCGCAACACCACATCGACAGGGCTTTCTAGCGTTAGGTGTGTGTCCTCGTTCACGATGCTGAATACTGTTTGGTGGGGCAGCCCCATCGCATCGGCGAGTTGCCAGCCGGTGAGTGATTCAGCGGCAGGATTCATGAAAGTGATGACGCCGCGCTCGTCGGTGGCTAGCACCGCATCGCCAACGCTTTTGAGCGCCATGGAAAACCACTCACGGCTTACCCTAAGGATTTCATCGTGACGACGCTGTTCGGTGACATCGTGAAACACATTCACCACGAAGGCAGGCCGGTTGCCGTCGCCTCCTACCGGTCGTGCCCGGAGCACCGACCACCGCTCCTCCCCTGTGGCTTTGATGCGAAATCGCACTAGCTTTTCAGGCGGTACCATACCGTCAAATACCGCGCGCCCCGGCATGCTGTCGTGCGGCAATATTTGACCGGCTGCATCGAGCAAATCAAACTTGCGCTGCACCTGTTCCATGGGTGTGTTGAGAAACTCCTCGGCGGACGCAAATCCTGCAAGGTTGGCGGCCGCCCGATTTGCATAAAGGAAACGGCGGCCCCTGTCCTGCACCGTGATGCGGTCGTCCGACGCTTCCAATGATGGCGCGCAATTTCTCCTGCACGGAATGAGCCCTCTGCCAAAAGGAGATCGCTTTTCGACGCTCGGCGCGGGCTCGTGCGGTGAGTAGAACCAACACGGATTCTGTCATGAACAGCACTAGACTAACAACCTTGTTTGCACTCTCAGGTCCCCACAAAAAATTGAAAACCCAAGAATGCCGACAACACAGTCACACGGTTGGTTTCCCGCTTTGGCGGTAAAATTGCGACATTAGTGCCACGCCGACTTGGCACTGACCATCACGAAAGAGCGGTGATGGTCACAGACGCCTCAGTCGACTGCGTGCTTGACGCTCTCCCAGCCGCGGCGCACAGCGGACTTGACGCGGTCCCAGGTGCTACCGTTACCGGTTGAATCCCAGTCCTTGCTTAACTTGCCCTCGATCTCTTCGCTCCACGGTTGCTTGGCGTAATAGTGGCGTGCACCGTGGCCGTAACGAAGCGCGGGCTCGTCATCCACCCAGGCCCCGGCGCTGCGCGGCGTCGACTGCTCCCAGTCGCTCCGCAGCGCTGACTTGCTTTGCTCCCACGCGGAGGAGTGCGTCTCGTTCCACCAGCTGGGATCCTTATGCGCCTGCCGCATGCCATCGGGTTCCGTCGTCCATTGCTTCATGGCCTCATTGCCAGGGCGGTCGATGTGAACCTTGTCATCTACGCGCGTGACCCAGCTAACTGGCATGAAGTGATGCTGGCCGTTCTTGTCCTTGGCCAGTTTGATCGACGTCGCACCCTCCGTATGATCCACGACGGCGAATTGGCCGCCTTGCGAGCAAACGACGGGCATGTGGGGCTTGATTGATTCGATGTTGAGCATAGGTCTGCACGAAGCACGAAGCGTGCCGCGATTCACAGAGCTGTGCCCCTGGCTCGGAAGTTGCTAAGCACCGACACAGTGTTCCTTATCAGCGATTTTCGGGCGCTTCGCCCGCGCCACTCCGCCACGCAAGCGGAGACGCTTGAGTGGCTTGCGTGCGTTCACGCCCGAGCTGAGGCGCGTCAATTGACGGAAAAGGGCGAGCCCGCCGACGAAGCGTCGTTGCGGGACTCGATGCGCCGCCGGCTGACTCGCTTCGGCTGCAACGCGAGCCAGATTGCCACACGTGGGCACGAGATCGACGACTGTTCGCACACTCGCTGGTCCGAGATGCAGGTCTACGATTTTTCCGAACAAGGAGCGCCACAGGGAATGCGCGCGCGCACCAAGTTGTTCGAGCGCATCGCTACTGAGGCGTTTTCTACGCTATTTTCGGAGGTGGAACGCCCACCGCGCGACCTGATTCACGTGACGTGCACCGGCTACGCAGCCCCGAGCGCCGCGCAGCTTTTGGTAGCAGCTAAGAGTTGGGGTGCAGAGACGCGGGTCACCCACGCGTATCACATGGGTTGCTACGCGGCGTTGCCCGCGCTCCGAATGGCTGCAGGCTTTGGCGCGCTAGGAGCCTTGAGCGCGGGCAGCCGCGACGCGGAAGCCCGTACGGACATCGTGCACACCGAGCTCTGCTCACTGCACATGAATCCGTTCCGCCACGAGCCTGAACAGCTCGTTATTCAAAGCCTTTTCGCAGACGGCTGCATCGCCTATTCGGTGTATCCCGAGGCCCAATTTCATGGTCGCCAGGCGGGCCTCGCGGTGTTGGCGCTCGACGAATGGATCATCCCGGATTCGGCGGAGTCCATGGCCTGGTTCTGCTCCGATTCGGGCATGGAGATGGTGCTCGCACGCGACGTGCCCGAGCGGATCGCCGGGTCGCTCCAGCCTTTCGTCGCGTCTCTTTTAGAACAGGCCGGATTGAGCATGGCTGCCGTACCGCAAGCGGTGTTCGCCATCCATCCTGGCGGCCCCAAAATTGTCGATCAGATCGCGAAGCTCCTCCAGTTGAGTGAAGAACAAATACGCTTCAGCCGCGCCGTGTTGCGCGAGCGCGGTAACATGTCGTCGGCGACCTTGCCGTTCATCTGGCAGAAAATCGCCCTGGCTTCCGATGTTCCGAGCTTCACCCCGATCGTGAGCTTGGCGTTTGGCCCGGGGCTGACGCTTTCGGGTGCGGTCTTGAGTAAGGTCTCGCCGTGAGCTGGCTCCTGGTTCCGCTCGCCTTGCAAGGGCTAGCTATGCTGATTGATGAGCTGTATTTCCATCGTCGGCGCGGTCTGCCGCGTTGGGAGCGCGTGGGGCATCCGCTGGACACCCTCAGTGTGCTGGGTTGCTATGTATTCGCCCTGGCGATCCCCCCTTCACCCGCTGCACTCGCTGTTTTTGTCGCCCTCGCAGCGTTCTCTTGCTTGCTCATCACCAAGGACGAGTGGGTTCACGCGCAACACTGCCAGCCCGCCGAGCAGTGGCTGCATTCGGTGCTGTTCGTGCTTCACCCGATTGTTTTGGGCGTGGCGGCCCTGCTTTGGCTGCGCCAGGACCGTGCGCTGCTTTGGCTGTCGGCAACCCTCACGCTAGGTTTTGGCTTGCATCAAGCGCTGTATTGGAACGTACCATGGAAAAAGCTCTTTCAACTCTCGTCCCCGTCAACAACGACATCTACGACCAGCTCGGCGAGCGCTGGTATGGCGCCAACGACGATCCCGTAGCGCTCTTGCGCGCCGAATCCCGCCTCCGAAATCCGTGGTTAACCGAACGGCTACGCGCCCACCGCGGTGGCGAGGCCCAAGTGCTCGACATCGGCTGCGGTGGCGGTTTTCTGAGCAACCACCTCGCGCAAGCGGGTTTCGATGTGACCGGTATCGACGCTTCGCAGGCGAGCCTCGACGTAGCCGCGCGGCACGACGTCACCGGCAAGGCTCGCTACCTACTCGGCGACGCCCTGGCGCTCCCGTTCGCGGATGCATCGTTCGATGCCGTTTGCGCGATGGACTTTTTGGAGCACGTGGAAGACCCAGCGCGCGTGGTTGCGGAAGCGGCTCGCGTCCTCAGGCCCAACGGATTGTTCTTCTTTCACACGTTCAACCGCAATCCGTTGGCCTGGCTGGTGGTGATCAAAGGCGTGGAATGGTTCGTGAAAAATACTCCGCGCCACATGCATGTGCTGCGTTTGTTCATCAAGCCGAAGGAGCTCGAGCGCATGTGCCAAGCTCACGCGCTCCACTTCACGGAGCTTCACGGGTCGGCGCCGGTCGTGTTCTCAAGCGCGTTTTGGCGCATGCTGCTGACGCGCACGGTGCCGCCCGACTTCCGCTTTCAATTCACAGCCTCGACCGCTTTGGCCTTCACCGGCTGCGCGAGGCGGGCGTCCGCTCTCACTTTAACACCACTCGCAGGCTGACATAGCCCAGGGTTCCGGCCGACGAGGCCTATCGTTCCGTAGACTGCGCCGAACCGGCGCCATGCCACCGCGGGAACGCACATGCCCCCGGCAATTAAACAACCGAGCGAGAAACGAAAGCTCGCGACTGGACCGTAAACGACGCTGAACGTGAAGTCGCCGCGGGCTCGATCCTCGGCGATCTGGTAAAGCTGGCTGAGCGGATAAAAGGCCGTCGTTAGCAAAATCGTGGCCGCCATGCCGAGCAACCCGTCAGGCGAATCGAAGAGAACGTGCGGCGGCGACGCGGCGCACAACCAGCCGGCTGCGCAACCTATGCCTCCTTGGCCGAACGCAACCACCGCCAATGACCGCAAGGGCCGCGCCTTTCAGCGGAAATGCGGGTGCGAGCACGCAACCGACAGCAACATCAACACCAAGTACAAAAGCGTCCAAGCGCGAAGCCCCACGCAAACAACGGCGAGAGAAACAGCAACTGGTAGTGGAGGCGCAGATGGACGACCAGAGGGAGCATCTCGCGCATGGGCGCGGAGAGTGCGCGCAGGACTTCGCCCTGGCTAGAGCCAAGCTGGCCTATCCTGTCGAACAGACTCCAGGAGATTCGGAGCTGAGCCGCACTGCCGCCTCAAACGTGGCGAAACGCCCCGGTGCCCATTGGGGTTGACGCAACCTTACAACCTGGATCGCTGAGGCGTTAGCGCACCCCATCGCCTTGGCTCGTGACTTGCTTTAGCGGGTACGTCCGAAGCCCACCCCATTTCTGAGGATGCATATGAAAACGCAAGATCTGATGACACGCCATGTTCTCACCTGTTCCGCGGATGATTCGCTGGAGCGAGCAGCTCAAATCATGTGGGAGTCGGACGTTGGATGCCTGGTTGTCGTTGACGGAGAACTTTCGCCGGTGGGAATGATCACTGATCGAGATATCGCCATGGGCGCCTACACGCAGGGCTTTTCGTTGCGCGATATACGGGTGGAGATTGTAATGTCTCGCCAACTCATAGGTTGCGCCCCGGGCACACCGCTCGTCGACGTCGAGAGTCTGATGCAAAGGTCACAGATCCGTCGGCTCCCAGTTGTTGACGCGCATGGCAAGCTCGCGGGCATCATAACGCTGGGCGATATCGCGCACGGGACACGGTCCCCAGGCCGTGTGCTGGAAATTCCGGGTCTGGCAAAAACGCTTTCCGAGATCTGCGAGCGCCGATGGACCGGGCAAGTGGCCACGCAATAGGACTGGTTTAAGGAGAAGAGCATGCAACCCGCTAGCATCCCTCAAGACTCTGACACCTTGCCGTTGGACTTTTTGACCTATCTGCAACGTCAATTGGGCGTCAACCGTGAAGCTGCGCAGAAAATGCTGGGAGAGTGGCTGCTCAGTTATCAGCCTCAGCCTAGCCTTGCACGCCCGCGGGCGCCCACTTTTTGAGCGAATGATTGGGTGAGGAGAGTTGGCAGGGGATGAAAATTCGTATGGCATTAACACATGGTTATCGTCCTTTACGTTGGAATCGCACCACCTTCTGCGGATAGGTGGTAAGCGAAAACGATGGAGTTACCCTCACCGGCTCAGCAGGAAGAGGCTCAAGTTAAGGCTAATGCCCTGCAGAGCGCGATTTTCAATAGCGCCAACTTCTCGAGCATTGCGACCGACGCGAAGGGGGTGATCCAGATCTTCAATGTCGGGGCCGAGCGAATGCTGGGCTACACGGCAGCCGAGGTGATGAATAAGATCACGCCGGCGGATATCTCCGATCCGCAGGAAGTGGTAGCGCGCGCAAAAGCGCTCAGTGTTGAGCTTGGAACGCCGATCAC
>Ga0105048_10002438_pt1 | contig 30217 bp, 29 predicted proteins | sample MAT05_FD_78382 | JGI IMG/M metagenome (GOLD analysis project Ga0105048, IMG submission 78382) | Freshwater microbial communities from Lake Fryxell liftoff mats and glacier meltwater in Antarctica - MAT-05 | ecosystem: Environmental > Aquatic > Freshwater > Ice > Liftoff microbial mat | place... | reverse complement strand
GAAGCGCGACGTGTCCTGCGATCCCTGAGTATCCACTAGGACACCTTCCAATGTGGTAAGATCGCGGAACCAGGTGTTGCGAACACGGCCATAGCGGTTGTGCGCCACAAAAGCGTTGAGGTGTGACGCTTTCCCGAACCTTGCTTGCGCGGTAACCGCTTGGTCCAGCCGGAGGGTGGTGAAGCGTTCGTCAAAAGCGGTCTCGTGATAGGGACTTCGTGGTTCGCCGCGTGCAAGGATCATATCGTGCATCACCTCGCCTTTGTATCCGAAGGTCCAACGGTCGCCACTCCAGCGATAGTTCAACCGCCCGAAGAACTGCTCGCGTGGCTTCCACTGTTGATGGCGGTTGGTATCAGCAAGAGCTGGCGAAAAGTCCGGCGTACCGGGTCGTGATGGATCCCAACCCGCAAAGAAATTACGCCCCCCGTTCAGCAGTATCCCATGGCGCCCCCACGAGCGGGTAACAGCGAAGGTGGTATTGAGCCGGCCTATGTGCTCGGCGTAGGTGGATAGCCGGATCGATGGCGCTGCAGTACCTGCTTTACGCGTGATCAGATTGATGGTGCCCGCCAACGCATTGGTCCCATAGCTCACGCTCAAGGGCCCTTCCACGATCTCGGCGCGATCAATACCGGTCAGGTCCAATTGGCCCAGATCGATGTTACCATCCTGCCGACCTATCACCGGAATGCCATCCACCAGGATCTTCACGTTCTGGCCGCCCATGCCTTGCATGCTCAAAGAGCTGCCCAACACATTGTCCTGGGCCAGTCGGATGTTAAGTTCGTTGCGCAAGGCTTCGCCCAGGTTGTTCGCGGCCATCCGCTGAAAGGTGCGTTGATCAAGGATGCGCACCCGGTGTACGGCGGCATCGGCGGTATTCGGCGCATACTGTCCCGTCACCACCAACTCCCCCAGACCAATTGCTTTGCGTTTCAGCAAGTACATACGCTCACCGGGCAGTACAACGGTATCTGTCACGGCGCCATAACCCATAAAGCTGATATGGATGATGGCCGGCGCCACGGAAGATGCACCGCATGGGATCAGTGCGCTGCCTTGGGCATTGGTCTCAAAACGCAACTGTTCTTCACCCGAACGGTCAACGGTTACGTGGGCAAAAGGAAGGGCATCACCCGTTGTCGTATCGCGAACCGTGAGGTGCAACTGCGCACTGGTCAGCAGGGGTGAGCAGGCACCAAGGCCGACCAGTAAGAACAACCTTTTGAATAATGCAGCCATCTACCTCTTCAAAACAACGGGAGTTGGTCCCGTCATCTGCCATACCGATGCAACGCCTTCCTTGGGGATCGCAGGGTTCGCTGCTTTAGACCCCCAGTTCACCACTAGCTCCCCGATCACTCGATCACCAAACGGCTGGAGGAGTTAAGCCCTTCGCCATGCAAGCGAACCACATAAAGCCCTTTGCCCAGACCATTCAGATCGATCGTGCGCTGTACAAGACCTCCCAAACCCGTAAGCAATTCTTCGCGCACCAAGCGGCCGCTGGCATCATGGATATTGAGCAGGAGTTGGGCAACTTGCGTATCGATCACCAAGTTCACGCTTCCTTGCGAAGCCGGATTGGGTGCCAGAACAAAGGCTTGGTAAGTCTGCCCTTCTGGAACAGAAGTGGCCGTTACGAACTCCTTGGTGAAGGTGACGTTGCCCGTAGTGTTCCCACCATAGGTGGTGAAAACTAGTTTCCAGATGTTGGCAGCGCGATCCTTTACGAAATAGGTGCGATCCTGCGCATATTCCCACTGGAAGGTGGTCATGTTGAAGCTCTTCCAATCGTAGCCGATGATATTCATTTCCGAGTCCAAGGTCTGGTTGTTCCACTGGACATCGTTGGAAGGAATGCCATCCACCTGCAACGCCTCCACTTGGCGGTTCTGGAGCACACCTACGACCGGGTAAAAGGCAGGAAATGGTTGTGTAACAAAGGCCGAATACTTTGTGAAGAGCAGGTCCCAATCGGTGGCCAGCGGCTCGGGATCCGAGGTTGCTCCATTCGTGAAGGACCAATAGCCGAAGTTCTTTCCAGCGAAATCGCTACGGACCAAATTGCCGACCTGCTCATTGGCACCGTCCAGAGAAGCGAGGGTGAAGGTGAAGCTGTTGGTGGCGGATGCGAATCCGTTCACCACGAATTTCTTGTACTGACCATCGGCCATAACGAGCACGAAGAGACTATCACCTGCGATGTTGTTCGTAGTGAAATTGTAGATACCCCAACCCAGATCGAAAGGGTTCGCTGTAAGCCCTTGATTGAGGGCTCCCGAACTCCAATTGGTTTCGCTGTTGTGCTGCTCTGGCCAATTCGCGGCTAGGCCAGCGGTATCCAACTCGGCCCACTGGGCCAAGCTATAGGGTGCTTTGAAGACACGCATGCCCTTGGCCGTGTTGACCAACACACTGCCCGTGATACCGGTGATCTCAAAAGCGAGGTCCCAATCGGCAAGCGGTGCTGCGGTCTGTGCATCATCTGTTAGGCGGTAGCGCACTTGTTGGAGTGCTTGAGGGCCTGTGGAAACGGTGACGGTTTGTGCAACCGCAGTGAACGAGAACACTGCAGAAGTCAGGAGGGTACAGAATTTCATGAAGGGTCTTTAATATCGCAGTGCAAAGCAACATCCTTCAAACAAGCCAGCGCCACTTAGGGTCGTGCAACGGTGTCCATTTACGTCATGGAAGTGCAACAAGGGAAAGCTGATGCGGAGGATGGACGCGAACGCGGCACGGGTCGCACCCGCGATCGCACCGGTGTGACCCGAGCCACGTCCCCACCGGACCTACACGTCCATTCGGGCGGCACTACCAAAAAGGTTGTGAACAGGGGTGAAAACCGCTCTCCTTCGATGGACCCTGAGCTGGGATCGCAGTACGTTCGGATGAACTGTCAGCACCTCTTTGAGCGCTCAGTAGAGAAGTAGGAAACGCTCTTGGACCAAGCGCGCACGTTCGGCAGGGAAAAGGAACGGGATGCCCAACCGTTGTATCGGAAAGTGCGGAAATGCCACCTCGGAAACCGGCACGAGACCCGCATCGCGCAGCACCTTCCTACGCTCCACATCCGCATAGACCACGACGCCCGGCACGATCACTTCGCGCGCCTCTTCCAGATCGGCGATCCACAGTAGTGGTCGGCCCGCGTAGTAGTCCATTGCGCTTCCACCTACTTGCATCCCATACAATAGGCCGGGGGCAACGCCATGCTCCGCGGCCCACTGTCCGGCTTTTGCATTCGCTTGATAGCGCAAGAGGTCGGGATAGAAGTGACCGTTCATCGCAAGGCCGATAGCGATCATCGACCAGAACGATACGGGGAGCATCGCCGCGGCAACGCCCTTGCGCTTGACCATCGACATGGCCAACAAAAAGGCGACCGCTAGCAACGCGATGAAAGGCAACCGGCCTTCCGGAAAAGACACCCAGGTGAGGAAGATCGCGATGCACCACAGCAAGCCCACAAGAGCGATCTGCAAGAAGGGCAGGGACCGTTTCCCCATGCCATGCAAAGCGGCCGCCCCCTGCACAGCGCATAATGGCACGATCACGTAGAGGTAGTGTGGTAACTTGAAGTGGGACAGTGACAAGGCCACGAAGACCAGCACCGCACCACTCAGGCTCGCGACCTCCGGCAGCGTTCGTCGCTGTATCAAGGACCGTAGGTTCTTCAACAGGCCGAGCAGCACGAACAACGTCCATGGGAGTAACTGCCAGAGCACTTCATGGGTGAAGAAGAAGAGGCTGGAATCATCCTTCCATCGATTCTCGCCGGTGATCCGCCCGAAGCTTTGTTCCCAGAAGTAGAACCGCAGGCCATGCGCTCCGTGCTGTTCATACAGTCCGATACACATTGGAAGAAGGAGCAACGCGATGAGGACCGGAACGAACAATAAGCGAATATCGCGCAGCCTGTTCCAGTTCCGGGTGAAGAGCAACTGACCGCCCACTGCGATCACGGGTGCCAATGCACCGATAGGCCCCTTCACCAAGAGACCGGCCGCGATCGCTGCTGCCGACCCGAACAGTTGCCATGTCTTCCCTTGTTCCAGCCATGCGCACGCGAGCCAGATCGCCGTGATCACCGAACCCATGAGGATGGTGTCACAACGGACATCGTTCGTCATCAAGAAGAAGGCCGCACTACTGCCCAGGATGAGGGTTGCGGTGCGGGCCACTTCTCTCCCGTGATACAGTAAGGTGAAGCGGTACGTGCTGAAGAGACCCAGAAAAGCAAAAAGAATGCTCGGCAACCGGTAGCTCCAGTCGTGTACGCCGAACATGTTGAACGAAAGCGCCGAAAGCCAGAAGAGCAGCGGCGGCTTGTCCAGGTAATCCTCTCCCCGGAAGTAGAGCTTCAGAACATCGCCATGGACCAACATATCCCGTGACATTCCCGCGTACTGGGCGGCGTCCACCTCCATCACATCCAGCGCGCTGCCCATCAACACCACCAGCACGATGGCACATAGTGATAAGAGGAAACCACGATCCGTCATACGTTGTTCGCTAGGCCCATGGTCTTGGGCGGGAGGGCGAAAGTAAAAGGCTTGTTAACGGAAGTTACGTTCCGGGAGCGCAGGATGTAACATTGCATAACAACGGACCATGGGAAGACGCGCGATCGGGACCTTGATGCTACTGGCCACGCTGAGCGTGATCGGCGTGCTGCTGATCCAATTGCTCTGGTTACGGCAGGCCTCTAAGTACCGGCAGCAGCAGGTAGAGTTGAACAAGGAGCAAGCCTCCCAATTGGAGAAACAGTTCAACGACCGGGTGGTGATCGCCCTTACCGACGTTACGGAGCAGATCCTGTCCATCACCAAGGACCCCTCGGACCTGTATGATGCCGTGAAGCAGGAGCGGCCGAACTACTTCGCCGTGACGATCAACGACACGGTGCATCCATACTTATTGGAAGCGATGCTGCGGAAGGAGTTCAGTCGACGCAACATCCAAGAGGACTTCGAGTACGGCATCTACGACTGCTTCACGGACAGCATCGTCTACGGCAACTACGTGGCGGTGGACGGCGTGGATGCCGACACCGTGGCCCACACCGAACTGCAGAAGCTGGACAAGGACGGCCACTACTTCGGCGTATTCTTCCCGAACCGAAAAAGCACGCTATGGGAAGAGGACCAAAGCACTTGGACGTGGATCTTCCCCGTGGTGGTCACGCTGATCGTGTTCAGCTTCTTCGCCTACAGCGTATGGGTGATCCTGCGGCAGCGGAAGTTGAGCGAGATGAAGAACGACTTCATCGGCAACATGACGCACGAGCTGAAGACGCCGATCAGCACCATCGCCCTGAGCAGCGAGGTGCTCAGCGACCCCGACATCGTGAACGAGCCGGACCGCTTGCGCGAATACGCGCGCATCATCCGGAGCGAGAATGAACGGTTGCGCACCCAAGTGGAACGCGTGCTTCAATTGGGCACCTTGGACAAGGACAAACTGGAAATGAAGCGTGAACGGGTAGATCTGCACACCGTGGCCAAGGATGTCGCGGAGCACTTTCAATTGCAGGTGCGAGAGCGGAACGTCAAACTCGTTCTAGACTTGACCGCGGCCAATTTCTTTGTGTTTGGCGATCGCATCCACCTGACCAATGCGCTCACCAACTTGGTGGACAACGCACTGAAGTATGGCAACGAGAACGGCACCATCGACCTACGGACGACCAGCAAGGGAGGTGAACTGTTGCTATCCGTTACGGACGACGGGATCGGGATCCGCAAAGAAGACCTGCGCCACATCTTCGAACGGTTCTATCGCGTACACACGGGCAACGTCCACAACGTGAAAGGCTTCGGCCTCGGACTTCATTATGTGCAACAGATCGCCCAGGCCCACGGTGGTGGTGTTTCGGTGACCAGCGAATTCGGCAAGGGCAGCGCGTTCACGTTATCCCTACCCGTGATCATCCGTTGAACTCCCTCTGACCAGTCTCCCCATGAGCGAACAGAAAGCCAACATCCTACTAGTAGAGGACGACCAGAACCTCGGCTTCGTGATCCAGGACGCGCTGAAGCGAAAAGGCTTCGGTGTGCATCTCTGCCGCGATGGCAAGGAAGGGTTGAAGCAGTTCAACGAGCACCCGTACGACCTCTGCGTGCTCGACGTGATGCTACCTAACAAGGACGGTTTCAGTCTTGCCGAGGACATCCGATTGACCAATGCACAGGTGCCGATCGTCTTCCTGACGGCCAAGAGCCAGACAGAGGATCGCATCGCCGGATTCAAGGCCGGTGGTGATGATTACCTCACCAAACCCTTCAGCCACGAAGAGCTGATCCTGCGCATCGAAGCCATCCTGCGCCGCACCCATGGCCGCAACGAGGATGTCCGCTCCCGTGACCGCTTCGAGGTGGGCGCGTACACCTTCGATCACCGGAACCTCGTGTTGAGCCACCCTACGGAAGAGCGCAAGCTCACGAAGAAGGAAGCCGACGTATTGCGCTTGCTCTGCATGCACCAGGACCAAGTACTACCACGTGAACTCGTGTTGAACATGGTGTGGGGCGATGACACGTACTTCCTCGGACGAAGCCTCGATGTCTTCATCAGCCGCTTGCGCAAGTATTTGAAATTGGATGCGAGCGTTCAGATCGTGAACGTGCATGGCGTCGGTTTCAAATTGCAGGTCGGTTGATCGCGATGCGGTCGATCAAAGCATGCGCAACATCATCGAAGGCGTGTTCGACTGTTGATAACGGAAATATTTTCGGTCGCCGAGAGCATGCGTTGATCACTGCTTTCCGTCGTGCATGAAATGCGATCGTGATGATGTGATGATGATCGATCATCATGAACGACGCAGGTTGCATCATGATGATGGGACCAAGAAGATGCGTGAGGTGATCGATCGCATCTATGCTATCAACAATGGACCGTGTGAACTTTTTTATCAACCACACGTAAACGGGTTCCAGTACACAAGTACGTTTGACTCAAACAAAAACCATTCGCCATGGCTAAGAAAGCAGCAGCAAAGAAGGCAGCCCCTAAGAAGGCCGCAAAAAAAGCAGCACCTAAGAAGGCAGCTAAAAAAGCAGCACCTAAGAAGGCCGCTAAAAAAGCTGCAAAGAAGAAGTAAGCTGCGTTCTCTCGAACGCGTGGAGGGCCCCGAGCAGTCGGGGCCCTTCGCTTTTTTAGCGGTGACCTATCGCGGTTCCGACCGGTACGGGACCGGATGATCGCAACAGGTCCAGCGCACATGGTCCTGTGTTGCACACAACAACCTCGAAATTGGGGGCCAGTGCATCTGTTCCGGTCGTAAGCCGACCCATACAAGGCCGTTCACTGTATCGAGCGGCATGAGCATATCACCTCCAAATGAAGAAAGCGCGCCCATCCGGACGCGCTTTCCATTTCGTTGATCGGATGACCGGTCATCCTCCCGCTAAGACCTTCTTCACAACAGTAGCGATCGCACTTCCATCCGCCTTGCCGGCCAGCCGCTTGTTCACTTCACCCATCACCTTGCCCATGTCGGCCATGCTTGTTGCACCAGATGCTGCGATCACTTCGCGCACCGCAGCTTCCACTTCCGCCTCGCTGAGACGCTGCGGTAGATAGGCTTCGATCACGAAGGCCTGCGCCTCTTCTTCCTGCGCCAATTCAGGGCGTTCCTGTGCATGGTAGATGGCCGCACTTTCCATCCGTTGCTTGTGCAGCTTCTGAAGGATCTTCATGCCGACGGCTTCATCCAATCCGGCCTGACCACCTTCCTTGGTCAGCTCGATCAGGATCGCGCTTTTGATCGCGCGAAGTGCGTTCAGCTTGTCCTTTTCGCGGGCAAGCATGGCGGCCTTGATGTCGGCATCGATGCGTTCTTTCAGTTCCATTGTCAAGGTTTGGTGCGTTATCCCGTTGGATGTGGAAATGGATGATCATGAAAATGTGGAAGAGATGCAGTTGGGGACCTTATATTTCCACACTCCCTCACTTCTACATTCCGCTCTCAGTCCACGTTATCGTGTAAGTAGGGATTGTTGCGTTTCAGTTCCACACGACGATCACCGTTCTCATCGGTCTCCTCGCTCAGCGTATAGCGGCTGATATTGGAGTCGGTGCTCTGGGTGCTTTCGTTGATCTGGATATTCTTGCGCTTGTAGGCAGGTTCACGCTCCAGGTCGCTGAGGCCATTGGGAGTGCGCAGGCGTTGGTTCAGTTCACGCACTTTGGCCACGCGCTGCTCCACACGGTTCTGGTGTTCAGCTTGCGTAAGGCGAGCTTCGTTGATCTCCGGGCGTATGAATTCCGTGGTATTGCTCGGCTGTTCCGGACGGGTGCCTGCATCATAGAGATCGAACACTTTCTTCTCCGCCGCTACTGGTGTCTGCTCGACTTGTGGGGCACGCTCACGTGAACGTTCCACCTCGAATTCAATGATACGCTGCGGTGGAGCGACAGATGCAACAACAGGTTCCACTTTAGCCTCCACGGGCTTCATGTACGGCTCCTGGGACGCTGGCTCCTCAATGGCAGGCGGAGCAACAGGTGCTGCTGGTGCGCTGGCCATCACCGGGTTCACGATCGGCTGCGTGATCATCGTGGGTACATCGGCGCTCAAAGGGATGACCGTGCGGGTGTTGCGTTCGGTAGTGATCGCACCCGTTTCCGGATTGGTCTGGAAACCGGTCGCGATCACGGTTATACGCACCTTGTCCCCGAGGCTCTCGTCCTTGCAATACCCCCAGATCACATCTGCGCTGGAACCTGCTGCGGCTTGGATGTGGTCGGTTATCTCGTTGATCTCGTCCATCAGCACTTCGCGCGTGCCGTGGGTGATGTTCAACAGCACATACTTGGCGCCTTTGATATCGTTGTCGTTCAGCAGAGGTGAGGACAACGCTTCCTGCGCAGCGCGCAAGGACCGGTCCTCCCCTTCTGCTTCGGCCATACCCATGATCGCAACGCCGCTGCTGGTCATCACGGTCTTCACATCTTCGAAATCCACGTTCACCTTACCGGTCATGGTGATGATCTCGGCTATCCCGCGGGCGGCGGTGGTCAACACATTGTCCGCGTGCTCGAAGGCATTGTCCAGCGACAGGTTACCGTAGAGGTCTCGCAGACGATCATTGTTGATCACGATCAGCGTGTCCACGGCATTGCGCATCTCATCGATACCGATGGCGGCTTGTTGTTTCCGCTTGCGCCCCTCCCATTGGAACGGACTGGTGACGATACCGACGGTGAGGATGCCCATCTCGCGGGCGATCCTGGCGATCACCGGAGCGGCACCCGTACCTGTACCACCACCCATACCTGCGGTGATGAAGATCATCTTGGTGCGCGCACTCAACAGCTGCTTGATCTCCTCGATATTCTCCTGCGCGGCCTGGTTGCCACGCTCGGGAATGGAGCCCGCGCCAAGCCCTTCGGTAAGGCCCAGGCCGAGTTGCAGCTTCACCGGGACCGGGCTGATATCCAGCGCTTGCTTGTCGGTGTTGCAGATGATGAAGTCCACGCCCTTGATGCCTTGGGCATGCATGTGGTTCACGGCGTTGCTGCCGCCACCACCGACGCCGATCACCTTGATGATCGAGGCGAGTTCTTTTGGAAGGTCGAATTTCATGACGTTGCGTTTTGGAAGGTGAAGTGGGGTGGTTGGGGAGATCAGTTCTCGTCGTCCTTCAGCAGGTCGCCGGTGGCGCTGACGATATTGGTGAAGAAGCCGCTAAGGATGCCTTTGGAATGGCCTTTCACCACGAGCTTTTGCGGGTTGATGGCACCATCGATCACCTTTGGGCGACGGCGGTCGAGGTAGTCGAAGCCCTTCATAACGAGGCCCACACCGGTCGCATACAGCGGACTGGTCACGGCTTCTACATTGCTTTTGGCGAGGTGTTCGTTCGGGTAGCCGATGCGGGTGCTCATGCCGGTCATGTACTCCACCAATTGCTTGAGGTGCTTCAACTGCGCTCCTCCTCCGGTGAGGACCACGCCCGCGATGAGCTGCTTCTCGATACCGCTGTTCTTGATCTCGAAATACACGTGCTCCAGCACTTCCTCCATGCGGCTTTGGATGATCTCGGCGAGCGTTCGCAGGCTGATCTCCTTCGGCTCGCGACCGCGCAATCCAGGGATGCAGACCACTTCGTTCTCCTTGTTCTCGGCGGCGAGGGCGCTACCGAACTTGGTCTTCAGGAGCTCGGCCTGCTCGCGCATGATCCCGCAACCTTGGCGGATATCCTCGGTCACCACATTACCACCGAAGGGGATCACAGCGGTATGGCGGATGATGTTGTCGAAGAAGATGGCGATGTCCGTGGTACCACCTCCGATATCAACGAGCACCACACCCGCTTCCTTCTCTTCAGCGCTCAACACGGCGTCGGCGCTGGCAAGCGGTTCAAGGATCAACTCGGTAACGTTCAGACCGGCTCGGTGTACGCATTTATTGATGTTGCGCGCTGCGGTGACCTGGCCACTGATGATGTGGAAATTCGCTTCGAGACGGATCCCGCTCATACCGATCGGGTCGCGTATACCTTGCTCGTTGTCCACGATATACTCCTGAGGTAGCACATGGATGATCTCCTCGCCGGGCGGCATCACCAAGCGGTAGGTCTCATCGATCAGCTGATCGATGTCCATCTGGCGGATCTCCTCTTCAAGGCTCTCGCGCATCTTCATGCCACGGTGCTGCATGCTGCGAATGTGCTGCCCCGCGATACCAACGTTCACCGTTTCAATGTCCACACCCGCGCTGTCACCGGCTTCGCGCACGGCGAGCTTGATGCTCTCCACGGTCTTCTGGATATTGGCCACCACGCCACGGGTGACCCCATCGGACTTGGCCTTCCCCATACCGAGGATCTCGATCTTTCCCTGCTCGTTCCGGCGCCCGACGATGCAGGCGATCTTCGTGGTACCGATATCCAGTCCAGCGACGATCTCTTGGTTGTTCTCCATGTTGTAGGTGGGGTATTAGGGCGTTGTTCGTTTGGTACAGACGATCTGGTCGGCGAAGCGCAGGTCGATGCGTGCGTATCGTCGCCAGTCGGATCTGGGAATTCCTTTGTCGTAGAAGATCTTCAACTTTTCAAAGCGTTGGTCCAGCGCGGTCCCATCCCCGAGGAGCACACGTTGGGCGCCCACCCGGGGGATCAGTTCGTACTCGCCATCGGCATTCACGACAACTTGATCGATCAGCGCGTTCCAGAATGGGTCCTTGCCGATGAAGGTGGCGATGCGATGGATGTCATCCGAACGGAAGAACGTGCGCAGACTATCGTTGGCCAGCACGGAATAGGCCCCGACCTCGGCACCGGGTTCGTTCAGTTGACCGGTCACCACCAGCACACGCGCTGTGTAGTTGGCATTCGTCGGCATGGTCCATCCTTCACGATCGATATAGAAACTGGCACCATCGCTGTTGAACACACGTACGATCGGTTCCCGTTGCTTCACTTTCACATGCAACGTCCCGTCCATAGTGTGGTACACCTCGGCCTTCGCCACACAGGGAATGCTGCGTAGGCGATGTTCGATGCGCGTCACGTCCACATCGGCAGTGGGCGACCCCATCACGGCGATGCCCTGGTCCAGCACTTCGCGGCGCACGGCCTGCTCATCGATGAAGTGGATGCCTTCTACACCATCCACGATCACCTGCAGCTCACTGATGGGTGTGCGATCAGCGGTGCGCTCCACGAAACCGAGCGCGAGCATCACCCCGAGTACAGCTACGGCGATACCGACAGGGCGGAGGAACTTCTTCAGCTTCTTCATGGCCGGTAGCGTTCGTTCAACAGGCGTTCGATCTGCGGTACAAGACGGTCGATATCACCAGCGCCGAGGGTGACGACCACTTCGACATTGCGGATCGCGAGTTCTGCCAAGAGACCTTCCGGCGATGTGCATTCCTTGGCGTCCATGGGCACTTTCTCCATGAGCCATTGCGAGGTGATACCGGGGATCGGCTCTTCGCGTGCCGGGTAGATGTCGAGCAGCAACAACTCGTCCAGCGCCGAAAGGCTCTTCCCGAAATCGGCCGCCAGATCACGCGTGCGGCTGAAGAGATGCGGTTGGAAGATCCCGGTGATGCGCTTGCCGGGGTACATCTCGCGCACACTGCCGATACAGGCGTCTAGCTCTTTCGGGTGATGTGCGTAATCGTCGATGAAGACCACACGCGTGCTCCGGATGCGCGTCTCGAAGCGGCGTGATACACCACGGAACGAGGCCAATCCTTGCCTAAGCAACTCAGGCGATACCCCGAGACGGAGCGCCACCGTAGCCGCAGCGATCGCATTCTCCACATTATGGCGACCGGGCATGCCCAAGCGCAGATCGCGCAACTCCTTCCCTTCCGCTATCAGATCGAAGGCATAGACACCATCCACCACACGGAGGTTTTCTGCGCGCGGCACACCGGTACTGCCGAGCGCATAGGTCATCACCTGGCTGCGCTCCTTGAAGTGGTCAGCGATGCGTTCGTGTACGAGCAGCGGTCCATCGCACAAAATGGCGAACTCCGTGTAAGCGTCGAACATCGCCTGCGGCGTACCGTAGATGTCCATATGATCGGGATCCATCGCAGTGATCACGGATTCGCTGGGGCAGAGCTTCAAGAAGCTGCGATCATACTCGTCGGCCTCCACCACGTTCACCACCGCATCATCATTCAGAAGGACGTTCGATCCATAATTCACAGCAATTCCGCCGAGGAACGCATTGCACTTCACCTTGCCCACCGTAAGTAAGTGCGCGATCATGGTACTCACGGTCGTCTTCCCATGCGTACCGGCAACGGCAACGGTGCGCCGATCCTCCGTGACCATACCGAGGACATCGGCGCGCTTCAAGATGCGAGCACCGCGGTCTTCCCAATACTTCAACAGCGGACTGGTCAAGGGAACGGCGGGTGTGCGCACCACCATCACATCGGCCGGCGCTGCATTGCGGTACTCCTCCGGGATCAGCGCAGGGTTCTCATTGAACAGCACTTCGATGCCTTCGCTCTGCAACTGGTTGGTGAGTTCGCTCGGGGTACGGTCGTAACCGGCCACCTCGGCACCATGCCGGCGGAAGTAGCGCGCAAGACCGCTCATGCCGATACCACCGACACCGATGAAGAAGAACCGGTTCCCTTTCACGCCGCTCATGACCTGCTCTGTATTGCGGATAAGTTGGTATTGGCCAATCGGATCACTTCCGCAGCGATGGACTCCGCCGCATTGGTCGTTCCCATTCCCGCGATGGCCATGCGCAATCGCGCAAGTGCTGCGGCATCGGTGATCAAGGCGATCACGGTGTTCCCGAGTTCTTCCACAGCCTTATCATCGCGCACCAGAACGGCAGCACCATTATCGGTGAGGGCACGGGCATTGTGCGTCTGGTGATCCTCTGCGGCAGTTGGCAATGGGATCAGGACCGAAGGCTTCTGCACCAAGCAGAGTTCGCTCACGCTGATGGCACCAGCACGCGCCACCACAAGATCGGCAACGGCGTAAGCGTAATCCATCTTGGTGACGAACTCATGCACCTTGCAATCGGTATAATCCAGTTTCGCGACCGCTTCCTGCGCTTGTTTGAAGTACGGTGTTCCAGTCTGCCAGACCAGTTGAATACCAGCCGACTTGAAAAGCGGCAAAGCGGCTTCCACGCCCTTGTTCACACCACGTGCACCAAGGCTTCCTCCGGTAACGAAGAGGGTCGGCTTTCCTTCCGCCAGATCAAAATGCTCCAATCCACGGGGGCGTTTACCGGTCAACCTAACGACTTCCTGGCGCACCGGATTGCCGGTCAGCAACACCTTGCCCTTGGGGAAGTATTTCTCCATTCCGGGGTAGGCCACACAGATGCGATCCACGCGCTTGGCGAGGTAGATATTCGTCTTTCCGGGGAAGCTGTTCTGCTCTTGGATCAGTGTGGGCACATGCATGCGCTGGGCAGCGGCGAGCAACGGACCACTGGCATATCCACCGACACCGACCGCCACGTCCGGTTTGAAATTCCGCACCAATTGGCGTGCCTTGAACATGCTGCGGATCACGCGCCATGGAAGGCCGATGTTCTTCATCACGGAGCCGCGCTGGAAACCACGGATCGGCAATCCTTCGATGGCGAAGCCAGCAGCGGGCACCTTCTCCATTTCCATCTTTCCCTCCGCTCCCACGAACAGGAACTGGGCAGCACTCTCCCGCTCGCGCACCGCATTAGCGATGGCGATAGCCGGGAAGATGTGACCACCGGTGCCGCCACCGGAGATCATCACCCTAAGCGAGTGCTGTTCGTTGGCGTTTGGCATCGGGTGTCGACGGTTGTTGATCTTCGAGACTACGGCTCACACTGAGTACGATACCTATCGCGAGACAGGTGAACCACACACTGGTACCACCCATACTCACCAAGGGCAGCGGTTGACCGGTAACGGGCACTAGGTTCACGGCGACGGCCATATTGATCATCGCTTGAAGGACCAACATGAGGCTGAGACCTATAGCGACGAGCGACCCGAACTGTTTATCGCACTTGCTCGCAATGCGCACGGCGCGGAACATCAGTATGAGGTAGAGCAAGAGCAAACCCAAACCACCGAGGATGCTGCCGTACTCCTCGATGATAAAGGCGTAGATCATATCGGAATACGGATGCGGGAGGAAGTTGCGGGAGGTGCCACTGCCCGGACCGTTCGGAAGGAAACCACCGGAGGCGATCGCGATCTTGGCATGATCGACCTGATAGTTGGCATCGTGGTCCTCCACACCGAAATTTTCGATGCGACTGACCCATGTGTCCGCGCGAGGAAGCAGTCCGGGGGTCGTCTTAGCGAGCACCATGAGCAGGATGAAGGCGCCCACCGCGATGCCCACGATCATCGCCATGTGCTTGATGGGCACTTCGCCGATGAACATGATGATCATGCAGACCGTGAAGAGCACCGCCGCAGTGGAGAAGTTCGCTGGTAGGATCAATCCGCATATGACAGCCACAGGTACCATCAACTTCAAGAGCACGTCACGGAGGGTCCACTCCTCCCCATGGTGTTTACCAAGAACACGTGCGAGGTAGACGATCAGCACCACCTTCGCAGGGTCGCTCGTTTGGAAGCTCTGGTTGATGATCGGGACGGTGATCCAGCGGCTGGCATCGTTGATGTTGGATCCGAGCAGGAGGGTGAGCAGTAACAACACCGCCATCACCCCGATCAACAGCTGGGCGAAACGTGAATAGATCGTGTACTGCTGACGCGCTGCATAGATCATGATGATACCACCAGTGATCAGCATGAGGCCATGCTTCATCAGGAAATGCAACGTACCTCCGCCTTCGCGCTTGAACGCGAGGGAACTGATCGAGCTATACACCGCGAGCAGGCTGATCAGTCCCAGGAACAGGACGGTCATCCAGATCACGCGATCGCCTTTCAGTCTATGGAGGAGGGCTGTCATTCGTGGTCCAATGCTCAGAGATCGCGGACGGCGCGTTTGAATTCGGCGCCACGTTCTTCGTAGTTGGCAAAACCGTTGCCGCTTGGGCAGGCCGGGCTGAAAAGGACGGATTCACCGGGCTTCACCAATTCGTTCGCGAGGAACACGGCGGTGCGAAGTTCATCCGTCACGTACAGGTGCTCAACGGGCGATGGAAGCGTTTCTTCCGTGCTATCGGTCGCACGACCGAAGAGCACCATCGCGGATACTTTCTCATGAAGCAGGTCCTGCACGTAGCCTTCATCCATCTCACTGGAAACATCACCTACGATCCACACCACTTTCCCTTCCACTTGGTCGAGCGATTCCAGCGCGGCATCAAGGAATGTCGCCTTGGAGTCGTTGATGAACGGGATGTCCTTCACCGTGGCCACATGCTCCATGCGGTGCGGGCCGGGGCCTTGGGTCGAAAGTGCAGCACGACGAGCGTCCAGCAGTTGACCGCCGACCAACCGGAGCGCTGAGGGAGTGTTCTTCTTTTCCATCGGATGAATGGTTTGAAGGGTCAGAGTCCTTTCACTGCGGCCTTGAACTTGCGGCCACGCTCTTCGTAATTCTCGAACAGGTCGAAGCTGGCGCAGGCCGGGCTTAGCAGCACCACATCACCGGTCTCGCTCGCCTCGTACGCTGTCTGCACCGCTTGTTCGGCGCTGGCCGTTTCGGTGATCACCGGCACCAACCCTACGAACGCCTTGTGGATCTTCTCATTGTCCGTTCCAAGACAAACGATCGCCTTCACCTTATGCTTCACCAGATCGCGCAACGTGGTGTAGTCGTTCCCTTTGTCCACACCGCCCACGATCCATACCACGGGCTTGTCCATGCTCTCCAATGCGTACCATGTGGAGTTCACATTGGTGGCTTTGGAATCATTGATGAACTCGATGCCATGTACCAGAGCGACATGCTCCAAGCGGTGCTCCACGTTCTGGAAATCGCTGAGGCTTTCGCGCACGATATCCTTTCGGATATCCAGGACGCGGGCTGCGATACCGGCAGCCATGGAATTGTACACATTGTGTTTGCCTTTGAGGGCCAGTTCGATGATGGACATGCGAAAGGTGGATTGGTCGGTGGTGATTTGGAGTTGATCGTCCTTCAGGTATGCTCCTTGGTCCACGGTATGGTGGATGGAGAAAGGCCAACGCCGGGCCTTCACGGTATGCTCGTGTAACCACGCGATGGTCTCTGGATCATCGGCGCAGTGGATGAAATGATCGTCGGGTACTTGGTTCATGGCAACGCGGAACTTGCTTGCCACGTAGTTCTCCATGCGGTAGTGGTACCGGTCCAAGTGATCGGGCGTGATGTTCAGCAACACCGCGATATCGGGACGGAACGCGCGGATGCCGTCCAACTGGAAACTGCTCAGTTCAAGGACGTAGTACGCGTTATCACCATCGGCAACCAGACCCGCGAAACTGTTGCCCACGTTGCCACCAACGGCAACATCCAATCCTGCCTTTTGGAGGATGTGGTGCGTGAGCAATGTGGTCGTGGTCTTCCCATTGCTACCGGTGATCGCGATGATCTTGCCGTTGCAATAGCGGTACGCGAACTCGATCTCGCTGATCACCGGAATGCCCTTTGCGACAGCGGCGGTCACCAGCGAAGCGGTATCCGGAATGCCTGGACTCTTTACGACCTCATCGGCATCCAGCACACGTGTCGCGGTGTGACCACCTTCTTCGAACGCGATGCCGCTCGCCTTCAGTTCCTCCCGGTAGTTCGGCTTGATGGTACCGGCGTCGCTCACGAACACATCAAGCCCGCGCTGCTTCGCCAACCGCGCCGCACCGACACCGCTCTCCTGCGCTCCAAGCACCACCAGCTTCATCATCGGAGCTTCAGGGTTACGATGGATACGACGGCAAGCATGATGCCCACGATCCAGAAGCGGGACACGATCTTGCTCTCGTGGATCCCGAGCTTCTGGTAGTGGTGGTGCAGCGGCGACATCTTCAGGATGCGACGGCCTTCGCCGTATTTCCGCTTGGTGTACTTGAAGTAGGATACCTGCGCCACCACGCTGAGGTTCTCCACGAGGAAGATGCCGCAGAGCACAGGGATCAGCAGTTCCTTGCGCACGAGGATGGCCAGCGTTGCGATGATTCCACCGAGCGCGAGGCTCCCGGTGTCACCCATGAAGACCTGCGCGGGATAGGCGTTGTACCACAGGAAGCCGATGCACGCGCCGAGGAGCGCACCGATGAAGACCGCGAGCTCACCGCTGCCCGGGATGTACATGATGTTGAGGTAGTCCGAGAAGATCACGTTACCGCTCACGTAGGCGAGGATCCCCAACGTCATCACCATGATCGCCGATGTGCCCGTTGCCAAGCCATCCAGCCCGTCCGTGATATTCGCGCCATTGCTGACGGCGGTAACGATGAAGATAACGACGAGGATGTAGATGATCCACGTGTATTGGCGTGCATCATTGCCGAACAACTTGCCGAGGATCGAGGAGTAGTTGAACTCGTTGTCCTTTACGAACGGGATCGTGGTGTTCGGCGACTTTCGGTTGAGCAGGTAATGGACCGTTCCATCCTCTTCCGTCACGGTATGGAGCGCACTCTCATCCAGTTGCGAGGCCAACACTTCAGGCACTTCAACACGGGTGCGGATCTCCGGATGGAAGTAGACCGTGGCGCCGATGATGATGCCCACGCCGACCTGCCCCACCACTTTAAACTTGCCAGCGAGACCGCGCTTGTCCTTCTTGAAGACCTTGATGTAATCGTCGATGAAGCCGATCGCACCCAGCCATACGGTGGCCACCAAGAGCAGGAGGATATAGATGTTGTCCAGGCGCGCGAAGAGAAGTGTCGGGATGATGGTCGCAGCGAGGATGATCAGACCCCCCATCGTTGGTGTGCCTTGCTTTTGGATCTGACCCTCCAAGCCGAGGTCGCGTACCGTCTCGCCCACCTGCATGCGCCGCAGGAGATTGATGATGCCCTTTCCCCACCACAACGAGATCAGCAACGAAGCGAAGACGGCCATCGCCGCACGGAACGAGATGAATCCGAATAGCCCCGCCCCAGGAACGCTCGCACCCAACCAATCGAAGAGGTGGTACAGCATTACTTGTGCAGGAGTTCAAGGGTTTCCTTCAGCACGGCCACATCGTCGAACGGGTGTTTCACTCCCGCGACCTCCTGGTAGGTCTCGTGTCCTTTGCCAGCGAGCAGCACCACATCACCGGCCTTCGCCATACCGACGGCTTGACGGATCGCTTCGCGGCGATCCACGTTCACCCATACGCGGGACTGGTCGGTGATCTGCACACCGGCGCGCATCTCGTTGAGGATCGCCATTGGGTCCTCGCTGCGCGGATTGTCGCTCGTGAGCACTACATGACTGCTCAACTCGGTGGCGATACGCGCCATGATGGGCCGCTTGGTGCGATCACGATCGCCGCCGCATCCGACTACGGTTATCACCTGCTCGTTGTCGCCGCATACATCGTTGATCGTCGCGAGCACGTTCTTCAAAGCATCCGGTGTATGCGCATAATCCACTATACCGATGATGCCACCTGTGCTGCGCACGATCTGGAAACGACCGCGCGGTGGTTGCAGATCGCTGAGCGCCGTGAGGACGTTCAATGGTTCTTCACCGAGCAGTGTAGCGACCGTATACACCGCGAGCAAGTTGCTGGCATTGAACTCTCCGATCAAGCGGGAGTACATGTCGTGACCATCGATGCTCAGGTGCAGGCCCGTGAGCTGGTTCTCCACGATGCGTGCCCGGTGGTCGGCCATGTTCCTCACCGCGTAGGAACGCTTGGTGGCCTTGGTGTTCTGCAACATCACGGCGCTGTTCGCATCATCGGCGTTCACCAATGCAAAGGCACTTGCGGGCAGTTGATCGAAGAAGCGCTTCTTGGCCTTGATGTACTCGGCGAACGTGCCGTGATAGTCGAGGTGGTCGTGCGTGATATTGGTGAAGACACCAGCGGCGAACTGCAACCCCGCGATGCGCTCCTGCACCACACTGTGCGAACTCACTTCCATGAAACAGTACGTCACACGTTCGCCCACCATCTCGGCGAGCAACTGGTTCAAGCGCACGGCATCGGGGGTAGTGTGCGTGCTCGGGATCGTCTTCTGTCCGATACGCGTCTCCACGGTGCTGATCAAACCGCACTTGTGGCCCAAGGCGCGGAACAAGCGGAATAACAACGTTGCCGTGCTCGTCTTCCCGTTGGTGCCTGTAATGCCGATCAGCTTCAGCTTCTTGGCAGGATGATCGAAGAAGTTGGCGGCCATGATGCCGAGCGTTGCAGAAGCATCGGTAACGCGCACATAGGTGACACCATCCTTCAACTCGTTCGGCAACTCCTCGCAAACGATGGCGCTTGCGCCGCTATCGATCGCTTTCGCGATGAAGGCGTGACCATCCACTTGTGTACCGCGCGTAGCGACGAAAGCCGTGAACGCAACGACCTTGCGGCTATCGAATTCGATCTGTTCGATGGCCGTATTCGTGGAACCCACCACCTGCTCTATGCGGACGCGATAGAGTATGTCCTTGAGCAACTTCATGTGAGCTCGATCACGATCGTCGATCCTTCAAGCGCGCGTGATCCGGGCGAAAGCGATTGGCGCTTCACCATGCCGTTCCCTTGGATGCGCACACGCAGTCCACGGTTCTCCAAGATGTACAGCGCATCGCGCAAGCCCATACCGAGAACGTTCGGCACACGATCCATGGCATCAGCAGGAATACCGCGTGCTTTCAGGACCACACTGGTATCGCCCGCAAGCGTTGTTGCCCATTCGCCTTCACCTTCCACCACGAAGGGCACCTTCAAGCCTTCCAGCGCGGTCCGCAGATCACCACTATGACCGCTCAAGCTGACCGGCGTGCGCGGCCCAGTGGTCTCGGCGAGCAATGTTTCCTGTTGCAGTTCGAGGCGGTTGCTGTAGATCTTGTCAGCGATCTCCTTGAAGACCGGACCGGCCACCACATTGCCATAGATACCGCTCATGGTAGGACCGTTCACCACCACGATGCAACTGTACTTCGGTGCGTTCGCAGGGAAATAGCCTACGAACGAGGCCTGGTAGAGGACATCGTTGTAGTTACCGTTGCGGGCGATGCGAGCGGTGCCTGTTTTACCGGCGATCGTAAAGTGTGCGGCTTTCAAATTCGTTGCCGTACCGCTGTCCACAACACCTTGCAGCAGGCCGTGAACGATCTCCAACGTGGCATCCGAGCAGATCTTCGGATCGATCACCTTCGGCGCGAACTTCTCAATGACCTTTCCGTTGCGCGAGACGTGGTCCACGAACTGTGGTTGCATCATCTTGCCATTGTTGGCCACGGCATTGTAGAAGGTCAGTGTCTGCAAAGGCGTAAGCGCGACTTCGTAGCCGATGCTCATCCAGGGCATGCTCACACCGCTCCATCCCTTCTCACCCGGACTGCGCAACGTGGGGATCGCTTCACCGGGGATCATCACTCCTGTGGTCTCGTGCAGATGGAATCGCTTCAATCCATCCACGAACTTCTTCGGTTCCTTGCTGTAGGCTTTCGTCACGGCCAAGCTGATACCGGTGTTGAGCGAGAGCTCGAACGAACGGCGCACTGTCATCTTGCTGTACATGTCCTCATGCGAATCACGCATGATCCGGTCGCGGTACTGCACGCGGCCCCGCTTCGTGTCCACGGTATCGGTCACTTTGATCGACCCGTCATCAAGACCCACCATCAACGAAGCCAGCTTGAACGTTGAGCCGGGCTCCTCGGCATGCACCACGGCGTAGTTCAGATCCTCCACGTAGGTGCTGTCCTTCCCACGTGTGAGGTTGCTGATCGCTTTCACATGGCCCGTTGCAACCTCCATCACCACGACCGTTCCGTGGTGTGCACCGTGTTTGCGCAACTGTGCTTCCAAGGCCGCATCGGCAACGTCCTGCAGGTTGATGTCGATGGTCGTGTGGATGTCGCTTCCAGGCACAGGCTCCACGCCATCACCATCATCGACCGGCATCCAAACACCACCGGTAAGGCGGCGTTCCAGCCGACGACCGGTCACTCCTTTCAACCAATGGTCACAGCCTGCTTCGATACCTACTGCCTTCCCGTCACGTAAGACTTGCCCTACACTGCGTGAAGCCAGCCGACCGAAAGGATGTGCGCGCACGGTGCGCTTCTCGGTGAGCAGGCCGCCTTTGTACTTTCCCAAGCGGAACAACGGGAACGTGCGCAACACCTGAACTTGCGTGTGATCCGCGCGACGTTTGATCAGGTAATACCGTTCCTTCCGGTGACGTGCATCGGTGAGGTCGCGCTTGTACTCGGCCGGTGTGCGATCGCCGAAGAGACCCGAGAGCTTCAGGCTCAAAGAATCGATGTTGGCGCGGAACAATTCATCGGTGAGTCCGGATGGTACCATGTCCATGCGCACATCGTACTCCGGGATGCTGGTGGCGAGCATGCGGCCATCCTCGCTGTAGATATGGCCGCGGTCCGGCTGCACGATGCGGTAGGTGGTGGAGACCGTCTCCCGCTTCGCCAACCACTTGTCGCCTTCCACGATCTGGATCGTGAAGAGTTTGACGGCGATGGCGAGGGCGAAGACGACGATGGTCAGGTAGACCACATTGGCACGAGCACGCAGCTGGCGGTTATCCCTCATGGTGTGCGCGTGTTTTCGAGGTCGTTCTCTCCAACCTCCAGTTTCACGGGCGGCACGACGCTCTCACGAAGTCCCAGATCACCGATACCGGCGGCCACTTGGCTCTGCTGCTCTTTCGTCTCCAGCTGGGATTGCACGGTGATGTACTCCGATCGCAGCTCCTTCAACTCGGAATCCGTGCGGTCCAGGTCGCGAACGATGCGTTCGGTGTGGTAACCGTAGGCGATGTAGGTGATCATCAACCCGGCGCAGAATAGGATGAAGGGCATGTTTCCCAACAGTTTCTCACGCGTGAGGAAGGATCCGTTCAGCACACCGATCATGGCACGCGACACCTGCGCACCCTTGCCCTGCTCTGCGGGTTTGCTGGCAGAAGAGGCTTTCGCAGTCTTCGCATTCTCCACCTTGCCCTTCACGGGTTCGGCTTCGGCGGGTTCTATTTTATCACGCAGTTTGTTCACAAGCGTTTCGCTATTCTCAGTCGGGCGCTACGGGCCCTTGGGTTCCTTGCTATCTCGAGATCCGTTGGTTGGATCGCTTTGTTGCTCGAAGGGTTGAACGGTCTTTCGCGATTGCCGAAAACATCGGTGGTCTCCTCGCCGTGTAGGTTGCCGCTGCGCATCCAGTTCTTCACGAGGCGGTCCTCCAAAGAGTGGTAGCTCATCACCACCAATCGACCACCGGGTGCGATCACATCGGCGCTTTGCTTCAGCAGTGCTTCCAGTGCGCCGAGTTCATCGTTCACCGCGATGCGCAACGCCTGGAACACTTGCGCGAGGAAGCTGCTCTCCTTGCCACGCGGCGTTACCGGTCGTAACGCTTCCACCAGTTGGAACGTGGTGCCGATGCTGGTCTCCGCATTCGCACTCACCAGTTGGCGGGCCACGCGGTGTGCCGCATCAACTTCGCCGTAGTTGCGAAGCATAGCGGTGAGCGCGGGTTCGTCCAGGTCGCGCAACAATTGCGAGGCGGTGCGCTTGGCGCGATGGTCCATCCGCATATCCAGCGGACCATCGAAGCGGAAGCTGAAGCCACGCGCACCGGTATCGAACTGGTGACTGCTCACCCCCAGATCGGCCAAGAGGCCATCAACGGGCACTGCGTGCAAGTAGCGCAGGTGGTTCTTCATCCACCGGAAATCCGCAGGCACCAGCGTGAAGCGCTCATCCTCCTTTCCTTCAGCGGAAACCAGAGCGGATGCGTTCTTCCAGGCATCGCGATCACGATCGAACGAGATCAGACGCCCTTTAGGACCCAGTTGTGCGAGGATGGCCTTGCTGTGGCCACCACCCCCGAACGTCACGTCCACATAGACGCCGTCGGGGCGGATGTTCAATCCTTCGAGACAGGCTTGTAAAAGAACGGGGTCGTGATACTCATAAGCCATTGGTTTTGCGGTCACCGACCATCACTTTCGCCGCCAATGACTTGAAGTCCACTTTCCCGCCGAGCGCACGTTTGTGTTGTGCTTCGTCCCATACTTCGATGCGATCGCCCATGCCCGAGAACACGATGTCCTTGCCCATCTTGGCATAGTCCATCAACTGTTTCGGGATCAGCAACCGTCCGTTGGCATCGAGTTCCACCGGCGTGGCCCCATTGAGGAACCGCCGGATGAACTCCACGCTGTCCGGATCGAAACGGTTCAAGCGGCGCACGTCGGCGCTGGTCTTGTTCCATTCGTCCATCGGGTACAGCACAAGGCACTGACTGAACACGTCGCGGTTCACCACAAAGCCCTTGGCCACTTCCCCACCGAGCTGCTTTTTCAGCGCGGCGGGCAAGAGCACACGACTCTTGGCGTCCAGGGTTGAGGGGTATTCCCCGAGTAGGTTCAGCATAGCGCATGCGCAGCAGAATGGTCGCGAAAGTAGGTGCGGTCACCCACTTATTCCCACGATCTCCCCCGCTTTTGCCTGTTTGTTGATAAATCTTCAACGGCAAAGGTGTGCAAAAGTTGTCAGATGCCCTCTACTGGCCTATAAATAGGCCATTTTCGGCGGTGGGAAGAAGTGGGGGCTTATGAACAACAGGGGTCAAGCATCAAGCAGTGGAACACCACCGCCGAGCGGACCCGAAAGATCAGGTCGCGAAATGCGGAATGCCCGTCCCTATTGACCGGATCGATCAACAGAGCGATGTGTGGAACGGGACAGGAGGGCGCGGTGGCAGGAAGTGGTAGGGCGGCGAAGTGGCTAGCCAAGTGTTGACTTGGACAGGCGCGGGTGGCCGCATACACTGATCAGGACCATGTCCTGAATAACTTGACCACATGAACGGTTGGACATGGGTCGCGCTAATCGTTTGGGTGTGTCATATAGGATGCAGCCGACAGAATACCGGATCCGAACAGGATGAAGCCTTGCGGTCTGTTGTGGCTTTGCACCCCGCACTGATACCACAAGGCGTGGATGCAGCCCAGTACTTCCATATGACCAGAAAGTTCTGGAGTGAGAATTCCAATATCGAGATGGAATTGTACGTTGCTCCTGACAGCACCGACAGCGTGGACTTTATTGTCCTCTTCAACAAAGCGGGCATGGTTCGGCTTATAGGATTAGCCTTGTTGAAGTGATACGAAGCTTGACCGGCGCGGGGTCTTCCGCTTCTGGAGCGGTGCGCTCAACGTAAGGTCCGGCGAGCCTCATCTGCGTATAGCCTGTAGCTGCGTGGCCCACAGCATCGGTCATTGCGAGAAGTATCGCTGCAGAAGCTCCTCTTTGCAGTGGTACGATGTCATGGCCGTATGGTGGCCATCCCGCATCCGCTTGTGGTACGTGTTCAGCAGATAAATGCCTTGATCATCCCGAAAGGGAGTGTGGCTGTTCAGCGCGGCGGAGACCACCCGTACGCGGTCATGTTCGAAATGGACCCAAAGCATCGGGCTTACGCCATCTTCGTCCACCATTCGGGAATAGAGGAGCGTGAAGTGCTTCCATACCCTATCGCCTTTGTTGCCTTCACAACAAGGTGGGCTCTTGAACAAGCTATCCAGCCACAAGCGGAGCTGCGACCCTGAGGAAACGTCCCGTTCCAACCGCTCGGGCCGTGATCGACATCCTTTGCTGTGTGCTCCATACACCGCACTCACGGAAAGCGGCACGCCCAAGATGTCGATGACCGCTTCCAAGTCCATGCCTAGTTGGATAGACCTGATCGCGGCCGGGCTTACACCGGGGGCCAGGTCGCTGTGCACGCAACCACCGCTGAGGACAATAAGGATGAAGTATGGCCAATAGCGCACGGCCCCTGAACGGTGAGCGCGAGGTGTTATTGCAGCGATCCTCCCAACGTTCTTCCGCTTTGGACGCCTTGACAGCGAAGTACCGTCACAACCCTTACGCACGATCGCCCCATCCGTCTACCTTTGGACGGAACGCATGGCGAGCGAGCAACACTTGAAACGGGAGGGTGAGTTCACCTACATCGATGTGGGCGATGGGCCACCATTGATCTTCCTGCACGGCTTGTTCGGCGCGCTCAGCAACTTCGAAGGACCGATCAAACATTTTGGTGGGCGGTACCGAGTGCTGATGCCCATGTTGCCGCTGTATACCCTGCCGATGTTGAACACCAACGTGCCGGCGCTGGCCGAGTTCGTTGACCGGTTCGTTCGGCACTTGGGACTTTCGGAGATCAACCTGTTGGGCAACTCCTTGGGTGGCCATGTGGCCCTGGTCTATTGCACCAAGCATGCGGAGAAGGTGCGCACGTTGATCCTTACCGGCAGTAGTGGGTTGTACGAGAACGCCTTCGGTGGCAGCTTTCCGCGCCGCGAGGACAAGGAATACCTGCGCAAGAAGATCGCCTTCACCTTCTATGATCCGAAACACGCCACGGACGAGCTGGTGGAAGAGTGCTACGAAACGGTGAACGACAAGGCCAAGTTGATCCGCATTCTCTCGCTTGCGAAGAGCGCGATCCGCCACAACATGGCCAAGGACCTACCTAACTTGAAGATGCCCGTGTGCCTGGTATGGGGAGCGCAGGATGGCGTAACACCCCCGCATGTGGCCGAAGAGTTCCATTCCTTGATCCCGCAAAGTGAACTCTTTTGGATCGAGGAATGCGGGCACGCCGCCATGATGGAACACCCCGATAAGTTTAATGCCATTGTGGATACTTGGTTGGGGAAGACATTGGGGGTATAGTTGTAAGTTGTTGGTTGTCAGCTGTCTGGGTGGGTGGAGGCTCCTTGGTGTCATGAAATGGCAACTATGGCTGGGAGTGTTCATGGTTGATGGATGAGGTTGATCGAAGAGCCCAGAATGAAGCCTAGGAACTGACAACCAACAACTGACAACTCATCCACTCCATTCTACAGAGCAGAGCAATTCCCAACAGATGCTCCCGTCCTCGACCTTCGCACCATGAAAGCGCTCATCGCAGAACACCTCGGCAGCGGGCGCGAGCCCAAGGACTGGCCCAAGCCATCGTTGCCGGAGTATGCGTTCATCGGGCGCAGCAACGTGGGCAAGAGCTCGTTGATCAATATGCTGTGCCACATCAACAAGCTGGCGCGGGTGAGCAATACGCCGGGCCGCACACGCAACGTGGAGCACTTCAAGGTGCAGGGCACGCTCACCAGCGACAAGCCGTGGATGCTCGCCGATCTGCCGGGCTACGGGTTCGCAAAAGCGAGTAAGGCGGAAAGGGCCGTGTGGGAAAAGATGATCCAGAACTACCTACGCAAACGCGAGAGCCTACAGAACGTGTTCCTGCTGATCGACTCGCGCTTGGAGCCGCAACAGAACGATCTGGACATGGTGCAATGGCTGGGTGAGGAACAGATCCCGTTCGTACTCGTCTTCACCAAGAGCGACAAGGTGAAACAGCCGAAGGTGCAGAGCAACGTGGCGCAGTTCAAACGCAAGCTGAAAGAGTCGTGGGAAGAACTGCCGACGCTATTCATCACGTCAGCGGAAACCTCGAAGGGGCGCGATGAGTTGCTCGGCTTCATCGAGGGCGTGAACAAGGCTTGGGGATGGTAGGAATGCGCCTTTGGCCCTTAGCTACTGGCTCCTGGCTGGTTGTCTGAATACTCAACCGTCTTCCACCAACACAACCAGCCAGCAGCCAAAGGCCAGCAGCGGCAATTCACTTCTTGGAACTTGTAGCACTCTTGGGGATCGATGCGCGGTAATGCTCCTTTGGCCTAGGGCTGCTGGCTGGTTGTCCAATTGCTCAAGCGTCCTCCATCAACACAACCAGCCAGCAGCCAAAGGCAGCGGCATTCACTTCTTCAACTCCGGCAGCATGTGCTCCGCGAAATACGCACCGAAGTCGCGCATTTGTTCAGCCATTTTACCTTCTCCTGTAGCGCGCTCGAACGTATCGGCCAGCGTAAGGATGTTCTGGTGAAAGAATGCCTTCATCTCCTCCACGGTCATCTCCTTGGTCCACAGATCGATGCGCAGGGTGTTCTTCTCCTTCTCGTCCCACAGTGAAAGAAGTACGGCTTTGCTGGTGCTTTTGGTCGCGGTATCCTCCGCTTCCCAATCAATGCGCTCGGGAACGTTGTTGGCATCGAGGTGGACGGACAGGCGTATTTCGGAGGTCTTGGCCATGGGGTGTGGAAATGCTTGTCGTATGTCCAATGTCCTATGCTCGCGCAACCGTTCGCGCATTTGCACAAGACATGGGACCTAGGACATTCTGCACAATTCTATCGGGGTTTATAGCTCTTCAAGATCACGCGCGGATCATCCAGCGCGAAGAGTTGTTCGAAGGTGACCTTCGGGTTGTCATTCATGTAGGCCTCTACCATACGGTAGCCTATCCACTCGCCGATGTGGCCGGGGCTTTCGTGCGGATATCCGTTGGTGAAGGGTCCGTCGTTCATGAGGCGGCCGATATCGTCGGCGTTCTTGCTGAAAAGCTGTTCCTTGGCCACGATCTCTTTCCAGATGTTGTACTCGGAGGCCTCGCACCACCTGAACTGTTCCTGGCTGAAGGCGAATTTCTGTGCGGGTGGAACGTCCGGCAACAAGGCATTGAGCAAAGCCAGCACCTTTCCGACTTCGACCAAGTTGGTGAGCACATCGGCACCGGCGATATCGCGGGTGTAATGCACCAGAAGCCACCCTTTCACGGCGCTGGGCACGAGCATGGCGGGCTGCATGCGATCCTTCACGTACTGCGGGAAGACATCGGGGGCGAGGTACCCTATCACGGGGTGGTCCTTACCGATGAACCATTCCACGCCGACACCGAGGACGCTATCGGTTGGATAGATCCCGAAGTTGTAGCCCGAGTTGAAAGCGATGACACGTGGTGTAGTGCTATCCGGGAACAGCACCTTCAACCGTTCGAATGCCTCTTCAAATTGCACGCGCTGCGGCTCTAAGTCGCCCAAAACACTGTCCACGGCGCGTTGGGTGCTGCTCCAATCCGGATCATTCACGAAACGGCCGAGCACGAGGGTCAAGCGGGGGTCTTCCAACGGGGCGCCTTGTAGGACGTCCTCGATGTAGATGCGGTAGAACTCCCCGTAGTCCGCATAGGCTTTCCGGCTCATGGCCTGCATGCTGTCCGCCGGCGACCCAAAGAGGTCACGATCCAAACGACCGATCTCCACGTGGAGCGGCACATCATCGATCGCGACATCGGTGTGACCTGCCTCGGTACAACCCGTAACAAGCAATATCGCCGTGAAAAGCACGGTCTTTGAAAATCGAAAGTTCAAGACGTTACCTTTGATCGTCGTAAAAAGAAGCCCCAAAACTATGAAGAAGGTCCTCCTGATCCTGATCGCTGCTGTAGTGGCCGCACCTGCACTGCACGCTCAAGACGCCGATATTGTCGACAATGGTGTCCGTTTCGGCCTCAAGGCGGCACCCAACATGTCCTGGCTCCGGTCGGACACCAAGGGCCTGGAGAGCGATGGGAGCAAGATCGGCTTCACCTTCGGACTCGCAACAGAATTTCCGATCGGCGCTCAGGGCAACTATCGCTTTGCTACGGGTCTTTTCCTGAACAATTCCGGAGGCAAATACACAACCCCATTCACCTATACGGAGAACGGGAACGAGTTGACGAAGGCACTGGCGAGCGATCTGAAGCTTCGGAACATCGAGATCCCGCTGACGATGAAGTTGATGACCAAGGAGATCGGGTACATGCGCTACTACGGCCAGATCGGTTTCGGTGCAGCGTTCAACGTTCGGGCCAAAGCCGACTTCGATCAGCCGAAATACGACTTGAACAATGGCGCGTTGCTGGGCTTCGAGACCTTGGAGGACGAGGACGTGAAGGACTTCATCCAGCCGTTCAGGGGCTCGTTGATCGTCGGGGCGGGCTTTGAATACAACTTCTCCGGCACCACCACCTTGCAAGCGGGCGTGAACTACAATAACGGCCTTACGAACATGCTGAAGGATACCAAGGTCGGGGACAAGAACGCGAAATTGTTGCAGGATTACGTGGAACTGAACGTCGCCGTGTTCTTCTGAGCGACCGCACAACCTGGAACCCTGTTCACCTTCCGGTGAACGGGGTTCCTTTCATTTATAGCGATGAAGACGGAACATGTGATCGACCACATCAGCAATTGGCTGAAGGAGTATTGCACCAAGAACCATCAGAAAGGCTTCGTGGTGGGAGTGAGCGGCGGCATCGATAGCGCGGTGACCAGCGCGTTGTGCGCGCTCACCGGCCTGCCGACCCTGTGCGTAGAGATGCCCATCCACCAAGCCGCGAGCCATGTGACCCGTGCTCTGGAGCATGTGGCCGATCTGCAAAGGAGACACGCGAATGTTTCTTTGGAACGTGTGGACCTCACCCCCACCTTCGATACGATGGAGCGTGCCCTACCGGACAGCGCGAACGATGCCGCACACCAACTCTCCTTGGCGAACACGCGCGCACGATTGCGCATGACCACGTTGTACTATCTCGCGGGCATACACCGCAGCCTGGTCGCCGGCACCGGCAATAAGGTGGAAGACTTCGGCGTGGGGTTCTATACCAAATACGGCGATGGTGGTGTAGACCTCTCTCCCATCGCGGACCTCACCAAGACCGAGGTGTACGAAGTGGCCCGCGCACTGGGCGTCGTGGAAAGCATCATTCAAGCCGCCCCCACCGACGGTCTCTTTGGAGACAGCCG
>Ga0105048_10002437_pt1 | contig 30233 bp, 27 predicted proteins | sample MAT05_FD_78382 | JGI IMG/M metagenome (GOLD analysis project Ga0105048, IMG submission 78382) | Freshwater microbial communities from Lake Fryxell liftoff mats and glacier meltwater in Antarctica - MAT-05 | ecosystem: Environmental > Aquatic > Freshwater > Ice > Liftoff microbial mat | place... | reverse complement strand
TCGTCTATCAGCGTAATCTGCTCGATCACAACCATCACTGACGGGCTTAATGAGGGGCCTACCGTCACGCTGTAGTCCTGCTTGCGCTCAAGACGAAACGAACGGCTTAAGGCAATCTTTTCGCAGCCTAGACCCTTTCGTTCTTCCAGTTGACAAGGGCCGTCATCCCCTTGCTTCCGTGGCATCACAACGATGTCTGGAAGCGACTGGCTTATGGAATACACCCCCGACGAACGAGGGCGAAACCGAACATAGCCTAAATATGTGCCTGCTTGGGTCGGCGGGAGCTCAATCGTATATGCGGTATGGGTGTTTCGCAGCTCTGGTTGGTTCGTCGTTGCAACCGTAGCCACCAGGGCCTCGAAAGGGCCGTTCAACGTGTGTAAGCACGTATGGTTCACAAGCGCGTCCGTGATGAATTCTTCCTGCGCGGGTTTGCAAGTGGAGCCAGATTCGTCCGACCCGCATCCAGAACCAACGAACACTGTCGCAGTCACCAGCAGTGTGGTCCTCCCGGTGCGCGTGAGCAAGACTTTAAAGCGTCGTCTCGTCGCAAAAAACAGTAGGGCCAAAACAAGTGGAACAAAGCCGCGTTGCGGTCTGCGGCCGTTGAGCACAGAACACCCAGTGCCTCCTGCCGTGTCCGGACCAGCGTCGGAAGCAGCTTGGGGTACCGATGCGACGTCCATCGCTCCAGCATCGAAAGGCGAAGTTGGCAAACCAGCATCTGTCACCCTCGGTGCGGGCTCACCACTGCACATTTCGTCCGTCACTCCGTCGCAATCGTTGTCGCGCCGATCGCATAGCTCTGGCGCCCTTGGAAAGCTTTCCATCGCGTGGTCGTCGCAGTCGGTGTCTTCTTCCACAAAGCCTTTGGGCGGCACACAGGGCGTGTTGATTTCCCCAACGCGAGTTCCAAAGCCATCGCCATCGAGATCGGGGTAGTAAAACGCACTGAAGTCGCCGACATTCTCTACAACAACGTTGAGAAGTTCAGAAGTCGTGGGCCCGAACGATATTCGATAGAGGGAACTTGCCTTCAATGAAAAGACAGAGGCCCCAGGCAGAAGGCCACACTGAGGCGTGGGCCCTTCAAAGACGGGCGGCAACGCAACGTTATCTGCACCAAGCAACTTTGGCGTAAGGAATGGGCTGGTAAAGACTGACCAATCGCCGGTGCGCGGTGCAGTGAACTTCACTGTACCTTGGAAAAGGTTGGATCCCACGGCTGGTAACTTGATCGCGAAGATTGTGTGGCTCTTGTTGATCTGGGGTGCAGGCGATGAAAAGGATTCCACTTCGCTTGCAGGCAACGGCTGTGGCGCAAGCCCATCACCGAAAGGACCGTTCATAGCGTGAAAGCAGGCATGTTCAACCAGGGGGGATCCCAGCGCCGGACAAGCGTTCAAGGCAAATACAACAAGCAAAGACGGAATCATCTGAAGCCTCTTTCATTAAACCAAGTAGACCAAGGCACGCAACAACAGCGATATTGATAAGGAAGCCAACAATGCCGTTGCCAACTGTTGCCACGTGATGCGCAAGGCAGTTGCGAAACCTAGTTCCTTACCAACTGTAGCCATAGTCACCAAACACGGGGTCAACGTGGAAGCCATGAAGACAGTTAGAAATAGCGAACCGGTGGTCAACGCTGCGGCCGCACTGCCTTGGCTGTGGTTTAGCAGAAGCAAACCGTCTTTGCGCACCACCGAGAACAGCAAAGGAGGCGCCACCTCGGCAGGCAAACCAAACAATGTCTGTAACACAGGAGCACTAAGCGCTGACAAGCGATCGAGAATACCTGCATGGGCCATCAAGGCTGAAATCAAGCACAAGACAACAAAGACGGGCATCGCTGAAAACAAGAACTGCCGACACACTGTCTTGACCCGCCACCACATTCCTCTAAACGTCGGCCATTGCAGCAACGTTGGCGGGGAGGCCAACACAATACGGTGTGCCGCAGGTCTAGCTCGGCCACGTCTCCAGTAGGTATGAAGCAAACCTGAAAAGAAGACGCTTGCTACCATTGGAAGAAACAAATACGGCTTTCCGGCGGCGCTGAACACCGATAAGTTGGCGCCCAACTGGTAGCTGCACGAACTTCCAAAAGCCACAAGCGTGACACACGCGCTTCGGTTCTCACGTGCACACGACCGGCTCTGCAAGACTGCAACCACGTTGCAGCCAAAGCCACCCAACACAGGCCCGAGATCTCGTCCCGACAATCCAAAACGACGCATGAAAGGATCAAGGGAGCGACAAAGATGATCGCGAATTCCAATTTCATCTGTGAGCGCCATTGCGACTCCAAGGAAGAGAACCACTGGGAAAGCCCAGAGAAATGAATAAGCCCCCAAGGTCAAAATGCCGTAGTCGCCAATGAAGACCGCGCCAAGCCAATCGTGTCGCTGTGACCATGGTGCCAAGGCTGTCTTTAAGGGCGTCAAGATGCTTTCGTCTAAGACAGGGGAAAGCACTTCGGCCAAACAATAAGCAGCGTAAACGGGCAGCAGAAAAGTAAGGGCTATCAACGCAAAGGTGATAGGAGGGAACGCCAGCTTTCGCCGCAGTCTTTCCTGAAAGTGTCGCTTAGGCGCATGATCGAAAGCACGGATCTCGCTTTCATTTAACGGCTGTGGCCGATTCGCAGAAGCCATAGCCTCTTGCAACGAGGCGGCATTTGTGGGGCCAATCCTTCGCGCATCCACCAAGCTAACGGGAACGCCAAGCACAACCTTTGCACCATGCAGCCATTCATTCAATCCGTCTGTAGCATGGTCGGCAAAGGTACAGATCACGAAAGTACGCAGTTGCTGCAAACGAGAACCCAATGTTGCTACTAACAATTTCAGGTCGTCTGCAGGGCTGGTGGCGCGAATGACTAAGCCAACAACATCGCCTTCATCTAAGGCGGCCAGCGCCAAGCGGGTTGTGACGCTGTCATTGCCCGCCTGCAATCCAGGGGTATCTACGATCTGAACTCCGGGAAACAGCGAGGCCACATGGTTACGACAAACCACCGTTGAGCCGCGAAAGTTGCTTTCGTCGCCGGCCGCCTGACCAGTGAATCCGCGAAAAAGAGCGCTTTTCCCCGATGACTCTGCCCCTAACAAGACGAGTACGGAGCGGTTGGCCGGCTGAGCAGACGTCGTGGCTTTCACGTGACCCCTCATAGCGCCCGCCTACGCTTTTTGCAACTGTATTGCAGTTTGCCAGAGAGAGAGGTATAGTCACGCGCTCTCTTGAAGTACCCTACTCATCCATGCGCAGTCTTTGTGGGATCCGCTTTGTGTCTTGTCGGCGTGTTCGGATGCGGCGACGACCACGAAGTTGTAAACCCCATTTCTGACGCAGCCACGTTGTCCGACACAGCGGACACCGACTCTCCATTGCAAGGAGACAGCGGATCGCAAGCGCGTGGTCTCGTTAGTGTCATTGTGTTGCCCGACACCCAGTTCTATTCAGCAGCATTCCCGCAGATCTTCACTGCCCAAACCCGATGGATCGTGGAACAAAAGCAGAATCTAAACATTGCGATGGTGTTACACGAAGGCGACATCGTTGACAGCGACAACGCAATTCAGTGGCAGCGGGCTGCGGATAGCTTGCACCTGTTAGACGGAAAAGTTCCGTACCTATTGTCTGCGGGCAATCACGATCTGCCGTTTGGCCCCCTGGGTTTGGATAGAGAGCCTAAGCTAATGAACAAGCATTTCCCTGTGAAAAGCTTTTCAAAGTCTGCGCTATGGGGAGGAACGTTTGAGGAAGATCGCGTCGAGAATAGCTACCAATTTGTCCAATTGGGCAACAGTCGGTGGCTAACTATGTCGCTGGAGTTTGGCCCTCGCAATCAGGTGTTATCTTGGGCAAGTGCCGTTCTGCAGGCGAACAAAGACGTTAACGCGATCGTCGTGACCCACGCTTATATGAACAGAGACGGGACGCGATTTGACCGTAACCGAGTGACGCCTCAATTTTTCAACCCACATGGGTATGGACTTGATCGCTTCGAGGGCGGTGTCAACGACGGCGAAGAGATCTACCAGAAGCTGGTTTCACGACACGACAACATTCGCTTGGTGCTCTCCGGCCATGATCTTCACCCTGGTGTGTCTAGACAAACCAGTAGACGTGCCTCAGGAAGCCTTGTTCACGAGATCCTCGCAAACTACCAAGCATGCGCTGGCCTTCCTTGTAAGTTGCCTGACGGTAGCCTCACAGAGGGCGGCGACGGCTATCTGCGGATTCTTACATTCGATTTTGAAGCGGGGATCCTTCATGTTCGCACCCACTCGCCTTACCTGGGTAGGGACAAGACCGATGAATCCAACCAGTTCGATCTTCTACTTTGATTGCAACTGTGTCTCAGCATGCGCAAGTGATGTCTTTAAGCTTGCCAATCATCTCTTGCCCACGTTGCAACCGGTCAATGAATTCGGAAGGAAAGTTCCGACTGCGCATGGCTTCTGCCACTTTTTCAACCGGGTACGCCACTTTGCGAATCTGCACATCAAGGGTTTCCGAATCGATAATGACATAGGTGGATTCAAGGCCACCGTGGCGAGGTTCTCCAACGCTACCCGCATTGACGATAAGCTTCGGAGCGAGTTGAACCTCCTTCGTTCGCGCGTTTCGTCTACCGGTTTTTGGATCACGTTCCCACTGTGCGCTAGGAGCAAGCTTCACCGTCAGAGAGCCTGAAACTTCGCGCACAAACGGGACGTGCGTATGACCGCAAACCAGCACCCTGCATTCGGATGAGGCGGCTCGCTCCAACAGTATCAATTCATGAGTGCTTTCGGTTAAATACTCACTGGTGCTTCGCGGGCTACCATGGACAAAGGCCAAAAGACCATGAATGCCCTGCAGGCGAATGCCATGCGGCAAACCTCGAAGGTATTCCTTGTTCTCTGCCGTTACTTCAGAGCAGGTCCATGAAAAGGCTATTTTCCCCAACCTTGAATCGTCTTCTGTGGGGTAGTTGCATCCACAGCCAGCAGCTTCATTGCCAACCCCCTCATCCCAGCAGCCAAGTACCACCCTTACGTCGGCCTGTTGTAACGTGCGAATCACTTCATTTGGATGGGGTCCGTAGCCCACAAGATCTCCCAAGCAAACAACGGTATTCACCGCTTGGCGGTCGATGTCCAAAAGCACATGTTCAAGCGCCTCCATATTTCCATGCACGCAGGAAATCACGGCAATCCGTTTGTGCGCAGTGGCTATGGGCTTCATTGTGAGCTAGGGCATAGCGCTTTTTATATGCAGTCGCAATGGCATTGCATATCACTGGCGACCTAGAAAAGCAAAGTGCAGCCTCGCGCATACAGGATGAGGTCCGGCGGTGCTTTGGTAAGGTGAATACCGCCAGCTTTTGACGGTGGCAAGCACCGCTTGATCCGCAAAAGGTGCCACGCCTTCGAGGATCTCAAGCAACGAGATCGAGCCAAGAGCGTCCAAACATAAGCGCAACTTCATCGCAACCACGGCGCCTGACTTGCGAAACTGTGGCAGCAAACTTGGAGCAGGACATGACAAACACTGTTTTGCCAACTCCGCTCCAGAAACGACAAGGGGTACGGCGGCAGGGGAAGCCGAAGGCGCAACTTCCTTAACCGCCCCTTCTATGGCACCAACAGCCACCCCGCCTTTCACTCCAGCCGCTGTGCCTAGATCTTCTGCCAAAGGCTCCTGAGCGTTCAAGAGAGACTCCTCAGGCGGACGTTCTTCAGGCTGCATGAGGTCTGGAACCACAACTTCCGGCGGCGGCTGGCGAGACGGCTTTGACGCGGCGGACAGACGCCCGCCCCTCCGCTGCGCTGGGGGTGCCGAGAGCGGCTTGGCAAGTTGGGGGCGGAAGAACGCCAACTGAATGTGAAGCGGCGGCGCAGCAAGCTCGTCAACCCTCCAATGGGCACTCACTTCCAAGCAGCCCAACGCCACCACATGTGCCAGAGCCGTCATCGCAAAGATGAATTTTCGCATCCTTCCACTCTGCTGAGCGCTACCAACAACACCGCGTTTTTCAAACTGGCAGCCGCCCTGATTCACCGGCTTTCTATATCCACAAAACCATCGATACGCAATGCTATTGCATTTACATATATAGTAATTTATAAACGCCTCCTTTCGCATCGCGAAATGCCCCTCAAACAGACAAGGCCTTTGCCACATGAAACTTAGATCGATTTTTGTTTGCGCCACTTTCTTGCCCGTCATTGCATTGGCGCCTCCGTCGGCACACGCACAACAGAACGGCGAGAGCGTTGAATCAATGATCATTGAAGAAGAAGTGCCTCCCGTCACGGCGTCGCGTTTGCCAATAGCCAAACGAGAATTGGCGGCGACGCTCAACACCGTGACCGAAAAGACGATGCAGGAACGTGGCCAAAGCAGCTTTGTAGACGGTTTGTCAAATGTGGCAGGGGTCAACCCTTCCCTCCGCTACGGCGGCTTTGACCATCTAACGATTCGTGGGTTTGGCGGCAACGATTTTCTTATTCTTCAAGACGGCTTCCGCGACGAACGACACCCAGTGGTGGGTGGGGAAGCCCCCATTGGTGCGATGCCAGGGCTTGATCGCATCGAAGTTCTCAAGGGGCCAGCATCCGTCCTTTATGGTGTGAGCGCGTTGGGTGGGGTGATCAACATCGTCCGGAAGCAGCCTTCCGCGCAAGCCAGCTACGTGGCGGGCATGCGCATGGGAAATTACAACGAACGGCAGTCTTGGATTGGGGCTACCGGCCCTGCCGCAACAATCGCGGGCAGACCGTTGCTTTATCGCTTCGACGCTCAAACCAACTCGAACGAGGACTTTCGCGGCCTGCAAACGCGCCATGCCGGGGCCGCAGGCACCCTTGACTATCGCATTTCAGATCAACAGCAACTCACCTTGCGGATGATCTACCTGAAGAGCTTCTTTAGTACGGATGCTGGGCTGCCAACGCTGGGCGGTGCTGTGCCCAAGAACGTTGACTCTCGCAATAGATACAATTCCCCTTTTGACAAACTGGACTACCAGGATCTGCGCGGACAGCTTGGATATTCGTACCAGGTCTCACCCAACCTAAGCCTTCACGAACGCTTTTCGATTACAGCTGTTCGTCAAGACTATTTCAGTACAGAGACAATTGGCATTGCCGCAGACAACCCCACCGTACTGAACCGTGAAACGTTTGGATTCGACCACCACATGCGACCTATGATGGGCAATCAACTTGAAGCCCGGTGGAGCGGATTGGCACTGGTGCAACACAATTTGGTCGGCGGCTATGACTTCAACTACTTTCGCAACCGCTCTCCGTCTGGATTTTCAACACTTTCGTCAGTTTCTCTGCTTGACCCAGTGGAAAACCAAGGCGTCTCGGACTTCGCCTTCGGTCGAGTCTCGCTGGACAAGCGAATGATGCACGGGCTGTTCGTGGCAGATCAGCTGCATTTACATGAAAAGCTGCGGCTGACGCTGGGCGCACGCGTTGATGTCTTCCACCGCAGCAACCGACGAGACAAGTTGGACAAGCTCACAGGCGAGGTGATTGAACGGGGCAAAACGAGAGACGATGATGTCACCGCGCCATCGTACCGGGCTGGGCTTGTATATCTGCCAAACAAATGGCTGACCGCCTACACAGGATTTAGCACCAGCGTAAGGGCGGCGTTGCCTTCAACAAAACCAGCGGATGATCGTAAGGTTGAGCCCGAAGTGGGCAGGCAGGTTGAAGCGGGGGTACGACTTGACCCTTTCGCAGGGCGAGCCACGTTGGATCTGGCATTGTTCCACATTCGCAAGACGAACCTTGTGGTGATTCGTCCACCGACAGCGGCCACAGGCGAACCCGTGTTCGAGCAGGCAGGAGCGGCACGCTCAATGGGGGCGGAAGCGGATCTCAATGTGAACCTCAACGCCTTTCGACTGACCGCCGGTTACGCTTATACGAACGCTAAATACTCGCGCTTTGATTCGGACGGAACGGACTATGCAGGAAAGTTCCTGCGAGATGTCCCTCGCCATTCGGCAACTTTTTGGGGAACCTACCGTACATCCCACGGGTTTGGTGCCGGGTTCGGAGGCCGACTTGGGGGCGACGCATACGTCGACGACGCCAATGACATTCGGATGCCACGCTATTTCATTGCCGACGCTTCGCTGTTTTACGAACGCGGACCCGCTCGCTTGCAGTTCAACGCACGTAACATCTTCGATGAAAACATTTTGACCAGCAGTGGACGCTATTACACCTCCAACATCTACAATCAAGTGACCCCCGGCGCGCCGCGCCTTGTGTCACTGCAACTGGCTTTGGCGTTCTAGTGAAGCGTTACCTGAGGAAGATCCACAGATGGTTGGGCGCAGCGCTGTGCGCGCTCTTCGCTGTCTGGTTTTCCTCAGGCATCGTGATGAGTTTTCAGGGTTACCCCGACTACAGCCCTGAGGATCGTTTGCGCGCGGCAACTTCGCTGAGGCTTGCCGCCCCCGCGCAACTCGTCCCAGCGCTTCTTACGCGGGTACCAGGGACGTCCGCCAACGATGCGCGGTTGAGCATGTTGGGCGCCATACCGGCGTGGCGCATAGATACAGAGCAGGGACACACAAAGATGTTGCACGCTGACACGGGTGCGCCGCTTGTGCTGTCTGACCGCGAGGTGATAGCTGCTGCTTTAGCAAACGCAGGAATTTTCCGACTTGATCCTGCGGCCCGCATTGAAAGACTGTTCCAGCCCGATCAATGGACCTTGTACCCTTCTGTGCGCGCGGCTTTGCCTTTGCTACACGTTAGCGCGAACGACGCGGCCGAAACAGAACTTTATGTATCGCTACTTCGGGCCGAGGTCGTTCAGAAAACCACTGGACGCAGCCGACTGGTGGCGTGGTGTGGCGCCATTCCTCACTGGCTGTACCTGCGTGTGCTAGTGACCTCGCGAGGCGTTTGGCGGCAACTGGTGATTTGCTTGGCTGCGGCGGCAGTCATAGCCTGCGTTGCAGGGATCGTGCTGGGAGTTTGGAACTGGCGCCCTCGCCGACGCTATCGGGCGAACTCGAATGAGGCCTCGTCGATTCCTTACCGAACGACATGGTTGCGCCTGCATCATCTTCTTGGACTCTCCTTCGGCAGTGTTGCCTTCAGCTACGTTTTCTCCGGCATGCTATCGCTGCAGCCCTTCGGCTGGGCTGGAAGCAACCCCGTATCCAAAGACCTTCGGTTCCGACTGTCAGGCGGCCCACTGGTGCCAAGCCGCTTCACGTTGCCGTTGCAGGACGCGTTGCAAGCCTGCCGGGAACACGTGGACGTCAAGGAGATTGTCTTAGCTCAAGTTGGAACCGTGCCGTTTTACCTTTGTTTGCAGAGCATTGGCAGATCGCGCGTTGTGCGGGCCGATCAACAGCAAGCGGTGGTGCGTGAACAAGTTTCTGCAGAGCTGGTAAAGGCAGCAATCGGGTCAACGGGAAGCATTGGTCCACACTTCGATACTCTATATGCTTACGACAGCTACTACCGACCAAATCATTTTTACCCAGCGCTCGCATTGCCCGTGCTGCGGGTGCGATGGCACGATTCCGTTGATACGTGGGACTATGTGGATCTGACCACAGCGAGGTTCGTTAGACGTTTCACCACGACCACGCGGCTCGAACGGTGGCTTTACAACGGACTACACAGCCTCGACTTTTCCTGGCTCTACAACAGGCGTTGGCTGTGGCACAGCGTGGTGGTCGCGTTCTGCATGGGAGGCTTTTCGCTTAGCTGTTCAGGAGTGATCTTGGCGCTGCGATGGTTGAAACGGGAAAGGCGGCGACAGCAAAAATCTGCACCATTGGCTTAGTTGTCGGTCAGCGAAGTCAATGGCAATTTCGGCCTAATGAGGCAGAACGCAAGAAGAATCCCCACACCGCGACATTGCGGTGTGCATGAATCTTCCGATACTTGGTATGCCCAGTTGTTGATAAGGAATCTCAGCCGCCACCACGATTCCGTCTTGCAACGCGAACAGCCCGTGCGCGATTCGCCTGTTGCCTTTAACGGCCACGCCGAACAATTGGCCGAAGGCGCGAGCAGACTCTTCATCAGCACCAAAAAGAGAATACCCCGAGGCCGTCAGGTCTCGATGGAAGTGATCCACTTCGTCCCAAAAGTGCGGGGCATCTGCAGAAACATGGACCAACCGCGCCTCAGGCGCTCTGTGGCGAACCTGTTCTTCCAGACCTAGGATCTGTGCGGCGCAGGCGTGTTTGGAAATGTCAGGCAACGTAGACACAAAAACCTTCCCCCGGGTGAGATCGGAGAACACCAAAGGCTCCGTGGCATTTCTGGCTGGTGGAATCGCAAACGTGGTGTGTGGCAGAGGCTGCAATGGCACAGGGCACTCCCCCAACAACTCAAGCTCTTTTGAACCTAGCTTCACGATTCGCATGGTACTGCGAACTATAGGGCATGAGCGGCCGATGTCTACGCTAATGCAATGGCATTGCATTTTTGATTCTCCCACCACACTGGCGGCGACCCATCAGTGACAATGATCGAAATCGTGACAAAACTCACAACACTCGGCGTGTGAAGTACAGGGCCCCGAGCTGCGACACATCACTACAGCATCAATGTCAGTCCCTGCATCAACCGAAATCTCTTCACGCCTCTCAGAGATGCAAACAACACTGAGGGCGGCCTCTATTACAAGTGTCACCGTGTTGGAAGTCTTACTGCTCACCAACAAGCTGTAAGTATCGTCCACCAACCAAATGGGCAGCGACAGAGGCAACTCGGGGCACCAAGCGGCCACGTCATCCTGAAACGGAACTTCCACGGCTTGGCCTTTCGAGTTGTAAACGTGCAGCCCAATCGCTTGCGACGCAAACAACACCACCGTGCCAGCGCCCTTCTTGCGAAATTGCAAGCGGGTTGAAAAGCCAGGCCCATCGCCAAGCATAAGCACTTGGTACGCCGTGTGAGGCGCCGTTACCGAAGGCGCTGGCTCGCCCACCTCCACAGAAGGCACTGACACGAACGGCCCCTTTAAGGCGTGCTGGCAGGAATGAGCAATTAGATCTACCCCAGCACCTTGCAAGCAGGCTGCGTCTGGGGGCACGGGCAAAGCATCGACTTCTGCCGTTTGAGTGTCTGCATCTGCTTTTACCAGTGTTGCAGCGTCTTGGTTATCAAGCGAAATCGCCCCCCTGGGACCATCGTCGCGGCAGGCCGACAGGCCGATGACGACGCATAAGGGGGCAACAAATAAGAGTCGACAGGTTTGGCTCACGGAGGTGACGAACATACTATACGCCCGAAAGCCTACAAGCTCGCCAACGCGTCCTGCTCATGCAATTGCATTGCACAATTCCTGCGGCTCGCGTATAGAATTTCCACAAAGACGGCGGGGCGTTGTTCCGACGTCCAAGATCAACCCAGGCGAATCAACCACAACGCTCGGAGAAATCCAATGTTTGGCAAGCGCACCGATGAGACGAGATCTGCTGCCATTCGCGCGATCAAGCAAATGGCGCGCTCGCTTTTTGACGCAGCAGATGACGACGTCATAGTGGTCAGCGAACTGCAATGCACTGAACCCGGGTGCCCTCCTTTGGAGACAATTGTCGCATTGCTAAGATCAGGAGCCGAGCCACGACAAGTCAAACTGCACAAGGCCGCAGTCGACGTCAGTGAACAAGATCTTCGCGCTGCTCTCGTTGCGCCTTCCCACGAACACTAGCGTTCCTCAATGGGTAACATACATCGCAAAGGCAGCGCCAAAGGTGGCCGGGCAATGTCCACATTGGTGCGGCCCACCATTCGCCACGCATTGCGGCACAGGGGCTCAAACGGTTGGCGTTTCGCTTGGACGAATGCGAGCACGGCGGATAGCAAGTCATACTTGCGTATCGACCGTTTGTGCAATGCCATTGCGTTAGCACCTCTGATGTCGTATTGAGGAGCTCGCGTCCCGCAGTTCGCGCGACGACCATAGACATTAAGGAGCGAGATGACGGCCAAACTATTGCAAAAAAGTGTATCCATTGCGGCGCTAGCGCTAACTGCGCTTTGCTTACAAGCCTGTGATGAAGAAGAAGGCGCAGTGACAGTGACGCCAGTGGACGCGGGCGCGGGCGGCAGCAATGTGGTCGCCCCACCGGCGGACGCGGCCCCCATTGTAGTGAGCAAGATGGACGGAGGCCTTGCGCCTGATGCGGCAACACCTGACGCCTCGTTGCCCGTGATCACATCAACCCAGGGTCGGCTTTTGGTGGCAGACAGCACGGCCACGAACCGTCGCCTTGTGGTTGTTGATTTGGATGATGGTAAAGTCGTTGGCTCCTTTACCCCCATCGGGGCCTCTGCCGTCTACAGTTCTAAAGCCCAATCGCAATATGCGTGGGTGAACCAGCGCGACGTGGGCTTGGTTGAAATTGTGGCTTCAGGAATCCGAACCGTTAACCAAGGTGCTGTAAAGGATGCCCCCTATTTGTTGAACGAACGACTTGAATCTCCTGGCCCCACCCACTGGGCTCCTCAAGACAACTGGATCGTTTCGTTCAATGATGGAGATGGCACGTTTGATTATGTTTTGGAAAGCTCTTTGGGCACGCGCGCTCCCATCTTTCGCAAGGAAACCACGGGCGTTGCACACCACGGCGTGGCCGTTGTGTGGAACGGATCAATTCTGGCATCGTTGCCCAAGCCTACCGCGGGCGATCCGACTCTTGCAGCATGGGGCCCCAACTACCCCGTGGGAGTAACAGTACGAAGCCTTGCGGTGCCAAGCGTCGTTACGGCGCAAACCGAACTCTGTCCGGGATTGCATGGTGAAGCGGCCAATTCGGATGCCGTTTCATTTGGTTGCAACGATGGCGTGTTGTTGGTTCAACGGGTAGCCCGCGCCATCAAGTTCACGAAGATTCCAAACCCTGCCGGTTCGGCGGCTGGGTTCCGCGTCGGCACAGTAAAGATGCAAGATGGCTTGGGACGAATTGTTGGCAACTGGGCTGGTGGCGGCGACAACAAGTACCTGTCGCTCGTTGCCTACAAAGAAGCTACGCCAACCTTTGCTGTCGTGACGTTGCCGGCAAACCAAATTGGGTTCGCCCTAGAAAACACTGCCACCCCACGCATCGTGGTGTTGACGGCTGATGGAAACCTTCACCTATTGAATGCCGAAACCGGCGTTGCAATCGGAACACCACTTGCGGTGTCGCCAACCACCATTGGTGCGGCCGTTGCTGGCGCGCCGGTGATGACGCTGGGCGAAGGGTTCGCTTACATCGCAGATCCACGCGACGGCACAGTAAGCGAAGTGAATCTGGCCACATGGCAGAAGGGAAGATCCTTCGCAGTGGGCGGCAAGCCCAACAGCGTGGCAGCCTTCGGTGCATGGAAGGCTGCAAAGCCCTAAACGAACTTAAGCCAAGAATTCACGTTAAGACAAAAGCCGCGGTGGGCACGTGCCCGCAGCGGCTTTTCTTTGTTTAAGGGACCCGAACGGGTAACCCGATCGGAAAGATGGTGCGCTCGCGAAGATGACCTATTCCGGGGAAACTGCGGAGCAGTTGACTTTTCACCGAACGACGAATGCCTGCGCGAGCGCAGTGGTACCATACGTCATTTAGATGCGTTTGCAATGTGATTGCACATGATGATTGGCAATTTGCGCAGTCTAGAGAGAACCAACACTGCGCATTCGTAACATCTACCAGGGGTTCGCGAACCTTGGATTCGATAGGAAAGCGTCATCCGTGAGGCTGCGCAGGAAGACCTCCAGCTGCCACACCTGTTCGCCGGTCAAAGAGCGCGGGGCCAACAGCGGATCTCGAAGCGGGCTTGTGCGCCCGTCGCCTTGCCGGGGCCCCTCGCTGACAAGGCGTCCCCCATTGATGTGAACAGCAATGGCTTCAAACAGCGTACTGACAGACCCGTCGTGAAAGTAGGGCCCCGTAATGGCCACGTTCCGCAAAGTGGGTGTTCGAAACCTTCCCATGTCTCGCACCTGCCCGGTGAACGAATACAGGCCGGGCGCGCCAGCAGGGTAAGCTCCTTTTCCGTCGAGGTTGTAGAGGCCCACGTTGAAGAAGCCTTGGTGTCCTGTGGGCGATTGAATTGTCCGGTCGAGGTCGGCACCATGGTGGCACAGCAGACAGCCTCCTGTCTGCTCGTCAAAAAACACTTTCATGCCCGCAATTGCCGTTTGGGAAAGCGCCCCCGATTGCCCCCTTCGATAGCGATCAAAAGGGGAATCATCGCTCTGCAGGACACGCTCAAACGCGGCCAGTGCTCTTTGCAGATGGCGGGGGGAATACATCGCCCCAGCATCTGGGAATGCAGCTGCAAACAGACGCTGATAGACAGGTGTTGCGACCAACTTTTGTAAAGTCGCATCTCCGGTTCCCTCCAATCCCATCTCGATCGGATGCGCGCCGAACAGTGGGGTGAGCATTTGTTGCTCAAGCGATTGCGGAGCCGGGTTGGCCCAGTTTAACAACGCTCGATGAACCACGTTCGTAAGGCTGGGACTGTTGTGAAAGTGAACCTCTCGCGTGGCACCCACGGCCCGGGGGAAGCCATCGGTAAAGGCTTTTGCTTGTTCGTGGCATGTCCCGCAAGAGCGCGAACCGTTTACCGAGAGCCGTGAGTCGTAAAATAGATGACGTCCCAGTTCGATCAAATCGGCGCCTTCTGAGCGACCATCATCAGGGGCCACCTTGGCGATTTGGCCAAGGTCAGGGAGCCCTTCGCTTTCGCCGTCATCACAAGCGGACAAAATCAAGCATATGCACGCCGCGCCCAGACACGTGACAGATCGCAACATTCAAGGCGGCGCCTTATTCGCTCTCAACCTTGACCACAAAGATCTTTACTTGCTTACCTAGCCCTGGACTAAACCGCAGGGCGGCCGGCGACCAGTGATGAAACGCAACACGGTAGTCGGTGATGCCCGCACCCGGGCACAGGCCATTGAGGAGGGGTCCATCCGATTGCGGCTGCATCTCGGCGTTCCTGACCTCGTAAGGGGCTTCACCCAGCGCGAAGAACGCAATGGTTGCATCCCAGTGATCTTCGTCGAGGTTTACCCAACCTTCACGGTCCTTGGTGAGTTCCAAAGAAAACACCCGTGAGCCATCCACTGCGATCTTGGCTTGTGCAGCCTCCGCCTCGCTTGCCGTTCCCACGGCTTTTACGTTGACGACTGGAAAAGTGCTTGCTGCCGCGAGGGCGGCACATGCTTTCCTTGCAGTCTCATCGCTTGGCCCCATTGTTGGTGCGCCGCCGCGACCCGCTTCGATTCCGGCATCGGGCTGTGGCGCTTCCGAGGCAGCGTCAAAGAAAACCGTGGGGCTGTCGTGCTTGTCGTTTTCACCACAACCCGCCATGGAACACAGGGCAAACAGGGCGAGACTGGAGGCACGTTTTTGGGCATTCATGTCGGACGCGAGTTTGCCACGCAAGCGGCTAACTATCCATGCAAAAACCTCCTCTTCCGAGCGCAAAAATGCCGATTGTTGCAATTGTAATGCAGGACAGTTGATCAGATCACGCGGCAAGTTAGCGACTTCAAAGGTAGTTCGGCTCACGGCGCAGGACGCGCAGCTGAAAGACGTTCATTTTCCCGGGCCAGCGTCGCCCCTACGCGCAGCAGCCGTCGTACACGCACCGGCAATCGACGCAATCGTGGACATTGCTCACTCCGCAATGTTCCTGCATGCGTTGCCGAAGCGACGCTCGGGCGCGATGAAGGCGCACCGTCGCGCTGTTTACGGAAATGTCCAGCGTGGCCGCCGCCTGCGCGATGGTCGACTCACCGAGATCAACCATCGCGAGAATGGACGAGTACGTGGAGCTGAGACTTTGCACCAATTTCACGCTGCAAGCGCAGGTCTCGTTGCCTTCTACAGATGCGCCTTCGACGGGAGCTTCGATCAACTCGACCAAGCGAGTTCGGCTCGCGCGTGCTCGTGCCGCGTCCGTGATGACGTTCCTGTGAACGCGGTAGAGCCAGGCCAACGCTTTATTAGGATCTTCGAGCAGCTCAGCTTTCTCCACCGCGTGCAGGGCAGCGAATTGGAGGATGTCATCAACGTCCGCCGGGGGTACACGGGCACGCACGAAGGCCTGCAACTTGATGCGGTGGTCCCGCAGCGATTGGGCGACAACTACCAGATTGCGTGCGTGCCTCGTCATCACAATCAGTCTAACCTCACTTTTTCGGCTTCGCCCCGGTGCAGCCGCACGTGACGTCACACGGGCAGGTGGCGCCGCACGTACACTGCGCGCCGCAGCAGCATGCCGCCGCGGTCGGGGTCTCCTTCTCACACGAACATTGGCTTGAGCACGTCTTGCACGGACAAGATTTCATATTGGACATCCAACCCTCCTTACTTTCTTAGTTGCCGAGCCCGACACGGGCCCACTACTTGTGCTGACGTATGTCCCCTCTCGATCCTTACATCCGAAAGGATCTTCTTCGAAGTGCCAGTCCCGAAGTCCTTGTCGGCAGTTTTCTGGTAACTTGAGGCGCGTCCGATGCTTAAACGTACTGCGGATCAGACTGGAATCATCGCTTCGGCTCTTTGTGCAGCGCACTGCGCCGTTGGCGCGTTCCTGGTGGGGCTGGTCGGGACCGGGCACCTCGTCTTCAGCGAGCGGCTTGAGCAGGCGTTCGCAGGGGTCGCGGTGGTAATCGCCGCAGGCGCGCTCGTGCAGGGCTATCTGACTCACCGGTCGCGGTTACCCTTGGCGTTGGGGGCAGTGGGGATCTTGCTCATTTCCGCGTCACGATTGCTGGAGTTCGATGTGGCCTGGGCAGAGTCCACCCTCTCCATATCTGGCGCCCTAACTCTTGTCAGCGCTCACGTCGTCAACTTGCGTGCGCGCCGCCAAGCGCATCTCGACTGCTGTCCCCGAACCTAAACCCTGAGGAGGCGGGCGCGGTGTCTTGTCACCAAGAAGGAGCACACGGTGATCTGCATGGGATTCTCGCGCCACATTTGCAGTGAGTCTGTGCCTGGTCAGATTGTCTTAGTTTCTCTGCTGGTGACCATATCCCTGCGCGCGCAATGGAGGCGTCGCCTCCTGAAAGTCTTTGAAGGCTCAAGGGCTCCCCAAAATGTCACCGCTCTCGGCGCTTGTGCACATTGTACTCGACGACGCCTTGCCAGCGCACGAAAACACGCATCTTCTTTCGGTCATTGCACTGCAATCCAGTTGCAGTTACATCCAGCATACTGTATATGCTGGCTCCTTGAGAAACCGGAAAACTAGAGCAGGATGGGCAGGCGGTCTGGCGATTCTATTCTTAGGCGTTTGCCCCGCGTGCGATCAATCCAACCCCGAGGCCGCAATTGTTCAGGACGCAGACGCAGACACTTCCCGTGTTCAAAGCACGAATGACGTGCTGCCAGAGATGGACCGTCCGCAAGAATCCTACGACGCCGCTGCGAGCACACAGTTGGCGGATGGAGCCCCTCAAGACCACGAGGACGCCGCGCTGATTCCGGACCAAGGCCTTGCTCGCGGCGATGAGGTCGTGGCCGCACGTGACGTCGTACTTGGAATCGACGTGCTTCGAAATGATTCGGTGATGGCGGGTTCGAGGTTTAGCGTCGAAATCGGTAGCAAGCCGAAGCATGGAACCGTTTCAGTAAACAGTGATCGTTCGGTGACGTATTGGCCCCAATGGCATTTTACTGGTGTCGATTTCTTTACCTACCGACTCACCTCCAATGAAGGCTTGTTGGGCCAAGCAGACGTTCGAATCACGATTACCAACAAGACCTGGATGCAGATTGGCAACCAATGGCACGAGCTCGATACTCTCGGCGAGAGCGCAGGGGGATCTCCCGAGCTTGATGCTGTGAGAGTAGATGATTTGTTGTCTGACGGGCAATTGTTGGGTGCCCGAAAGAGCCTAGGAGTTTGGCATGCAGTGGCGGGACGGGGGCTTGCCGCTCTAGCTCGTTTTCCGATACCGTTCGTTCATGCCCAATCGTGGCTGCACCACGGGGATTCGCTCGGAGGGTTCGTCGGCTCCGCCCATGTTGGGAAGAACCTCATTGGCCTTGTGCGGGCCACCACCGGTGATCCGCAATCGTTGGTCTTGCCGCAATGGCGTGACCTTGAGTTGTTTGGAGTTCACGCAGGTGTCTTGGTGGGAACCGCGACTCCGGAGATCGGACAGATGGCGCAGGCTGTTGCGCTCGAGCGCGCAGTCGATTGCAAATGGATATCTTCGAGCGTCGCGCCTCCAGGGTCCTTGCAAAGTGGTGCACTCGGCATGGCGGCAAGTGGCACTGTGGTTGGTTGGTATGAATCAGCCACACTCAAGCGGAGTGGGTTCGCGCGTTCCAACGAAATCTTTCGCGATGTGGCTCCTCAAAACGCGAAATGGTCAGAAGCATGGGACATAGACGATGCTCTAAATACAGTTGTGGGGAGCTATTTGCGATCCGACCTGAAGCTCGTTGGATTTGCGGAGGTGCGGAGGACCGTGAATGACGTTTCTGTCCCATCCGCCCTTGCAACGCGGGTGCGTGGCATTGGTCCGAACGGCGACTTGGTCGGTGATTTCGATGACGGCGAAGGTTTATCTCGTGGATACATCGCCAGATTGCTGCCCGCGATTGGAACCAGCAGCATCGTGGCCCTCACAGCCTTGCCCGAGCCGGTGAACGCCGATATCGCACATGCCTGTGATCATTCGGTATTAGGTCCCTTCCAGGCGTTGGGAGCAGTTGTGAACGTGGACAACGCGCGTGCTCCTTGGTTCTCCAAATCACACACCAGCTATTCTGTGGATTTTCCTGACGGGGTGCCAAGCGGGCGCATTGAGTTCCGCGCGACAGGGGCTGGCGAACTTAGCCTTTTCGTACGCCCTCCTTTGCCTTTGCGGTTGCGTGCCGAGGATGGAACACGCCTGGAGGCCCAACGCATGGAAATGGTGTCCCGATGTCCAGGGATCGAATTTCTCTATCAGTTCTCTATCCCCAAGTCTGGATCCTATTCCGTTGAACTAGGGCCAACCGATGCCGCAAAGGTTTCAATCGTTCTAGAGAAAAGTTGGGTTTATCCCTAACGTGCAATCATTTAGGAGAATAAGAATGCGAAGTTTTACAGAAGCGATTTTCAAGGCCGTGTTGGCCGCTAGCTTGGTGGCGAGCGCTACCAGTTGCGATGACGATGAGGAAATCGCTGTCATCCCACCGATGAACGTAGATTCAGGTACGTTATTGCGGGATGCCAGCGAGTCAATAGCTCCAGTGGACGCTCGCGTGCCCGATTCAAGCGCGCTGCAAGACGCGGGATCACCGGATGCCACAGCAGATACCTTCGTGAGCTTCGTTGCCGAAAATGATCGCGCCACAACAGGCCGTGGGGTAACCGTTGTCCTTAAGGTTCTCCAGAATGACACGGGGGCGGACCGCGCCGCGGTTTCGGTCTGGTCTTTCACGAACGGCAGCCACGGACGGGTCCTGGCACGCGCCGATGGTGCGCTTTCTTACCAACCCGATGAAGGCTTTGATGGTAACGATTCCTTCACGTACGTAGCGAGGACCGTTTCGGGGCAATCGGCAACGGCGACGGTAAACATCAAAGTGTTGCCGCGGCGGGGCACCGTTTCTGCTGGCGTATTGTTTATTGGAACTGAAACTGTACCCGGAGACTCGCCGGTGGGGCTACGATGGGAGGACATCAATGCTTCGGGCACTCGCGTAGGACGTCTTCTTCCTGATGACGTGCCCGTCTTGGGCAAGGCAACCGGCGCAATTGAAAAAATTGTTCTTCCAGGTACGGTAACTGAAGTGTACTTGCGTGCCATCAACGAGGCCGGGCTCATCACAGGATTTGCGACTGCGAACAACGAGCAGAAGGTCTTCGTCTTCAGTGGAACAGACGTTGCTTTTTGGCCGGGAGATTCTTCAGAATACACACCTGAAGGCATAGGATCCGACGGAAGCGTCGTGGGTTTCGTGTATTTGTCCGACCCGCCTGCCGGGTATCGCGGCTTCATTCGACCTGCAGCTGGCCCCATTGCTCATCTGCAACGTACAGCGGGTACCGACACCGTATTTGGCGGGATAAGCAGTAGCGGTGCTATCGTGGGCTACACCGGATTTGGCGAAGGAGCGCGGTGCTTTCGCCGCGACAGTGCGGGATTCTCTGATCTGCCGCTGCCCACTGGTTATGCGCCGTACGCATTCCGCTGTCAGGCAATCAACAAGAACGGTGAGGTCGTGGGGTCGGTTCAAGAACGTTCAGATTCGAGAAGAAGCGCTGCGCTTTGGACCTCGGCTGGCTTTCAGAAAATACATTTCCCGTTTCCACTTGTTGCGGGCGCCACGGGACGCAGCGAGGTACTAACCGGTATCAACGATTCAGGCACTATGGTGGGCCTGTATTCTGAAACCACGCCATACGTGGATGCGGGTGAAAAAAAGACAAGAGTGGTCACGCACGCTGTCGAACTGACTCCAGTTCCTGCCCAAACAGATGTCTTCTTCGAAGACACCAAGTACGGACTTGTTGACGCATCATAGCTTGATCGCACTTCGATACACTTAAAAGGACAAGGCCAGCCTCCGTGAGAGGCTGGCTGCTTCAACTCACCGCAGTTCAGGCAATGGTCTTGAATTTGGAAGCCAACCCATCAAAGGTGCGCGCCTTGACCAGGTTGAATAGACCGCAACTGTAATGTGATTGCATTGGCGTCTATACCCTCACCGATAAACACAAGTTCGGATCGCCGAGGCCCCGCAGGCCAAGCTTCATCAAACCGCAGATCAAGGCTTTCGCCGGCGCGCTCAAGGTATCCTCGACGTGGCTCGCCTTCGATGTTTACAAATCCCTTAGCCCTTACGAGGGACCTTCCAAGCTGCTCGCACATTTGCAGCAAAGGCTTTGCCAAAAGCGGGCGATCGTCACTGAACGTTGCAACAGATAGCTGTGCATGATGGTGCCGGGCTTTGGAACGCGGAAAGAAGGGAATGCGGCCGCTGCGGCTTTCCAGCAGCCACGCCGCAAGCGCTTCTGTGGCCGCTGACCCAGAAGGAAAAGCCGCCCGTTGAACCTTTTTATTGAGAGATGAGAGTAGAGCATGCAGCTGTGCCAAACTATCGGCCGAGGCGACATCTAGCTTGGAGATGAGGATTCTATCGGCGGCCGCAACTTGGCTTCGTGCCTCGCTAAAGCGTTCGATCTGATCACAGCCAGCCTGCCCATCGACGATCGTAACCACGCCGTCATCAAAAACGCGTTTTCGATCGTCTTCCAACGCTGCCATGCCAGAGATGATCGATTGAGGCTCAGCAATGCCCGTTGTTTCAAGCACCACACGGTCGATCGTGCTGCGTGCTGTGATTTCTTCGAGCGCCTGCCACAACTCCTCTTGCGTCTTGACTTCGTGGCACACGCAGCCTCCTGCCAATTCGACGACATCGCCCGCACGGCTTTTGATGAGTTTCGTATCGATGTCGATCCGGCCCAATTCATTGACGATCACAGCAACGCGCCTGCGTCGCTCGTTAGCCAAGATTCGATTGAGCACGGTGGTTTTTCCTGCCCCGAGAAAGCCCGTAACGATTGTCATGGGGACGAGCGAGGGCTGACCCTGCTCCACCCCATCCTTCATCCGCTTCTCGTTGCCCATGCAGTCGGTCCTGTCACACATGCAATGCAAGTGCAAGTACGAATGCACTCAAGGTTCCCTCGTTAATCGAACTTCGAGTCCTCAAAGGTGGTATTGGGCTCGGCGTTCAGAGGGGCAAAGTCGATCGCGTGAAACCGCAGTTTGTATTTGCGCTTGTTTCCGTCCTCAGCGTCGAGGTAAGGCGTCCGCTCGAAGTAGTACCCCGACACCACTCCCGCGTCGCTGATGGCTGTGAGACTGGCGCCACGACTATACGATCCTGTTGGTGGAACTTGTGGAAAGTAAAACCTACTAAACCCCTTGGCTTCCGACCAAATGAAGGGATAGTTGAAGGAGTAGTCCTGAGCCTCCATCGATCCGACGACGATGTTCGAATTGTTACTTCTAGGACAAGCAAAATTCAGTATTTTTAGATCGGCTGCAATCACAGGGCGGGTGATCTTGCCGTCCTTGTCTCGCAGAAAACATTGGGTCGTGTTGGGCGAGTCCATGAATTTAGCGTGGCCGACGATGGTGCCATTGTTGCTAATGCCTCTGGCATCGACACCTGTGGCACCCGGTATCTTGATCTCCACGGGCTGGTCGGTGCCGTCGATCTTCCAAATATATCCCTTGGCCCCATCGCTAAAATCGGTGCCCACGACCTGCCCCGAGTTGTTGATGCCGAATGCACCCGCATGAGTCCACTTTTTAACAAACGAGCCGTCCTTCCATAGGAAGGCATACGAGTTGTAGTCAACATCAAACATGTTCCCCACAACCGCACCATCGTCATTGATCTGCTCGAACAGCACCAAATTCTGGCCGGTCGGAGGTGCAACGAAAATGAACTTGCCGTCCGCCGCTTGTACGAAGGCGTGGTCGTCTGGCTCGGTCCGACCGACGTGTTGCCCCTTGTTGTTGGCTCCGAAAAATGCACCTCCAAAGCGTTCTGGATCCGCGGGACTGCGTGTCTCGGTGGCAAGGTAAACCACCCCGCCTGCAACTGTGGCCGTCTTCGGTGCGACCGTCACTGTCACCGTGGCCCGGCTCTCGGCGCCCAAGTCTGAACGAACCACGTAGACGAAAGAATCCGTGCCATCAAAACCCGAGCGTGGACGATATTCAATTCTACCGTCCGGCGTGCTGCGCACCACGCCATTAGCCGCCGCGGTGAACGACTTCACAAAGGCATTGCCTGGCGTGATGCCTTGATCGTTTGCAAGCACATCAATTACGACCGGGATCAGTCTGGCCGTTGTTGCTTTATCGGGTGCTGCAATCAATGCAACCGAGGCGTCGACACCCGCGTCGATGCTCACCTCGGGCTGGGTGACCGCGGCATCCTGTGCTACGAACGTGCCGGAGTCGAGCGTGACGTTTCCCGTCATGACCGCCGCGTCTTGGTTAGCCGTAAAGTCCGGAACGTTTGGCGAATCATCCGCGTTGTCACAACCTACAGACCAAATCGCCATGCTCGCGAATAGTGGATACGAATACCATCGATTCATTTTTGCTCTCCCGAACTTTGTTTTGATTGCAGATTTCAAACTTTGAATACAGATGACTTCAGTATGGCCATCCGTGTTCGTAGATAAATGACACGCTCGCGCCAGCCGAAGGTCCAACTTCAAAACTGTAGTCCGCTGCGTCAGGAATATTGAACTGGTAAATCCAGCGGATTCGTTTGCACGTTGACGATCGCACCGCCAGCGCTGGCGCAAGTGCAGTGCCGTCCTCGCGGCGCAAACGCATCGGTCCATCGGGATACAGGAAGAACGTGACGAGCCCCGGCTGTGACGATCGGTAGCGGATGAGGCCAACACCCGACGGAGGCAAAGTGACTGTGTAGCTTGTATGCGAACCCGAGAACGACGGCGCATCTTGTTGCGTCGATGGGGCAGTGAGGAATTTGAAGGGCCCGCCTTCGGAATGGCTGCAGGCGTGATCAACGTCGCGATTTACGGGCTCTGGTGCCAAGGAAAACTCTATCCCTCCGTACGACGACAAATCGACAGGACTCGTCCGAAAGCCAAAGTTGTCCCCCGATGGGTCTTGTAAACTGCCAAACAGCGATCCGTTCGGTCCGATGCCGAGCGTCTTTGTGGACAACGCCATGTGCAACTCAACAGCGGGAAAGTCGGGGGGCGCAGGTCGAAATCCTTCGGGTACCGGTTCACCGAAGGGTAGACGAATGATTCGGTGAAACACATCGCCAAGCTTGATCCAGGTTTCATCAAGTATCTCTACATTCACCGTACCCGAAGCGATGACGTCGATGTCCCCGATGGATCGCCACGCAAAGGCGATCTTACCGCTCCGATTCCACGCCGCGCGGTAGGAGATGCGAGTCGGACTCACGACAGTTGCAACGCCGTCGGATGGAGGCTGCGATACTTCAAGAACTGAATTGAGTGACGGCTTTGCGTCCACTAGAAATGTCGCCGCCATGTTGCGCGCCAATCGTATGGCGATTCCAGCAGAGACGTCAGCAGTGGCATCCGTCGGAGCGGTAGCAGCGTCGGGTACGATTGAACCTGAACCTGTATCCGTAAGCGGCCCGCCCGCATCTGCAGAACGGGGAGCGTCGCGTCGTGAGGAACCGTCTGGTTCCACCGTTGAGGCATCATTCGATATCCAGGGCCCGTCCAGCCCACCGGCCGGTTCGTCCGAGCAGGCAGCAATAAAGATCACGAGCAGAAACAGACTGCGCGCTGGCAAACAAGACAGGGACATTTTGCCCACCTATAGCACATGCAATTTCTTTGCACTATCTTAGTCGCACTATGGACCTGCTTGGTCGCATGCTTTCGACTGACATTCGCAATTATCCTGCCACTGCAATCGCATTGCGCCTGGTTCGGTTCTGAGCTAGATCCGTTCGGAAATGTGGGCAGTGCGCTGCCTTTTCTGCAGAACGATTGGCACCAAGTGACCGCCCCCCACTATCTGTTTGTCTGTATATCCTGCCGCGAGGCTGGGGAAGCGCGAGAGCCAACCCACCGTCGTGCAGGCAACCAGATGTTCGAGGGTCTTCAACGTCGGTTCGACACGTGGGCAAAACGAGAAGGGTTCGTGATAGCACCCTACGAATGCCTAAGCGTGTGCACCCGACCTTGTGGGGTGGCCATGCGCGCACCGGAAAAATTCACCTATGTTTTCGGCGATCTAAAGCCGGGAGTTACCGACAGCCAACTCATCGAATGCGCGTCTCTTTTCCGACGCACACCGAACGGATTCATGCACAGGGATGATAGGCCACCTGCTTTACGAGGCGGAATTCTTGCTCGCGTGCCACCCTTAGAGATGCCCTAGTCGGGATCCTGAGATCAATCGCTAACGCAACTCCATTGCTTTTACAGCCCTCCTCTGGCATATCTCATTTTAACTCACCGTTCTTGGAGAACATAGGCATGCAAAGTCCCCTTTCTCGCAAACTTCCCGTCACTGTGCTGTCCGGCTTCTTGGGAGCTGGAAAGACAACGTTGTTAAACCACGTCTTGGGTAACCGCGAGGGCAAGAAGGTGGCCGTCATCGTCAATGATATGAGCGAGGTGAACATTGATGCCTCGCTTGTGGCAGGAGGCGGATTGTCGTTGGATCACACCCAGGAGAAGCTGATAGAGATGACCAACGGATGCATCTGTTGCACACTTCGGGAAGATCTACTTAAGGAAATCACACGGTTGGCTAAGGAGGAACGATTCGACTATTTGTTGATCGAATCCTCGGGCATTTCTGAACCCATGCCCGTGGCCGCGACTTTCTCGTTTCGCGACGAGCAAGGCTTTTCACTGGGCGACGTTGCCGAGTTAGATACGATGGTAACGGTGGTTGATGCTTCACGTTTCCTAGACGATCTTGACGAAGGCGACAGCCTTGCCGAACGTGGCACGGCGCTATCAGAAGACGACACACGCAACCTTTCACCGTTGCTGATTGACCAGGTTGAATTCGCCAACGTTCTGGTCGTTAACAAAAGTGATCTTTTGGATGAACATCGCCTGCTTCAGCTTGAGAACGCCCTGCGCAAACTTAACCCTGAGGCACAGGTGGTACGCAGCGTAAGAGGCAAGGTTCCCTTGCGCAATCTTATGGATACCGGCCTATTCGACGAGGCAAAGGCCGAGAAAGCCGCTGGCTGGCGCAAAGAGCTGGCCGGCATCCACACACCTGAGACCGAGCAGTACGGTGTAACCAGTTTTGTGTATCGTGCACGTCGACCATTTGCTCCTGAACGCATTTGGGAGCTGCTGCATTCCGATGTTCCTGGCCTCCTGCGAGGCAAAGGCTTTTTCTGGTTGGCGACTCGCCACAATGAAGTGGGTACTTGGTCCTGCGCCGGGGCCTATGGCGAAATGGCACAAGGGGGCGCGTGGTGGACGACAGTGTCTGAAGAAGAATGGCCGGATCGGCCGGAATGGCGAGAACGCGTTCGCGGCTACTTTCAAGAGCCCTTTGGTGATCGCCGCCAAGAAATTGTCTTTATCGGCGTGGATCTCGACGAAGCTCTTCTGCGTAGCCAACTTGACCAATGCTTACTCACCGACCTGGAAATGGAAGGTGGAGAAGAACGTTGGACGTTGATGCCTGATCCCTTCCCTTCGTGGCAGGAAGAGGAGGTCGCCAATGTCTGAAGTCTCGATGCTCTCAAACTTGCCCAACATTGCTTGCAGCCTCTCGTATGTTGAACGCTTGCCTGACTTGGTTTCGATCTTCGACGACGCCATAAACGTGGCTGTCTTGCGCCGACGCCTTGATACGGTTCTGGAGGATGACTGCGCGCGCTTGGCAGCAGAGCCAGGTTTGAACATTAAGCTGGTGGTCGACGCAAACCAAAGTGGCCGAGACGCGATTGTCAGCGCCGTTGCAGGCGACGAAAAAAGTGCGTTGGCCGACGATATCTACAGGTGGGTGGAGTTGGTGGCAGAGATCACGGGAGCGGAATCCGTTGGAATCCGTTTGATGAAACACTCGCAGGCGATGTGCCCCAAGCTTCACGTCGACAACGTTTCCTTACGGTTGGTCACAACTTACCAAGGGCCGGGAACTCAGTTCGTTAGTCAGCATATGGTGCAGAGAAGCAAATTGGGACACGCCAGCCACGGCCGCAGTGATGAAGAAAGCGGTGTCTTGTTGCCCGGTGATGGCATACATACGGCACAACCCGGAGACGTGGTTCTTCTAAAGGGAGAAGCTTGGCCCAACAACGGTGGCCATGGCGCCGTTCACCGTTCGCCACCCATGGGTGAAAATGAAACGCGCGTTGTGTTGACGTTGGATCCCTTGTGAAGACACTGGTTAGGCTAGACCTGCCTGTCCCACAGTGACCTGCATCAACCAGACCGTAGTTTGATTTGTCACACTGTCTTCGTTAGTAGGGCCTGCCTGGCCCTCGTTAGCGGCCAGTGCCGGCACAAAAGATGCGGCACGCAGCGAAGCGAAGGTACGCCATAAGCAAGCGGTGCAGGACTACGACTTCGGCGAATTCGATAGAGCCCTCGCACAGTTTCAAGAAGCGTATCGCGCATGGGAAGATCCCGCGTTCTTCTGCGGGTGCTTAACGAGTTCAGCGCTTCGCTGCGGGGCTCCGGGAACGTGCGAGGAGGTCATGTGCACGAGAATAGTGCGTAGGCGTGTGTGCGCGCCAGTGGACGCCTATGGCTTGGGTTCGAAGCGAAACCCTTTGTAAGTCACACCAAGCTGCGAATAGTTGTAGAACGCGAACTTGCCGTCAGAGTATGTCGCGTCCGTCGATTCGATCAGCGCAACGCGCGTTTTGTTCTCTAGGATCTCGACGCGAATGCTGCCCGGGCTATGTTCCAACACAAAGGTGTAGTCGACGTTGCGTTTCCAGCCGACCGGATTTGCCGTGGTGGGTGACAAAACTACCACCTTTTCCGTTCCCGCTGAATCCCAGAAATCGGCGCACACATTCGGTGGATCGTTGCTGGCAACGCGCTTGAGCGAGATCCCGATCAGCGCCGTATTGCACGCCAGCGATGCTGCCGTCGGCCCCTGCGTTTTCTGCTTCCAGTCCAGGATGTAGTAGTGCCCATCGTCTTGATAGCCAAACGCGAATCCGATAAAGTCGTCGTCGTTGTCCGCCGTCGAAACCCGAAACTGGCCCGTGATGATCACGTCGCGAAGAATCCGGCTGTTCAAATAGATCGACGGATTGGCGTTCACATTTTGTGTGGCCACCGTGCCGTCGGCCGAAAATGTGTAGCTTGCGGGTGGTGTGGCGGGCTGATTGGAGACGGCGAATAGTCGCACCATCCAGTCGTTCAGGAGAGACGGCGCACATTCCGGCCTGCCCGCGTCCGATGCCATCATGCAGCCGCGATCGCATTCCAACCTGTTCCAAGTCGTGCCGCCGACGGCACACACTTCCAACGTTGCGGCGCCGGCACAGCGACGTTCCCCCTCCTTGCAAACGGCTGCGTCTTGCACCACGGCAACATCCATAACAGCCACATCCGGGCTGCTGTTCACTGTCGCGGTGTCCGCAGCGGCCGCGCCGTCGTTGCGCATTTCCAGGTTGCACAATGCGCACGCGTCGATCGGTCGGCTATCCGATTCGGACGAACAGGCTATCAGCGCGATCGTGCAGCAGATGGTAGTCACATAGCGTTTCATGGACATGATATACACCCGGGCCGAACGGTTTACGTATCAAAAGGCGTGACTACAGAACATCGTGCTGCAATGCGTGCGCAAACCCGCCAAAGAATGCTCGCGGAGCTGAGGCTGCCGACGGCTCCAGGGCCTCCCTCATCGAGCAGCTGACGAGCGGCCTCAAGGATTGCATTCTTGGCCGTTTCGCTTCTCGGGCGACCACGCGGTACACTAGTTTATGTAACGTAAGCGATCAAAGGTCGCAAGCCCTCAGGAGAGCCCGATGTCCGTGAAACCCGTGCCCAACGAAGACCAGCCCATGTGTCCGTACATCATCGTGCGGGGCGCGGCTCAAGCGATCGATTTCTATACGAGGGCCTTTGGTGCGAAGGAACTGTTCAGGCTCAAGGACCCGAGCGGGAAGATCGGTCACGCTGAGCTCGAACTGGGCGGCGCGCACCTGATGCTGGCGGACGAGTACCCGGACTTCGGCGCGGTCGGCCCTGTGACGGTGGGCGGCACTCCCGTTTCGATTCACCTCTACGTCGCCGACGTCGACCGCGTTGTCGTCGCCGCAACGGAAGCAGGTGCAACGCTGCTGCAGCCTGTCCGGGACGAGTTCTTCGGTGATCGGGTCGCGCTGCTTTCGGATCCGTTCGGTCACAAGTGGCACCTTGCCACGCGAAAGGAGGACGTGTCCCCCGTAGAAATGCAGAAACGGATGGACGCCGCGTATGGGGAAACAGCAGCTCCAGAATGACCGTCGAGCAGCTTCGTGAACTCGTGCTGAGCTTTCGTCGCCGCAAAAAACGATAGCGGTTGGCCAGTTCTGGCGACGCGTGGTCCATGCCCAGCAAGTGTCCGGCGACGCCGATCATGGGCGCCGCGGGACCGCTTATTGGACGCGCACTCAGCGCGTGCAGGTGTCGACCGGAGTCGTTCCCGGCTGAACCGCGAACAGATAGCCGCCGCCTTTTAGAGCACTTGGCGTGGTGATGGTGGCAGCGACCGTCTTCGCGTTCGTGTCGATGACCGAGATCTTGCCTTCGCCGCCGTGGCTTACGAAGCCCCAGCGACCGTCAGGCGTGATGGCCGATGCACGTGATTCCTTGCCAGCCGTACTTTGCCCGGCAACAGGGCCGCTGGCCAGCGCCGCCAGCGGCACGCGCGCAGACACCTGCCACAGTTCCGCCGGCACAGCCGCATCGATCCCGATGTAAACGGCGAAGTCACCTTGTCCGGTGACGTTTGCGAAGAACGCGTGGCGCTTCGACATTTGGAACTTGGGCACAATGCCCTTTGTGAACGAAAAGCGTTTCGCGGTTCCGGCGGCTAGATCGGATGCGTGGAAATCGACCTCGCGCTCGGCCCACTTATCCGCGCCTTCAGGCGTCGCCATCAGGCAGCGCGAGCGCTCCTTGGTGGTTGCCAAACAGCACGCCGTCAATTCTTCCAGTCAGGTTGAGGTCGGGCAAGCTGTATGCATAAATGCTTTCGGTTTGGAAATCGGCCGCGAGCAAGTAACCTGCCGCGCCCGGCGGGGGGCCGCCATCGCTGCCACCGTCGGGTGCTCCAGCGCCCGTGTCAGCGGCACCCGCGTCGGCCACCGTCCTGGTGTCTGCCGAGGTGGCGTCGCGCCCAACGGGGGCGTCTGCAACGGCGGCTGTGTCCATGCCGCCCGCGGCAGCGTCAGTCGGTGATGTGACGTCTTCATCGCCACAACCGGCCAGTAACGCTGGCACGGCGACCGTGAATCCCGCCACAAATGTAAAGTTCTTCAAAAATGTCTTTGTCCGCATGTTCTCTTCCCCTGCAGATCGTCCCCCAACATGCAGGGGTCGGCTCACCCGCCGCTACACCGAGGCAATGCGATCGCTCGCCGTTCCTAGCACGCGTTGCAATGTAATTGCAAGAACCCTTGTTATGATCTTACAACGCGTCTACAGCAAGAAAATCTCAATTGCCGCTGCATCACAGAACAGCACGTCTTGCACTTCCCGCCGTTCCGACTA
>Ga0105048_10002434_pt1 | contig 30243 bp, 31 predicted proteins | sample MAT05_FD_78382 | JGI IMG/M metagenome (GOLD analysis project Ga0105048, IMG submission 78382) | Freshwater microbial communities from Lake Fryxell liftoff mats and glacier meltwater in Antarctica - MAT-05 | ecosystem: Environmental > Aquatic > Freshwater > Ice > Liftoff microbial mat | place... | reverse complement strand
TCACGGACTGATCTTCACGGACTGATCTTCACGGAAGCGTCGCCTTGAACGCCGCCGCGTTGCGCGCAAACTCGCTGACACTGTCGCCGCCGAACTTGCGTAACGCCTCGGTGGCGAGCACGAGTGCCACCATCGTCTCGGCAACGACACCGGCAGCCGGCACAGCCGTGACGTCGGTGCGTTCCTTGAAACTGACGGTTGCTTCCTTAGTGACAACATCCACCGTCTGTAACGTCGGCCGGTTAAGGGTCGATAGTGGTTTCATCGCCGCCCGCACGACCAACAGCTCGCCGGTCGTGATACCACCCTCGGTGCCGCCTGCATGCGTCGTTTCTCGGCGATAGTCGCCGCCATTGCCCGCGTGTTCGTCCCACACGATCGCGTCGTGCGCAACGCTGCCGCGGCGGCCAGCGCCATCGAAGCCATCGCCGATCTCGACACCCTTCACTGCCTGAATGCTCATCACTGCACGCGCGAGTTCGGCATCGATTTTGCGATCCCAGTGGACGTGGCTACCGAGCCCGACCGGCACCCCGTACCCGAGCACTTCGACGACGCCGCCCAATGAGTCGCCGTCTTTGGAGGCCTCCTTAACTTCCTCGACCATCGCCGCCTCGGCGACTGAATCGAAACAACGCACCGGCGATTTGTCAACGGCCGCCAAGTCAGCAATCGTCGGTCGACGACCGACCTCGGTGCGCGCTGTTCCGAGCTGAATGACGTGCGACATCACCGAAGTTCCCAACTGAGCAAGCAACTTCTTGGCGACCGCTCCGGCTGCCACTCGCGCCGCCGTCTCGCGCGCGCTCGCCCGTTCCAGCACATCGCGTGCGTCAGTGAAGCCGTACTTCTGCATCCCGGCCAAGTCGGCATGACCTGGGCGCACTTTGGTCAACGGATCCTTTGTCGCGCCCGGCGCTGGCGACATTTCTGCATGCCATTTATCGTCGCGGAGCCACTCACTGTTCTTGATCTCAATCGCCAGCGGCGAACCGAGCGTCCGGCCGTGGCGCACGCCGCCGAGCAACGTCAGTTCGTCCTGCTCGAAACGCTGTCGTGGCCCGCGGCCATAACCAAGTCGCCGACGTGCCATCTCGCCTTGAATCTCCTCGACGGTGATCTCGAGACCAGCGGGCAGTCCCTCCAGAATCACGACCAACGCCTGACCGTGTGATTCGCCGGCGGTCAGAAAGCGGAGCATCGACTCAGGCTACTGCCGCGCTCATCACTGCCACATCGGGCATTGCGCCGTGCCACAACTGCTGTTGCAGAGCGGCTTGATGCACGAGCATTCCTAATCCGGCGACTGTCACGGCCCCAACGGCGCGTGCCGCGAGCAAGAGCGCCGTTTCGCGCGGGTGATACACGATGTCGGCGACCACTTGACCCGCGTGCAACAGCGACGGATCGCACGGCAACTCGCTGGTACCCATGCCGACTGACGTGGCATTGACCACGATTTCGGCATCGGCGATGTCGTGCGCCGCTCCGACCGCTCCGACCGCAACGCCGTTCGAGACCGCGAGCGCGGCTGCGACCTCGGCTGCGGCGGCTGTGCGGTTGACCACCGCGACACGCGCCGCTCCGGCGCGACCTAGTGCATCGCAGATTGCGCGTGCCGCACCACCGCCACCAAGCACACAAATGGCGCGGCCCGCAACCGCGACCCCCGACGCCCGCAACGACGCGATCAAGCCATCGCCGTCCGTGCTGTAACCGATCAGCCGGCCATCTGGATCTGCGACGACAGTGTTGACACTACGCAGCGCGCTTGCTGTCGGATCGAGCGCGTCGACGGCAGCGGCGACAGCTTCCTTATGCGGCATCGTGACCGACAGGCCAGCGAGCCCGAGCACACGCATGGCGTCGAGCGCCGCCTGTGCGCGTCCAGGCTCGACCTCAAACGCGAGATAGACCCAATCGATTCCGAGCTGTGCGAACGCGGCGTTATGCAACGCGGGCGACAGGCTGTGTCGGACCGGACTGCCAATGACCGCCGCCACCCGCGTGCCAGCACTGATCACAGCAGACCCTTCTCGCGCGCAGCAGCAACGTTGGCTTCGTGCTGCTCGAGTGTCGCCGCGAACGCATGGCCACCGTCTTCGGTAGCGATCACATAGAAGAGGTACAGACACGGCGTCCCCGCCGGCAGTCCCACACAAATCGGGTCGCCAAGTGACGGGTTCGGTGATGGACTGAGTGCGGCCTCGATGGCAGCGCGGCCTGGGTTGGCGATCGGGGTGGGCGGCAATCCAATGTGCATGTACGTGTTGTACGGCGTGTCGATATCGCGCAGCGCGGTCGGCGACGAATCGGGCGGCTGTTGATACAACAACGTGGCATCGATCTGCAACGGCATGCCAATGAACAAGCGGTTGTAGACCACGCGGGCGATCTTCGGACGATCTTCGGAAAGCCGCGCCTCGCGCTCGATCATGCTGGCGATGATCAGCACCTGATACGGGGTCACCCCAAGTCGCGCGGCACGTTCCTCAATGTTGAGTTGGGTACCGACGCGCTCCATCAACCGAACCATGCGGCGCACCACTTCTGCCTCAGACTCGCCATTGGAGATCTGATACGTGTCGGGAAAGAGCATTCCTTCCAGGCTGGCAACGCCCTCGGGCTGATACGCAGAGCGCACGATGCCGTCGATCGCAGCGGTCTCGAATTCGAGCGCCGACAACTTCGAAACCTTGTCTTCCAGCCGCAACGCCATGCGCTCGATCGTGAACCCTTCCGGGAACGTCACTTTCGTGAACGTCTCCGATGGCGGGGTACGCAGCACGCGCATGATGTTGCCCATGTGGTCGTTGGGGCGAAGTTGGTAATAGCCGGGCGTGAGTTCCAAACCGCCGTGATGATCGACGTACCAGTTGAAGACCCCGGCGTCGTCGACCAGGTCCTGCGCTTCCAGTCGGAGGCCGATCGATTCGAGCGTGTCGTCTTCGTTGACGGTGAAACTGATCGGATCGCCCGGATCACCCTGGGGATTGACTTGCTCGCTGTACCACAACCCGGTGAGACCACCAGCGACAATGCCCGCCATCGCGAGATACATCATCGCCCACACAGACCACTTGATGCGTGGTCGCTGCCGACGGGGCCGCTCCAACAGCGACCCATCGATCTGGTCGACGTCGTCCCACGGATCGGCGTGCCAACTGCGATCGTCGACGTAAGTCACTTCGCGACACCCGAGTCGAGCCAGGCCTGCAACATGACGGCAGCGGCGACTTTGTCGACCAACTTGCGACGCGCCTGGGCATTGATGCCACCCTCCATCAGCGCACGATCGGCGGTGACGGTGGTGCGCCGCTCGTCGAAGGTGACTACCGGCATGTTCACAACCGTAGCCAAGGCCTCCGCTTCCTTGATGGCAGCCTGCGCGGCGGGGCCGACGGTGCCATTCATGTTCAGCGGCAGACCGACGACAATCGTCCCCACCTCTTCCTCGACGGCCAGCGCGGCGATCGTCGCATGGTCGCGACGTGGCGAACCCGAACGAGGGATCATCGTCAGCGGCGATGCAATCGTGCGCGATGGATCGCTGATGGCAATACCGATCCGCTTCGAGCCCAGATCGACGCCCAGAGCCCGCGTCATGTGCTCGCGGTTGCCGCCGCCTGCGCAATTGCGAGGGCTTCGTCGATGCCCTCGGGGTTCTTACCGCCAGCAGCAACGATGTCGCCCTTACCGCCGCCGCCACCACCAACAGCCTTCGCCGCGTCTTTGATCAGGTCACCGGCCACGCGACCGGCGGCTGGTCGCACAGCCGCGACGAGCGATGCTCCCCCGCTGTCGCTGACGCCACCAAGCACGACGATGTCGACTCCCGGTTGCTGGCGAATCGCGATGGCCAAGTCGCGCAAGTCGGCGGGGGCCAGATCGTCGACGCGGGCCACGACGCGGCCGTTGCTTCCCGTGGCAGCGATCTCCGCGGCCCGGCCGGCCGCGAGCTTGCCGCGCGCCGCCTTCAACTCGTCGCTGAGTGTCTTGATCTCGTCGAGTCGGCGCTGTACTCCACCGACGAGATCGTCGGCACTGGTGCCGACGAGTCGCGCCACCTCTGCGATGGCGGCACCTTCGCGCTGCATCAGGCGCACAGTGTTTTCGCCGGTGGTCGCCTCGATGCGTCGCAGGTTGCTACCGATACTGCTTTCGCCAATGACCTTGATCGCACCGATGTCTCCAGCCGCACGGACGTGCGTGCCGCCACACAGTTCGATCGAACTACCGACCTCGAGCACTCGCACGACATCGCCGTACTTGTCGCCAAAGAACGCGATGGCGCCGAGTGCGGTGGCTTCATCCTTCGTTGTCTCGAACGCGCGGGCTGGCGCATTGGAGAGCGTCTCGCTGTTTGCAATCTGCTCAATGCGAGCAACTTCTTCAGGTGTCACAGCCGCGTAGTGACTGAAGTCGAAACGCAAGCGATCGGGACCAACCAGCGAACCGGCCTGCTTGACGTGATTCCCAAGCACGACGCGCAAGGCGTGATGAAGGATGTGCGTCGCCGTGTGATTGCGACGGATGGCGTTGCGTCGCGCCACATCGATGCGGGCGGTCGCCGCCGCGCCGGCAACGACGCTGCCACTGACGACGCGCGCAACATGGCGGCGCAGCCCGGGCAGCGCAAACGTGGTGTCGAGCACGTGCAGTTCGCCGAGGGTGCCATCGGGCGCAACGGTGCTGATCGTGCCCGTGTCGCCGACTTGGCCGCCACTCTCGGCGTAGAACGGCGTGCGATCCAAGAACAGCTCGACGGTGTCATCGTCGGTCGGCAACACGGCGACTACGTGAGCGGTTGCTTCGTCGGTGGTGTAGCCGACGAACTCGGTCGTTCCGAACTGATCGAGCACCTCGCGATACCCATCAAGGCGATCGCTGTCTGCGGCCGCGCCCTTACGGCCGGCTTTGGCGCGCTCGCGCTGGAGTTGCATCTCGGAGTCGAACTCGGCGGTGGCGACCTTGACACCGCGTTCGCCAGCGATCTCCTCGGTGAGTTCGAGCGGAAACCCGTAGGTGTCGTGCAACAAGAACGCGGTGTTGCCCGGAAGCGTTGCGCCGTGCGTCGTCAACTCGTCTTCCAGAATCGACAGACCCGTCTTCAGTGTCTGACGGAAGCGCTCTTCCTCGCGGGTCAGCACACCCATGATGAAGTCGCGGTTCTTGGCAACGTCGGGGTACGCGTTGCCCATCACGCTGACCGCAGTGTCGACGAGTGTCGGCATCACCAGGTGCTCGGTGCCAAGCAGGTAGGCGTAACGCACTGCGCGGCGGATGATGCGGCGCAGCACGTAGCCGCGGCCCTCGTTACTTGGAAACACTCCGTCGCTGACCAACATCGCCGAGGACCGCGCGTGCTCCGCGAGCACTCGCATCGAGAAGCTGTCGCGATCGTCGTAGTCGCCAGCGATGTAGCTCCGACCTGTCAGCGAGCACGCCTTGTCGATCAGCGGCCACATCAGGTTGGTCTCCCACACAGAGTCGACGCCCTGCAGCAGGCAGAGCATGCGTTCGAGGCCGAGCCCGGTATCGATGCTCGGCTTCGGCAACGCGGTGCGAGAACCGTCGGGGGCCTGGTTGAACTGCATGAAGACCAGGTTCCAAAACTCCATGAAGCGATCACCGTGGGGATCGCCCAGCGGGCCGCCATCGGGACCGAAAGCTGGCCCGCGGTCGATGTGAATCTCGCTACACGGGCCGCACGGCCCGGTGTCGCCCATCTGCCAGAAATTGTCTTTGTCGCCCAGTCGCTGAATGCGATTCATCGGCACACCGACCTCTTCGTGCCAAATCGCTTCCGCTTCATCGTCGCTCTCGTGAACGGTGATCCACAAGCGATCGCCATCCAGACCAAACGTCTCGGTGGTCAGCTCCCAACTCCACGGAATGATTTCCTTCTTGAAGTAGTCGCCGAAGCTGAAGTTGCCGAGCATCTCGAAGAACACCAGGTGACGCTTGGTGCGGCCAACGTCGTCAAGATCGTTGTGTTTTCCGCCCGCACGCGCACACTTCTGCGAGGTGACGGCCCGCGAGAACGGCGGCACTTCGTCACCCACGAAGTAGGGCTTGAACGGCACCATGCCAGCGACCGTGAACAAGATTGTGGGGTCGTGCGGGATCAGGCTGGCCGAGGGCACATGCGCGTGCCCTTTGCCGACGAAGTAGTCGACGAAGGCTGAGCGCAGTTCGTCAGCGGTCTGCGGCGTGACTTGCCGTGGCGTGACTTGCCGTGGCGTTGCTTGTCGTGGCGTTGAGGGTTCGGTCGACATTGAAGCGCCAGCCTACCGATCAGGCTCAGCGGCATCGCTGTGTTAATCGGCGTTGGGTTGCTAGCGTCGCCGTTTGTGCCCATCGACACTCATGAGTGGATCAGCTTCGAAGACAACAAGACGCAACGCACGTGGGTCTTCGACGCCACGTTCTTGCGCAGCAAGTGGTCGTGCATTTTCGGTAGCGGCTGCAAGGGAGTGCTCGACGAGGATGGCACCGCGCTTTCGCAAGGCTGCTGCAGCTACGGCGCACACTTCGGCGACAAGAAGGATCTCGAGAAGGTCCTCAAGTTCGTGCCGCGACTGAAGAAGCGCCACTGGCAGAACAAGAAGAAGGGTGAAGGCCCGAAGGGCTTTCTCGCTAAGGAAGATGGCGTCACGACCACCCGCGTCGTCGACGGCGCATGCATCTTTCTCAATCATCCTGGCTTCGAAGGCGGTGCCGGTTGTGCGTTCCACATCGCCGCGCTGGAAGCCGGTGAGCGTCCTCTCGACTGGAAGCCCGACGTGTGCTGGCAATTACCGCTGCGCCTCGAAGACTCGGTCGACGAGTTCGGCTACGTCACCACCACGATCCGCGAGTGGAAGCGCCGCGACTGGGGCGAAGGCGGCGCCGACTTCCATTGGTGGTGCACCGAGACCGACGAAGCGTTCGTCGGCGGCGTGCCGGTGTACCAGTACCTACGCGACGAGCTCACCGAAATGGTCGGTGCCAAGGTCTACGCCCAATTGTTGAAGTTGATTCATCGCGACGAGTGGGTGCCGCTGCCGCACCCGGCAATCAAGCGCGGCCCACTCAGCGTCGAGGGCTGACAGCTTCGCGCTGTTAAGCGCTGACCCGTTTGTTCGACTTGCGTCGATCTTCCAGCCCAAGGTGACGCTTGCGGACGCGAATCGCCTTCGGTGTCACCTCAACAAGTTCGTCGTCGACGATCCATTCGATTGCCGTCTCCAGCGTGTGAATTCTCGGCGTCGGCAGCTTGACGGCATCGTCGTGACTGTGCGTACGAATGTTGTTCTTCTCCTTCGCACGTACGGCGTTGATCACCAGCTCGTCGTCACGGGCGGACTCGCCGATCACCATGCCTTCGTAGACCTGCTCACCAGGATTGACGAAGAACTGGCCGCTGAGCTGCAACTTGTCGAGCGCGTAACCCGTGGTGACACCGAGCCGGTCGCTGACCAATGCACCGCCGCGCGGGCTGGGCATCTCGCCCGCCCACGCCATCCAGCCAACGTGGTGCTGATGCAGCAACGCAGTACCGCGAGTTGCGGTCATCAGCATCGAGCGGAAGCCGATCAGGCCGCGGCTCGGGCATTCGAAGGTGACGATCGTGCGGCCCGCATCGCCGCCACGCAAGTCGGTAACGCGGCCCTTGCGCGGTGCCAGTTCCTGCGTAACCGTGCCGACGTATTCGTCGGGCACGTCACACACGCCGCGCTCTTGCGGTTCGAAGCGCTTGCCGTTGACTTCTTTGGTGATGACTTCCGGGCGACTGACCTGCAGCTCGTAGCCTTCGCGACGCATGGCCTCGATCAGCACGGCCAACTGCAACTCGCCGCGGCCAGCGACTTCGATCACGTCGGGTGAGCCGGTCTCGAACAACTTGATCGACACGTTGCCGAGAATCTCTTTGTTGAGACGGTCGATGAGGTGACGACTGGTGAGGAACTTGCCATCGCGACCAGCCAGCGGCGAGGTGTTGACGCCGAACGTCATGCGCAACACCGGCTCGTCGACGACGAGGCGCGGCAACGCGACCGGGTCTTCGGCCGACGCGATGGTGTCGCCAATTTCAACTTCCGGGAAACCGGCAACAACGAACAGATCGCCGGCACTCAGCTCGTCGACCTCGTCGCGACCAACGCCGTGAAACGACATCAGCTGCGCCAACTTGCGCTTGAGCGGCGGCTGGCCCTCGGAGAATTCCGTTTCCAAGAGCGCGACCGTTTCGCCACGACGCATGACGCCATTGACCACACGACCAATCGCGAGCCGGCCGAGATATTCGCTGGCATCGAGCTGTGTGACCATCGCCTGCAATGGCGCGTCAACCTCGCCGGTTGGTGCCGGAATCGCTGAGAGGATCGTGTCGAGCAGCGCTGAGAGGTCGTCGTCGGGGCCGGGCATGCCGACGCCCTTCATCGTGCGTCCTTCGCGAGCGACGGCGGAGACGATCTCGAAGTCGATGTGGTGATCACCGGCATCGAGGTCGATGAACAGCTGGTAGATCTCGTCGAGCACTTCTTCGGCCCGCGCATCCTGCCGGTCGACCTTGTTGATCACGACAACGGCGGGCAAATCAAGGGCCAGCGCCTTCTGCAGCACGTAACGGGTCTGGGGCAACGGGCCCTCGGCGGCGTCGACGAGCAGCAGCACGCCATCGACCATGGTCAGTGCCCGCTCGACTTCGCCACCGAAGTCGGCGTGGCCAGGGGTGTCGACAAGGTTGATCTTGATGCCCTTCCAGCGGATGGAAGCGGCCTTGGCGAGAATGGTGATACCCCGCTCGCGCTCTTGGTCGTTGGAGTCCATCACGCGATCGACAACGGCCTGATGCGCGGCGAACGTGCCGGTGGCACGCAATAAGGCGTCGACCAACGTGGTCTTGCCATGGTCGACGTGCGCGACGAGCGCGACGTTACGAATCTTGATGGAATTCTGCGAAGACGTGATCTGGGACATGAAGCCGGGTTCTCGAACGGGCTCAGACACGGCAGCCCGCGCTAAGAATCAGTCGTCGAGCTCGTCGTCGTCCTCGTCGAAGGTGACACCGTACTTTTCCGCTAGCGCGGCGTACTCGTCGTCTTCACTGGGTTGACGTTGTTCGCTACCGCCGAAACCCAGATCGAATGCACTGGGACCGGCCTGCTTGAGTTTCCGTGCTTCTTCGAAGCGACGGTGACGACCCTTCTTCACGGTAGGGCTCCCGAATCTAGAGAGTTGACATTGAGGGTCAGCTTACCTGCTAGACCTAAAAATCTGTGTCACTGCCAGCCTCTCAAGCTGTGACTTCGCCCACGTCACCTAGTTGGTGGCAGACAGCGACCGTCTATCAGGTCTACCCGCGGTCCTTCAGCGACGGCACGCTCGCAGGGATCGCCTCGCGGCTCGACTATCTGCAATGGCTCGGTGTCGATGCGCTGTGGCTGTCGCCGATCTTTGCCTCCCCGATGGCCGATGGCGGCTACGACGTCAGCGACTATTGCGCGATCGACCCGCAGTTCGGGACGCTCGCCGACTTCGACGAACTGCTCGCCGCGCTGCACGCCCGCGGCATGCGCCTGCTGCTCGACTGGGTGCCGAACCACACCAGCGAGCAACATCCGTGGTTCCAGGAGAGCCGGCGCGATCGCACCAATCCGAAAGCCGACTGGTACGTCTGGCGCGATCAGCCGACGAATAACTGGCTGGCATCGTTTCCCCGTGGTGATCCGGCGTGGGCATTCGACGAGCAGCGTGGCCAGTACTACCTGCGCTGCTTCTTGAAGGAACAACCCGATCTCAGTTGGGACAACCCCGAGGTCGTAGCAGCCATGCTGGACACGTTGCGCTTCTGGCTCGATCGCGGTGTCGACGGCTTCCGCATGGACGTCGTTCATCTGCTCGGCAAGGACCTGACCCTGAACGATCCGCCGATCTGTGAAGAACGGGTCTGGGGTCACGTCCCGTTCAACGACCAGCCGGCGACCCACGTCCACCTACGCGCAATTCGGACGTTGCTCGATGAATACTCGGCAGTCAGCGTCGGCGAGGTGTACCTGCTTGACGAAGAGGCAATGACGAGCTATTACGGCGACGCCCACGGTGAAGGCAGCGAACTGCACCTCTGCTTCAACTTTCGCTTTCTGTGGGCGCCGTTCGACGCAGTTGAACTACGCAGCCGGATTGCGCGCACGATCGAAGTACTGCGTGATCGGGGCGCGTGGCCGACGTGGGTACTGTCGAACCACGACGTTCCGCGCCATCGCCAGCGCTATGGGGGCGGCGAACTGAACGCGCGAATGGCGGCGATCATGCTGTTGACGCTGCCGGGTACGCCGTTCCTTTATCAAGGCGAGGAGTTGGGCCTTGTCGATGCCGAGATCGCACCCGACGCATTCGCCGACCCCGGTCGCCGCGACGGATGTCGCGCGCCGATCCCGTGGGACGCGGGTGCGCTTCACGGATGGACCGATGCGGCGCTCGCGTTGCTGGCGCTGCCATTTGCGCCCGCGGCCGATCAGCGCAACGTCGCATCCGAGCGAGCGGACGATGCATCGCTGCTCGCGCTTTACCAACAGTTGCTGCATCTACGCCGGGTTACACCCGCGCTGAGCACGGCCGGTATCGGGAACGACGCCTTTCGCCTGCTGGACGGTTCCCCGGGCCTGCTCGCCTGGGCACGCTCGGACGGCGCCGAAACCTGGTTCACATATGTCAATCCCAGCGACCAGCCGCTTCAGCACAGCGCTATGCGCGGCGCAACGATCGTGCTGTCCACCGACTCGCGTTTGGAAGGCACCACCGTCGGCGTTGATTTGCCAGCGGGCGTTGCATGGGTGGCTCGTAAGAGTGGCACGATGTAGCCATGGGAAATATCGTCACAGTCCTCAATCAAAAGGGGGGTGTCGGCAAGACCACCGTCACACTCGGACTCGCTTCCGCCGCCGGCACCGCCGGTCACGCCGTGCTGGTGGTCGACCTGGACCCGCAAGCATCAAGCACATGGGTGCTCGGTCTTGACCCCGCTGAAGTCGAAGTGTCCACAGCCGAGGTCCTTGCTCGTACGTCAGCATCGAAAGCAATCGTGGAGTCCAAGTGGGGCGACGCGGTGTCGGTACTGCCCGCTTCGTCACGGCTGATGTCCAAAGACCACGGCAGCAATCCAGTGCGTCTTGCCGAAGCCCTCGCCGAGGTCGCCGATCAGTTTGAAGTGATCCTCATCGACTGCCCGCCTTCGTTGGGCGCGCTGACCACTGCTGGCCTCACCGCCGCCGACCACGCGTTGATTGTCGTCGAACCGTCCGCCCTCAGCTTGCGCGGTATCGGCGCCGTTGCCGATCTCGTCGACGAGGTCTGGGACTCATACAACACTGCTCTGGATCTCGCGGGCGTCATCGTCAACAAGGTGCCTGCGTGGAGCAGCGAAGCCGAGCGGCGCTACGACGAACTCACTCGCACCGTCGGTAAGAGCGCGATCTGGCAACCGGTGATTCCGCAGCGAGTGATTGTCAATCAGGCGATCGGCGAGCGTCGGCCGATCCACAGTTACGGTGCGCGCAGCGCCGATGTGTCGGAAGCGTTCGACCATTTGTGGGCAAAGTTGCGCCGCGTTATGGGACGGCAATCAGATTGAGTCCGCCGCGGCCGTCGAACGTCAGTGCGGCCTCGCCAGCGACCAATCGTCGAATACCTTCGCCCAGCAACTCACCGCGCCAGCCGCTCGCTAGTCGTGCGTCGTCGTCACCGCGCAATAGCGCGGTGAGATCGTGTCGGGTCGCGAGCAACCCGGCGTCGATGCGTTGCTGACGTGCGACCTCACTGACCCACGCCGACACCAACGCCACGGCTGGGCGCAAGCCGCGATCGAGATCGTCTCCTTCGGCAGCGGCTGGCGGTGCTTCGTCGGCAAGCCCAAGTTCGACTGCCGCCAATATCTCCTTAGCGATGGCACCGCGTGTGTGACGATCGTCGACACCACGGGCCTGGCCGAGCTCTTGCACGGTGCGTGGCTGCTTCTGCGCGATGCCAAGAATTGCGAGATCGGGCAGCACTTGCCGTACCGGCGAGTCGATCGACATTGCGCGTCGCTCGCGCCATCCGGCGACGGCACGCGCAACACCCCGGGCCCGCGGCTTCAGTATGCGAACGTCCTTCAACTTCGTGAATGCGAGGTCGGGGTCGATGCCACCGACCGGCCGCGTGCGGAGCTCTTCGCATGCGTCCGCGACCCACTGAACGCGACCTTCGGCCTCGAGCTTGGCCGTCAGCGTGTCGTGTAGCTCCAACAGATACGCAACGTCGCTCGCCGCGTAGCTGCATTGATCCTCCGACAACGGACGCCGCAACCAGTCAGTGAGCCGATCGCCCTTCGCTGCAGTCACGCGCAACTCGCCCTGAAGCAGCGACACCAGTGACGGCGTGCTGTAGCCAAGAAAGCCAGCGGCCAATTGCGTGTCGTACAAGCGGCGAGGTATCGCGCCGACGGCGTGAGTCAAGACATCGAGGTCTTGTTGTGCGGCGTGAACAACGGCGAGCGAGTCGCTAGCGAACAGTGTCTGCAACGGCGAGAGGTCGCAGCCAAGCGGATCAATGAGAACAATCTCACCGGCTGCAGCAATCTGCACGAGCGCGAGTTTCGGAAAGTAGGTGCGCTCGCGATGGAACTCGGTGTCCAGCGCATAGCGCGGTTCGTTGCTTGCTTGCTCGACAAACTGCACGACCTCGCGATCGGTGGCGATCCAGCGGTGCGTCACAGGACAGGAAGGCCTTCGTCGGCCCATGCGATCATGCCGCCCGCAACGTTGATCGCCTCCACGCCCTGCTGCGCGAGGTACTCGCAGACGCGATGGCTCCGTGCGCCGCTGCGGCAAATCACATACACCGGGTTCGTATCGCGGAACTCGTCGATGTGGTCCGGCACAGTCTGCAGCGGGATGAGTGCTGCCTCTGCGACGTGACCAGACTCGAATTCGTGGGTCTCGCGGACATCGATCAGCTTGGCGCCGAGCGCGAGGGCGCTTTGCAACTGTCTGATATCGGCTTCTGTGACTGCCATGTGTCGACGCTACCCGGGCAGATCGTTGACGGTGTTGACATTGATCAGCTGTTCCGCTGCGACCATCACATCGAGGATTGCCAGATCATCAAGGGCGTCGAGCAGTCGCCGCCCGCCAACTGCGAACACCGCCGAAAGTTGCGCGACGGCACGCGGACGCCAAGCCGCACAGAGTGGCTGCCGCCGATCGGTGATCGCCATTGCGACGTCGGTGCTATCGGGTGCCGCGTTCAGCTCGTGGATCAGCGCGGCGATAGTCCCCGACGAGAGCTGAGGCAGGTCACAGGCGGCGACGACTACCACGTCAAGGTCGCGGAATTGTTCGAGTGCGGTGATCACGCCCCCGAGCGGTCCTTCACCCGGCCATCGATCGACAATCGTCGCCAGTCCAGCCGCCGCCAGCGCGTCAGCATCGCCCCCGATAGCCACCACCGACTCGCAGCCACCGGCGCGCAAGGCGCCAGCAACCCGCAGCGCCATCGGCGTCCCGGCAACCAACAGAAGCGCCTTGTCGCGGCCCATCCGCCTGCTGGCTCCACCGCACAGTACGGCGGCGGCGACGCGGCTCAGCCGCCACCGCCTGCCGTGTCAGGTCCGGTATCAGCTGCCGTGTCAAAGCTCGGATCGAGCTGAGCCAGAAACAGTGCGAGGCGTTGCGCTTCGTCGTCCTCACCGATCGCCGCCGCCATCGCGCCCAGGCCGCGCATGCAGCCGAGCACACCGCGATTGGTTTCGTCGGCCCAGCGCACGTAGCCCGAGCCACGCCAACCGTTCGCGCGTAGTGCGTCGAGCCCGCGGTGATAGCCAACGCGGTAGGCCGCATAACGCTCGATCGTGTCGGTGGCGCTGTCGCCGAGCGCGCACCAGGCGATCAACGATCGCGGATGCTGCGCGACCACCGCTGCCGCAAGTGCACGTTGTTCGTTGGGCTGTGCCTCGCGAACGCGCTGCACGGCTTCGCGGACGGCCGGCGGTTCCGCCAGCAGCACCGTGCGCGGCGGTCCTTGCGAGAACATCTGGATTGGCTGCTCAGTCATCTTGCCACCCTACGCCTGCGGACAAACATTGCCGTTCAGGAGTTGACTGCCGTTCAGCGGCAGTCGTTCAGAAGTAAGGTCCGGATATGACCGCACTCTCGTTGGAATCCGCGAAGACCATCGCCGTCGTCATTGCCATCGCGTTCGTCGCGTTCGCAGTGATTTCGGCGTGGGTGATCAAGAACGTCATGATGAAAATCATTGCAATCCTGCTGATGATCGGTCTCGGTCTCGGCGTCTGGACGCAACGCACCAACCTGCAAGATTGCGCAGATCGGGCCAAGGCCAAGATCGGCGACCCGATCACATGCACCTTCTTCGGCAGCGAAGTCTCCGTCGGCTAGCGCCAGGGCGCGCCTACGCGTTGTAACAGCGGTTCGATCAGCTCTCTGAGAAACTGGTCCGGTGCGGCCGTCGGTGCATCGTGCGAGCAGCCCTCCAGACAAACCAAAGTTGCGCCAGCCACCGAATCGGCGACGTGCGCCATCCCCTTGAGATAGCGCTCGCCAGCGCGACTGCCGACACCTACGACAACGGGCACATGAACGTCAGCCGCTGTCCATGGTTCATGCTCGCGTAGATCCTTCAACTCGCTCACCAGCGCCAGTCCTTCCGCGCGGCGACTGATGCGCGTGCGTTCGGGTAGTGCCAGCCACCGTTCGTCGCCGATCAGCCGACGCATGAATCCTTCCGCCGCATTGGCGGCCTGCTCTTTCGTCGGAACCGGGGCATCGACAGCCGACGCTTTCAGAGACGACGGTGGCCAAAACGACTCCCACGCCAGCGGCGACTCGTACATCACAACACCGGCTACCAGGTCGCCATGGCGCGCGGCCGTCGCCATCGCCACATTGCCGCCGTAGCTGTGCCCAATCAGCACCGCTCGGCGACCGGCCAGTAGTGCAACCAGATCTTCCACCTGGTCGCCCATTGTGAACGGACCAGGATGCGCGGCCGAGTGCCCGTAGCCGCGTCGGTCGTAGCGCAACACGCGGTACTTGTCGTCCAAGCGACGACTCAGCTTCAACATGCTCGCGCCGCGATCCATCGCGCCATGCACCACGACGACCAGCGGGTGGGTCGCCTCGCCAGCCTCGGCCGACCAGACCGGAGCCTTGTCCTTCAAGAGACACGGTCCTTCAAGAGACACGGTCCTTCAACAGACACGGTCCTTCAAGAGACGCGCACGATGCGCAGCACGTCGGTGCTGGCACCACTGGGCCGATCTGGCGCACCGGCTAACACGAGCACGGTGTCGCCCGGCTGAACAAGACCGCTTTGTACCGCACGCTCGACCGCAAACCACACGAGGTCGTCGGTGCTGTGATAGGTCGCAACCTCCAGTGCTCGCACACCCCACGACAACGACATCGTGCGCACAGTTGCGGGGTCCGGCGACAACCCGATCAGCGTTGCTGCCGGACGAAAGCGCGCCATCGCGCGCGTGGTGCGGCCGCTTCGAGTGCAACACAAGATCGCGCTCGCTCCTGCGTCGGCGGCGGCCTGGCCAGCAGCGTGGGTGATCGCCATTGTGATCCGGTCCTGCCCCGCAGACATCGTGTCGTCGTGCCACTGATCGCGTTGGACTCGCCCAAGCCGACTCGCCCACTGCGCGTAGCTCGCCTCGGACTCGGCGCGGCCAGCGATGCGCACCATTGTGCGCACCACACCCGGCGGGTCGACGCCGATCGCAGTCTCGGCTGACAACATCAAAGCGTCGGTGCCATCGAACACGGCGTTGGCGATATCGCTGACTTCCGCGCGCGTTGGCGACGGTGACGTAATCATGCTCTCCATCATCTGCGTCGCGGTAATCACCGGCACGCCGACTTCGACACAATGGCGGATGATGCGCTTCTGTAAGTGCGGCACATCCTCAAGCGGACACTCAATGCCAAGGTCGCCACGCGCAACCATGATCGCGTCGGCCTCGGCCGTGATTGATTCGAGCGCGACGACCGCCGGCATCGTTTCGATCTTGGCGATCAACCTGGTGTCGTGCGGGGCGATCGCTTCGCGCACAAGGCGCAGATCGTTTGCGGCCCTGACGAACGAGACCGCCAGAAAGTCGACACCAGCTTCGGCCATCGCTAGCGCTAGTACCAGATCGTCGGCGGTCGGCGTCGACAGTCGTAGCCGTTCAGAGGGCAAGTGCACGCCTGGTCGGCCTTGCACGCGGCCACCGGTCAGCACTGTGCAGATTGCGCCGTTGGCGGTGACGGAATCGACGCCCAACGAGATCGCACCGTCGCCGAGCACGACACGATCTGCGGGCTGGAGATCGTCGAGCACCGTCGGGTAGTCGACCGTGATCGAGTCGACGCGAGAGGGGCCGTCACCCGGAACCAGGATCAGTTTCGCCCCACCGACGAGGTCGCAACCTTCCTGGGGAAACTGTCCAGCCCGAACCTTCGGCCCTGGCAGGTCGGCGAGCACCGCGACGACTCGGCCAACGCGGGCAGCGGCGGCGCGCACGGCGCGCAATCGCTCGAGGTGTGATTCAAGTGTCCCGTGGCTGAGGTTCAGCCGCACAACATCCACGCCAGCGCGCAGCAACTCGTCGAGCATCTCCGGGCTCTCGCTGGCCGGGCCCACCGTCGCGACAATCTTCGTGCGCGTATCGGCGACGGGTTCCGTGTTTCGACTTGTCATCGTTGGATAGTCATGGTCGGGTCGTCAAGTGAACACGTCAGGTGATAGCTAGGTGGAATGGAGTTGCTGTTGATTCGTCATGGTCTACCAGTACGACGGGAATTGAGCGAGGGAATCGCCGACCCGGAGCTGTCAACTGCCGGGCACCAGCAGGCGAAACACCTTGCCGAGTACCTCAGCAGCGAGCGGATTGATGCACTGTACTCCAGCCCGCAGCAGCGAGCCTTGCAAACGGCCCAGCCGATTGCTGCTGACACAGGCTTGAACATCGAAGTTGTCGACGACGTGGCCGAGTGGGATCGCAACGCCAGCTTCTACATTCCGGTTGAGGAGTTAAAAGCCACCAACGACCCGCGCTGGCAAGCGCTGGTGCGCGGCGATTGGCCCGGCGAGAGCGACACGATAGAAGATTTCCGCGAGCGGGTCGTGACGGCCGTCGAGGGTCTCATCGCACACCACAACGGCGAGCGCATCGCGGTCAGTTGCCACGGCGGCGTGATCAACGCATACTTTTCGCATGTGCTTGGGTTGCCCGCCGGTAAAGGCTTCTTCTACCCGAACTACACGAGCATCAATCGCGTGATGGCATCGCAGAGCGGTCACCGCAGCGTGATGACGATCAACGAGACGTCGCATCTGCGCGGTACCGGACTCCCGATCGGATTGCTGCACTCGTGAGCGCGGCACTGCTCAGCGACTTGATCGCGTATCTCGATGCGTCACCCTCGCATTGGCACGCGACGCTCAGCAGCGCGTCGCGCCTACATGCAGCAGGTTTCACCGAATTGCAGCTTGACTGCGCGTGGAGCGACATTCCGGATAAGGGATTCGTCGTCCGCGGTGCGGCACTCGTCGGCTGGTCCCGCGCCAAGAACGCCGCCGCACCTGCGCCGGTGCGCATCGTCGGCGCCCACACCGACTCGCCCGGACCGCGTGTCAAGCCCCGACCCGATGCTGGCGGCTACGGCTGGAAGCAGCTATCGGTAGAGGTGTACGGCGGCGCATTGTTGAACTCGTGGCTTGACCGCGACCTTGGTGTCGCGGGCCAGGTCATCACGCGCGACGGCGTGCAGCACATCGCTGTACGAGAAGCGTTGGCGCGGATACCGCAACTCGCAATCCATCTCGACCGCGACGTCAACGAACGGGGACTGATCCTCGACAAGCACAGCCACCTGACCCCGGTGTGGGGTGTCGGCACACCGGCCGCCGGAGAGTTCAACGCGTGGGTCGCGCAGCAGGCCGAAGTGAAGGCCAGCGACATCGTCGCGTGGGATCTCTGCCTCTTCGATGTGACGCCTGCAAGTCGGCTTGGCGTTGACGGCGAACTGCTCGCCGCTGGACGACTCGACAATCAGTTGTCGTGCTGGGCCGCGACCAGCGCATTGTGCGCGAGCGCGACTCCCACCGAAGGCACGGCTGTCATTGCGTTGTTTGATCACGAAGAGGTCGGCTCCGAGAGCGCCGCTGGTGCCGCTGGACCGCTGCTGGAACACGTGCTCGAGCGTTTAGCGCTGGCCAGCGGAGCAACCCGCAACGACTACCTCACGCAACTCGCCGCGAGCACGTGCATCTCGTCGGACAATGCGCACAGCGTTCACCCGAATTATCCCGAGCGTCACGAGGCAGGGCATCGCCCGGTCGTGAATCAGGGGCCGGCGATCAAGCTCAACCACAATCAGCGCTATGCGACGACTGCGTCAGGTTCGGCAATGTTGCAGCGCGTGTTCCATGCCGCCGACGTTCCATGGCAGCTATTCGTCAGTCGCAACAACATGCCGTGCGGCACGACGATTGGCCCGATGACTGCGACCCGTTTGGGCATCGAGACCGTCGACGTCGGCGTACCGCAACTCAGCATGCATTCGGCGCGCGAGTTGTGCGGCACCAAGGACCCGGTCTGGTTGCAACAAGCACTGACGACGTACTTGGTCGGCGGGTACTAGCTACCTGAACGGGCCTGCGCGAGATCAAAGAGGCGCTGGAGTTCCGTGTGTAGTTCGGTGGTGAGTTGCTTGGCGGCAACTCGCTGACCTTTCGAGCCCGCTTCCCCGTCGTCGACGACGGGAACGCGCATCGGCTTGCCCACGATCACGTACAGCTTGCGGGGAAAGATGAACTTGGTACCCTTGGGCATCACGCGCTCGCTGCCCCCGATTGCCACCGGCACGATCGGCACGCCCGTCTTCATGGCCACGTAAGTCGCACCTTCGAAGAGCGGTTGCACGATTGCGCCACTCTTGCGTTCGCCCTCGGGAAACATCACCAACGGCTCGCCGCCCTCAAGCACCGCGATGCAGCGTTTGAGCGCTTCGCGATCGGCGGTGCCACGACTGACCGGGAAACCGCCAAGCGCAGTCAGCAACTTACCGAAAGGCTTGTTGCTCCACCACTTATCTGCACCCATGAAGCGCATGCGGCGGGTGTACACGGCCGACGACACCGGTGAGTCGATGATGCTTCGATGTGTCGGCGCCATGATGAAGGGTTCGTCGGTAGGAAAGTTCTCGCGGCCCTGGATCTGCATGCGACACCACAAACGACAGAACACCGTCAAGATGGCGCGCACCGTGTGGTAGGCGAGCTTGTCGAGCAGCGACTTGCCGGTGAGTTTCGTCGAGATCTTTGTCATATGAGTGCTTCTATCTTGGCGAGCACTTCGTCGATGCCCAAACCGGTGGTGTCGACCACGACCGATCCATCTGCCGTAGTGAGCGGACTATCCGCGCGGTTGCTGTCGTAGTGATCGCGGGCGGCGATTGCCTTCTCGATCTCGTCGACGTCGCCACCGGCTTCGGCAACGCGCCGCTCGGCGCGTGTTCGCGGCGAGGCGGTGAGGTACAGCTTCAACTCCGCGTCGGGAAACACGACTGAACCAATGTCGCGGCCCTCAATCACTCCCCCGCCGCGCTCAACTGCCCACGCCTTCTGGCGGGCGCGCAGCTCGGCGCGCACACCGCTATTAGCGGCAACTGCGCTGACCGCAGCGGTGATCTCGGGTGTGCGAATTGCTGCCGTCACATCTTCGCCATCGACGAACACACCGTCGTCGCGGACATCGAAATCGAGTTCGCGAGCAAGTTCGGCGACGAGGTCGCGATCATCCACCGAAATGTTGCGCGCCGCTGCAGCGCACGTCACAGCGCGATACATCGCGCCAGTGTCCAGGTAGTGCAGGTTCAGTCGTGCCGCGAGCGCACGCGCAATCGTGCTCTTTCCCGCTCCGGCGGGCCCATCGATCGCAATGACCCTCACGACACGACCCGCACTACCAGTTCGTTCCCTGTGGCAAGCCTTCGCTGTATCCGGCGGCGCTCTGTACCCCGATGACCGCACGGTCGGCGAACTGCGGGATCGTCGCCGCGCCTGCATAGGTGCACGCCGAGCGAACGCCGGACACGATGTCGTCGATGATGTCTTCCACGCCGGGGCGATCGGCATCGAGATACATCCGCGAGGTGCTGATGCCCTCCTCGAACAGCTCCTTGCGAGCAAGGTCGAACGCGGTCTCACTGCGATTGCGGCTCTTGACGGCGCGATTGCTCGCCATCCCGAAGCTCTCCTTGTACAGGCGCCCATCGGGCGCGCGCAGTGTGTCGGCCGCGCTTTCGTAGGTGCCTGCCAACCAGGAACCGAACATCACATTTGCTGCGCCTGCGGCGAGAGCAAGGGCAACGTCGCGCGGATGGCGCACACCGCCGTCGGCCCAGATCACTTTGCCGTGCTTGGCAGCTTCGGTCGCGCAGTCGTGAACGGCACTGAACTGCGGTCGGCCGACACCGGTCATCATGCGCGTCGTGCACATCGCCCCCGGGCCGACACCGACCTTGATGATGTCGGCGCCAGCGTTGATCAGCGCGCGCGTGCCTTCCTGCGTGACGACGTTGCCCGCAACGATCGGCACCCCCGGAGCAACCGAACGCACTTCTTCGATCGCGCGCAGCGTTCGCGTTTGATGACCGTGAGCTGTGTCGATGACGAGCACGTCGGCACCGAAGCCGAGCAGCGCCTTTGCTTTCGTGGCCGGATCGCCGCTGATACCAACGGCCGCCGCCACCAACAGCCTGTGCTGTGCGTCGACTGCGGGGCGGTAGATCGTGCTGCGCAGAGCACCGGTGCGCGTCGCGCAACCGATCAGGCGGCCGTCGTCGTCGACAACGGGTGCAACCGAAAGTCGCTGGCCACTCAGTCGTTCGTACACATCGGCTGGGGCAGTTCCTGCCTCCATCGCGACTAGGTCGCGACTCATCACGTTCTTTAGCTGTGTGAAGCGATCGAAGCCTGCGGCGTCGTGTTCGGTGAAGATACCTTCCGGGCGACCGTCGTCGTCGATGATGATCACTGCGCCATGTGCGCGTTTGTGGATCAGTCCGAGCGCGTCGCCAACAGTGTTAGTCCCCACCAGCGTGATCGGCGTGTCGTACACGAGGTGACGGGTCTTGACGTAGTCGATCACTCCTTCGAGCACATCGAGCGGGATGTCTTGCGGCAGCACCGTCAGGCCACCGCGACGAGCAACCGTCTCGGCCATGCGGCGGCCAGCGACGGCAGTCATGTTGGCGACGACCACCGGAATCGTCGTGCCCAATCCGTCGGGCGTGGTGAGGTCGACGTCGAAGCGCGAGCGCACATCGCTCAGGCTGGGCACCATGAACACGTCGCTATAGGTGAGGTCGTAAGGGGGCGTGCTTCCTAGAAACTGCATCGCTGAACTCTCCTCTGCCGGAACGGCCCTCCACTGCAACGGCCCGCTACTGGAACGGCCGACCAACGCTACCGTGACGCCGTGGTGACACCGATTGATCGTGCCCTGCCCATTGATCGTGCCCTGGAAGTGTTGCGCAACGGTGGCTTAGTGGCGATCCCAACTGAGACCGTCTACGGCCTCGCCGCCGACGCGGCGAACCGGGGCGCCGTCGCACGCATCTTTGAGGTCAAGGGCCGACCGGCCAATCATCCGCTGATCGTCCATGTTGCTGCCCCGGAGCAACTTGCCCATTGGGCGAGCGAGGTCCCCGCCAGCGCCGCCCGCCTCGCAGAGACGTGTTGGCCGGGCCCATTGACGCTCTTGGTCCCCAAGGCCGACCACGTGTTGTCGGAAGTAACCGGCGGTCGCAACACTGTTGGCGTGCGCGTGCCAGCGCACGCGCTCACGACCGAACTGCTCACTCGCTTCGGTGGCGGGTTGGCCGCGCCGTCAGCGAATCGCTTCGGTCGCGTGAGCCCGACTACCGCTGATCATGTGCGCGCCGACCTCGGCGACCTGGTCGACTACGTGCTCGACGGCGGGCCATGCCCCGTAGGGGTCGAGAGCACGATCGTCGATTGCACAGTGCAGCCCCCGCAGATCCTGCGCCCAGGTGGCATCGCGCCAGACGACATCCGCGATCTTCTCGGCACTGAACTCGCCGAAAGCGCAGGACCGACGCGAGCCCCCGGAATGCTCGACGCGCACTACGCGCCAAACGCACGCGTGTTGCTCGCCGAGTCGCGCGCCGCCGCGAGCGCGATCGCGGCCGAGCACAGCGGCAGCTGGATTCTCGATCACTCTGACTTAGCGACATACGCGCGCTCGCTGTACGCCGACCTACGTACGGCAGATGGACACGGCGTTCAGGTTGTCGTCGCCGTGCTGCCACCCGCGGCGGGGCTCGGTTACGCGATTCGCGATCGACTCACCAAAGCCGCCCACAGCTGATTGCCGTTACAACAGCTGATTGCCGTTACAGCTGATTGCCGTTCAGCTCATTGCCGTTCAGCTCATTGAGGTTCGCCACCCACTCGTCGCGCACTGCGTCGATGTCTGGTGCTGGCTGGTTGTCGTAGCGCTCAACGATCAAGCTCACGGAAGTTGACTCGCCTTCGGGAACGAGGTCGAGCCGACACCAGCAACGCAACGGCTCGTCAAGCAAACACTCGATCATGTGCGGTGCGTTGGTGACGATCACTTCGCCGATCGATGCAGCCACTACCACCAGCGCCTCGTACGTGTACTGCGGCGCAACATCGACAACAAATGAAGGCGAATCGTGTTGCACACGTAGCGACGACCGTTGCCGGGCGGGTATTGGTTGCATGGGAGCCGAATCAGGTCCCGGCGCAACAACGCTTTGGCGCAAGGCTTCTTGTCGGCGCAAGGCTTCGTCATGCGCGGCGTTCAGTGCCTGCATCACACTCAAATCGCCGCCGTGATCCGGGTGCAGCTCGCGGGCCAAGCGCCGTCGCGCGGCAGCGATTTCGGCAGCGCTGGCATCGGCCGAGACACCGAGTACGGCAAACGGGTCGTCGCTCAACACTCGCACGGTACTGGCACGATCAGCCGCGCAATCGCCGCACCATCACGACACGCGACCGTCACACGATGCCCTGCAATTCCTGCCCGAGCTGCTTGTGAGGGTGCCTTACCATGCCCTAAGCTAAGCCCTTCGTAACCACCGGGCCGCTCCCGCGGTCCGGGACTCCTAGGGGGAGAAACCCAATGCAGAAATCCCGCATGCGCCAAGTCGGCGCAATGCTCGTAGGACTGGCTCTTGTGGCTGCGTCCTGCGGCGACGACAAGAAGGACTCGACCGATTCGGTTGCGCCGACGACAGTCGCCGACACCACGGCCGACACCACACCAGCAACAGATCCGCCCGCAACCGGTGGCGAGCTTGCTGGAATGAAGGGCACCACGCCGCTTCCTCCGGAAATGACTCAGGAGTTCAAGGATCTCCTTCTCGCAACGCCAACCGGTAGCGCTGACGGTGGTCTCACCGACTTCAACTACGGCTCCGAGACCTACGACGCGGTCATCCTCATTGCCCTCGCCGTTGAAGCCGCCCAGAGCGACGGCATCGAGTACGCCAGCTTCATCGTCGACGTGTCAACTGGTGGCGAGAAGTGCACGACCTTCGTGGACTGCAAGACTCTGCTTGACGCTGGCACCGACATCGACTACGACGGCGTCTCGGGTCCTAACGACCTCAATGGCAACGGCGAGCCGCTCGTCGGCGTGTACGGCATCCTTCAGTTTGGTGCCGACAACCGTCTCGATGATTCGCTCACCGAGTACGTGACCGCCGAGTCGCCGGCTTCGGCAATCGTTGAAGAGAGTGTTGTCGAAGGCGATCGCGCCGGCGACGGCGTGCTCAGCATCGGTGGCCTCCTGCCGCAGACCGGTAGCCTCGCGTTCTTGGGTGCGCCCATGTTCGCCGGTGCCGAGTTGGCAGTCGCCGATCTCAACGCCGCTGGCGGGGTCCTTGGCCAAGACGTGGTCTACTCCGCTGGCGACTCTGGCGACACCAGTACCGACCTCGCCAACCAGACCGTTGACCGCTTCCTCGCTGAGGGTGTCGACGCACTTGTAGGTCCCGCCTCGTCGGGTGTATCACTGACGGTCATCGATAAGCTCGCCACCGCTGGTGTCGCGCTCTTCTCGCCGGCCAACACCTCACCTGCCTTGTCCGATTACCCGGATAAGGGACTTTACTTCCGGAACGCTCCTCCCGACAGCTTGCAGGGTTCGATCATCGCCGACCTGATCGTGGGCGACGGGAACCAGAGCGCATTCATCATTGCCCTTGACGATGCTTACGGTAACGGCATCGCCAACGTCATCGAAGCCCTTCTCATTGAGGCGGGCGTGGAAGTGCTTGGCAAGACCATTTACGATCCGGCCGCAGAGAGCTTTGACACCGAAATCGGTGAAATTGCAGCTGCCGACCCGGACGCGATCGTGTTGATCACGTTCGCTGAAGGCTCGAAGATGCTCAAGACAATGGTTGAGCTCGGAATCGGGCCCAACAACAAGGCCGTCTACGGTTGCGACGGCAACATTGGTAACGCCCTCGGCGAAGCCTTCGACGCTGGCGAGTGATCACCTCACACCAGCGTTAGTTACCGAAACGGAGAAGGCCCCGGGCGCAAGCCCGGGGCCTTCTCGCGTACTACGACCTTCGTGTCTAGCCGCCAGTTGCCCTGGCAAGGGTGCCCAGATACAGCTCGATGACCGCCGGGTCGGCTAACAGCTCGCGACCGGTGCCGGTGTAGGCATTACGCCCCTGATCGAGCACGTAGGCCCGATCGACCACCTGCAGGCACCGGCGAGCGTTCTGTTCGACCATCAAGATTGCGACACCGGAGCGGTTAATGGCGCGGCATTGCATGAAGACCTCGTCTTGCAGCACGGGTGAGAGGCCTGCAGATGGCTCATCGAGCAGCAGCAACATCGGTTCCAACATCAGTGCCCGGCTCATTGCGACCATCTGGCGCTCGCCCCCCGACAATGAACCGGCCTTGACATCCTTGCGGTGCAACAGCCGAGGGAACAGCGTGGTCACGTAGTCGAAGCGAGTACGGAACATGTGCGGGCGCAGGAAGCACCCCATTTCGAGATTTTCAGCGACGGTCAGACTGGGGAACACATTCCTGTTCTGTGGCACATATCCCACGCCCATCGAGACCAGCTGATGGGCCTTCATTCCCGTGATGTCGTCTCCCATGAACTTCACTTGGCCCGAACGAATGGCGCATTGACCGAGGACAGCTTTCAGGAACGTCGACTTGCCAGCCCCATTAGGGCCGAGCACCCCGACGAACTCGCCGGGCCGAACCGTGATGTTGCAACCGTTGAGAATGTTGACCTCGGGGATGTAGCCCGCGACCAGCTCGTCGCCCTGCAGGACCGCGATGGCAGCTTCGGTCGCGGTCATATGTCCTCCATCAACGACTTGCCTTGCTGGGTACCCAGATAGGCGTCGATCACCGCCTGATCAGAACTGATCTGGTCGGGAGTGCCCTCGGCGATGATACGCCCCTCGGCCATCACGACCACCCAATCGCTGATGTCGTGAACAACGTCCATGTCGTGCTCCACGAACAGAACGGTCATGCCCTCGTCGCGCAGTCGCTTGATGTGCTCGTTGAGACTTTGCTTGAGCGCCGGGTTGACGCCTGCCATTGGTTCGTCGAGCATCACCAACTTGGGCTCGGTCATCAGCGCCCGCGCCATTTCCAACAGTTTGCGTTGGCCACCCGAGAGCGTGCCCGCGTATTCGTCACGCATCTGATCGAGCTTGAAGCGGCTCAGCAGCTGGTCGGCCCGCTTCTCGATGGCCGACTCCTGGGCCCGCCAGCGAAATGGCAATAGGCCGTTCCACCAACGCTCGCCGATCTGCCCAGTAGCACCCAGCTTCATGTTTTCGATGACGGAGAGCTTGGTCAGGCTCTTGGTCAACTGGAACGTGCGAACCATCCCCAACTTCGCGGTCTTATAGCCGACGACTCTTTCGAGGTTGCGACCGTCGAACGCCCACGTACCGGAGTCCGGTTCGTCGAAGCCGGTGAGCAGATTGAACAAAGTTGTCTTGCCAGCTCCGTTGGGACCGATCAGCGCGGTGATCGAGTGCCGCTGCACCTCGAGATGATCGACATCGACAGCAACGATGCCACCGAAATGACGCCGGATGCCACTGGCCACCAGAACCGGGTCGGGTTTGCGCATCCCCGGTGTCGGTGACAGGTCCGCAAACGCTGCCCGCGCTGCCTGCACATAGTCGACGAGTTCAGCGTCCATCTAGTGCCATTTCCGCCCGGTTGCCGAAGATGCCTTGCGGGCGCAGAACCATCAACAAGATGAGGCCAAAGCCGACCATCATCAGGCGGAACTGCCCAATTGCGCTCGAGTTGTTGAGCAATGTCACTCCGCCGACAGTGACTCTGCCGGACTTGTCGCCGAGTTGAATGAGAAATGAATCCGTGAACGCGAGCAGCGCCCAATAGATCATCGGCCCGATGATGCTGCCGCTCACTTTCGCCACTCCACCCAACACCAACGCTGTGAGGACGAAGAAGGTAAGCGAGCGACTGTAGTTGTCGGGTTGCACGTTGCTGTTGCGCAGCGCGCTAATCATGCCGGCGAAAGTTCCGATAAGTGCTCCGACCACCAGCGCCGACATCTTGTAGCCGAATACGTTCTTGCCCAGGCTGCGAACTGCATCCTCGTCTTCACGGATGCTCTTCAACACCCTTCCCCATGGACTGCGCATCAGTGCCCATACGAAGATCGCACAAATAGCGACGATTATCCAGCCAATGATTAACACCCACAGCTCAAACCCGAGGTAATCGAAATACTGGAAGAGTTTGAGTAAGACGCCGAACAAGCAGATGCCGATCACGGCGGTGCCCCATCGAACGCGTTGTGGGCGGCTCTTCCTCCACCGAGAGCGCGCGATGGCGTATGCAATTCCAAGTGAGATCGAAATCCATAGAACGAACAACGCAATTCTCATCGTGCCGTGCGCTTGCAAAGGTCCGATCCCGTAACGATTACCGGTCCCGTCGATCGGGTTCAGCGCATGGAAGCCGCGGGCAAAGCCCTTCAGCCCATCGCTACCTCCGAACTTGTCCTTGTGGGTCACCGAGCGAACCACCAATCGGACCAGTTCGGCCAGTGCGATGGTGACGATCGCGAGGTAGTCGGCTCGCAGGCGCAAGGTGGGCACGCCAACCACAACGGCCAGTGTGGCTGCGTACGCCGCCCCAAAGGCAATCCCCCACCACCACGACACGCCCCAGTAATACGTACTCATTCCAAGCCCGTATGCACCCGCCGCCATAAACGCCGCCTGCCCGAAGTTCAGCAAGCCCGCGTAGCCGAACTGCACATTGAGGCCCAAGGCAGCGATGATGAACACCACCGCATCGAGACCGAAGAAAGCTTGCAGCGTCAGTTGAAGAATGAGTTCCCAATTCATGGTGCCTCCTCAGCCAACCCGTTCTTTTTGTCCAAGGATGCCTTGCGGCCGGAAGAGAAGTATCAAGATCAACACCGCGAGGGCGGGAACCGTCTTCAATTCGGTTGGGACACCATGCTTCACGAACCCCAGTAGCGGAAGCTCGGGAAACACGGGAATTCCCATAGTGGACACTTCCACAAATAGTCCGATCACGAAGCCGCCCACGAGCGCCCCATAAGCGGAGCCGAGACCGCCAAGCGTGATACCGGCGAACATCAAGAACAACAAGCCGGCACCCATATCAGCCTCCACTCCTTCGTCGAGGCCGCGGACGACACCGCCAAGCGCGGCCAACGCCCCACCGAGGAACCAAACGATGCGAATGATCTTCTGGCTGTCGATGCCGGTGCTACTGGCTAACTCCGAGTTGTCACTGACGGCCCGCGTGGCTTTACCGAGTCGCGAGTTCCGCAGCATCAGGGCGACGGAAACGAGCGCCGTGAGCGCCACAAGACCGGCGACAAAGTCGCGCTGGGTGATGTCGATTGGTCCGAACGACGAAGCAATCTGATCGTTCCACGCAGTGAAGCGGCGGGGAAAGCCACCGAACCGCATGAGGTAGAAGTTGACCAGAGCTATCGACAGGCCCACCGAAACGACCATCTGCGAGATCAGGCCGATTCCGCGCTTACGAAGCCGCGCCCACAGTGCCCAATCAAGAAACAGGCCGAGCAATCCTCCGAGCAGAACCGCAACCGGGGCACCGATCAGGAAGGGGATTCCCCATGCCACGGTCAGCAGATGCGTCACCACACCGCCGAATGTGACCAGTTCGCCGTGCGCGAAATTGGTCAATCCGGTCGTCCCGAAGATCAGCGAGAGACCAACCGAGCAGATTGCGATAATGATCCCAAGTCGAATGCCATTGACCGTCACATCAATCAAACGGCCGAAGTACCCCTGAGTCTCGCGGACGGCTGTACCCGTGAAGAACGCCACGGTCTTGACGTTGGTCGTGAATGTCTGTTCATCGACGACCTTGGTATTCGACTCGTCCTGCAGCGCGGTGCCCTCAGGCAACGTTGCGGTGTCGAGCACTACCGTGTAGGTGGCCTTGTCTGGCAGACAGAGCAGCGCTACACCCTTCTCGTCGGTGACACCCTCAATGACAAGTACTCCTGCCTCGTCGTTGATCGCCACCGCAACATCCGGAAGTGGCACCTTGTCGCCGGTGGACTGATCGTTGACGAGTACTCGGATGGCGGGCCCTTCGCACGACTCGGGCGGGGCCGCAGACGCCGCTCCGGTCCCCGCGAAAAAGGCAGCAGCGGAAGCCACCGAAAACGCGAGCGTCGCCAGCTGTCGATTCCGCACCTTCACGACGTCGCTTCCCCCATCTGATCAGTAGTTAGCCGAGTATTAGAGCCTCCCCGTCGGGGGCAGGTCAATACATTGTCCGCCGTGCGTTCATCCACACCAGAAGTACAGCATGCCACACTCGCGGTCCTGACCTCCGCAGCGCTCTTCGGTACCACCGGCACGGTGCTTGTCAATGCGCCCTCCACCAGCGACGCGTATTCGGTCGGTGCGGTTCGGTTGCTGATCGGTGGCGCGACCCTCGCAGCCGTCGCCGCAACACGGCGCAAGCAATCGGACAACACCCAGAGACAGCGTCCGTCCCTCACCATTTTGGTCGGCGCCGTCGGAGTTGCCGTCTTTCAGTTGTGCTACTTCCTCGCCGTTGATCGCACCGGCGTCGCTGTCGGCACTGTAGCCACCATCGGCTCCGGCCCGATGTTCGCCGGGCTGATCGCAACCGCGATCAATCGCCGCGCCCCGTCGCCGCGCTGGCTATTCGGCACCGGCCTAGGTGTCGGCGGCGTGGCGGTGCTGGGACTGTTGGGTCGCGACGCGACCGTCAACACCGCTGGCATCGCGCTCGCCTTCTTGGCCGGGCTTGGCTGGGCCGTCTTTGCGACGGTCGGCAAGAACGAGATTGATCGCGGCTGCGAGAGCACGGCAATCATGGCGGCGATGTTCGGCGGCGGTGCCGCGTTGCTCGCACCGTTACTCGCGTGGCATCACCCCAACTGGGTGGCCAGTTGGTCCGGCGCATTGGTCGCGCTGTATCTCGGGGTAGCGACCGTTGGACTGGCTTACACGCTCTACGGCTTCGCGCTGCGTCATCTGCCTACCCCAACCGTTGTGACGCTGACGCTGCTTGAGCCGATCACCGCGGCCACGCTCGGTGCAGTCGTTGTCCACGAGCGGATCCTGGCCATCGGCTGGGTCGGGATCGGGCTGGTGCTCGCTGGATTGACACTTGTGGGCACCGCGCGGCGAGTAGAGTGACCCCTGGGTGGAGACCCCGAGCTGAGCTCGGCTATTCCGGAGGTCCACTCATGCAAAGCGTTCTCGTGCAGGCCAAAGCCGCCGTCCGCATCGCTATGTACCTCGCTATCGCGTACTTCGTGATCAAGCTCTGGCAGGACCCTCACGGCTCGGCACGCGCCACGATGGGCTTCATTGAAGGAGTCGGCCACTTCTTTGCTGCGGTCATCAACAAGCTCGGCGCCTTTGCCAAGGGTCTTTCAGACTAAACGGCTGTCGGAGGCCGTTCCTCAGTTGTGGTGTTGCTGAAACAGGCATCGATTTGAATATATGTTCGTGTGTTGCAACACGAACGTGCGTCTGATACGGTGTCGGGATGGGGCCAGGATCTGTTGTGTCGCTTGCGGGGCTGGTGGCAGATGTCGCCGCGCTCGGTGCCGCGCAACAGATCGATCGGCTGAAG
>Ga0105048_10002433_pt1 | contig 30246 bp, 27 predicted proteins | sample MAT05_FD_78382 | JGI IMG/M metagenome (GOLD analysis project Ga0105048, IMG submission 78382) | Freshwater microbial communities from Lake Fryxell liftoff mats and glacier meltwater in Antarctica - MAT-05 | ecosystem: Environmental > Aquatic > Freshwater > Ice > Liftoff microbial mat | place... | reverse complement strand
GCCGCTGGCATTGCCGGCCACCGGTCCGATGTCGATTACCACGCCGGCGCGCGCCTCGTTCTCGGACTCGGCCAGCTGCACCACCTGCGAGCCGACAAAACGCTGGTCGCCAGTCAGGTTGTATTCGTCGATGCCGGTGGCGATGTAGTAGGTTTCGCCATCGACCAGCCCGCCGATCGGTGCCGTGCCCTGGTGGTACACCACTGCCTGTCCGAGTTCGAAGGTCTGGCCCAGCAGCGAGAAGTTGACACCCGTTCCGGTGAACGCCGGATTGGCCAAAGAGATGGCATTGCTGGCGCCGTTGACGTCGGCGCCGGAGAAGGCCTTGCTGTTGGTGGCGATCGGCACGCCGACGGTGTCGGGCTTGAGGTCAACCACGTGGGGGTTGACCACTGCGGGGTCGGTTGCATCGCTTTCGAATTCGCCGCCATCGATCGCCTTTTGCTCGCTCAAGGCCAGTTTGATCCACTGCGACTCGTCGCGCGCTGTCTCTGGCCTGTCTGCCAGCCGGATGACCACGTATTCCTGGCCGTCGACCAGGCCGCCGATGCTGTTGCCGCGCCGGTTGGTGTAGACGATGGTGTCTTCGGTCTCCAGCGCATGGGCGCCTACACGGATCATGTCCAGCGCGGTGTCGACATAACCGATCGCATCTGGGCTGGTGACGGTGGGGTCGATTTCGATCTTGACCACCGAGCCGTCCTGCATGTTGGCGGTGACGTTGCCGTTCACCGTGGTCTGCACATCGGCACTGGAAAACTGCAGGCCGAACGCAACCGCCGCCTTGCCGTTGGAGAAGAGGCCGGATTCGCCGACGGCTTCCGATTCGGACGCGCCAGAGGCACCAATGTTGGCAGTCTTGCCGGCCGTGATGGTCGCGCCAGTGGCTATCGTCACATGCGAGGTGAGCTTGGCGTACGACACGCCGAGCGCCAGGGCGACCTGGTTCTTGCCCGGATTGGGGGTGTCATCGCCCTGGCGGGTGGTAATCGCCTCGATGTCGGCGGTGGACTCGGCATTGGAGGTGATGACGATCGCGTTGCCGGCCTGCACCGTGGCATTGGCCTGGATGTCGACGGTGGCGCGGGTCTGCGCCTGGGCGTACCCAATGCTGAAGATGCTGCCCGATGCGGTTCCGGTGGCGTTGGCGCTGGCAGTGGAATAGATGCGGACCGCACCATCGCCCAACAACCGGGCATTGGCGCCGACGACGATGCTGGCCTCCGACAACTTGACCAGCACCTTGACCGGCAATGCCAGCGAGCTGGCCAGTTTGTCGGCCAGGGGAGCGATGACGAAGGAGTCAAGTAGCCGGCTGGCGCCGATCTGGGTGGCGAAGCTGCGTTCTTCGGCCTGCGCAATCAGGTAGATGCTGCCGGCGTCCAGCGTGGCATTGGCGCCGACGTTGATCGAGACCGTGCGGTTGGTTCCCAGCACCGGCGACAGGTTTTCGAGCTCCGCGCTGCCGAAGCGGCGCGCGCGCAGCACGATGTCGTTGGCTTGCCCATCATCGCCGCGGGTGGACGCGGTGATGCCGGCAGCGATCGTGATGTTCTCGGCAAAGGCCTCCAGGTATCCGCCGCCGGTGTCGATGTTGCCGTTGAACTGGATCGTGTCCGAGTCGAGGTCCCACACCACCGGCGGTGCGCCGGCCTGGTTGCCGTACAGCAGCAGGTCGGCGGCAAACGCACGGTCGAGCGATTCGATGGTGATGGTGTCGCGCCCGAGCAGGCCTTCGATCGTCAGCGATGCGAGCGGGTTGGCGAAGGTCAGTGCGCTGCTGGTGATGCCGCTGGGCAAGTCGAACAACCCGATGTCGCCGAAGTCCACTTCCATGAAGCCGGTGTTGGACAGGTCTGCATCACGCAGTGTGAGCGTGTCGTTGAACAAGGTGCCGCGAACGACGCGATTGGCGGCGTCGCCGGTGACCACTTCCTGCCGGTCCAGACCGTTGTAGTTGACGGTCTTGCCATACAAGCTGGCGCTGCCCGCACTGTCGGCGCCTGCCGGATTGAATGCCGTGCCTTTGGCGCTGTTGGCCGGGTCGTAGAACACGATGCCATCGGCGCCGCCGGTGCCGCCGTCGATCGTGCCGCTGAGCGTGCCGCCACCCTCGATGATGAAGATGTCGCTGTTGTTGTTGGCACCGCGCAGGTTTTCGAAACCGGTGAAACGCATGTTCTGCGTCCTGACCTCGTTCGCCCCGGTCACGTTCCATTGCACATGGGCAGTGGTCGGGCCGGTGATGCGGTCGTTGCCGCCGCTGCCACCGCGGATCTGGTGGATCCGGTCGAACAGCGGAACGGCCGTCACGCTGGCCGCCTCGAGGTCGACCTCGATGGCGGTGAGGAAAGCAGAGAGGTCGATCACGTCCGGCGTCGTGGCCGCCTCAAGGCTACCGCCGCCGTCGATCAGTCCGGTCAACGAACCGGAGGGACCGAATACGAAATTGTCGCCCAGTGTGCCACCGGCCAGGTTGCCGATACGCGTGAAGGCCAGGGCGCCGAGCGAGCCGGCGTTGGCGCTGGAAATCTGCCACTGGTTGGTGGTGTTCGGGCCGACCAGGCTGTTGTCGCCGGCGCCACCGTCGATCGCGCCGCCCAGGCTGGCGCCCAGTTCCACCACGAAGGTGTCGTCGCCCGAGGAGCCCAGCAGCGATTCGATGCTCTGGAAGCCGAGGCCGGCAACGGTGCCGCTGTTGGCGCCGGACAGGCGCCAGTCGAGGTCGCCGCTGGTGCCGCGCAGTTCATCGGTACCGCCGCCGCCGTCGAGTGTGATCAGCTCCGACAGGTCCTGGTCCAGCAAGGTGGGGTCGATCTCGAGGCGGAAGCGGTCGTTGTGGGCCGAGCCGATGATCTGCAGTGGTGCCGCCGCGCTCAGATCGGCCAGTGCGATGCTGGCCAGCATGCCGCCGCCGATCGTGTCGACGACATGGAACATCGCCACGTTCTCCTGCACCGCCGTGCGCAGCGTCAAGTCGACCGGGCCAGTGGCCAGTGCGGCGGTGTACAGCGGCGTATCGGACAGCAACAGCCGGGGTTCGAGGTTTTCGAATTCCAGCCTGGCACGTGCGGCAGGTTTGCGCTTCGCGCCGTACCCGCCGGCGAGTGCCTGTGCAATCCAGTGGGTCAATCGCTTCAGGGGTGGTACGTCGCGGTTGGGCGTACGCGTTTCGAGCGTCTTGCGGGCGATGCGGGTCGATGCGGTACGCATGGCCGCTCCTTTTCGTTGTTGTTTGCCCGACGCCGACACCAAGGCGAGCCTGTTTCGGACCCTGGCATGGCGTTGCCCGCAGGGTGCAGGAGCACGGGTCGCAGACGCAAGGGCGTTCACTATATTGTGAATAGCGAAGATTTAGCTGAAAACCGCCCAATTGGCCTATTGCGTGCTGCAAGATTCGCTGGGATACTTTTGTTCCTGTTTTGGCGGAGCGGTAGCAGGTTAGCGAGCCTTGCACTGGGGCATTCGCCCCGGGAACTGCCCTGCGGCGCATCGCGGGCACGTAGAGCGAGCCATCGATGTGCGGGGCCACCGTCTCGCCGGACAGCAGGAACCGGGGCTCGAAGTGTTCGATGACCAGTGGCTTGACGCGCGCGGGCCGTGTCCTGAAGTGGGCCAGTGCCGCGGACACCGGGCGGCTAATCAGGGATCTTGCCGGAGGAACTGGCGGTTCGGGCAAGAGATGGTGCGGGTCCGCTCGCGTTTGCCGCCGGACTTGCGCGAGACGTGTTCCTTGGGCATGGTCAGTTGTCTGCTTGTCGACTCCCCGTATCAAAAAAGCAAACGGTCAGGTTGCGGACACACACTGGCCGGCAGGCATCCCCACTCTTATCACGACGGATGCGCCGAGCGGGGAGCTCGACGTTTGCGCAATATCAAGTCAACGCATGCGTCGGCGCGACCACCACAGCGAGGCGACACCCAGGGCTAGCAGGGGCAGGGTGCCGGGCAACGGCACTGGAGTGCCTGTACGTTCCAATATGGTGACGGTCGAACTCACCGCTTGAAAATCGTAGTCGCAGAGTCCATTGAAATCGTCACAGGAAAAGTCGACCTTGGTCGTGTTTCCGACCGGTGGGGCACCAATGATCTTGAAGAACAGGTCCATCAGGGAGCCGGCTGGGGTGTTCGCCCCATCTGGAAACGGATATGCAAGTGACACGAGGAATGAATAGGCAGTTGAGTCAGTCGTGTCAAGCGTGAAGAATGGGTCCGACGGGTCCGCCCCGATCAGACTTACTCCCGGATCCGATGCGTCCAATGGGTTGTTTCCAAAGATGGTTCCAGGTGCACCACCGGCAAACGACAAAACCCTGGGGTCGAATACCACTTTGACAGTGGCGCCGACCAAACCGCCGGGTGCGTTGTCGCTCAGAACAACGGTGACGTCGTCCCCGACATATCCCGACGGCGCATTGGTCGTCACGGGAAGCGCCTGCGCGAGGAATGCATTGATCGCAAACACCAGCCCCACGGCCCATTTGATCCTTGTCATGTTGCTTCCTGCAGTCAGTGATCAATGCGCAAGCAATACTTGTGCCGAAAGGGAGGATTTTGAGTATTTTCAACACTCTATTGGAACCAACCGATCAGGGGGGTGTGCAACTGTCAAGTGTTTCGACATGTTGAAGCTGTGGTTCGGCGATCAGTCACGCGCGGCACAATTGCACCATGACACGATGGGCTTGGCGTCTTTTCGGGATACTGCTGGTCCTCATGCTGGGCTTGGGTCTGGGCGTCTTGTTGTTACAACGCTGGGTCGGCTCGGACGACTTCCGTGGCCGCTTGCAGGCGCAGGCCGAAGCGGTACTGGGTGTGCCGGTCGCGCTCGGCCGATTGCACGTGGACCCGTGGCCGGTGCTGGCGGTGGCACTCGATCAAGTCGTCTTGCGCACCCGCGCGCCATTGACGGCCGAGCGGATCGAGCTGCGGTTGCGGCTGTCTGAAATGCTGGCGGGCCGGCTGGAAGTGACGAGTCTGGTCTTGCGCGATGCGGATTTGCCGCAGCAGGGCATCGATGAACTGCTGGCGGCCATCAACCGCAAGGCTGACGCCAGCAGGCGCCCGGGTTCCGGGCAGAGCGGCAAGGCCGTCCAGGATGCGGCCAGTGCCCTGCCGCTGGCGCTGATCGCACGGCGCCTGTCGCTGGAAAACCTGACCTGGCGCAACAACCGGGGCGAAGCCACGACGATCAGCGCCGACGCCGATCTCGACTTGCTGGGCGTGCCGAATGCCGTGAATCTGGCCGTGTCCGCGGGCTCACTGCAGGGGGCCCGGGTCACGGCGAAACGGCGGCATCAACCGACGGGCCGCCCCCAAGGTGAACTGCGCGGTGTGCAGCAGGCTGGCGACTCCAGCCAACTCGCCGACGGCGCTGCCGTCGTGGCGGAGCCGTCGTGGGATATCCGCATCGACCATGCGGGAGGCACGATCGAGGGACCTTTGACCGTCCGGTTGCCCGCGTCTGGCCAGACGCAGCTGTCGGTGCAGGGTCAGTTCGAGACCCGGAACATGCAGCTGAGCGCATTGCGCAAGGGCGCGCCGGGTCCGCTGAGCGGCCGGTTGCAGGCCAGCACGAGCTTGTCGGCCAAGGCCGAGTCGACCGCCGAACTGGCGGCGGTGCTGGTGTCGCATAGCCGCTTCACGGTGCAGGACGCGGTGGTCAACGGCGTCGACCTCGCCAAGGCTGTTCAGACCGTGGGCCTGAGCCGGGGCGGCCAGACGCGGCTCGACAACCTTTCGGGGCAGGTGACGACCCGCGGCCGAGCGATACAACTCAGCAACCTGGCGGCCAGTTCCGGTGCGCTCAGCGCCACCGGCGAGCTGGCCGTGGCACCGAACCGCGCCTTGTCCGGTCGCGTCAAAGTGAACCTGGCCGAGAAGCTGGTGGGCAAGGCGATCGATGTGCCGCTGGTAGTTGGCGGAACGTTGGATGCGCCCACCGTGACGCTGACGCGCAGTGCGATGCTGGGCGCAGCCATCGGCACGCTGGTGATGCCGGGTGTGGGCACCGGAGCTGGCGCCACGGTGGGTGAGGCGATCGGCGAAAAGCTAAAGGGGTTGTTCGGAAAGTGAGCCTGTGCTCTGGGCAGTAAGACTGATATTCCGAGATTGACGGCCAGCCCTTCGCCCTTCGCCCTTCGCAGTGAGAGACTGTCTTTATCGCCGGCACCCCGGCCGGGCTGCGGCTACGACGACTCCGTTACCTGCGACGCAACCCACCGCATCGCGCGCGGTGGTCGGTCATGTACCAGCGGGTTGGCGGAGCCGCCTTTATTCGGCCTGCAGACGATGCGCGGCCCACAACACCTGGTCCACGACGCCGCGTACGCTCTTGCGCTGGGTTTCGTCGCGCAGCTCTCCGTCGGCATCGAACGCATCGGCGGCCCGGCCGAGCGCGAAAGCCTTGGGCGCCAGCCAGCACTGGGTGTTGATCAACAGTGGCGCAAGGTGGCTTTGCGAGCGCAGGCCGCCGAGTGCACCGCTGGCTGCGCTGAGCATGCCAACCACTTTGCCGCGGAAGGACTTGAAGCCGTCCGACCAATCGGGGTCGCCCTTGATCGGGCTCGAAACCCAGTCGATGGTGTTCTTGAGCAGCGCGGTGTAGGAGCCGTTGTATTCCGGCGAGCAGACGATCCAGGCCGGGTGTTCGAACATCAGCTGCTTGAGCCGCACCACGTCGGCCGGCGTGCCGCGGGTTTCAAGGTCGGCGTTGTACATCGGAATATCGAAATCGCCCAATTCGATATGGTTGACCTGGGCGCCGGCGTCCCGGCCCATCTGCGCGGCGACGGCAGCCAGGCGGCGGTTGAAAGAGTGCTGGCGGGTGCTGCCCGCGAAGACGAGTAGTTTCATGGCGCGATTGGAGCACAGGCTGGCGCTGGTGGCCGGCCTGTGACTTCGGTTGTCTGCTGGGTGTCTGGAACAGGGCGGTGTTCGAGCCGGCCGGATCCGGCCCGCGTTTTGCGAAAACGGCGTTCGAAACATTCACTACCGTTGCTAAAATGTACAAACCTATCCATTTTTGTACAAAATGATCACACTCCCATTGAGCGAGTTCAGGGCCAATGCATCGTCCACATTGGATCTGGTGCAGCGGGGCCAGACCGTGCGCATCCTGCGGCACGGAAAACCAGTGGCCGATCTGGTGCCGGTGCGGGAGTCCGCCGGCGGAGAAGATCTGCCGAACTGGAAACGGCCGTTCACGCCGGTGCAGCTGCCGCCCGGTGTGTCACTGGCACAAGCGGTGCGCGATGAGCCAGACGGAGCAACGGCATGATTGAAGACGCACCACCGCGCTCCCGACTTGCTGCGGGCGGCCTGGATCCGGCAGGTGCCGGTGCCGGCGGCTTGCGGGTCATGCTCGATGCCTCGGCCCTGCTCAAGCGGTATGCGTCGGAAGCTGGCCATGCGAGGGTGCTCGACCTGTTTGCACGGGCAGATGGATTGCTGGTGGCTGCCCACTGCCAGAGCGAAGTGGCATCGGCCCTGCTTCGGCGCCGGCGCGAGGGATGCCTGCCAGCGGCGGAGTTCGAACGGGTCTGGGCGGCGGCGCGCAGTGATATCGCCGACATGGTGCGCATCCCCTTGGACGACCATGTTGAGCGTTTCGCCTTTGCGGCGATGGAGCATGAGCCACTGCGCGTGACCGATGCCCTGCATCTGGCCAGCGCACTGGCGGCGAACGTGGATTTGTTTGTGACAGCCGACCGGCGCGTGGCGCAGGTCGCGCAGTCGATGGGTTTGCCGGCGGAATGCCTGGAGGCAGCCGCGGCAACGAGCCAGGAAAAAGGATGGACGCCATGATGTATCCGCAGGAATTCGACGTGATCGTGGTCGGCGGTGGCCACGCCGGCACCGAGGCCGCTCTCGCGGCCGCCCGCATGGGCAGCAAGACTTTGTTGCTCACGCACAACATCGAGACGCTGGGGCAGATGAGCTGCAATCCGTCGATCGGTGGCATTGGCAAGGGCCATCTGGTGAAAGAGGTCGACGCGCTGGGCGGCGCTATGGCGGCTGCGACCGACGAGGGCGGCATCCAGTTCCGTGTCCTCAACTCCAGCAAGGGGCCGGCGGTGCGTGCAACACGTGCCCAGGCCGACCGCATCCTGTACAAGGCGGCGATCCGGCGCCGGCTGGAGAACCAGCCCAACCTGTGGTTGTTCCAGCAGGCGGTGGACGACCTGATGGTCGAGGGCGACCGGGTCGTCGGTGCGGTGACCCAGGTTGGCATCCGCTTTCGGAGCCGCACGGTGGTGCTCACCGCTGGCACCTTCCTGGACGGCAAGATTCACGTTGGCATGAGCCATTACGCGGCGGGCCGGGCCGGGGACCCGCCGGCGATGAGTCTGTCGGCGCGGCTCAAGGAACTGAAACTGCCGCAAGGGCGCCTCAAGACCGGCACGCCGCCTCGTCTGGACGGCCGCAGCATTGATTTCTCCAAATGCCTGGAGCAGCCGGGCGACGGAATGCCGGGTGGAGCAGGTGATCGGTTGCCGGTGTTCGGTTTCATGGGCTACGCCGAGCAGCATCCGCAGCAGGTGTCGTGCTGGATCACCCACACCAATGAGCGTACCCACGACATCATCCGCTCCGGGCTCGACCGCAGCCCGATGTTCACTGGCCAGATCGAAGGTGTCGGCCCGCGGTATTGCCCCAGCGTCGAGGACAAGATTCACCGCTTTGCCGACAAGACCAGCCACCAGATCTTCCTGGAGCCCGAGGGCCTGACGACACATGAGGTGTACCCGAACGGCATCTCGACCAGCCTGCCGTTCGACGTGCAATACGAACTGGTGCGCTCGATGGTGGGGTTGGAGAACGCGCATATCCTGCGGCCGGGTTATGCGATCGAATACGATTACTTTGACCCGCGTGCGCTCAAGACCAGCTTTGAAACCCGGGCTATTGCCGGCCTGTTTTTTGCCGGCCAGATCAACGGCACAACCGGTTATGAGGAAGCGGCTGCACAGGGCTTGTTTGCCGGCCTTAATGCGGCCCTGATGTGCCGGGGCGAAGCTCCGTGGTTGCCAAGGCGGGACGAAGCCTACCTCGGCGTGCTCATCGACGACCTGATCACCAAAGGAGTGACGGAGCCGTACCGCATGTTCACCAGCCGGGCAGAGTACCGGCTACAGCTGCGGGAAGACAATGCCGACCTGCGCCTGACCGAGGCCGGGCGCCGGTTGGGCCTGGTTGATGATGACCGCTGGGACGCTTTTTGCCGCAAGCGCGACGCTGTTTCACGTGAAACACAGCGTTTGCGAGCCACCTGGATCAACCCGCGCACGGTCGAGGCCCCCGAGGCGACCCGTGTGCTGGGCAAGCCGATGGACCATGAATACAGCCTGGCAGAACTGCTGCGCCGTCCGGACGTCAGTTACCAATCGCTGATGTCGCTCAATGGCGGGCAATTCGCGCCGCCCGATCTGCAATGGCAAGAGGCTGCTGCAACCCCGGTAGACGCTGCCGGCGGCCGGGAGCGGTTGTTCGGCCGCTCGGTTGTAGAGCAGGTCGAGATCATGGCGCGGTACAGCGGATATATCCAGCGCCAGAAGGACGAGGTCGAGCGCGCCGAGGTTTATGAGAGCCTGGTGTTGCCGCCGGAGCTGGACTATATGCAGGTTGCAGCTCTGAGTTTCGAGGCGCGCCAAACCCTGAGCCGCCAGCGGCCGCAGACGCTGGGCCTGGCCTCGCGTCTGTCGGGTATCACGCCGGCGTCGATCTCGTTGCTGCTGATCCATTTGAAAAAGCACCGAGCTGCCTTGCTGGGAAAAAATGCCGACAGGCCCGACAGGCCCGACAGGCCCGACAGGCCCGACAGGCCCGACAGGCCCGACAAGGCCGATTCGGCGGATGCAGGCGTGTCCGACAAGGTGCCGGTTTGAGCGACGGCTCCTTGCCAGCGGCGCTGTGCGATGGCGTCACGGCACTGGATCTCGGGCTGGACAAAGCGCAATGCGGCAAACTGCTGGCCTATCTTGACCTGTTGCAGAAGTGGAATCGGGTCTATAACCTGACGGCGGTGCGCGACCCGATGCAGATGTTGCGCCACCATTTGCTCGACAGTCTGACCGTGATCATGCCGCTGCATCGGACCCTGCGAACGCGGAACCTGGCCACGGCCGCCCGGGTGCTCGATGTGGGGTCCGGCGGCGGCCTGCCCGGCGTGGTCATTGCGATTTGCTGCCCCGACATCCAGGTGACCTGCATCGATGCAGTGGCCAAGAAGGTGGCGTTTATCCGGCAAGCGGCTTCCATCCTGGGCCTGGCAAACCTGCAGGCGGTGCACGGCCGGGTCGAGCAGCTGCCAGGCCTTTTCGACGTGGTGTGCTCGCGCGCCTTCGCCGCTTTGCCTGATTTCATGCGCTGGACCGCGCAGTTGTTGGCGCCCGGCGGTTGCTGGATGGCGATGAAGGGGCACGAACCCGAAGATGAAATCGCTGCGCTGCCGGATTCGATCCGGGTGTTTCACGTGGAACCGTTGCGGGTTCCGGGTCTCGACGCCCAGCGTTGCATCGTCTGGCTGGAGCCCGCCACGCCGAACGCCTGATTCCGCGCCTTGCAGGCCGCTCGGCTTGAAACAAGCGTGTTACGCCTATGTTGAAGGCAGTAAACTCGAATCCCACGTCCGAAGGATTTTTCCATGTTTGGCATTGCCGACTACGGTGCATTCGTCATCGCCATCATCGTATTCCTGCTGGTGCCCGGCCCGGGTAACCTGGCCCTGATCACATCGACGGGCAAGGGTGGCATCCGCGGTGGCCTGGCCGCAACCTGGGGAGTGATCCTGGGTGACCAGGTCCTGATCTGGATGGCGGTAGCTGGCGTCGCGGCGCTGCTGGCAACCTACCCTGCGGCCTTTCGGGTGGTGCAGTGGCTCGGTGCCGTCTATCTGGCTTGGCTGGGCCTGCGCATGTGGTTCATGCAAGCTGGTGACAAGCCGGTACTGCACATCCGCACCGGCCAATATCTGCGCCAGGCATTCCTGATCACCTTGCTCAACCCCAAGGCCATCGTGTTTTATATGGCGTTTTTTCCCTTGTTTGTCGACCCGGTCCGGCACCAGGGCGTTTTGACCTTCGGTGTCATGGCGGCCACCGTGGCTGTGCTGGCTTTTGTGTATGGCCTGACCATGACCTTGATGACGCATTTCCTGGCCGCACGCATTCGTGCCAACCCGGTGGTGTCTAGCGTGCTGAACAAACTGGCAGGCCTGTTCCTGGTCGGATTCGGTATCAAGCTGGCCGTGACCAACTGAGTGCGTGAGAGGCCATCGCTTGAGCCCGCGCAAGAAGACTTCGCAACCCGCCACTGTCACTTTGGGTAACGACCAGTCGCAGGGTCTGGTCCTGCGCAACGGGGCGCCCAATCGTTGCCCCTTGCCGCTCTGAGCCCGCGCTCGAAACACAGGAACCACGGATGGCCAGGATCTTCTGCATTGCGAATCAAAAAGGGGGCGTGGGCAAGACCACGACAACGGTCAACCTGGCAGCCGGCCTGGCGCAGGTCGGGCAACGGGTACTGATGATCGACCTCGATCCGCAGGGCAATGCCACGATGGGCTCGGGCATCGACAAGCGCCAGCTCAAGGACAGCGTCTACGACGTTTTGCTCGGGTCGACGCCAATCAAGCAGGCGCAGGTGCGCAGCGACAAGCTTGAGGCTGCCGGTTGTGGTTACGCGGTACTGGGAGCCAATCGCGATCTGGCCGGTGCGGAAGTCGAACTGGTCAGCGTAGAGCGGCGCGAGCGCCGGCTCAAGACCGCACTGGCCGAGGTCGACGCGGACTACGACTTCGTGCTGATCGATTGCCCGCCGTCCTTGTCGATGTTGACGCTCAACGGCCTGAGTTGCGCCCAGGGTGTGATCGTGCCGATGCAATGCGAATATTTCGCGCTCGAGGGCCTGACCGATCTGGTCAACACGATCCGCCAGGTGCGCGCCAACATGAACAAGGATCTCGCGGTCATCGGCCTGCTGCGTGTCATGTTCGACCCGCGTATCACCTTGCAGCAACAGGTCAGCGACCAGCTCAAGGCGCATTTCGCCGACAAGGTCTTCGACACCGTGATTCCACGCAACGTGCGACTCGCCGAGGCACCCAGCTATGGCTTGCCAGGCGTGGTGTTCGACCCTGCATCGAAGGGCGCGCAAGCCTACCTGGCGTTCGCCCAGGAGATGGTGGCGCGCATCGCGAAGTTGTGACGGGTCGCCTGAAGGGCTTTCCCGAAAACACCAATGTGCTATCTTTTTTGTAGCTGATGTCGAACTCCCCGATCCTGTTGTTGCCCGGTTGGCAGAATTCCGGCCCCGGCCACTGGCAAAGCCTGTGGGAGCAGCGTCACGGCTACCGGCGTGTCGAGCAGCATGACTGGATGCGCCCGCTGCGCGGCGACTGGGTCGCACGGCTGCAGGATGTCGTACTCGACCTTGAGCAGGGCTGGGCGCCGCGCGCGCCGGCGCGAATCGTGCTCGTCGCGCACAGCCTGGGTTGCCATCTGGTCGCGGCGTGGGTTGCGGCGTCCGGCCTGGGCCACCGCATCCAGGCCGCTTTCCTGGTAGCGCCGGGCGACCCACAGGTCGAGGCGATCGCCGCCACGCTGGCCAGCTGGTCGCCGGTCGTGTCGCAGGCCTTGCCTTTTCCCAGCCTGCTGCTGGCCAGCCGTGACGATCCGTATTGCAGCTTTTCCCAGGCCCGGCAATTCGCCGCCGATTGGGGCTCGGAGTTCGTCGATTGCGGCCCGGCTGGTCATATCAATACCGATAGCGGACTGGGTGACTGGCCTGATGGCCACACACGCCTGCTGGATCTGTGCCGTAGCAGCAGCGGCGCCCCAGCGCCAGTGCGCCGACGGCCCCAATGAAACGCAACGACGAGGAGCACGCGCGATGGTGACCAAAAAATTCAAGGGCCTGGGCCGGGGACTGGAAGCCCTGCTCGGTCCGACCGCCCAGGCTGAGGGTTCTGGCGCCGAGGCGCAGGCCGGCCAGGGGCAACCTGCATCGCTGCTGCTGTCGGATCTGGTGCCGGGCCAGTACCAGCCGCGTACCCGGATGGACGAGGGCGCCTTGTACGAGCTGGCCGAGTCGATCAAGGCGCAGGGCATCATGCAGCCGATCCTGGTGCGCCGGTTGGAGGCGGTAGACGGCCTGCAACGCCTGCGTGCCCAGCAGGGTGGCACCGATGTCGACGCCATGACCCGTGGCGACCGTCCGGTATACGAGATCATCGCCGGTGAACGGCGTTTCCGTGCCGCCCGCCTGGCGGGCCTGGACAGCGTGCCGGTGCTGGTGCGCGATGTCGGCAACGAGGCCGCCGCGGCCATGTCGCTGATCGAAAACATGCAGCGGGAAGACCTCAACCCGCTCGAGGAAGCCCAAGGCCTGCAACGCCTGGTGAAAGAGTTCGGGCTCACCCACGAGCAGGCGGCGCAAGCCGTCGGACGCTCGCGCAGCGCGGCCAGCAACCTGCTGCGCCTGCTGCAATTGACCGAGCCGGTACAGACCATGCTGATGGCCGGCGACCTGGAGATGGGTCATGCGCGAGCGCTGCTGGGGCTGGAGCGCGCCTCGCAGATCACCGCGGCCAGTCAGATCGCGGCGCGCAAGATGTCGGTGCGTGAGGCCGAGGCGCTGGTGAAGAAACTCTCGGCCGAGTTCGCGCTCACCTCGCCCAAGCCCAAGAAGGAAAAATCACGCGACCTGCGCCGGCTCGAAGAAGAATTGTCGGACCTGCTGACCGCCGATGTCGAGGTGCGGATCAAGAAACGGGTCAAGCGTGGCGGTCGGATGCAGGAACTCGGCGAGGTCGCGATCCAGTTCGGCTCGCTCGAGGAACTCAACGGCCTGATCGACAAACTCAGTCACAACGGCAGCCGCTGATCGGCGATCGTCATGTTGCCGCGCCTGCCTTGGCCTGTGCCGGCCGTGCTGGCGTGGGGGTTGTGCTGGATCGTCCGTTGGCTGGGCGTGCAGGCAATCGGCCTGACACCGGCCATGGCGCTGGTGCCGGCCATACTGACCGGCCTGTTGCTGAGCCTGGCTGCCGGCAACTGGTGGCGGCGTGTGATCGTGGCAGCGGGTTTTCCGCTGACCCTGGTCGCCAGCGGAGCGGCTGTTGTGCCCGACTGGGCCTGGCTGGTGTTGCTGCTGGCTGCGCTGCTGGTCTACCCGGTCAAGGCCTGGCGCGACGCCCCGTTCTTTCCGACCCCCCTGGACGCGCTGGCCGGCCTGCCGGCCGCGGTTGCGCTGCAGCCGCACGTCGCCGTGCTCGATGCCGGCTGCGGCCTGGGGCACGGGCTGCGCGCCTTGCGCGCGGCTTATCCGCAGGCGCGGCTGCACGGCATCGAATGGAGCTGGCCCTTGCGTCTCTGGTGCGGCCTGCGCTGCCCGTGGGCGCAGGTGCGCCACGGTGACATCTGGCTGGCGCCCTGGCAGCCGTATGGGATGGTCTACCTGTTTCAACGGCCCGAGAGCATGCCCCGCGCCGTGGCGAAGGCGGGCGCCGAGATGGCAGCGGGCAGCTGGCTGGTCAGCCTGGAATTCGAGGCCCGGGAGCTGGATCCGGACCATCTGCTGCAGTTGGCCGATGGCCGGCCGGTCTGGGCCTACCGGTTGCCGTTTCGCAGGCGCGCCCCAATCTGACCGTATCGCCCGGCCGGTCGTCGTAACATCGGTAGAGCCATCACGCGGAGAGTTGCCTTGAATTCCTCAGATTCCTTGCCCACCAGCACCAGCACCAGCACCAGCACCAGCACCGGCACCGGCACCGGCACCGGCACAGCTTCGTCGCCCGAGGCGGTCTCTGTCGGCATCCCGGACCTGCAGGCGGACCTGACCCATGCGCTGGTCCAGGCGCTGGCCACCATTGCGGAACCGGGAGAGTCGGGCCACCATGTCCAGCGCATCCAGCAATATGTGCGGGTGTTGGCGCGCCATCTGTGCCAGGCGCAGACGTATGCCAGTCTGTGGCCCGACGACGTGCTGGAGCTGCTGGTGCGTGCCAGTGCCCTGCATGACATCGGCAACAGCGCGGTGCCCGATCGCATCCTGCTCAAGCCCGGCGCGCTGACGGCGGAAGAGCTCGACACGGTGCGCAGCCACGCCGTGATCGGACGCGACATCATCGACCAGATCCAGCGCAGCGCGGGCGCGCCGTTGCCGTTCCTGGACATCGCGCGCCAGATCGCCTATGGGCACCACGAGCGCTGGGATGGGAAGGGTTATCCGCAAGGCCAGGCGGGCGACACAATTCCTGCCCCGGCCCTGGTTATGGCCGTGGCCGATGCCTACGACGCGTTGACCAGCAACCGGGTTTACCGCGCCGGTGTCTCACACGACAAGGCCCTGCAGCAATTGTTCCATGAGCGTGGTGGACAGTTCGCGCCGGACATGGTGGACGCGCTGATCGGGGTTCAGCACGAGTTTGCAGACATCGCGCAGCGCCTTGCCGACAGCGAGACCGACTTGCAAAGGCGGATGGACTATCTGGCCCGTGCGATCGCCGAGAGCCCCTGATGATCCAAGCCGGCGGCGCGCTGTGACCGGGTTTGCGGCTACCCCCGGGCCCAGGGGGTACCATGGCCCCGGGTGCAACGGTATTGTCGAGCGCCCGCTTAGTCCGCACTACCGGCGGCAAGCCTGGCCCGGCTTGCCGCTGTTCAACTGATCCCGAGGAAACTTTCGTGAAATCCAATGTTTCCACTGCCCGGTTGCCGACGCTGTTTGTCGCCGCAGCGCTCTGCCTGGCCGGCACGATCGCGCATGCGCAAACCGTTGAGCGAGCGCGCATGACCGACAACGACCTGAGCTGCCAGCAGATCTACAACGAGACCGTACAGATGGACGCGGTCATTTCTCGTGTGTCTCAGCCAGTCGCCCCGGTCGCGGTCGCCGCCGATACGAGCGCCAATGTCGGCGCCCAGGTCGCGGGCGCCGTGGCCCAGACGGCCATCGCCCAGGGCGCGGTACGCAGCGGGTTCGGCGGGTTCGGTGGTCTCGGTGGTCTCGGTGGTTTTGGCGGCGGTTCCCTGCTCGGTGGGTTGCTCGGTGGCGCCGCGCAGCAGGCGGCAACAACCAACGCCCAGCAGCAGGCGATGGCGCAGCAGCAAAACAACCTGCAGGCGCAGCAGGGGGCGGTGATGGCGCAGCAGGCGCAAGGGCGCAAGGAGCACCTGACGACCCTGTTCCTGTCCAGGGGCTGCAAGCTCGGAGACATGCAGAGATAGCCGCACCCCGGGCGACGCAACCGCAGACCCACCAGCCATGAGCAACGCCAACGCACTGACAGAAATCTTGTTTGCACGTGCGCTGATCGTCGAGGATCTGGACGAACCGCGTCAGTGGCTGGCCGAGTTGTTGCCGCGCGCGCTGCCCGAGGTCCGGCAGGTCGATACGGCTGCCACGCTGGGACAGGCGCGCGAGCGCATGGCCGGTTTTGCCTACGGCCTGGCGCTGGTCGACTGGGGTCTTCCCGACGGCACCAGCGAGGAGCTGATCAGCGAACTGGTGGCGGCCCGGCCCGGTGCGGCGGTCATCGTGGCCACCATCCATGACAACGACACCCATGTGTTCCCGGCGTTGCGCGCGGGTGCCACCGGCTACATCCTGAAATCCCAGCCCAGCGCGGTCGTGGTCTCGCAGCTGCAGCGAATCCGGCTCGGCGAGCCAGCCCTCTCGCCGTCGATTGCGCTGCGCTTGCTGCAGCATTTCCGCGGCGTGCCCGGCGCCACGCCGGCGCGCGGCGCCAGCGGATGGCCGCCGCTGGTGGAGACCGAACGCGAGACGGACGAGCCCCAGCGCCAGCTGACCGAGCGCGAGGTCGATGTGCTGCGTCTGATCGGCAAGGGCTACAAGGTGCCGGAGGCCGCCAGCCTGCTGGGCATCAGCGCGCACACGGTGACCAGTTATGTGCGCGACATCTATCGCAAGCTCGACATCTCCTCTCGGGCCGAGGCTGCGGTCGAGGCTGCCCGGCGCGGCCTGGTCAGCTGACGGCGCCCGCAGTCCTGATTGGCGCGTGGGCCGTGCGGGCGTGACGCCGGCGCTCCGGCCGGTCCGGCGGTGGTTGGATGCGCAACTCCAGCAGTATCTGGCAACCACCGAGCGCGTCGCCGCTGTTGGCGACTTCCAGCCGCGCACCGATCTGCGCCGCCCGATGCGCGATGTTGCGCAGACCGCGCTGGCTGCGCAAGGTTTCCTGCCGAGGCAGGCCGTGTCCGTCGTCGCGCGCGACGATCACCAGCCAGGTCTGCGCGCTTTGTTGCAGTAACCGGGCTTGTACATGCAGGTTGTTTGCGCAGGCATGCTTGACGACATTGGTCGCCGCCTCCTGCAGGATGCGCATGATCTGCAGTAACGTGTCGCTGTCGAGTTGCAGCCCATCAATCGAATCGTCCAGGTGCCAGTGCAGCTGAACCCCGGAGGCCCCGAGCCGGGTGTCCCAGCGATGGCGCCAGGCCGCGAGCGCGGCGGACAGGTCCGATCCCATATCGGCGCTATCCATCAGCATGCGCAATTCGTCCATGCCGTCCTGCAACGACTGCGCGATTTGATCGCGGTTCAGCGCCGCACGTTCAAGGCCCCGCAGTGCCGTCATCAGTTGTGCGCCCAGTCCATCGTGCATGTCGCGCAGCAATCGCTCGCGCTCCTGCAGCCGCGCCGATGCCAAGGCGCTGGCCATTTCCGTCTTGCGCAGCTGCTGGTAGCTTTGTTCGAGTTCGGCCGACTTGCTGTTGACGCGACGCTCCAGTTCCAGGTTGCTGTTCTCGGCCCGGTTCAGCGTCGTGATGACGTAGTCCCCGGTGATCAGGGCATACACCAGCAGCACCACGGTAAAACCCCAGAACAGATAACTCGGGCCTGTGGGCGCGACACCACCGAACACCAAGGCCATGTCGTGTGCGGCGCAGGCGATCAGGCCCATGTAGGCAGCGATGGTGGCTGTGCGGTGTACGCGTGGCAGCGCAATGAGGCCGCGCCAGATCCACCAGATCGTGGCCAACGACAGACCCAGCGCCCACAGCTGCGCATAACTGCGCGCCAGCATCGCGCCACTGTCCATGAGTACGCTGAGCACGATCGCCAGCGCACTGCTGGCCACCGCGAACACCAGTGCCAGGCGTGGCCGCCGCCGCCAGGTGGTGTCCGGTGCCTGCACGTCGGTGGCGGCAATGGTGGCGGTGGGCCGCGGTGCCATCGTGGCCAGTGTTGCCGCGCACAAGGCAGCAGCGGTCAGCAGGATATTGAACGGGTTGAGTTGTTCGAACCAGATCGGCGGCAGGTAGACGTCGCGATCGAAGTAGGCCAGTGCCCGGATACTCCAGCTAACGCAGGCGAGCATCATCCAGAGAAAACCGAGGTCGTGGCGCCGCTGCAGCCACAGGATGCCACCCATCAATGCCAGCACCAGCATCACGCCGGCGGTGGCATGGGTATATCCGATCACCCGGTCCCCGTTGGCCGCGGCGACCGGCAGCAGGGCATTGGTCGGACCCAGAGTGAGCCGAGCCAGTCCGGTCGGGATATACGGCAGGGTCAGCAAGACGATCTCGACCGTACGGGCTTCATGGGGCAGACCGATCAGGTTCGGGATGCGGCCATTGAACACCGTTTCGGCGCTCCGCGGCGCTGCTGCGCCATTGGTTACAGGCACGGTCGGCGCAAACAGGTGCAGGGTCAGCAGCGATTCCAGAGCCGACCCCTGCGCGCGAACCACGAACGGCGCGCCCACCCGGTACAGCGACAAGGCAGCACTGGACGATGCTGCGCAGGCCGACACGTCGATTTCATACCGCAGGGAGACTTTCTCGCTGCGCCAGCCCAGTGGCAGCCTGTCGGGCAGGGCCACGATGCTGTCACCGATCACCTGACCGGCGCGGGTCGCGATGCGCCTGGCCTGCACGACCTCCCGGGTGCTGCTGCAGCCGGGGTCGGACTGCACGGCAGGTTGCTGCTCTGGCTGTAACTGCGCCCGAAGCGGGCTTGAGCCGAAGGCCAGCACCAGCCACAGCAGCATCGACACCAGCGCGCCGGGCCAGGGGCCGGTGGCACGGCCGCGACGGGTCATGGCATCAAAGCGCGAAGATCTTGCCCGGGTTCATGATGTTGTCGGGATCCAGCGCGCGTTTGATGGTGCGCATCATGTCGACCGCACCGTCGCCGGCCTCGGTGACCAGGAAGTCCATCTTGTGCAGCCCCACGCCGTGCTCGCCGGTGCAGGTACCTTCGAGCCGCAAGGCGCGCGATACCAGCTGGTGGTTGAGCTGCTCGGCCGCCACGCGTTGTTCCGGCTTGGCCGGATCGAGCAGGTAGCCGAAATGGAAGTTGCCGTCGCCGACATGGCCTACCAGGAAATACGGAATGCCTGATGCATCGGCCTCGGTCACCGAATCGAGCAGGCAGTCGGCCAGGCGCGAGATCGGCACGCAGGTGTCGGTGGAGATCACCTTGCAGCCCGGCTGCGACTGCACGGCGGCGAAATAGGCGTTATGCCGGGCCGTCCACAACCGGGTTCGCTCTTCCGGCGTGCTGGCCCATTCGAATGCATTGCCACCATGGTCGCTGGCGATTTCCTGCACCGTCTCGGCCTGTTCCTTGACGCCGCTGGGCGAGCCGTGGAACTCCATCAGCAGCATCGGCTCCTCGCGCAGCGACAACTTGGAGTGCTTGTTCACCATGCGCACCGCGTTGTGGTCGATCAGTTCGACGCGCGCGATCGGCACGCCCATCTGAATCACCTGGATCGTCGTGCGCACCGCTGCCTCGATGCTGGGAAAGGAGCAGATCGCCGCCAATACGGCCTCGGGCAGCGGGTAGATGCGCAGCGTGATCTCGGTGATGACGCCCAGCGTGCCTTCGCTGCCCACCATCAGCCGCGTCAGGTCGTAACCGGCGGAAGACTTCTTGGCCCGGGTTCCGGTGCGGATCACCTGGCCGCTGGCAGTCACCACCTGCAGGCCCAGCACGTTCTCGCGCATGGTGCCGTAACGCACCGCGTTCGTTCCGCTGGCGCGGGTCGCGCTCATGCCGCCAATGGTGGCATCGGCGCCCGGGTCGATCGGAAAGAACAGCCCGGTGCTCTTGATCTCCTCGTTGAGCTGTTTGCGCGTCACGCCGGCCTGCACGGTCACGGTGAGGTCCTCGGCGTTGATCGACAACACCTGGTTCATGCGGCCCATGTCGATGCTGATACCGCCTTGCACCGCGAGCAGGTGGCCCTCCAGTGAGGAGCCGACTCCGAACGGAATCACCGGTACCTTGTGCTGCGCGGCCAGAGAGACCACTTCGGCCACCTCGGCGGTGTTCTGGGCGAACACCACCGCGGCCGGTGGCGGCACGTCGAACGAAGACTCGTCGCGCCCGTGTTGTTCGCGCACCACCAGCGCGGTCGAGCAGCGTTCGGCAAAACGCGCCTTGAGCGTGTCGATCAGGGCCTGCGGTACGTCGCGCTGGGCGATCGCGGGCAGCAGATGCTGGTTGCTGGCTGGGGCGTTCATTGTGTCTCTCCGGAAGCTGCGGTCAAGTGTACGCCGGGCGGGTGCCGAGCACCCGGCTGATCCGGATTGGCGCCGCAGTCCAAGGTGGTACTTTTACAACTCGGATAGCCCAGTGCCGGCCGGTGATCTTCGTCACCAACCCCGAATCTGGGCAATACATCGTCCAGCCACGGACGCATGGGGCCGACGTTTACCGGGCCAAGCCGTCGCGTGACGACAAATTGCTGGCCCGGCTCAGGCACTGGATCCGAGCGACTGTGCGGCAACGATCGCACGCGTGGGCGCCTGAGCACGCTGATCGCTGGCGCTGGTGCAGCTGGTGGCGCATAAACACCAGGCCACGATCGACCTGCCACGGGAGCCCGGTGGCGGCTTTCGGATCGCGCTGCAGCTGGCGCTTGTCCCCTCGGCGGCATCCGGCGCGTCACCGGGGTGACAATAGGCGCTGATTGGAGGCAGCAACCATGGGCAAACGCCTGACACAGATCGCCACCCGCACCGGTGACGACGGAACCACCGGCCTGGGGGACAACACCCGGGTCTCGAAAGACGACCTGCGCGTGCACGCCATGGGCGACGTGGACGAACTCAACTCGCATCTCGGCTTGTTGTTGTGCGAGGACATGCCGGCAGGCGTGCGTACGCTGCTGGTCGAGATCCAGCACCAGCTATTCAACCTGGGCGGCGAGTTGTCGATTCCAGGCTTCGAGCTGCTCAAGCCCGAGGCGGTGCTGGCGCTGGACCAGGCGCTGGCCGAACATAACGAAACCTTGTGCAAGCTGCAGGAATTCATCCTGCCGGCTGGCACCCGCGCTGCGTCGCAGGCCCATGTCTGCCGCACCGTGGCCCGCCGCGCCGAACGCGCGGTGATCGCGCTGCAGGGCCGAGAGGAGCTCAAACCGACTCCGCGCCAATACCTGAACCGGCTCAGCGACCTGATGTTCGTGCTGGCGCGGGTGTTGAACCGCCACCGCACGGACGGCACGGTGGGGGATGACGTTTACTGGAAGAGCGAGCGGCTGCAGCGAGGCGAGACGGACGACGCTTGAGCGAGCCGAGCCAGTCGGGGCTTGTGCAGACTTGCCAGCCAAGCGTCGTGGAGCCGGCGGCCGCAACGCGCTGTCAATACAGCCGGTCGCGGTAACTCTCGTCCAGTGCCGCCTGGACCTGCTGCTCGGTTTCGCCCAGTTTCGCATGGTCGATGACCGCCTGGGCCAGCGATGGCACACCGTCCAGATCGGGCCAGGCATCGGGTTGCCACAGATGTGAACGCATGACGCACTTGGCGCAGTGGAAGAACATGCGCTGCACGGTCACGACGGTGGCCAGTTGCGGCGCCTTGCCGCGCACTGCCATCGTTTTTAGCAGCCAGTCGTCCTGCACGATGAAGGCCGTGCCGCTGGCGCGCAGTGTCTCCGACCGGCCGGGAATCATGAACAGCAGGCCGACCTGCGGCCGCTCCAGCATGTTGAGGAAACTGTCCGCCAGTCGGTTGCCAAGCCTCTCGGGTATCGCCAGCGTGTGATCGTCGAGTACCTGCACAAAACCGGCGGGGTCACCCTTGGGCGAGACGTCGACCTTGCCCTCGCCATTGGCGGTGGCCAGCAGCAGGAACGGGGAGCGGGCGATAAAGCCGCGGCAATGGACATCGATGTGATCGATGACCTTGGCCACGACGCGCGCGCTGGGTTCTCCGAGCACGCCGCGCAGCTGTTCACGGGTCGAGATGGTCTTGTCGAATGTCGGGGCCATGGTGGTTCTTGGCAGGAGTTGGATCGGGCACGGTCATGACGATACCGCGTTGGCCGAGCGCTGACCAGCGTTTCGCCGTGGTAGCCGTTTCCTGGTGTGAAACCGTACGGTGTAGATTCAACCTGGCATGGGCTGCGCACCATGCGGATGGTGCTCAGCCGCGCGGCGCCAGCACTGCCATCGTGATGCGCGACACGCAGGTCAGTTCGCCGGCGTCGTCGTGCATGTCGATATGCCAGACCTGGGTGCTGCGCCCGATATGGACCGGCCGCGTGATGCCGGTGACCCAGCCACTGGTGGCGCCCTTGAGATGGTTGGCGTTGATGTCCAGGCCGACGCAGCGGTGACCGGCGGGAACAGCGTAGTTGGCGCCGGACGAGCCCAGGGTCTCGGCCAGCACCACCGACACGCCACCATGCATCAGGCCGAAGGGCTGGCGGGTGCGTTTGTCCACCGGCATACGGCCACGGATGAAGTCGTCGCCGACCTCGAGGAATTCCATGCCCAGCCACTGCACCGCGGTGTCGGCGTGCAGGGTGGTGAGAGTTTCGACGGAGATGGGTTGGGTCCAGATGGGCATGCAGAATAATCCGTTCGATGCAGGCCAGTTCGGCCCGGGGCTCCATTGTGCCGCCGCGGGCGCACAGGCCATCTACCATCGGGTCATGCCGATCCGATATGCCCGCAGCCTCACCAGCCTGCAGAGCTCCCAAAACACCATCCGCCACCTGGGTTATGCGCTGGCTTTCGTTGCCGGCGCAGCCAATGCGGGCGCCTTTCTTGCGGTGCAACTCTACACCTCGCACATGACCGGTATCGTCTCGTCGATGGCCGACAACCTGGTGCTGGGCGAAACCACACTGGTACTGGGCGCGCTGGGCGCGGTGGCGTCGTTCCTGCTCGGCGCCATGGTGTCGGCCATCATGATCAACTACGGGCGCCGACGCGCCTGGCGCAGCCAGTTCGCCTTGCCGCTGCTGCTCGAGGCCGGCCTGTTCCTGGTGTTCGGCCTGATGGGCTCGACGCTGGCAGGCGTCACCGCCTTGTTCGTTCCAGCCACCGTGATGCTGCTGTGCTTCATGATGGGACTGCAGAACGCGGTCATCACCAAGATCTCGGGCGCGGTCGTGCGCACCACCCATCTCACCGGTGTCATCACCGACCTGGGCATTGAACTGGGCAAGCTGGTCTACTGGAACCGCTCGCTTGCGGGTTCTGCACACCCGGCGGTGGCAGACCGGGACCGCTTGACCATGCTGGTGCTGCTGATCGTCTGTTTCCTGGGTGGCGGTGTGCTGGGTGCGGTCGGGTTCAAGCAGATCGGTTACCTGGCGACCTTGCCGCTGGCCGGCATCCTGATCCTGCTGTCGGCGGTGCCGGTGTTCGACGACCTGCGCGGCATCGCGCCGGGCACGGGCAACACTTGACGACCGGATGGCCCCTTCGGTGCCGTGCCCGTGCCCATGCCCAAGGTTATCGGGTCTTCAGTTCAGCCTGAAGAATCGCATCTCCAACCGGTCCGGCTATCGCGCTACGGTGGCGACAAAGATGTTTTCGCCGAACCAGCCCAGCCGCTCTTGGAAGACGCCGAAGGTCGGCACCCAGTGAATGTAGAGCGCCTGCGGTTGAGTGGGTCTGCGCCGCGGCATTGCGGACGGCGCCGGTCGGTCACGCGGTCGAGTCGCCTTGAGCGGATGAGCGCGCCGGCAGCACCGTGCCGCGACATTCGCCGAATCCGATCCGCGCTGCTCCCGGCGTCTCGCACCAGCCGCGCAGGATCACACTGTCGCCGTCTTCCAGAAAGCGTCGATGCTCGGTCGGGCCGCTGCCGCCTTCGAGCGTCAACGGCTGGGTTCCACCCCTGGCCAGCTCGATGATCGCGCCGGCCTGGTCCGGGCTGGGGCCGCTGACGGTGCCGCTGCCCAGCAGGTCGCCCGGCTGCAGGTTGCAGCCGCCCATGGTGTGGTGGGTGAGCATTTGCGCGACGGTCCAGTACTGGTGTTTGAAGCTGGTGCGCGACAGGCGCGCGGGTGCGTCACCATGGTGTTCCCGTTGCGCGGTCTGCAGGGCCACTTCGAGCTGGATGTCGATCGCGCCGTGTCGGCGGTTGCCTTCGGCCTCCAGATAGGCCAGTGGCTGGGGCTCGCCATCGGCCCGGCTCCACGCCAGTCGGTAGGGCACCAGCGCCTCCATCGTGACGATCCACGGCGAGATCGTGGTGGCGAAATTCTTGCCCAGGAACGGGCCGAGCGGATTCATCTCCCAGAACTGGATGTCGCGTGCCGACCAGTCGTTGAGCATGCAGATGCCGAACAGGTGCGACTCGGCCTGTTCCAGCGCGATCGGCTCGCCCTGGCGGTTGCCAACGCCGATATGCACGCCGAGTTCGAGTTCGTAGTCGAGCCGGGCGCAGGCACCGTAGAGCGGTGCCGTGGCGCCGGGCGGCATGGCTTGCCCCATCGGGCGGTGGAACTGCTGGCCGCTGACGCCGATGCTCGACGCACGTCCGTGATAGGCAATCGGCATCCAGCGGAAGTTCGGCGACACCGGGTCGTCGGGTCGGATCATCACGCCAACGTTGCGCGCATGGTCGAGCGAGGTGTAGAAATCGGTGTAGTCGCCGATGCGGTTGGGCAGCGTGTATTCCACCGTGTCCATCGGCACCAGGCAGCCGCGCGTGATGCTGACCATGTCCGGTGTCGCGTCCTGCTCCAGCAATGCGAACAACGCGTGGCGCAGCACCTGCCAGGCCTTCGGGCCCATGGCCAGGAAGTCGTTCAGGGTCGCCTGCGCGCTCAGCTGCGCGGCCTCCTGGGCCAGACCGGCCAGTCCGGTGCTGCCGGCCAATGCGGCCAGGTCAACTACCTGGTCGCCGATCGCGACGCCGCCGCGGAAGGCCTCGTCACTGCCCGCGCGGCGAAACACCGCGAACGGCAGGTTCTGGATCGGGAAGTCGCCGCCGGCGACGTTGGCCGTCGCCAGCCAGCTGGCTGCCTTCGGATCGTGCGTATGGTTGCGTTGCGGCATGTGTCGACCTCCGGTTCAGGCTGTGGCCGTCAAGCGTTCGTCGAAGATCGCCACCGCCCGAGTCCAGCCGGCCGATGCACCCCGGATCTTGTGCGGAAAACACGAGATATAGAAGCCGGTGGGCGGCAACACTTCCAGGTTGTGCAGTTTCTCCAGGTGGCAATACCCGATGTCGCGCCCCGCCTTGTGCCCTTCCCAGATCAGCGATGCATCATGGCTGGCGCCGTACTTCTGCGCGGTGTGCACGAACGGCGCATCCCAGCTCCAGGCGTCGGTACCGGTGAGCCGGATGCCGCGCTCGAGCAGATACATCGTCGCCTCGTAACCCATGCCGCATCCCGAGGCCACATAGTCCGGCTGGCCATACCGCTTGCCGGCGCGGGTGTTGATGACCACGATCTCCAGCGGCGCCAGCGTATGGCCGATGCGCGCGAGTTCCTTCTCCACATCGGCGGCGGTCACGACGTAGCCGTCGGGCAACCGGGTGAAGTCGAGCTTGACGCCGGGCTGGAAACACCATTGCAGTGGTACCTCGTGAATCGCGATCGACTTCTCCTGCTGGCCCAACGCCTTGTTCATCGTGCTGTGGAAGTGGTAGGGCGCGTCCAGGTGCGTGCCGTTGTGGGTCGACAGGCTGACCGTCTCCACCGCCCAGCCTTCGCCGTCGGGCAAGTCCTCCTTCTTGAGGCCGGGAAAGAACGGCTCGATCTGCGAGAAGGTGTTCTCGTGCGTGAAATATTCGATCCTGGGCGCGAATGCCGGCGGATCGCTGAGCACGTCGTTTTCCAGGAAGATCGACAGATCGACGAATGTGCGGGCCATGGTGGTTCTCCTGTCAGGGGTTGCGGTGTTTGCCCGGGCTCCAGCCCCGCGGCGCAAGGTGTCGGTCGGCGACGGTGAGCGGATGGTCTTCCAGCGACGTGGCCAGGGTGTCGTTCCAGCGATTCAGGAAACCGAACAGCGACACGACGCCCACGATCTCCAGGATCTGTTCCTCGCTCCAGTGTGCGCGCAGCCGCTCGAACAAGGCGTCGTCGGCGGCATTGGGCACCTGCCCGGCTGCCAGTGCGAGTTCCAGCGCGACTTTCTCCGCCGCACTGAACAGCGCACTGGACTCGAACGACCATAAGGCATCGAGCTGGTCCGCACCGATGCCGTGGATCTGCGACCCGGCGGCGGTATGCGCCATGCAATACTGACAACCGGCCGCGCGCGATGCCATGTGGGCGACCAGGCGCTTGAAACCCTTGTCGACCGCGCCCTGGCCCATCACCGCGCTGTTGAGCGCGCCCAGCGCCTGCGCCAGGCCGGGTACGCGAAACATCGCCAACACGCTGTTGGGCATGAAGCCCAGTGTCTCGATACACAGGGCTTCGAGTTGCTTGAATGCCGGCGAGTCGTCGGGTGTGATGCCGTTGATCCGTCCCATCGGCTCAGCTCCGGTTCCAGTGCACCATCGCAAGGCCCGCCACGGGCGCGCGGAAATACGGAATCGTCGTGCCCAGCAGGCTGCCGAGATAGACGGTGCGCAGGTCCGGCCCACCGAAGGTGATGCTGGCCATCCAGGGTGCAATCGTGCCCTTGGCGCGCGCCATGTCGTCGGCGCTCGCCGAGCCGGCGGCCATCTTGTCCACCAGGTTGCGGCTGGCGGCGGGGTCGCCGTCGTCGAGCAGCAGCAGTTTGTCGCCCAACGCGGTGAGCGCTATCAGTTGGTCCACCATGACCAGCGTGACCCACAGGTTGCCGTGGGCGTCGAAGGCGATGCCATCGGGCGGCCCGCCGAGGTGGGACGGGCCGAACACCTCGCGGTCGCGCAATTGCACGCCGTCGGCGGACGTTTCGTCCAGCCGCATGCGTGTGATGCACGGGCCGGTGGTCTCGACGATGTACAGCCACTCTTCCCGCGCATCGAGCCGGATCTCGTTGGTGAAATGGAAACCGTCGGCGACGATGCGGATGCCGCGACCCGGTTCGACCACCGCGATAGTCCCGTCGCGCACCCGGCTCGCCGCGGCCGCGGTCCACGGGTTGACCCGGGTCGATACGGTGATCCAGATCCGGTCCTTCGAGTCGCGCAGCACGAAGTTCACCTTGCCGATCGGCTGGCCGTCGATGCTGTCGAACAGGGTGCGGGTCTGGCCCGCGCGCGTCATCACCTCGAGCCGGTCGGTGCCGAAGTTCGAGATCAGGATGTCGCCGTTGGCCGCGAAGGCCAGGCCGTTGGGCAAGGTGCCCTGCGTGAACTTGGCCTCGAACGCGTCGGAACTGTCGACACTGGCGTGTTCGAACCGGTCGTCGGCGTGTTGCCCGATGAAGCGCTGCGAGCCATCGGCGTCGATATGCGTGACGCCGCCACGCGCATCGGCCGCCCACAGGCTGCCATCGGGTTCGGCGAGGATACATTCCGGGCGCTGAAGGTCGTGTCCGACGGTACCGATGCTCGCACGGTCGACGGTGAAGCCGTCCAGCGGGTTGGATGTGGAGGATTTCATGGGAGCAATACCAGGCTGATCTGTGGAAACACCATGAGCAGGCACAGCACCACCAGCATGATCAGCGTGAACGGTGCCGTACCCCGGAAGATATCGCCAAGCGAGATGCCCGGCTCCGACAAGGTGCTCTTGATGACGAACACCGACAGCCCGAAGGGCGGTGTCAGCAGCCCGATTTCGACCGCGATCACGGTGACCACACCGAACCAGACCAGGTTCATGCCGAACTGCTCGGCGATCGGCAGCATCAAGGGCAACACGATCAGCATGATCGACGAGGAGTCGATGATGGTGCCCAACGCGATCACGATGGCCACATACAACAGCAGGAAGGCGGTACGTCCGAGCCCGGCGTCGGCCATGGTCTCGACCAGGAACTGCGGCATGCCGGACATCGCCAGCATGCGGGTGTAGATGCTGGCGCAGATGATCAGGAAACTCACCGCCACGGTGACATGGCCGGTCTCGGTGAGCACGCTCCAGAACGCCGGCCCATCGAGCTTGCGCTTGAGCAGCGCGATCACCAGCGCCAGTCCGGCGCCCACCGCGCCCGCTTCAGTGGCCGTGAAGAAGCCGGCATACAGGCCGCCGAGCACCGCAACGATCATGATGATGCTGGGCAGCAGCTTGAGCGTCATCTCGCCGATCCCCATCATGTCCTGGGCTGGCAGCTCGACCGGGACTCCGTCGGCAAACACCATCGTCGGGCGCAGATACGCCATCAGCACGATGCCGACGCCAAACGCGGTTGCCAGCATCAGCCCCGGCACGATACCGGCGGTGAACATGTCGCCCACCGACTGGTTCGCCAGGAAACCGTACAGGATCATCAACAGGCTGGGCGGTATCAGCATGCCCAGCACCGAGGAACCGGCGACCACGCCGGTGGCGAAACCACCGCGGTAACCGAACCGCAGCATCTGCGGCACCGCCACGCGGGTGAACACCGCAGCCGATGCGATCGAGATACCGGTGATCGCGGCGAACACCGCATTGGCCGCCACGGTGGCAACGCCCAGGCCGCCGCGCAGCCGGCGGAACATCTGGTTGGCGACCTCGAACGCATCCTTGCCGACATCGGCCTTGGCGACCAGGAAACCGGTCAGCACGAACAGCGGCACGACGCCGAAGATATGGCTGTTGATCGCGTCGTTGGCCGCCGCTGCCAGCAGGTTGGCTGCGACCGATACGTCGTCGCGGATCAGCCATACGCCGATGAACGACACCAGGCCCAGCACCACCGCCACATGCATTCCGCCCCAGATCAGCAGCAGCATCAGGACCAGCGATCCGCTGGCGATGACCGCATTGCTCACGGCGTGTCCGATCCGCGTGCCTGCAGCGCGCGTGCGCGCCGCAGGTCCGCCCACGCCAGCAGCAGGAACGTGACCAGCGTTGTGCACAGGCCGATCAGCATGATCAGCCGCACCGGCCACACCGGCGCGGTGAAGTCACCGATAGCGCCGACATACTCGCGGATACGGATCGCCTCCACCAGCGGCTGCCAGGCGGCCCACAGAATGACGCCCATCAGGCCGGCGCCAACGCAGTGGTACAGCGCCTGCAGCCGCGCTGCCAACACCGGCCGTGCTTCCTTGAGGCGCGCCAGCAACACGTCGGCGCGGGTGAAACGCCCGCTGTGCAGCGTGTCGGCCAGCTGCAGGAAGACAATGCCGACGATCGACAAGGCCACCAGTTCGGTCACGCCCCGCACCGGCGCATTGAACAGGTTGCGCCCCAGCACGTCGGTGTTGATCAGCACCATCAGCGCGATGATCCACAGGGTGCCCAGCGCATTGAGCCATTTGCCCAGGCGCTGGAACTGCCACGGCAGCGGCGTGCCGTAGCTGTCGGCCGCGATGGGCCCGGTGCTGCTCAATTCGCGGTCCAGTCACGGGGCAACTGGGCGCCGCTGCGCTTGAGTGCATCGGTGTACATCCTGAGCACTTCCTTGCCCGGCCCGCCCTTGGAGGTCACGTCGGCGCTCCAGGTCTGGGCCAACGGTCCCAGTGCATCGGCCCAGCGTTTGCGTTCGGACGGGCTGAGTTCGCTCACTTTGGCGCCGGCGGCAGTCATGTTCTGCATTGCGGTGTTGACCGCGGCGGTCTGCAATCTCGCGTACTGCGCCGACCATTCGTCGGCCGCGCCCTGCAACGCCGTCTGCACCTCGGGCGGCAACTTGTCGTAACGCGCCTTGTTGACCGCGATGCCACCGGAGAACTGCGAGCCGAAGTTGACCTTGGTGACATACGGTGCCACCTCGTGCAGCTTGGCGGCGCCGGCGCCGGTGGAGAATACGACTGCGCCGTCCGATACACCGGACTTGATGTCCTCGTAATAACTGTTCAGCGTGCCGGCCACGGCAACCGCGCCGGTGCCCTTGACCCAGTTCGCGGCCGGACCCGGGGCGCTCAGTTTCTTGCCCTGCAAGTCCTCGATCCTGGTGACCGGGAACTTGGTCCAGATGTGGTACGTGT
>Ga0105048_10002432_pt1 | contig 30246 bp, 18 predicted proteins | sample MAT05_FD_78382 | JGI IMG/M metagenome (GOLD analysis project Ga0105048, IMG submission 78382) | Freshwater microbial communities from Lake Fryxell liftoff mats and glacier meltwater in Antarctica - MAT-05 | ecosystem: Environmental > Aquatic > Freshwater > Ice > Liftoff microbial mat | place... | reverse complement strand
GTAAGAGGAGCCCGGGGTTTTAACCCCGGGTGGGAGTGCTGTTCGGGAACAAGGGTGGCGCTTGCAATGCACGCAATCTGGTTTTCTGACGATTCCAATGCAAAGCGGTATCTGCACCCAAGTATGTTCCTTGATTCTCTCGCGCTTCCCCCACCTGATCTTCATCGGCTCCGCCTTCGCTGCTCTCCATGGCGCAGCCCACGCACGTCGCCGCCAGGAGCCCCAGGGTCGCTATCGTTCGCATCGGCCACCTCCGCCAGCGAGCTTTGCGAAGGCCGGGCCACACAAGAGCGTGCGCAACGGAAGCGGACGAGCGTGCGTCCTCAGCCCTGGGCCCGTGGTCCTGTCCTCTTTCCCCCGCGCGAGCACTACCAGGGCGCCGATCCGGTTGAAGAGCCAAAGAAAGACCGCAAGGGCGCAGGGGGCGCAAGGAGGGACGCCATGAATTCCCCCTCTGTCCCTTGCGACCCTGGCGCCCTTGCGGTTGTTTTCCGGTCTTTCCCGGGGATTTCAACCCGTTCGACGCTTTAGAGCCGCACCTCGGGCCGAAGCTATTGCAGTACCGCCGGAACTGTCGAGCGACTCGGTGGCGCGGCGTGAAGCAGGTCACGGTGAGGTGACTGTCGCCCCGGTCTTCAGCTTGCCTGGGCCAGTAGGTCTGCCCTATTTCGGTAGTGCCCTGAATTGCAGAGGTGCGCTACTCGGCGCCGAGGAACGGATACCCAAGCGCCCGCGCAGGGACGAACGTTTCTTTCACCGTGCGCGGCGACATCCAGCGATAGAGGTTGAGCGCGCTGCCAGCCTTGTCATTGGTGCCCGAGGCGCGGGCGCCCCCGAACGGCTGCTGTCCAACGACAGCGCCAGTCGGTTTGTCGTTGAGGTAGAAGTTACCCGCCGAGAAGCGGAGCGCCTTCATCGCGCGCTCGAGGAAGGCGCGATCCTGGCCGAAGACCGCGCCGGTGAGGGCGTAGGGGGCGGTGGTGTCGCAGAGCTCGAGGGCGCGCGCCTCTTCGGCGTCGGGGTAGACCCAGACGGTGAGCACCGGCCCGAAGATCTCTTCGCGCATCAGGCGGTGCTTCGGATCGGTCGTCTCGATCACGGTCGGATCGACGAAGAAGCCGACCTCGTCCCGGGAGCCGCCGCCGGTGAGGATCGCGCACGAGGTGTCGCCGCGTGATTCGGCGATGACGCCGGTGATCCGGGCGAAGGCGCGGGCGTCGATCACGGCGCCCATGAAGTTGCGGAAGTCGGCGACGTCGCCGACGCGGATCGTGGCGATGAGGTCGAGCATGCGCTCCTTGAGCGCCGGCCAGATCGATCGCGGGATGTACGCGCGCGACGCGGCCGAGCACTTCTGCCCCTGGTATTCGAAGGCGCCGCGCACCAGCGCGACGGCGAGGGCCTCGAGGTCGGCGCTGGGGTGGGCGAAGACGAAGTCCTTGCCGCCAGTCTCGCCGACGAGGCGCGGGTAGGTCCGGTAGCGCGCGATGTTCTCGCCGACGCGGCGCCACATCGACTGGAAGACGCCGGTCGATCCGGTGAAATGGACGCCCGCGAGATCGGGGTGGTCGAGGCAGGCGTTGGAGACGGCCTCGGGCGGGCCCATGACGAGGTTGATCACGCCGTCGGGCAGGCCGGCCTAGCGGAAGAGGCTCATGACGAAGTGGGCGGAGTAGAGCGAGTTCGCCGCGGGCTTCCAGACGACGGTGTTGCCCATCAGCGCGGGGGCGGCGGGGAGGTTGCCGGCGATGGCGGTGAAGTTGAACGGGGTGCTCGCGTAGACAAATCCCTCGAGCGGGCGGGGCTCGAGGAGGTTCCAGATCCCCGGGCTGGAGATCGGCTGCTCGGCGGCGATCTGCCGCGCGAAGTGGACGTTGAAGCGGAGGAAATCGATAAGCTCGCAGGCGGCGTCGATCTCGGCCTGGTGCGCGGTCTTGCTCTGGCCCAGCATCGTCGCGGCGCAGAGCGTGGGGCGGAGGCGCGTCGCCAGGAGATCGGCGGCCTTGAGGAACACCGAGGCCCGCGCCGTCCACGGGAGCGACGACCAGCCCGGGTGGGCGCGCTTCGCGGCGTCGATGGCCTGCTCGACGTGGGCCACGGTGCCCTGGTGAGCGCGCGCGAGGAGCAAGGCGCGGCGGTGGGGGGAGCGCACGTCCTGGAGATCGCCGGTCGTCACCTCTTTGCCGTCGATGACCATCGGGATTTCGATGGTCTCGCCCGAGCGGCGGGCGATCTCGGACTTGAGCGCGGCGCGCTCCGGGCTGCCGGGCGCGTAGTCGAGCCCGGGCTCGTTGATCGGGTGGGGAGGGGAGACAATGGCGTCGATCATGGCGGCGCAGCATAGTCGAGAAGGTTCGCGCCGCGATCGGTTCTCGAACGCCGCTGAGCCTGCTATTGCCGGGGTATGCGTACCCTCGAAGCTCCGCCCTCTTCGGTCCTCGATCCGGTCAGTCGCGCGGTGATCGCCGGCTCGTTTCGCGGCGGGCTGCCGCCCGCGGTGGACTTCGACGCGCTCGACGTCGGTGGGCTGCCTGTCGTGGGTGCCCCGTTGTTCCGAATCGCCCACGAGAAGCGGTGGATCTACGCGGCGATCGCCGCGGGCGATCTCTTCATTGGAGCGGCGATCGTCAAGCTCGGCTACGCGTCGAACGCCTTCGCCTTCGCCTTCGATCGGGCCTCGGGGCGGATGCTCGCCGACGTGTCGTACCTCGGCCCGACGTTCTTCGCCCAGGTCAACGGATCGCCGCGTGAGGGCGCCTCGGCGAGCTTCGCGTCGCAGCTCCAGCACGTGGCGCTCTTGTGGCGGCGGGCCCCGGGGGAGGGCGTGTTCACGCTGACGGTGCGGGCGGGCGAGATGGTCGTCGACGCGCGCCTCTCTGCCGCGATCGCGCCGCCGCCGATCGGGGTCGTCGCGGCGCTCGGCGAGAAGGGGCTCGTCAACGCCACCGAGAAGGGCGCGCTCCTCGCGGTCACGGGCGAGGCGACGATCGGCGGCGAGACGTTCTCGCTCGACGGCGGTCTCGGCGGGTACGACTACACGCACGGCTACCTCGCCCGCCACACCGCGTGGAAGTGGGCGTTCCTTCTCGGCCGCGCCGACAGCGGTGAGCGCGTGGCCTGCAACCTGGTGCAGGGGTTCGTGGGCGAGCCCGAGTGCGCGCTGTGGATCGACGGTGCGCTCTACCCGCTCGCGGAGGGGCGCTTCACCTTCGACCCGCAGAGGCCGCAAGACCCCTGGCAAGTGCGCACCGAAGACGACCGCGTCGATCTGCGCTTCGAGCCCGGCGGCATCCATCAGGAGCACAAGAACCTCGGCGTGATCTCGTCGCGGTTCATCCAGCCGGTGGGGTGCTTTTCCGGAACGATCCGCGTGCCGGGGCGCGAGCCGCTCGTCCTCTCGCGCGCCCTCGGCGTCGTCGAGGATCAAGACGTGAAATGGTAGTACCGCGACCGATCGCGGCTGTCTCGGAACAGACCGAGAAACCACAGAGGGCAGAGGAGGGCACAGAGGTCAGAATTTTTCGGGTTCCTCCGCCCTGTGCCCTCTGTGCCCTCTGTGCCCTCTGTGCCCTCTGTGGTTCGCTCTGAAACGGCCTCTGTCGGTCGCGTCGCGGACCGCGGTACGGATCGCGATTGATTCGCTGTACGGGGCGGATGAGGCCGTGTAACTTCCCCGCGAAACCATGGATCCTCGGGAGATGGAAACGCTCATCCAGCGCCTGGTCGCGAACCCGCACGATGAGGAAGCGCTGGCTTACGCCCACCGCGCCGGCACGCAGGACCCAAGGGCCTACGCCGTCCTGCTCGAGAAGGTCGGCACCGCGACGACGGACCCGGCCTATGCGGCTCACTGGCTGAGCGAGGCGGCCAACGTCTGGTCGACGACGATCGGCGACGCGCACCACGCCGCGCGGACGCTGATGGGCGCGATCGAGAAGGATCCGACGGCGCGCACCGCGGCGGACCGGCTGGCCCAGCTCTACCGTGACAAGGGCGACCAGAAGGCCCTCGTCGCGCTGCTCGAGCGGCTGGTCAAATCGCTCACGCCGCTGCTCGGCGAGCGGCCCGAGGTGCGCGCCCAGCTCACGTCGATGCACGAAGAGCTCGGCCGCCTCTGGAGCGAGCCGCCCTTCGCTCGGCCCGAGCGCGCGCTGGAGAACTGGCGCCGCCTCGCCGAGCTCGATCCGCAGCACGCGTACGCCATCTACGCCGCGCGGGAGATGCTCAAGGCCCAGCAGCAGTGGGCCGACGCGGTGCCGTACTTCGCGATGGAGCAGGCGCTCGTCGATGATCCGGAGCGCAAGCTCGCCCTCTACCGCGACGAGGCCGAGATCCGGCGCCGCGCCGGGGATCTTTCGGGCGCGACCCAGGCGCTGCGGAGCGCGCGCCAGGGGCGACCCGACGACGCCGCGTTGAAGCAGGAGGTCGGCGTCGTCATCCTCGAGCGGATCAGCGCCGGGGAGCTCGTGCCGCAGCCGGAGCGCGAAGAGTCCGCGCAGCTCTTCGTCTCCCTCGCCGAGGCCTACGACGGCGAGTACGGGCTCTCGTACTCGGTGTCGGCGCTCAAGGCCGTCCCGGGGAACGATCGGGCGATGCAGCTCGCCGACTACTACGCCGGCAAGCTCGGCCGCACCGTCGAGCTCGCCCCGCGCTACGCCGCGTACCTCCAGGCGAACCCCGGGGGCTTCATGGCCAACGAGGCGCGCGCCAAGGCCGGCAGCATGCCGCCGACCCAGGCGCCGCCTTCGCTCCCGGGCGCGATGCCCTCGTCGCCGGGCGCAGCGCGTCCTTCGTACGTGGCGCCGGCCAGCCCGGTCAACGTTGGCAACGCTGGCAACGTCGCCGCGTTTCAGCAGCAGCCGAGCGCCTCGCAGCCGCCTCCGTTGACGCCGTCGTTCAACCCGCCGCTGCAGGAGAGCCCCGCGGGGAGCTACCAGCAAGCCGGCGGCGCGCAGCCCCAAGGGGCGGATCCGACTCCGGGCGGCTACCCGCCGGTCGTCGCTCCGATCGCCCCGGTCCTCCCGAACGCCGAGGCGCCCGCGTCGAGCGGCAACATCCAGGAGATCCTCGAAGAGGCCCAGTCGGAGTCGCAGAAGAACCGGAAGCCCCAGGCGCTCGCCAAGTACCGCGAGGCCCTCAAGATCGATCCGGCCAACTCCGAGGCCCTGTCGTGGGTCGAGGATCACCTCCGCCAGAAGCGCATGTACGCGGAGCTCCGCGACGTGCTCCTCGCCGCGTCGCGCGTGCCCACGGTCTCGGTCGAGACGCGCAAGGCCCAGCTCCGCGACGTCGCCGGCCTCTGCGAGGCCCAGCTCCGCGATCTCGACACGGCGATCCAGGCCTGGAAGCAGGTCTGCCAGATCGATCGCACCGACGAGCAGGCGCGCGATCAGCTCCGCCGCCTCCTCGAGCGCGGCGCGCGCTGGGACGAGCTCGCCACCGTGCTCGAGCAAGAGGCGATGGGGACGCCCGACGTCGAGCAGAAGATCGCCCTCGAGAAGAAGCTCGCGAGCCTCCACGAGATCAAGCGCAAGGACCCCGCCGCCGCGGCCGAGGCCTGGGCGCGCATCGCCAACCTCTCCCCCGAGGACGAGACGGCGATCCAGACGGCCGTGAAGCTCTACGAGAAGGGCGAGCGCTTCGACCTCGCCGCCTCGGTGATCGCCGACAGCATCGCCGGGATCACCGAGCCCGCGGTGCGCAGCGGCCTGCTCCAGAAGCTGGGCGAGCTCCGCATGAAGACGAGCGATCCCGGCGGCGCCGGCGAGGCCTTCGCCGAGGCGGCCGAGGCGGTCGGGCAAGCCAAGATCTGGGAGCTGGCCGAGAAGGCCTTCATCGCGGCCAACCGCTTCGCCGACGCGGCCAACGCGCTCGATCAGCGCGCGCAGCTCACCGATGGGAAGCAGCAGGCGACGCTGCTCGCCCAGGCGGCGGACTTGCTCCTCAAAGCCGGCGACGCCGGGAGCGCGATCGCCAAGCTGGAGCAGGCGACGGAGATCGATCCGGCCAACGACAGCTACGCGCAGGCCCTCGACGAGCAGTACCGCCGTGACGGCCGCGAGCCCGATCTGGTGCGCTACCTGCTGAGCCGCGCCGAGAAGCTCAATGATAAGGGGCGCCGCATCGTCGCCCGCCGCAACGCCGCCACGATCCAGGCGGGGCTCGGGGACCGCGAGGGCGCGCGCGAGAGCTTGCTGCTCCTGCTCTCCGACGGCGACGACGCCGAGGCCCTCGCCAAGCTGGTCGAGGACGCGGGCGAGCGCGGGGACTACCAGGAGCAGGTCGAGCTCCTGCGTCGCCTCGGCGCGACCACGAAGAACCCCACCGAAAAGCTCGAGATCGCGCTGCGCGAGGCCATGGTGCTCGCCGAGAACATCGACGACGCCGAGGGCGCGATCGAGCGCTACGAGGCGATCTTCAAGAACCTCGACTCCAAGAACCGGATCGCGATCCACGCGATCGCCGATCTGGAGGACCGCCGCGGTAACCACCACGGCGCCGCCGCGGCGCTCGAGCGCGAGCTCCCGCTCTCCGAAGGCAGCGAGCGGGTCGAGCTCGCGGGGCGCCTGGCCCAGCTCTACGAGGGCCCGCTCGCCAACGCCCGCGGCGCGATCAAAGCGCTGGAGATCGTCCACGCCGCCGATCCCGAGGACTTCGACGCCATCGCCCGCCTCCAGAAGCTCTGCGAAGAGGTGGAAGACTGGCCGCGCGTCTCGGCGCTGATGCAGACGCTGATCGAGGTCGAGGGCGACGAAGAAGAGGCCTCGCGCCTCAGCGTGCGCCTCGCGGAGATCCTCGATCTGCGGCTGAACAAGGGCGACGAGGCCCTCGCCGCCCTCGAGAAGATGGCCGATCAGGGCGACGAGCCCTGCCGCGTCGCGTACGTCGCCCTCGGCGACAAGCTCGGCTGGAAGGGCATCGTCGCCACCAAGCTCGTCGCCTGGAACGAGTCGGCGTCCGGCCCGCAGCGCAACGAGGCGCTCCGCTCCGCGTTCCTCCGCTTCCTCGACATCGGCCGCGACGCCGACGCCGCGCGCGTGGCGATGGAGCTTGCGCGATCGCGCGGCGCCGATCGCGAGCTCGCCGAAAAGCTCGAGCAGATCGCGACCAAGCTCCGGGATCTCGACGCCCTCGGCGTCGCCCACGACATCCTCGGCAAGGAGACCTCGGGGGTCGCGCGGGCCACCGAGCTCGTGCGCCAGGCCGAGGTCCAGGTGCGGGCCGGCGTTGATCCGCTCGAGGCCATGCAGCACGGCGAGTCGGCGCTGACCAGCGTGCCGCCGAACGAGGCCGAGCCGCTCCTCGCGCGCCTCGCCGCGCTCACGCCGGCCCCCGGCCACGTGATCGATCTCTACGAGCGCCAGGTCGGCCGCTGCCGCGCGCCCGAAGCCCGCCTCGCCGCGCTGGCTCGCGCCGCCCAGGTCGCGGCCGAGCGCGGCGCCAACGATCGCGCGCGCAGCTTCTTCGAGCTCGCCCTCGGCGGCGGCGTCCAGGAAGACACCATCACCGCCCTCGAAGGCGCGGCCAGCCTCGGCGACGAGAAGGCCGGCGGCACCGCGCTCCGCGCCATCCTCGCCGACGCGCTCGCGGCCGGCGGGCAGGGCTCGCGCGACGGCGGCCGCACCCGCGGCGCCCTCCTCCGCCGCGCCGCCACCATCGCCCACCGCGATCTGCTCGACGTCAACAAGGCCTTCGGGTGGATCGGCGACGCGCTGATCACCCACGTCGACGACGCCTCGCTCGAGGCGCTCGAGCAGCTCGGCCGCGACGTCAACGACATCCAGCGCGTCGAAGCCACGCTCACCCGCGCCCTCGAAGAGGTCTTCGACGGCCCGCTGGTGCGCAAGCTCCTCCACCGCCGCGCCAAGCTCCGGCGCGACGTGATCGGCGAGCGCAAGGGCGCCGCGATCGACCTCAAGAAGCTCCACGACCTGTCCCCCTCGGACCAGGACGTGATGAACGACCTGTCGAGCCTCCTCCTCGAGCTCGGCGACCACCGCGGGATGATCCAGCTCTACGAGGACCAGATCCTCCGCGGCCGCGATCCGGCCCTCCGCGCCGAGCTGGCGCGCAAGGTCGCTCGCATCTGGGAAGAAGACCTCGGCGACGCCCGCGAGGCCGCCGACGCGTGGCGCCGCGTCCTGCGCATGAAGGCCGGCGACACCGAGGCCACGGCCGGCCTCGAGCGCGCCAAGGCGGGCAAGCTCAAGCGCGCGCCGCCGCCCGTGGTCGGCGCGCCGCTCCCGTCGGCGCCCCCGCTCGCCGCGGAGCCGCTGCCCTCAGCGCCCCCGGCCGTTGTTGTTGCGGAGTCGTCCCCGCCTTCGCCTCCTCCGCTGCTCGCGCACGATCGCGAGGAAGACGTGGAGAACACGGCGGACAGCCCGCCCCGCAACTTCTCGCACCCCGATCTCGGGCAGCACCTCGCGGCGCCCAGCCCGATGCCGCCCCCGATGCCGCCGCTCTACGAGGCCGCGCCGGGTTACCCCGCCGAGGTGGCCCCGATCGCGCCCCCCGCCGAGTTTGCGCCCGCGTACCCGCCGATGGCGCCAGAGCCGCCGGCGTATGCGCCCCCGCCGCCGCCCGAGTACGCCACGCCGGCGTACGAAGCTCCGCCGCCCGGCGGCTACCCTGGTTACGCGCCGCCCGCGCAGCCGGGCTACTACCCGCAGGCAGGCTACGAGGCGCCGCCGCTGCCGCCCGCCTACCCGCAGGCGGGCTACGAGGCGCCGCCGCTGCCGCCCGCGTACCCGCAAGCGGGCTACGACGCGCCGCCGCTGCCGCCTGCCTATCCGCAAGCGGGCTACGAGCCGCCGCCCTACGCGCAGCCCCAGTCGGGCTACGAGCCGCCGGCGTACGCGCCGCCCCAGCCCGGCTACGCGCCTCCCGCCTTCGCTGCGCCTCCCGCGCCGGTACCGCAGGGCTACTACGCGCCCGAGGCCTACCCCGCCTATGCGCCGCCCGCGCCCGTCGCCCCGCCGGCCGTCGTGGCCCCTCCGCTCGAGGATGCCGGCGAAGAGATCGCCGAGGTCGACGACGTCGAGCTGATCGAAGAAGACACCGACAAGCACAAGCATTGAGGCCTGAGGCGCCGCCGATTGTGGATTCGACGGCGCCTCGCTCTCGCTCTCGCCGAGGGCGAATGACCCTCTCTCAGCTCGCTCGACAGCCTCTCACCAGAAGATCGAGCGGCGCTCTTTCAACCCCCGGTTGAGCATCGACTGGATGGTCCCGCGCACCTTGGCGACCTTCTCCTCGATCACCGCGTCGTCGTCGTCGGGATCCCCGTCGAACGCCATCGGCTCGCCGAAGTAGAGCCGGTACTTCGTCGGTAGAGGGAGCTGCCCGCCGGGCAGCAGGAACTGCGGCAAGATCGGGAAGTTCGGCATCCCGAAGGCCCGGGCGATGCCGCCGAAATTACCGAGCGAGATGTACTGCTCCTCGGCCCCGATCACCGCGACGGGCACGATCGGCGTGTTGGTCTCGAGGGCGAGGCGCATGAAGCCGAGGCCGAACTCGCCCAGCTTGTAGCGCTCGGCGAAGCTCTTCGAGATCCCGCGCGCGCCCTCGGGGAAGACCAGGATCGCCTCGCCGAGATCGAGCAGGCGCCGCGCGTTCTCGGGCACGCCGACGACCTGCCCCACGCGGGAAAACATCGTGGAAATGAAGGGCAGCGTCTGCGTCCACTTCTCCACCATGCTCCGCACGATCCGCGGAGGCTCGGTGTCGAGGAACATCGCCGCGCCGAGGATCATCGCGTCGAGCGGGATTTGCCCCGAGTGGTTGGAGATGAGCAGGACGCGCCCGGTCGGCACGCGATCGATCCCGTGGACCGTGGTGCGAAAGTAGAAGCGGTGAAAGAACGCGGCGACGCCGACCGCGTACTTGGCCCACGCTGGATCGAGCCCGAACGGGTCGACGCCGCCGCTGCCCATGGCGATGGGCACGCGCCGGAGCCGGTCCTCGAAATCACGCCCGAGGAGGCGAGTCGTGAAGTCGTCGAGGGCATTGCGCACCGCGTCCGCGCCGAGCCGGGCCACCGGAAGCGCGTCGTGCGTCGCGAAATGAGAGAGCCGGGCGAGCGCCTTCGAATTGGCCATGGGATCTGGGGCCACGCTACTCCAACGCCCCACGAATCGCAGCCTTTCGAGGACGAAACCGCCTGTTCGCGCGCTGACGCGCCGAGACGAAGGAGAGCCCCGCTACGCCCTCGGGCAACTTCGGACCTCGATCCCCATCACATGAGGTCTTGACGGTCGCCCGGCCACGGCGCCACGGTCCGTTTCCATGAGCCGCGACGTCACGCCCGAGCGCGTCACCCCGAAGGAGGTGCTCCCCTCCACGCCTCCGCCGCGCCTCGAAAGGCGGCAATCCCGCCGGCCGCCGCCGGGCGAAGAGCTAGAGCCCGGGCCGATCCTGATCACCGGCATCTGCGGGCGCCTGGGCAAGCGCCTCGCCCGCCGCCTTCACCGCGAAATGCGCGTCATCGGCATCGATCGGCGCGAGTTCGAGGGCTGCCCCAAGGATGTCCAGCACTACCGCTTCGACATCCGCCGCAAGAAGACGCAAGACGTCTTTCGCCAGCAAAAGCTCTCCGCCGTCGTCCACCTCGGGGTGATGCACGATCCGCGCGCCAGCCAGGCCGAGCACCACAGCTGGAACGTCGCCGGCTTCCAGCGCTTGCTGGAGTTCGTCGCCCAGTACGACGTGCCCAAGCTCGTCGTCCTCTCCAGCTCCAACGTCTACGGCCCGCGCCCCGATAACCCGCAGTTCCTCGCCGAAGACGCGCCTCTCCTCGGCGGCGCCGCCTTCAGCGAGATCCGGGATCTGATCGAGGTCGACATGCTGGCGCAGTCGTTCTTCTGGAAGCGCCCCGAGACAGAGACGGTGATCCTCCGGCCGGTGCACATCCTCGGTGGGGTCCGCAACGCCCCTTCCAATTACCTCCGGCTCAACGTCATTCCCACCCTCATGGGCTTCGATCCCATGGTCCAGGTCCTCCACCAAGACGACGTGGTCTCAGCGATCGTCGCGGCGCTCCGCCCGACGATTCGCGGCATTTTCAACGTCGCGGGCCCCTCGGCTCTGCCGCTCTCGCGCCTGATCTCCCTCACCGGGCGCCAGCGCATGGCGATACCGCACTTCCTCGCTCAGGGGATCATCAAGCGCCTCTGGCACTACCGCGCCACCTCGTTCCCGGCGCCCGAGCTCGATCACATTCGCTACGTGTGCATGGTCGACGACCGGAGGGCCCGCGAGGTGCTCGGCTATTCGCCCGCTCACGATCTCGAGGCCACCGTCCGCGCGGTCGACGACCTCTTTTGATCTCGATGAGCGCCCCTTCTCTCGTCCTCGCGAGCACGTCGCGCTACCGCGGCGAGCTCCTCGCGCGCCTCGGGGTCCCGTTCCTCGCGGCGGCGCCCGACTGCGACGAGGACGCCTACCAAGCCAGGGGCCTCTCGCCGCGCGAGCTCGCCGAGACGCTCGCGCTCGCCAAGGCCGAGAGCCTGCGCGCGGCGTACCCCGAGGCGGCGATCCTCGGGGGCGATCAGCTCGCGGCGATCGACGACGCCATCCTGGGCAAGCCCGGCACCGTCGCTGCGGCCTGCGCGCAGCTCGCTCGCCTCGCCGGGCGCACCCACACGCTGATCACGGCCGCGGCGTTGATCACGCCCGAGCGCGTCCTCCGGCACACCGACGTCACGCGCTTGACCATGCGCGCGCTCTCGACCGCGCAGATCGAGCGCTACGTCGCCGCGGATCAGCCCCTCGATTGCGCCGGCTCGTACAAGCTGGAGCGCCTCGGGATCGCGCTGTTCTCGCGGATCGAGTCCGCTGATCACACCGCGATAATCGGCCTCCCGCTCCTGGCGATCACCGCGATGCTCGACACGATCGGGATCGTGATTCCCTGATCCCGCGATGATAGCTTCGCGGGATGTCCGGCTACGCGATCGCTGACCGCACGACCTCGCCGCCTCGGCTCGAGCTCCCGCGCGTCTACAACGCCGCGGTGGACTTCGTCGATCGCCACCTCGCGGAGGGGCGCGGGGCCAAGGTCGCGTTCATCGACGACACGAGCAAGCTCACCTACGCCGGCCTCGCCGAGCAGGTCAACCGCGCCGGCAACGCGCTCCGCGGCCTCGGCGTGCGGATGGAGGAGCGCGTCCTCCTCGTGCTCCTCGACACGGTGCGCTTCCCGGCGCTGTTCTTCGGGGCGATCAAGATCGGCGCCGTCCCCGTGCCGGTGAACACGCTCCTCACCGCCAAGGACTACGACGAGCTCCTCCGCGACACCCGCGCGCGCGTGCTCGTCGTCTCGGCGCCGCTCTTCGACAAGTTAGCTTCGATCCTCCCCGGCCAGCCCTTCCTCGAGCGGGTGATCATCGACGGCCCCGCCGCGGGAGACGCGCTCGCGCTCGACGCGCTCCTCGCCGCCGCGAGCCCGGAGCTCTCTGCCGCGCCCACCCTCGCTGACGACTTCGCGTTCTGGCTCTACACCTCGGGCTCGACCGGGCAGCTCAAGGGCGCGGTGCATTTGCACTCGGATCTCGTTTACACCGCCGAGTATTACGGCACGAGCGTCCTCGGGATCCGCGAAGACGACGTGGTCTTCTCCGCCGCCAAGCTCTTCTTCGCTTACGGCCTCGGCAACGCGTTAACGTTCCCGCTCCGCGTCGGCGCGACCGCGGTGCTGATGGCCGAGCGCCCCACGCCCGCCGCCGTGCGCCGCCGCCTCCTCGAGAAGAAGCCGACGATCTTCTACGGCGTCCCCACGCTCTACGCTTCGCTCCTCGCCGAGCCGGGGCAGCTCGCCTCGAGCGCGCTCCGGCTCTGCACCTCGGCGGGCGAGGCCTTGCCGAAGGACGTGGGCGAGCGCTTCTTCGCGCGCACGGGCGTCGACATCCTCGACGGGATCGGCTCGACCGAGATGCTCCACATCTTCCTCTCGAACCGCCCCGGGGACGTGCGCTACGGCACCACAGGCACGCCGGTCCCCGGCTACGAGGTGGCGATCCGCGACGAGGCGGGCGCGCCCATTCTGCCCGGCGGCGTCGGCGATCTCTGGGTGAGCGGGCCCTCCTCCGCGGCCTTCTACTGGAACAAGCGCGAGCAGAGCCGGGCCACGTTCCACGGCCGCTGGACGCGCACCGGGGACCACTACCTCTGCGACGCGGAGGGTCGCTACGTCTACCAGGGCCGCTCCGACGACATGCTCAAGGTCTCCGGGATCTACGTCTCCCCGTTCGAGGTCGAGGCCGCGCTCATCGCGCACCCCGCGGTGCTCGAGGCCGCGGTGGTCGGCCACGCCGACGAGAACGGCCTGATCAAGCCGCGCGCCCTGGTGGTGCTGACCGACGGCGCGCTCGCTTCGGACGATCTCGTCGAGGCGCTCAAGCTCCACGTCAAGGCGACGCTCGCGCCCTACAAATACCCGCGCTGGGTGGAGATCGTCGCCGAGCTGCCGAAGACGGCGACCGGTAAAATTCAGCGCTTCAAGCTACGAAAAGGCTGATATTCGCCCACGCTTCCCCTGCCTTGCCGATGAAAGGATGATCTCGCCGTGACGATCACGATCCGCGCCACCACGCCCGCTGAAGACACCGAGCTGCTCGGCCCGCTCGCCGTCGGGTTCGGGTTCGACGTCCTCCCCGCAAATGTCGAACGCCTCCAGGCGATCCCCGAGCTCGGGATGCGCCTCGGCGCCTTCGACGAAGACGCGCTCGTCGGCTCCACCGGCTCGTGGTCCTTCGCGATGACGACGCCCGGCGGCGTCTCCGTCGACGTCGAAGGCCTCACCCTCGTCGCGGTGCTCACGACGCATCGTCGCCAGGGCATCCTCACGGGCCTCATGCGTCGCCACCTCGACGAGACGCGCGCGCGCGGCAAGGCGGTCGCCACGCTCTTCGCCACCGAAGGATCGATCTACCGCCGCTACGGGTACGGGATCGCCTCGCTCGGGGCGGAGATCGAGATCGAGCGCGATCGCTCGGCGTTCGTCGGCGCCGCCGTCCCCGGCGCGCGCTTCCGCATGCTCGATCACGAGGCGGCCGCGCGCGCTTTCCCGCCGATCTGGGAGCGCGTCCGCGTCACGAGGCCGGGGATGCTCTCGCGATCGGACGGCTGGTGGCGCGCGCGTCGGATGTCGGACATCGCCGTGGTGCGCGCCGGGCGCCCGGCGCTGATCCGCCTGCTCTGCGAGATCGACGGGCGCCCCGCGGGCTACGCGCTCTACCGCGCGGCGACGAAGATCGAGCACGCTAACTTCGGCGGCACGGTCGAGGTGGTCGAGGCGGTCGGAGACTCGCCGGCGGCCACGCGCGCGCTCTGGCGCTACCTCTTCGATATCGATCTCATGCGGACGATCAAGGCCGATTCGCTCCCGATCGATCACCCGCTGCTCCAGCTCGTCGCCGAGCCGAACCGCCTCGGGATGCGCCTCCACGACGCGATCTGGATCCGCGTCGTCGACGTCGCCGCGGCGCTCTCGCAGCGCGGCTGGGAGGCCGAGGGCCCGCCCCTGGTGCTCGGCGTCGCCGACGCGTTCTGCCCGTGGAACCAAGGCTCCTTTCGCCTCGCCAATGGCAAGGCGGAGCGCACGACCGAGGCGCCGGATCTCACGCTCGACATCGACGCCCTCGGCTCGGCGTACCTCGGCGGCTGCGGGTTCACCCAGCTCGCCGACGCGGGGCGCGCGATCGAGCGCACCCCAGGCGCCCTGCTTCGCGCCGACGCGCTCTTCCGTTCCGCCCGGGCGCCCTGGTGCCCTGATATCTTCTAGAGCACCGAACAGGTTGAAATGCCCAGATTTCAACGCAAAGGCGCGGAGACGCAAAGGCGCAAAAAATCGGATTTCTTTTTTGCGTCCCTGCGTCTCTACCGCCTTTGCGTTGAAATCCGGCTCTTTTCGGTCCATTTCAACCCGTTCGGTGCTCTAGCGCCGGTTGAACCGGCTCTCTCTCCGTGGGGCGACGTGTACTCGTCAGTCGGAGTACGCTTGGTTCCGGCCAAGAGGGTCAGATCGAGCGCGCCTATAGACCTGCGGGCGCCGCGGTCGGCAGACCGAAGATCTCCACGTCGTCGAGCGCGCTGACCACGGATTGACCCTGGAGTGTCAAGCTCCCGAGCGTGGAGACGGGGAATTGATCGAGGCCTGCGTACGTGCCGAATCGGCCCTCCATGAGGGCGTCTCCGCTCAGGGTAGGGGAGGTGACCGTCACGATCTGTCGCAGATCTTTCCCCGCGACGACGCTGGGCACGCCGGTCTCGACCCGGTCGCCGCCAGTCTCCTTCATGTGCTTGTCGACGGCGTCTTGACGGACCTTGTCCAGCGCTTTCTTCTGCTTGTCGAGCGCCTCTTTGACGTCGGTCTGGTACTTCTTGAAGGCCGGGTCGTCCTTGTACTTTTCCATCGTCGACTTCAGCGAGCTCTGCGACGAGATGGCGCTGTACGGCTCCTTCTTCGTGTCCGCGAGCCAGCCCGCGTACTGCGTCTGCTCGTTGTTGAGCCGCGAGCCCTCGGACAGCTCCAGCCCGCCCGAGGTGTTCTTCGGGTCCTTGGAGATGACATCGACGGTGGTCGAGCCGCTGGAAGTGTTCGGATCGAAGCTGGTGTTGCCGAGGTTCTGCCCCGTCGCGATGTTGATCTCGGCCGCCTCGCTGCCGCCGGGCTTGGCGTCGATGACGCGGGCGTAGCGGAGCGGGTTCGTCGCGTCGCCGACGCGCACGAAGGAGCCGACGCCGGCGTCGACGCCGCCGCGGGCGACGATGCCGGGCTCCTGCTCCGGGTCCACGAACGACTCGGTCTTCGAGTCGCCGATCTCCTTGCCGGCGGGGATGTTGCCAGCCTTCTTGTCGGCGCCCGTGTACCGCGTCACGTACGACACCGAGGTCTTCGGCTGCCAGCCGGTGTCGTAGATGAGGTCGTTGCCGAGGTACTTCATCATGCCGAACGACGAGGGCAGCCCGTCCTTCGAGCTCGAGTAGCGCTGCGCCCCGATCAGCTGCGTGAACGCGCTCGGGTCCGCCTTCGCCTTCGCGTTCGCGCCCGTCCAGTTCTTGTCGTTGAGGAACTTGCCCGCCTTCTGCATGGACTCGTCGCCTTTTTGCAGCTTCTCGAGCACCGCCTTGCGCCACTCGTCCATGGAGCTGCCTGATTTATCGGCGGACTTCTGCTCCAGCCGCTGGACGGTCATCCCTTCGGCCTGGTGCGCGATCGCGAGCTTGCCCATGGGAGACGAGACTACCGATCTCGAGGCGGACCGAATAGATGAATCGCCCGTGATCGACGCGGTCGGGTGGTGTCCTGTTTGGGCCAGCCGTTCACGGTGAGGCTGCCGCGCGTGGTGACGCCGCAGGCGTAAAGTCCGCTCCCCCGACCTCAGCGAAGCCTCGTCGAGGAACGCCAGAAAGCGAACGCGACGTACGTAGGCGACATGGTCTTCGGTGCGTGAGCACGAAAACCTCGGGTAAGCGATTCCGTCGCTAGTTTGTGCGCGCGATCAGGATCCGCGAGACGCGCGCTAGATCGTTAAAAGACGGCTCACGGCGCTCCGGCGATCATCCTGGCCTGCGCCCGGCGATACCCGGAGGGATACGCGGTCAGGTAGCGTCGCGCCGCCGCCACCGCCTCGGCCGAGCGCCCGGCCCGCTGAAGAGCGAGGATGACGAGGAACGCGGCGTCTTCCGCGCGATCGTCGCCCGGGCTGCTCCTGGAGAACGCCTCGAGGTGCTTGGCCGCCGCGCCGTAATCACCGCGCTCCATCATCCCCATCCCCTCTTCGAAGGCCCCCAACCCCTCTTCGGCCGAGGCAGCAGGCTTTGCGGAGCCTGGGGCAGCGGGCTTTGCCGAGTACGCTGGGCGCGGGTTGAAAGGCACGCGCTTGGCTGTCGAGAGAGCGAACTGGGCAGTCTCTGAAGGTGCCGCGCTCGTCTGGACGGAGGCTATCGGGGGAGAGGCGGGCGCCGCGTCCGCGGGGCGGTCCCAGCGCTCATCGGCGGTCAAGAAGAAGCTCGTGTCGTGGAAACGGACCTCGACCTTGCCTTCGAGGACCGAGACGTTCTGGATGCGGTCGCTCGCCGCTTCCACGCGAAATAGAGTGCCGCGCACCTCCACCTCGGCGTCTCCCGTCTTCACCAGGAAGCGCTCACCGCCCTGGAGACGGCGCACGGAGAGGCTCACTGCGCCGTCCGAGAGCAGGACGATTTCGACACCGTCGGCTTCGGTGCGGGTGAAGCGCGCCTGGCCCTCCGGCGCGACGGTGGTGATCGTCCGCCAGGGCGCATTTGCGCTCGCCGCGAGCGTCTGAGTGACAGCGTGGTTCTCCGGCGAACGGCGGTGGAGCGCGAGGCCGAGCGCCCCGACGGCGGCGAGCGCGAACGCGAGCGCGAGCGCGATCAAAGGGCGCCTCCGGATTGGCGTCGGTGACAGCGGCAGCGCGGCGGCGCGCAGCAGCTTGAGCCGACCGCGCTGCACCTCCAGCGGAGCGGGTGTGGTCGTGGGCGCACGAAGGAGCGCGCGGATCTTGTCAAGATCGCCGGCCAGCTCGGCGCACGAGGCGCACGTCGCGAGGTGACGATCGACGGAGCCGAGCTCTCGCTCGCCGAGGCGTCCGTCGCGCTTCGCCTCGATCAGGAGGGCCATGGGGCACGGATTGGGCTTCATCCCATCCTCCTCTTCATGTGCGCGCGCAGCTCGGCGCGCGCGTAGTGAAGCCGCGTCCAGACCGTGGCGACCGGGATCCCGAGGGCGGTGGCGACCTCTTCTCCCGAGAGGTCTTCCATCTCAATCATCACGAGCACGAGGCGCTTCTCTTCGGACAGCCGCGCGAGCCCGGTATTGAGGATGTGCAGCTGCTGGGTCGCGCTGGCGCCGTCCTCCGGCGTGCGCCGGAAGACGTCACTGAGCGCGCCCTCAAGCGAGCTGAGCGCGAGCCGCCAGCGCGCTTGCTTCTGTCGGCGCGAGCGGACGAGGTTCGCCGCGACACCGAGCAAGAAAGGGCGCGAGCCGGAGCGATCATCGTAGGTGCTCGCCACGCGCGAGGCGGTGAGAAAGACGTCGTGCACGATGTCCTCCGTGTCCTGGCTGCCGTCGGAGGCCCGAAGAACGAAGTGCCGTATGCTCTGGTGGTGCCGGTCGTAGAGTACGCCGAGGGCGGTGAGGTTCCCCGCGCTCATCGCCGCAAAGAGATCCGCGTCGGTCTCGCTCGCGCGAGCGCGCGCCTGATCGCCGGAGGCCCGCTCCTCGCGCGACTTCACGCGGCTCATCGCGCCACCAGCTCGACGCCGAAGGCCAGGCCGAGCTCGTACGCCGGGAGCACGGGGAGCGCGGGATCGATCCGCGGCTCCTCCCGGTTCGCGGCCGGTACCATCTCGGCATCGAGGACGAGGACACCGCGCCAGGTCTCCGTGAAGGGGATTGCGGCGCTGAAGCTGAGGCCCAGATAGAGATCGATCTTCGCCCCCTCCGCCTCTTGCTCTCTCACCTCAGCATTCATGGATATGACCGAGAGCGAGGGGTTGAAGGCCACGCGGAGATCCACCGGAGCGGAGATCAGCTGGCGTCCCGCGGACAGGCCGAGGTTCGCCTGTGCCATGGTAAACTCTCTCGGCACGCGATCGAGGACGTAGGGGAGCCCGTAACGAACCCAGATTCCCCCCGACCACGCGTCGAAAGGGACTGTCGCGCGGAGCTCGGGAGCGAGCCAGACCGTGGGCGAAGGCCCGCTGAAGCGGACACCCACCATCGCGTCGAGGAGGTAGCGCGGATCCCTGGGCAGCCGCGCCGGGACGGCGGGCGCGACGTCCGGCGGTGGCTGCTCGAGCGCCCGCTCGACCTCGTCGAGGACAGGTGGCGGCCTTTCACGCGGCACCGCGCCCGCCAGGAGGGCCTCGCTCGTGGGGACGAGTGAGCGCGGCGAGGGCACATGGCGCTGCACCAAGCGTCCTCCCACGTCGCGAAAACGCAGGACGGCGCGCTCCTCATCGTCTTCGAGGTGCACGAGCAGCGCGCCGCCGGAGCAGCTCCACGGCATCCCTGCTCGCCGCGTCTGCTGCACGAGCTCCAGAACCGCGGTTCGCCAGACATCTGGGAGCTCCTCGGGCTCCGTCGTGATTCGTACCGTCTCACAGCTCGCACGCACCCCTCCAGTCGCGACGAAAACGGCCGCAAAGGTCGCCGCGCCGAGGACACGACCTTTGCGTTGGCGTCGCGAGGTGTCAATTCGCTCCTTTGCCGTCGTCATCCTCGTCGCTGCCGATATCGCGGGGCACGTCAGATCTTCTAACGGCGAGCTCGAACCTTCATACAAAAGCATCGGCGAGCTTTGCTCGGAGGCTTCACCGGGACGATGCGGCTTCGCCCCCACCGCGGCCGGAGCTTCCGACGCCGCGGGCCGCGGGCGGAGCCGGAGGTTCAACGCGCCCTGTGACCCGAGGAGATCGCGAGGATCCGTCCGCCCGCCGAGTCGGTCAAATAGGCATTTCCGTCGGCGTCGACGACAGCGTTGCGAGCCCCCGCAGCCGTTGGGATCGTCGCGAGTGAGGTGAGCGCTCCGGCCGTGTCAAGCCTGGCAAGGGTGAGCTTCGCTGCTTTGCCGGCGCCCACGTAGAGCTCGTGCTGCGACTCGAGGTAGTCGATGTTGTCGACGCCATCGCCGGTGTCCAGGCTGGAGAGCAATTTCCCTCCATGCCCCGCATCGAGAGAGAGCACATGATCCGAGCAAGCGACGAGCAGAAAATTCAGCCCACGATCGAGCGCCAGGCCCTTGGGCCCGTCCTCGCCGCAGTGTGGCATCCACGTGGACACCACCTTTCGCGTTCGAACGTCGATGGCGAGGGTGCGATCCTGGTCTTCGAGGTTCGTGAAGACGAGTCCGCGCGCATCATCGACGGCATAGCCTTCGGGCTCACCTTCCAGCGCGATCTTGGCCTTCACCCTGGGCGCGGACGGGCTCGCGACGTCGAGAATGACAATGGCCTTGTCGCGCGGCGTGGTCGCCCACACCTCCTTGACGGACGGCACGAAGGCCAAGCCGTCGGGCATCGACTCGAGGATCACGCATGCGCCCCGCTGAAGCGTCCTGGTGTCGACGGCGCAGATGCTCGAGTCCCCGCGGCTGCCAACGTAGGCGACGCCGTCACCGAGCGTGGCCGCGCTCGGGCCGACAACGCGCTTCTTGCCATGGCGTTCCATCACCGAAGTAGGAAACCCTTGAATACGCGTGATCTTGTCGCTCGGAGGGTCGATGACATCGACGCTGCCGGTGTTGCCCGCCGGCACCCAGACACGCCCGGTGGCTCGGTCGCAGGCGAGGTAATCCATCGCCACGCCTTCTTCACCTCCCGGGAGAGGGATTGCACGCGGCGCGGCGAGCAGAGATGCGGCGGGAGTAGCTGACGGCGTCAACGGCGGCGTCGACGTCGGAGCGCCTCCACAGGCTGTCAGGATTGAAAGCCACGAGACACCTGCGGACACGAGCAGAGCTTTCTTCAATGTCATCTCCCGGAACGGACACTTTACAGCTCAATGGAGGAATCCGGATCGAAATTCGACTCGCGGCTCGTGGTGCCCAGTATATCCGCAGAGGAGCCACGGGACGTCGAGAAGACAGGAAGGGTTTCTTCCCGTCTTCCCGTTCAGCTCGGGGCGCTACTCAGCGGAGAGCGACGTCTTGCGAGACGTCAATCCGCCTCTTCGCCGTCGTCATCCTCTTCGTCGTCGCAGCCGACATCGTCGGGCACGTTGCTCTCGGGCACGCCCACTGACGCCGTCGCGTCGACGTCCGTCGATTTGTCTGCGCTCGTCGAGTTCGCCTCCGGACCGCCGTCGCACACCTGATGGGTGGTCGCGTCGAGGCCGTCGACGCAGTCAGCGCCCTGCTCTTCGGGCGAATCGGCGTGATCGCCGTGATCGTCGTTCGACTCGCCGTCATCGTCATCCTCATCACTGCACACCGCGGGCGAGACACCGCTCGCGCAGGGCTGCGAGCTGTTCGCGAACACTCCGCCAACGCAGCTCTTGCTGGCAGCTCCCGGTGCGGTGATGACCTTGGCCTCCGCGGTGGTCACGCCGCCCCAGTAACGTACGCTGCCGATGTTCAGGCTTGCGCCGCCCGCTTTCACGTGCACCTGCGTCTGGAGGCGGTCCTGATCGCTCTTGAGCACGATGGGGATGCTCTTCCCGTCGTCCCCGAGGAAGAATTGGTAGCTCGCGCCCTTCTCCAGCTGGGCCGAAAATTTCCCGTCCGAGCCGACAGCGACCGTGGAGGTCTTTCCGCTGTCGCTCTTCACCGTGATGGCGCTCACGGCCTTCGGGAACGATGCCTGGGCAACACTGCCAGCGATGGTGGAAGCGGTCTTCGCCGGCGTCGAGCTGCACCCTCCCGCCGCCACGGCGGTGAGCGAGCAGGCCGCAGCGATCAGGTACGATATTCTGTTCATGAGTGATCCCCTTGTATGGTAACCGTCGAGCGGCGCAGAGCCGCCGCATAGCTTCGAATTTACGCCGGGGGCGAGGACCTTCAAAAGAACAGGCGCCGTCAGAATTTTCATGAAGGTTTCACACGAAGGCGAGAATACCAACGTGCCCAGATCCGCCAGCGCCCAAGTCGAAGCCAGACGATGCTTGAATGAGGGCTGACAGCCGCCGATCACGCAGAGCCCCGTCGCGACGACCCAGCGCATGAAGCCCCTCCAGATCGCCCTCGGATCGCTGCTCGGCCTCGCCCTCCTCGGGGGCGGCTGGGTGACGATCTTCCACGCCGAGTGGATCAAGCCGCACCCGAAGGAAGAAGACGACGCGAAGGTCGAGACCGTCGTCCCGGTCCACGTCGACAAGGTGAAGAAGCTCTCCTTCCATCGCTATGTCGAGGGCTGGGGCAACGTCGCGGCCGAGCCCGCGCAGGACGGCAAGCCGGCGGCGAGCGCCCGCATCGCCTCGCCCACGCTCGGTGTGCTGGCCGAGGCGCGCTGCGCCGAAGGGCAAAAGGTGGAGAAGGGCGCGACGCTCTTCCAGCTCGACACCCGCATGGCCAGCGCCGAAGCGCAGAAGGCGTCCGCGGCGCGCGCCTCGGCCAAGGCCGCTCTCGATCGCCTCGCTGCCGGCGTCGAGTTCAACGAGCGCGAGCTCGAGCGCACGAAGAAGCTCACCGACGAGAAGCTCGCCTCGGAGAAAGATCTCCGCCTGGCCGAGCTCCAGGTCACCACAGCGAAGAAGGATCTGCTCGAGGCCCAGGCCAAGGTCTTCGAAGCCGATCGAGCGGCTCAGGCGGCGCAAACGCAGGCGGCGCTGCTCCGCATCCAGTCGCCGCTCGCGGGCACGGTGGTGAAGGTCAACGTCAACCCGGGCGAGGCGATCGAGGCGGCCACCGTGCTCGCGGAGATCGTCGATCTCGATCGCCTCATCGTCGCGGCGACAATCCCCGCGGCGGAGCTGCGCTTCCTCAAGGTCGGCCTGCCGGTGGAGATCCTCCCGGGCGAGCGCTCGATCGCCTCGGCGCCGGCCGAGACCGCCGAGAAGAACGTCGATGCCGGCAGCACCGATCTGAAGGTCGACGACAAGAAGGACGATGACGACGGCATCTACCGCCTCGCGGGGCAGATCGCGTTCCTCGGCTTCCAGGTCGACACGCGGAGCGACACGGTGAACGTGCGCGTCGCGATCCCGAAGGGCGCGGGCCTCCGGCCGGGCCAGTACGTGCGCGTCCGCGTCGTCGCCTACGAGCACGAGGATCGCCTCGGCGTGCCGAAGGAGAGCATCCTTCGCGGCGAGGACGGGGCGTCAGTCGCGGTGGTCGTGGGCGACAAGGCCACGCACACCGCGGTGCGTCTCGGCCTCAAAGAGGGCGGCCTCGTCGAGGTGCAAGGCGAGGGCGTGAGTGAGGGGATGACGATCGTCACCGCGGGCGCCTACGGGCTCCCGAAGGAGACGAAGATCCGCGTGATCGGCGAGTAGCGGGATGACCGAAGGCACCCAGGTGACGCAGGCCAATCAAGCGAAGGTCCCCGGCGGCGCCGCGGTGATCCTCGGCGCGTTCTCGATTCGCTATGCGAAGGCGATCCTCTTCATCGTCTTCGCCCTCTGCGCGGGCGGCGTCTTCGCCGCGATGACGATGAAGTCCTCGGTCTTCCCCGAGACCAATTTCCCTCGCGTCGTCATCCTCGTCGACAACGGCGTCATGCCCGCCGACGAGATGATGGCGACGATCACCCGCCCGATCGAGGAGGCGATGAAGGACATCCCCGGCGCCGTCACCGTGCGCTCGACGACGAGCCGCGGGTCGGCCGACGTCAACGTCTTCTTCGGCTGGAGCGTGGACATGGAGAAGGCCGAGCTCTACGTGCTCTCGCGCCTCGCGCAGCTCCGGAGCGTGCTCCCCGCAACGGCGCAGACCACCACGTATCGCCTCACTTTCTCGGCCTTTCCGATCGCGGGGATCAGCCTCACCAGCGACAAGCGCACCCTCTCCGAGCTCTGGGAGATCGGGCGTTACACGATCAAGCCGCGCTTCCTCCAGGTGCCCGGCGTCGCCCGGGTCGACCTCGTCGGCGGGCGAACGCCAGAGATCCAGATCATCGTCAACCCCGCGAAGCTGAGCGCGCTGCACCTGAGCTTGGTGCAGGTGACGGACGCGCTCACGCGGACCAACCTCATCGCTCCCGTCGGGATGCACGAGGAGAACAACACGCTCTACCTCGCGGTCGTCGATGGCCGCGTCCACGATATCCCCGAGGTCGAAGATCTGATCGTGGCCTCGATCGACGGCCACCCGATCCGGGTCCGCGATTTCGCGAAGGTGAAGCCGGGCAACGCGCCGGAGTTCAACGTGGTCACGGCGGGCGGCGTCGACGCGGTCTTGCTCAACGTGCGGAGCCAGCCCGACGGGAGCACGCTCGAGATCGTCGATCAGGTGAAGACCATCGTGCGCGAGCTTCGCCACGAGCTGCCGCCGGATCTCAAGCTCGCCTTCTTCTACGACCAGTCGCTCCTCGTGCGCGCCTCGGTGCAGAGCGTGTGGGAGGCGATCGCCTTCGGGCTCGGGCTCTCGGTGGTCATCCTCTACCTCTTCCTCCGGAGCTGGGGGACGACGCTCGTCGCCACGCTCGTCATCCCGGTCACGGTGCTGGTGACGCTGGGCGCGATGAGGGCCCTGGGGATGAGCTTCAACCTGATGACGCTCGGGGGCATCGCCGCGGCGATCGGCCTCGTCGTCGACGACGCCATCGTCGTGGTCGAGGCCATCTGGGCGAAGATGGCGGCGGGGAGGCCTGCGGGGATCGCGATCGAGGAGGCGCTCGCGGAGATCCTCCGCCCGCTCGTCGGCTCGACGCTGACGCCGGTCGTGGTGTTCCTTCCGCTCGCGTTCCTCGACGGCGTCCCCGGCGTGTTCTTCCGTGCTCTGGCGTTGACGATGGTCGTCTCGCTCCTCTCCTCGCTCGTCCTCGCGGTGACGCTCACGCCCTCGCTCGCGGCGTGGATCCTCGCGCGCCAAGGCGGTTTCGCGAGCGAGGGGGACGCGCACGGCGAGGACGCCGAGCCCAAGGGATTCCTGATGCAGCGGCTGCGGTTCTACGACGTTGCGGTGCGCGCTGCGCTCCATCACCCGTGGATCACCGTCGGCTTTTCAGGGGTGATCCTGCTCGTCGGCGCGGCGCTCACCCTGCGCCTCGAGAGCGATTTCCTGCCGGAGATGGACGAGGGCGGCTTCGTCATCGACTACGTCGCTCCGCCCGGTACCAGCCTCACCGAGACCAACCGCGCCCTGCTCCAGGCCGAAGAGATCCTCCGCAAGAACGAGGACGTGGAGAGCTACTCGCGCCGCACCGGCGCGGCCCTCGGCTTCCACGTCAACGAGCCGAACACCGGCGATTTTCTGCTCAAGCTCAAGCCCGAGCGGACGCATAGCACGGCGGAGGTGATCGGCGCGTTGCGCCGGGAGCTCAAGATCGCCGAGCCCCACATCGAGTGGGAGTTCCCCGGCATCCTCGGCGATCTCATCGGCGATCTCACGTGGTCGCCGGAGCCGGTGGAGATCAAGATCTTCTCCAGCGACCTCGCCTTCCTGAAGAAGCAAGCCGCGCACGTCGCCGAGGTCGTCGCCAAGGTGCAGGGCGTCGTCGATCTCAAAGACGGCCTCGTCGTCGCGGGCCCGTCGATCCGCCTCAAGGTGCGCCCCGCGGACGCGCAGCGCTTCGGCCTCGACGCGGAGGCCCTGGTGCGCGCCGTCAACACCGCGATCCTCGGCGTGACGGCCTCCTCGATCCTGCAAGGCGATCGCGTGGTCAACCTCCGCGTCCGCGTCGAGGACGCGCGGGTCGACCAGATCGATTCCCTCCGCGATTTACCGATCCAGACGCCGACCGGCGGCGTGGTGCTCCTCGCGCAGGTGGCCGACGTGATCGAAGATCCCGGCCAGCTCGAGATGCACCGCGAAGACCTGCGCGAGAACGTGGCCGTGACCGCGCGCCTCGAAGGGCGCGATCTCGGGAGCGCGATCGACGAGATCCGGCAGAAGCTCGATCGTGATCCCAGCCTCCCTCCCGGCACGATCGCCTACGGCGGCCTCTACGAGCAGCAGCAGGCGTCGTTCAAGAACCTCGTCGTGGTCCTCGCCCTGGCGATCGCCCTGGTCTTCACGGTCCTCTTGCTCGAGTTCCGCGCCTTCGCCGAGCCCCTCGCCATCGTCTTCGGCTCGGTGCTCGCGCTCTTCGGCTCGGTGGTCGCGCTCTCGATCACGGGCACGTCGCTCAACATCATCTCGTTCCTCGGTGCGATCATCGGCGTCGGGATCGTCGCGAAGAACGGGATCTTGATGCTCGATCTCGTCGATCACCTCCGCGCGCAGGGTCATAGCCTGGAAGAGGCATTGATCCGCTCCGGAAGGCGACGGCTGCGTCCGGTGCTGATGACGTCGATGGCGGGCGCCCTGGGGATGCTCCCGCTCGCGTGGGGGATCGGCTCCGGCGCTGACATGTTGAAGCCGATGGCGATCGCGGTGATCGGAGCGCTGCTGTTCTCCGACATGCTCTCGCTGGTGGCGACGCCGACTGTCTATTCCCTGCTGCGACGCGGTCAGGAGCACCCTCACTCCACCGAGGCGCGGGGCCGCTCTGCACCATCAGAGTAACCCCGGCACTTCTACCTGTCTTGAAATCATCCCGCGCTGGAGCGACGGACCGTTCAGAGCGAGAGCACGAACTTCACCAGGTTGTGCTTCTTCGTGGTGCTCAAGCGCTTGGTTGGGCGCGGACTCGGTGGCGAAGGCGACGACCGATGTTCCATGAAAGCAATGCTGCGTCGTGATCCCCATCTCGTTCAGGTACGCGTCGGCCGCGAACTGCGCGAGGTTGGGGACACTCGCCTTCCAGCCGAAGCCGCGTCAGTCGCGCAGCGCGGGCGTCAAGGGTTGAAAGGAAGGCTCGCCACTCCCTGCATGAATGTCCGCGTCGAGCGCCGCCTTCAGGGTTTCTTCGTCGAAGAGACGTTCGCCCGCGCTGGTCCCTGGACGGTAACCGTCAGCTCCCCGCGGTGGTAACTCGCCCGCGGCGACGCCGGTCGCCACGCGCTCGCTCTCGTTTCGGCCGCGAATCTCGTGATGGCGCTTTTATTGCCAGATGCGATGCCCATGAAGGCACTTCGTGGTTTTCTCTTCGCATTTTTGCTGATAGCAGCGCTCCCTGCGTGCACTGCAACGGTCGAAACGGTCCCCGAAAAACAACCGACCCCGCCGATCACTGGACCTGTGCCGGCCCCGACGAGCACTGTCCCCGTACCGATCCCTCCGGGGGAGATCACGGCGACCTGGAAGGCCGCCCCGGGGCGGTCGTTCACCGCCCTCGCCTCGGCCACCGCCGGTACCGAGGGCGCTATCGCGTATGCGGAGGTGATCGACAGCGCGGGCTCCTACACCCAGGCCCGCATCAAGCTCCAGCGCCTCGACAGCGCGGGGGCGACGCGGGGCGAAGCGGTCGAGCTTGGCGCGATGGAGTCGGGCAAGTTATCGGGCCTGACGCTCGCCAGCGATGGAGCTCAGTACATCGCGTGCTGGGGAGACGCGGACAACAGTCAGATTTCATGCGCCACGGTGTCGGCTGGGCAAGGCAGCGCATCTCCCGCGCTGTCGATGGCCGGTCGCGCGCCTGCCCTGGTCTACAACGCGGGCACGTGGGCGCTCGCCCATAGCGCTCCGAATCACCTCGCTGTCGTGAAGCTCACCAGCGATGGCTTCGCCGCCGGAAGTCCCGCGTGGTTCGATGCCGGCGAAGATCTGTCCTTCGGGATGATTCCACTCCTCGCCCCGACCAAGCTCGGGTTCGTCCTCGCGGGGGGGTGGGACGACGTGCGCGTTCACCAGCTCGACTTCGCGTTTGCCGAGGTCGCCGCCCCCGTCGACCTCGGCGTGTTCTCCTGGACATTCGCCGCGATCGCTGCCTCCGAAACGAAGGTGGCTATCAGCCTGGCAACGCCCGGCGGAAGCGACGTGTTCTTCCTCGACGGCGTCACCCTCCTGGACAAACAGTCTCACAACGGCGGTGGCAAGATGGGCTTGCGGGCCGCGCTCGCCGCGGAGGGGACCTCCTTTGGGATGCTGTCGGCGAGCGCCGATGATTTTTCCCCTGAGAATGACGGCGCGTTCCGGTATCACACCCTCACGCCAGGCGCCGTCCCGGATGTCGCGTACCTGCTTTCGGAGGATCATCGCAACTACCTGAGTGCTCCCGGCGTGCTCCTGCGGCTGAAGGACGAAATGTTCTTCGCCGTGACCCAGATGAATGCGGGCGAAGAGGTCGTCGTCGCCCGGACCCATCAGCCCTGAGCCGGCCGCTGTCGTTGCCACGAGCCGCGCACTTCAGAGAGACGCCGTCCACGTCGCGGTGGTCGGGTGGAAATTCTTCCACGAGTGCCAGTACTCCTGGTGAGCCTGCACCACCATGACCGCGAACGAGAGCGTGGTGGGCTCGCTGCCCGACCCCGGCCCACCTTGGTAGATCGAAGCCGCGTTTCGGACGTACACACGGATCCCCGATGAGAACCCACCTCGATCCGAAGCTGTTTTTCGTGTTGCTCGCGCTGCCTTTGGCCCTCGGATGCACAGGCACGCCCCCCGCCGCCTCGCCTCGCCAGCCGGATCCGCAGGCGAGCACGCCGCCGGTGTTCGCCCTCGCGGCGACCGTCACTGATCGAGGCGAGGACCCCGCGGAGAGGGGCGTGGCTTCACGGATCACCCGGGTCACCGTGTACTCTGATCGAGCGCTCGTCACCCGCGACGCGGCGGTCGCGCTCACGACCGAGCCTGTCGTCTTCCGCTTCAAGAAGCTGCCCGGCTGGGTCGACGAAGGCTCCGTGCGGGCATCCGCCAGCGCCGGCAAGATCGTGGATGTCGCCGTCGAGCGGCGTTTCCTGGCGCGGTCCACCGACGAGGGGTTTCGCAAGGTGGAGCTGAAACACAAGGCGCTGCTCCAGAAGCTGCAAGCGCTCGACGATGAGCTCGCGATCTTGAAGGCGCAACAGGAGCACGTCGAATCGTTCAAGGTGTTCTCGGTGCAGAAGCTGAAGGACGACGCCGTCACCCGCGACATCAAGATCGATAGTTATGGTCAGGTGATCAACTTCGTCACCGATACGTCGCGCAAGACGGCCTCGGCACGGCGCGACGCCAAGGCCGAGCGCGAGCAGCTCGCCCCCGACGTGGAGGCCAGCGCCCGCAACCTCGAGGAGCTCGGCCGTCTGACGAAGCTGGAAGAGACGACGGTGCTGGTGACGGTGCAAGGCAGCGCCGCCGTCAATGCCAATTTGACTCTCACCTATGCTACCCCCGGCGCCACGTGGGAGCCCATGCATGAAGTGCGCGCCAGCAACGCCGAGCCCGATTCGGTGGAGCTCACGTCCTTCGCGGTGGTCACGCAGACGACGGGTGAAGACTGGAGCCAGGCGGAGCTCTCGTTCTCCACGCAGTCTTCCTCCGATAGCGAGCGCATTCCAGAGCTCGAGATGCTGGCGCTCGGCAAGACCCAGGAGGTCTCCCGGAGCGTCACGCGGCAGATCACCTCCTTCAGCTCCGCCCAGAAGAAGTTCGAGGAGCAGAACCACCAATGGAACCGGATGAACCAGGCGTCGTCCCAGCGCGTCTCCGAGGTCGAGCAGTTCGAGCAATCCTATTCGACGAACCTCGCGCTCCTCGAGCGCGTGCAGAGCAAGACGGTGGAGATCTTCCAGGGCCTCCAGACGCGCGGCACGACGGCTCATTTCATCGCCAAGGATCCGGCGATCGTCCGCTCGGACGGCCGCTCGATTCGCCTTCGCATCGGCAGCAGCCACATCAAGGCGAAGCGCCGGATCATCGCCGCCCCGGAAGAATCGCTCAACGCCGCCGTCACCCTGGAGATGGTCAACAAGACCAGCCAGCCGCTGCTGCCCGGCAGCGTCGCACGGTATCAGGACGGCGCGTTCCTCGGCATGACCGACATCGACTTCGTCACCAAGGATGAGGATTTCTCCGTCTTCTTCAGCGTGGCCGATCAGGTCAAGCTCACGCGGGAGCTCGACAAGCACCAGAGCTCGCTCGTGCGCACCGCGCGCAATCGCATGCAGCTCTCTTTCGTGAGCACGGCGAAGAACCTCTCCGATCGTCCGGTCACGGTCGTCCTCGCGGAACGTACACCCGTATCGGAGAACACCGACATCCGGGTGACCAATGTTCGCATCGTCCCCGGGGAGAAGCCGGACGCCAAGGGGATCATTCGCTGGGCGGTGACGCTCGCGCCGCGCGAGGAGCGCGAGTTCCGCGTGTCGTATCAAGTCGAATATCCGCCGTCGCTGGTGCTCGACGTACGGCGCAAGCAGATGCAGATGCCGTCGTCGCCGGGCCCTGCCAAGTCCCGAAAGATGGACTTCGAGGATCAGCTCATTCAGATCGAGAAGCAGTTCTGACTCGTGTTTCGCCCTTTTCGTGTGGAGTTGGACGCCGCCCGCCCGCCCGAGTCCTTGGTGAAAACCTCGGGCTCTACGTACAAAGTCCGCCCCGAGGGCGGACTAGCGTCGACATTTCTTTCGATCGATACAGCGCCGACGCGAGTCCCCGAAGGGGACTTCGTAAGGTGGAGCCCGGGGTTTTAACCCCGGGCGGGGGTGCTTCGTAAGGTAGAGCCCGGGGTTTTAACCTCATCCTTGGTCACCTCTCGCACCGCATCGTGGGAAGCCCAAATCAGCCGGAATTTCGCCACGAGACCCCCTCGCCCGGGATTGAAATC
>Ga0105048_10002431_pt1 | contig 30249 bp, 29 predicted proteins | sample MAT05_FD_78382 | JGI IMG/M metagenome (GOLD analysis project Ga0105048, IMG submission 78382) | Freshwater microbial communities from Lake Fryxell liftoff mats and glacier meltwater in Antarctica - MAT-05 | ecosystem: Environmental > Aquatic > Freshwater > Ice > Liftoff microbial mat | place... | reverse complement strand
TGCCGAGGCCGTAGCTGGTTCTGCAGCTTTCACAGTCGTTGGAGGTGGCGATTCTGTCTCAGCTGTAGAGCAAATGGGGGTCGCTAGCAAGATATCTCACATTTCCACTGGAGGCGGGGCGTCATTGGAATTTGTGGAGGGTCGCGAACTTCCCGGACTAGTTGCTCTCGAGCACGAGCGATGAACTCAACCCGACGCCCACTTATCGCGGGCAACTGGAAAATGAACACCTCCCACGGGGAAGCGCTGGCGCTGGCGGCGGCAATCGCGGCCGAATCCGTGTCAGGAGTCGATGTTGTAGTCTGTCCTCCCTTTCCCTGGTTGCTCCCGGTCAAAGCGACTTTGCTGGGAAGCGCCGTTTCGATCGGTGCCCAGGATTGCTGGCCGGCGCCAAACGGCGCCTTTACCGGAGGTGTCTCCACTCAGATGCTGCAAGGTCTGGTCCAGTACGTTATCGTCGGCCATTCAGAACGACGCCAGCTCTTTGGAGAGTCTGATGACCTCGTCCGCACCAAAGTGACCGCGGTTCTCAACGCAAATTTGACACCGATCCTCTGCGTTGGTGAATCGCTTGAAGTTCGCAATTCCGGCGGCGCCGACAACTATGTGACCGAGCAACTCAATTCTGCCCTCGGAGGTCGCAGTGAGTCCGAAATCGGTAGCTGTGTCATTGCTTATGAGCCGATCTGGGCAATCGGCACGGGTGCGGCCGCATCTTCCGCGGATGCGGAAGAGATGGCAGTCACCATTCGCTTCTCACTCGACGCACTATGTCCAGATGTTTCACAACGGGTGCGGGTCATTTATGGCGGTAGTGTCACATCTGCCAACTGCGTTGAAACACTCGGTCAACCGAATGTAGATGGGGCGCTGGTTGGAGGCGCAAGCCTCAAACCTGAACTCTTTTTGCCAATCGTTCGCGCGATGGCAGATTGATTCGCGCGAGCTGGAATGTTAGCCTTGACAGACAGCCTGAACGGCTCCGACGCAACGTAGAGGGGATTCTCGCGTGGATACAGCGGTCAACATAGTTATGATCATCGTTTCGATCGTGCTGGTCCTGGTTGTGCTTATGCAGACCAAAGGATCGTCGTTCAGTGGCGCATTTGGTGGTGACACCAGTTCGATCTATCGCACCCGGCGCGGAATCGAGAAGATCCTTTTTCAATTCACGATCGGCGTCGCAGTCGTCTTCGTTATCTTCGCAATCATTTCAGGCATTTTGTAGATTTAAACCTAACCTTGAACATGAATCTGCCGGGCAGCAATGCGCCCGGCGCTTTTATTTGCGATTTGAATCGCTCTCCGCACGGCGGTCACTTCCCTTCAGACGCACATAGGTCACCGCGAATCCTGCCATCAACAAAAGCGCCATAGCAGCGGGAAGAGGTGCTTTCGCCGCCACCGTGCTCGGATCGTACGAAATGATCCGCGCCACACCTTCGTCATTAGTGACGAGAAAATGACCGCCGACTCCAAGTCCGAAAAAGACGAGTGCTGCGATCGTAAGTGCAACAATCGCGAACCCGAGTCCAAAACCGCTCAACAGCAGAAAAATTCGTTTCATCCAATGCCCCTTGATCCTCGAGTAGCATTGTCCGAATGGTGACATGTTTCGACTGATCTTTGCGACTTCGATGTGTCCCAAAGGCGACGGATTGCGATCAAGACTTCGCCCGATTAGACTCGGGTGACACCCGGTCAAATCGGCCGGAATCTTAGAGACTGTGTCACTACTCTCATTCCGGCGGAGGTTGTCACCATCGTGAGCGTGCTTTCCGGCTCGCGGATCATCGTGGGCGTTACGGGCGGGATAGCCGCGTACAAAGCTGCTGATCTCACCAGCAAACTTGTCCAGGCCGGCGCAATTGTCGACGTCATCATGACCGAAGCGGCGGAGAAATTCGTTGGTTCGGCGACCTTCCAAGCGCTCACCAAGCGCCATGTCCACCAGTCAGTCTTTGCTGATTGGACAGAGGACTGGCATGGTCACATTTCGCTGGCCCAGGACACCGATGCGATCGTGATAGTTCCTGCAACAGCCAACACGATTGGACGTTTTGCCGCTGGCCTGAGTGACGACATGCTCGGATCCGTGCTCCTCTCCACCCGTGCTCCGCTGCTCATCGTACCCGCGATGGAACACGAAATGTATCGCCATCCGGCCACTCAGGCGAATCTTGAGACATTAAAGAGTCGAGGAGTCATCCAGGTCGGTCCGGAAACGGGGCGGCTGGCATCGGGTAAGCTCGGCGAAGGCAGAATGTCCTCTGTTGAGACCGTCATCGGCGCTCTGCGAAAGGTTCTCGGCCGGGGTGGCCCGCTGACTGGCATGAAGACTGTGATCACCGCCGGTGGCACCAGGGAACCAATCGATCCTGTTCGATACCTCGGAAATCGCTCAAGTGGACTCATGGGCTTTTCACTGGCGCAGGCTGCGGTCGACGCCGGCGCATCGGTCACCCTCATTTCCACTATTCAATCGACGGCGATTCCGTTTGGAGTCGATCTTGTGCGCGTTCAAACTGCTCAAGAAATGTTTGAAGCCGTCATGCGTGAAACCGAATCTGCGCAAATTCTGATCATGGCCGCGGCGGTGGCAGATTTTCGCCCTGTACAACCCGCACGTGACAAGATGAAGAAAACGCCCGGAAACGATCATATATCCCTGGAACTCGCCAAAACGGCGGACATCATCGCGTCAGTTCAGAACCTCGGACTGCTGAAGGTTGGCTTCGCGGCAGAGACTCAGAATCTTATCGAATATGCCACTGCTAAAATGCACGACAAAGGATTGGCCATGATTGTTGCTAACGACGCGGAACTGACGATCGGCAGTCCCGACAGCGCGGCCTTTATCCTCTTTGCCAATGGGAAGCCGATGATCAAACTTCCTCGATTGCCAAAGGCGGAAGTCGCGGAACATGTAATGGCAGAAATCTCGTTTATTGCCCAACCGACATCGCATGTCTGATCGACGAATTCCGACCAAACCTAACCGCCCCAGTTCGGTCCAGGAGATCCGTTCGCAGCTCGCACTCGAGCTATTGTTGAACGCCTACGCCATTGGCGGCGCCTTGATCATATTCCGAACGCTATTGAAAGTGCTTGAAGTCGGGGCAGATCGCTGGGTCGGAAAAGCAATTTATGGTGTCACCGATCTGGTTGCGTTTCCCCTGACACTCGTGCCCGGATCTGGCACGCATGTTGTAGGAGACCTCACACTCGCCGACGCAACGTTGCTCGCGGTGACAGTCCTCTTTCCCCTTGGGCTTTTTGTTTACGGCTCGATGCGCGATTCACTTTGAACGCAATTCGCGTCGCTCGTATTGAGAGACCGCGAGTACAATAATGTCTGAACAGTGTGGGGAAAATTCCCGGCACGTCAACAACCATACAGGCTATTCGGATTCGTCGACAAAAGGATAAACCGAAGATGATGAAGAATCTCACGCGAGCAATTCTTGGCTTGATTCTTACTGCCGCCGCAACCTGGTTGGCCACGCGAATCGTCGACCAGATCTTCGGTCCCGACGAGCCTGCACTCAATTGATAGCCGCCCGGTCATAAACCAATGTTGATTTCGTGCATTGTGATTGACGTACCTTGGATTCGGAGCGCTTGAATGGAAGATCAACGGACCTTCCTCGTCCTGGCGAACCCCATGGCCAGGCGTGGAGCCGAATCTCTCATAGATATTGTTCAGCGCGCCGCCCCGCTAAACGCTTCCTTCAAGATTCATCTGACCGAACCAACCCGACTCGCCGCCGGGGCCCTTATCGACCTCGCCGGCGAATGTGAAGCAGTGATCGCCATCGGCGGCGACGGCACCGTGGCCGAAGCAGCGACTGGGCTCGACGGCACTGATGTCGCCATCGGGATTGTCCCGTCCGGCTCTACGAATATCGTGGCCAGAAACCTCGGTTTGCCTAACGATCCTGACGCCGCCGCGCGTTTGATCTTTGACCGAACCCACACCAGGCGAATTGATGTAGGCATGTGCAACGGCCGACGATTCCTCCATATGGGTGGCGCTGGTTTCGACAGCCGCATTTTTGCCACCACGAACAAGCGTCTCAAACGTCATCTCGGTTGGGTCGCCTACCTGCAGGGGGCGTCACAAACCATCTTCGAACCACCGGTTCACTTCACCATCATCGTTGATGGAATCGAGATGTCCTGCGAGTCCCCACTCGTTCTTGTTGCAAATGGCGGATCAATCATCCATCCCTCGATCTCTGTGCATCCCGGTATTCGATACGATGATGGATATCTCGATGTCATCATCTTTACGGCCACGAGTCCAGTGGAAATCGCAAGCACCCTTGGCCGATTCGCGACTCGTACACTCGAGAAATCACCATTCACAATTCATCTGCGCGGGCAGGTAATCGAGATCAGTTCGGATCCGCCGATTCCCATCCAGCTTGATGGCGACGTCGTTGGCGATACCCCTGCTCACTTCTCATTGCTGCCGAACGCTCTAGAAATCATTGTTGCCCATTGACTACTTTGTAACCAAGATTCCCAAAACCGTTGTTTTCAGAATCGCCGGAATTGAAAACGCGGTGAGCGATTGCTCACCGCGTTCCATGTTGTGACCTGAAAGGAGGCCAACTTACGGAAGTTCGAAGTACGTGTCGCCCATGAAGAAGAACTCTCCGGATTCGCGCACGATCTCCAGTGAGCCTGGATCCGAGACATAAACCTGGAAAGAGTCCGCGCTTACGAATCCTGTTGACCCGCCCGCTTCCATGGCGCCTTCGAATACGACAGACCCGTCAGCCACCACTTGCACTGAATCGAGATAGCTAGCCGCCCGGAAATTGAACGTCAACGCACCCGTGGTCGCGGCTGTCGGTTCTACGGTTACTTCCTCAACGACCTCAACATCTTCCTCAGTTGGTTCGACAACTGCCTCACCTTCAACGCTTGCTTCTGTCGGTTCGACCACGATCTCTTCGACCACCTCAGTCGGTTCGGCTGTGGGCGAAGGCGTTTGTGTCGGGGGCGCCGAGGTCGGGCTTGGCAGGAAGATAGTGTCACCGTCATTGACTGCGGTCACCGTAGGAATCAATTCTGTCGGAGTGGAAGTGGCCTCCGACGGAGCGAAATAGGCGCTGTACATCCACGCAAACACCACCGCGCTCATCAAAACCAGGAATGCGATGATGGCAAAACTCGGTGCCCAGTGGGACGGCAACCCGATCGGTTCACTCGGGTTGTTGATTGGCTTCTCTTCAGGGATCTCGCCCCTCGCCGCATCGAACATTGAGAGAATCTTGACAGGATCAAGGTTGAGGTAATTCGCGTAGTTACGAACGATACCTCGCTGATAAATCAACGGCGGCAGATCGTCAAACTGCTCCTCTTCGAGGGCGAGCAAATGATGACGGCTCATGCGCGTCTTCAGCTCAGCCTCTTTGAGAGTTACCCCTTTGTGGGCACGTGCTTGACGCAGCGTGTCGCCGAAAACAGCCATCGGCCTTTGATATCCCCCAATAATTCGCGTTCTACGCTAACCGTCGCGTTTTGTCGCTGTGAACGTCAGCCAAACGTTGTTTCGCGTGCTTCCCGGTTACCGCAGAAAAGTGGTGATGGCAATCACGCACTAAGCGTCTACGGAATGTTACCAGCTTATGATCGATGTCGTCGCCGAATTTGCGCCGCCGTATCACCTTCTCCGTTCGCCTCGGCTCGTTGCGCCATCCACTGGTCCAAAAATGGCGTCGGTCGGCTATGATTGCTGATATCGACTACAGTTGCCCAATGATCATCATGTGGAAGCCACCAACGACCGATTGTGGTTTCGCAGGGCAGCTCCTCAGCATCGACCATCCGGCGATGGGTGAATGCCCATTTGTTGTTGCACCAACCGCGCTCGCCATTCTCTGATGGGCGAAAATCGCGGCAGGTTTTGCACATGCGCGGAATAGACGCCTCGGGAGCGGCGCCAACCGGATCGGAATCGTAGACGCCGTCGGAGGTTTGGACGCTTTGCGTCCGTCGACTCCTTCTCACTGGTTCCTGATTCGAGTCTCCTTCGAACGCAGGCTCGGCGGTTGAATCTATGACTTGAATTTCATCCCGCTCGATTGTCGGCGTTCGATCCTGCAAACGATCCTGTTGAATTCGCCGTTCAGCGGACGGTGACGAAACCGGCGTGACATGAGCACGAGTTTCAGGGATGGATTCGAGCCGCTCTCTCTTCGCGCGAGGCAACCTGACAGGAGGAACGTCGCTGAAGTCATCGAGAATTGGATCGGTCTGCGTGTTACCGGTGACGCTTTCGCTCTCGGTCTGCCGGGGGCGAGCCGGTCGAAGCACCGACCGCTCTTCAAGAACGAGTTCATCCCGTTCGAACGCCCGAATGGTATCGATGACTTTGTCGCTCGAAGCGGCAACCCACTCATCGTTACGATTGGAACGCGGTGTCAGCCGTTCCGGTCGCTCTGGTGCGGCAGGTTCTTGCTCCAGCGGCGTCAGATCGAAAACTGAGAGGTCGAACTCCCCTCGCGAGGAGCGCCGTGCACCTCGTACCTGTGGACGTTGAACTTCATCGTCAGTTTGGGTTGCGACTTGTTGCTCAACGACGACCTCGTCGCGAGCAAAACGCGGTCTCTCTTCGAACTGAGGAAAAGTGTCAACCGGTTCAAGAACTTGTTCGACATGCTGGGAGAGACTGCTCAAACTATCCGATTCAACGAAAGAGTCGGCTGTCTCTACGCCCCCAGTCTCGTCAACGGAATGGTTCCATGGTCGAATCTCTCGATCGTCCTCATCGAACCCGGCCCGCTTCACGATCCGCTCAGGCGCGGTCTTTGTTATGAAGGGTAGATCGAATCCTTCAACGGTCCTCGGAATGGACGAAAAGATCTCGTCATCCTCCGGGAACGTTGTCAATTTTGGGAAAGGGCGGCCCATCTCTCCAAGCGCTACCGGCGAAACTTCCCCGATGATCGGTCGCGGATGCCCCGCGTGTTGACTGCTCAAGTTGACCTCCCCGTCGGTATCAGGAGTCTGTGCGACGGATGGCGCAGCCGATTGTTCCGCAGTCAGCATTCCGGGAACGTCGCCGAAATTCGAGACCGGAAGAACCGCTTCTCGAACAGCCCGGTGCCGCGCTCGCACCTCTTCATGTGCTTTGCTGATTCCAACTTTAAAGCCGTCACCCTGCGCGGCGGCCTTGTTTGTGCTGAAGCGCGGAGTGACTTCAGCAACGACGACATCTTCGCCACCGCTGGCGCCTTCGACTAGTAGAGTTCGATTCTCCGAAGCTGCGATGGTAGCGATTTCGCCTGGGGTAACAGGTCGCAAGGGCGCGACCACACGATCAATCGCAAAGGATGTGGATTCCCCTTCGACAAGTCCTTGCCAGAGGTCCTGATCCCAGTCATTTCGACACTGGAGTTCGAGGGAACGTGCAAGAAGTTTGACTTCGGTGCCGCCGCGCCGTCTCGGATGGTTACACCATCCCATATTGTCGAAACCCGCCGCCCGGAAGTGACGACATGTCTGACAAACGCGCTTGCTCAACGCCGACTCCTCATCTCAGATCAACAACGAGGGGATATATAGTAATCGGGCAAGCTTTGCGACGGCGTCACCGCCGTGGACCCCTCGTCACAGGCGATCACGGACACCCAACCGATCCAAACCGAACGCCCCACTTCCTTGCGATTGTACCAGTCCGTTTCACATCGTGTCTACGAGGCATACGTACACTGTGAAATTCACATTCCACCAGGTCTCGTTCAACTTGTTCACACGCTATATCCGGACAGATCGTCCGTACAACTCAGAACTTACCGGATCCTGGTGTTCCTTCCAGTCACCATTCGTTTGCTGACATCGCCAAAAGCGGCGCTACTCAATCAGTTTATTTCCCCCTGTCATCGCGATTGTGTGAAGTCTTCGCTACTCATGCCCGCGCCTAGGAGGCACAGACGGTCATGGTCGGGATTCGTGTACAATTGCGGGTTGTGGCCGTACCCGCCCCAGCGCAAATTTGCTTTCGCCGATGGTTGACATCGACAGCCGCCACAATTGCGTCAACGAGGGCTAATACGTGACAACCAGACCGATGATCCAACTTCACCCGGCGGCCTCGCCGAAGCGACTGGAACCCAACGGCAAGCTCTTTCACATCTGGACAATTGGTTGCCAGATGAATGAAGCCGATAGCTCCAAAGTCGCTGCGATGCTCCAGGAAGTTGGGTACCGCCCGACCGAAAATGAAAATGAAGCCGATATTGTTGTCCTGAACTCATGTGTGGTTCGACAGCAGGCCGAAGACAAAGTCGCAGGCAAACTCAACAATCTGATGCGGCTGAAGCGAGAGCGTCCGAACGTTCCGCTGGTTCTGACCGGTTGCATGGTGACCAACCAGCAGGAAGCGCTGGGCCAGCGGTTTCCACATGTCGATCTTTTTTTCGATCCGTCAGATTTTGGCAAACTCGAGCGAGTTGTCCCGGAACTTCGCGATCTTGATGATGACCTGGCCCAGCTCCCTCACTATTATGTAGATAAGGAAGTCGACTCCAGCGTCAGCGCCCATGTTCCTATCATTTACGGCTGCAATTTCGTTTGCGCCTACTGCATCGTTCCTTACCGGCGTGGACGTGAGACCAGTCGTCCCTTTGCGGAAATTGTCCGCGAAGTCGAGCGGCTCGTTGATCAGGGTGTTCGTGATGTCACGCTACTCGGTCAGACGGTCAACGCGTACGGTCACGATCTTCCGGACAAACCAGGACTCGCTCAATTGCTTCGGGCCGTTGATGCCATCCCAGGTCTTGACCGCCTACGCTTCCTGACTTCTCATCCCAAATACATGTCGAATGAAATCATCGACACAATGGCGGAACTCCCGTCGCTGTGTGAGCACATGAATTTGCCAGTTCAGGCTGGCGATAATGACGTACTCAAACGCATGAGACGAACCTACACTGCGGATGTGTGGCAGGAGCGAATCGAGTACACCCGGCAGCAAATGTCGGATGTCACCGTCGCCACTGACATCATCGTGGGATTTCCTGGCGAAACTGACGAGCAGTTTGACAACACGCTCTCCATGCTCGAGCAGACCCGCTGCGACAAAGTCCATGTCGCCATGTACTCACCCCGACCCGGTACGCTCTCCGCGCGATGGGAAGACAATGTCCCTTCGGGCGAAAAACACCGCCGGCACCAGGCGATCGAACTGCTTCAAGAACGCCTGCTGACCGAGCGAAATGCGCGCAGAATGGGAGAAACCTACGAAGTTCTTGTCGACAAAAAGCAGAAGGGCAAATGGTCCGGACGAACCCGGGGCAACACCCTCGTCCACTTCGAGGACGAGCGAAACCTGCTCGGCAAGCTGGTTGATGTTCGAATTACGCAGACCAGTCCGTGGTACCTGATCGGTGAAGCAACCGGAGCGATTCGTTAGCCGCCGCTATATGGAATAAACTGAGACGTTGCTCGTTTTCCGCCATCCAGGTGGAACGAGGGAGAGGACAAAGGAGTTTACGTGACAGACACTAAACCAAAATCGCGACGGCAACTCGTTGAAGAGGCGCGCAACTCTGCGCTCGAAGGCAACTGGCTTGAAGCGATCGATTTAAACCAGGGCATCATTGATCGCTTTCCACGTGATGCCGATGCCTATAATCGGCTCGGCCGCGCACTACTTGCGGTGAAGCGCTTCAGCTCCTCATATGACGCTTATTCTGGCGCATTGAAAATTGATCCGGCGAATATGATTGCCCGCCGCAACCTTCAGCGCCTGGAGCTGCTTCGTCGTAAACACGGCAGCGACGATCACGTGTTGACCGAGGAGGAGTTGCCAACCTCTGTGCCGAAAACAAACGTCTTTATTGAAGAAGTCGGCAAGACCTGGGTCGATGAACTCGTCAACCCGGCACCGCACGAAGAACTTGCCGATGTTTCGTCTGGCGAGCAACTGCAGTTGGTGATCGAGGGCGAACGCCTGATCGTCTATCGCGATTCTGGCGAGCGTCTCGGCGAAGTCGAAGCCAAAACCGCCGAGCGATTGATGGAACTCATTGCGGGCGGCAATCGGTATGAGGTGTATGCGCTTGGCCGATCGTCGTCGAGCCTCCGCATCATTTTGCGAGAAGTATTCCGCGATCAACGTCTGGCAACCCGGGTTTCATTCCCGCGCCAGATTTCGTACACACGAGCCTATCTCCGTGACCGGGATCAACTCCGCCAGCGCGACGAAGCCGACTTTCTCTTTACGGATGAAGACGATGACGATGGGGATGATGACGATTCCACATCGCGTGCACCTGACGAGGACGTCGCCGGAGACAGAGAGCCCGATGCCTTCGAAGAAGACATCGTCGTTGTCGAGGAAGAACCACCAATCTAGTCATCAAGATTCAGCGGATGCAAAAAGGGTCGGCAGATCTGCCGACCCTTTCGCATTTCCTGAGTAAGTCCTAGTCGATCAATCGAGAATCACCAACAGCGCAAGCATGACCACAAAGAGCCCGCTTGCCGTGATGATAAGCCGTTTCATATCCGCCCGAATATGGCCGTATTCCTGTGCGCGTGACAGGAAGAATGTTCGCTGCACCGGTTTCTTGCGAGAAATGGCCGAAGATCCGGCACGCGCTGTCGAAAGTTCTGAAACATCGTCACCGGTCAAAGAAAATTGATCCATCGGAGTCGAGGCAGCCCTCGATTCCATCGCCCGAATTTGCGATCGATTGACTTTGGGTACCGGCTTACCGGTTGCTTTTGCCGTTCCCGTTTGTCTTGGCGTTGGTGACGATGAACTCACGTGCATATCTCCTCAAATGTTATCGATCCGGTCCTACCGGGCTTCGTTTACCGGCCCGTCCGGGTATCGAAAAGACGTCTCGACGTAGGCCGAATCTTGATCATTGGGGGCGGTCCGTACCGCTTCTCCGCGCATCTCGGAAAGGTGCTCGCTCGTGACGGCATTCGGTGCCAGTTTCGGCAGCAATTTTGTCATTGCAAACAGCGCGACACCAATAATGCTCAGATCATCGATCTGTCCCAGTCCCAGGATGAAATCTGGAATCAAATCAATTGGAGCAACCAGGTAGAGCGCAGCGATCGCAGGTACTGCTGCTTTCATCCAGGTCGCAACGCGGTCATCGCGGAAAAGCCGCCACGTCAGGCGTATTCGCTCAAGGGCACGTAATTCTTCGACTTCGCTGTACAGGTGATGATTCATCATTGGTCTCATTTCATCGACGCTCGGGCCAGTATAGAGGATGGCCGAACACTCTTCGACACGCATCAATCCGTTCATTCGGATTGATGACGAATGGCCCCTAATTGATGTGATCTACGGATTCCTGACGTTTCCTGATCTCTTCCGCCCGCCAGTCCCGTGCAATGGCGAGATCTTCCCTCGTGTTCACGCTGAACAACGATCGAAGCAGGGGATCGAACCTCAGTTGAACCTCCGGCTCGAGTTCTTCCACTCTCACGTCTGGCAAGAAAGCGATGCTCCTGAGCTGACCCATTGAGATAGCGTTCTTGATCGCCGGAAGGCAGCTCTTGCTATACACAGCGTGCGCAGTGTGCCGGACACGCATCGTGCCCTGTCGGCTCGGGGCATCACCGATTGGAATCAGAGCATCCCAACTCCCATCCAAAGTCAACATATGTCTGAGCAGTGGCGTACTGAGGAAAGGGTGGTCACATGACACCACGAGACACCGATCATGCTCTGCCACAGAGAGAGCGGTCGCGATTCCGCCCAATGGCCCACTATCGGGGAAGTGATCGGGAACCACCCGAATACCGAATTCGCTGTATCCGGGTCGTTCAGGTGCGACAACAAAGAGATCGTCAGTCAGATATCTCACCCGATTGATGACGACACCCAACAGTGTTGAGTCTTCGGGAACCAGCCGAAGCATCGCCTTGTCCTCGCCCATGCGTCGACTCATACCACCGGCAAGGACCGCGATGCTCGCTTTTGGGTCAGGTGCGTTCATGGCGTTTCAGTCCAATGTCGTCTGGCGATCTGGAACCAACGGGATACTACCCACGGGTGGGCGCCTTCACATTTCATTGATATACTCTCGACTTAAGACGACCTGAGTCGCGGGCGATGCGCGGTTACCCATCCCCGATCACATGGAGTGACGCGGCATGAAAGTACCGGCAAACAACAGAAGAGGTCCCGGAGACCAGCACCTGATGCGCTCGCATCAAGGTGCTGATTTGTTTTCTGGGCGCGCGCGAATTCAGGCGAAGTCATATCAGTTCCTTGAGGGGCGCATGAGGAGGCCAGAACATGAATTCCAGCATGATCGGCAAAATCGAAAAAGCTCACCGCTATGCCCAGGAGCCAGAACGAGTTCATATGTCAGAGTTCCAGGCCACCTTTCACGGTGGCCATGATGATTATGTCGTGTCGCTGAAAAATGGTCATTGGCTCTGCACATGCCATACGTTCGAGTCGCATGTGGTCGGCACTTGTGCCCATGTAATGGCACTTCAATTGATGCTCGGTGGAATGCTCCCGGAAAATCTTCGCTTCGAAACTGACGAAGTTTCAGTCGCAACCGCACACTAGGCAGAAGAGACCAACCATCTCGTACGAAGCGCCGGTTTGGCGTGAACCGGCGCTCAGGATTCGGTTTACTCGATCCGAACGAACCGTGAAATTGGAACGACAAAAATGACCGCTCCGCCGATGGTTACTTCGGTTGTTGTCCCCGGCCCAAGATAGCCGAACTCCTCGATCAGCTGTGCTGGCGGCCGTTCAGTACGAGACTGACAGGTCGCTCGCAGGAGTTCGACGCACGTCTTGACCTGATCATCCTCCACACCTGCCAGTACGGTCGTGTTGCCCATTCGGAGAAACCCCCCGGTGCTGGCAATTCTGGTTGCCCGCAACCCGGCGGCGCAGATCGCACGAAGGGCCCGATCGGTGTCGTAATCCTGTACGATGGCAACCACGAGTTTCATAGAAATTTGCCTTCCGCCCTTACGAGCCGCACGAATCACGTGCGTTATCCTTTGTACCGCTGGCCGGTATCTCCTGTCGAATCTCGGATGACCTGGCAGGCAAGACTGGAACCCGGAGAGTTGATCGTTACGGATGGGCGCCCCCTCCGCGCAAAGAGAGAACATGCTACCTGAACTCGAGTTGACCGACGATGAACGATCGATGCTCTCCGGAGAAATGGGCTCGGCCACAAGTATGGCTATGCGAATCGTTACTCGCATGGCTCCGTTGTACGGCGCGAACCGGCTGATTTCGATCACGCGTGCCCACATCGATGGCTGCATCTATGAAGGCGACGCCGGTCTCGAATTTGCCGAACGCCTCGCTCGCGACGGCGGCAAGGTCCAGGTGCCAACGTCGCTCAACGTCATTTCGCTCGATCGCGCAAAGTGGCGCGAACTCGGGCAGGACGCTACGTATGCAGACAAAGCCCGGCGATTAGGCCAGGCCTATGTCGATATGGGTGCCCGACCGACCTTCACCTGCACTCCCTATTACACCGACTCCCGTCCATCGTTTGGGGAGCAGATCGCTTGGGCGGAATCCAATGCAGTCGCCTTCGCCAACTCCGTGATCGGCGCGCGCACCAACCGCTATGGCGACTACCTCGACATCTCATGTGCCCTTACCGGCCGGGTCCCCGCTGCAGGCCTGCACCTCGATGAAAACCGACTTGGTGAGGTACTCCTTCGACTCCCGGAAATGCCAGCTGGTCTCGCGGATCGAGATGACTTCTACCCGGTCCTCGGGTACCTCATCGGCAATCTGGTCGATGATGAAATTGCGGTCGTGGAAAGCCTTCTGGCACATCCCACAGAGGATCAACTCAAATCCTGTGCCGCTGCCACCGCAACCTCAGGTTCAGTCGCGCTCTTTCATCTTGTCGGCATCACCCCGGAAGCTCCGACCACCTCAGAAGCATTCGGAGGCCACATTCCAAAAAAGACGATCGTCATAACCATGGATGACTTAAGGCGGGCACGAGCTGAACTCACCACCTCATCGACCGCCGACGTGGATGTCGTCGGTTTCGGCAGCCCCCATTGCAGTCTGGCTGAATGTCGGGAACTTGCGGGAATGATGTCTGGTCAGCGCGCCGCTCCTGGTGTCGAGGTCTTTGTCACCACCAGCAGCGCCGTTCGTGAACTGCTTCGCAGGTTTGGAGAACTCGAAACACTTGAATCGTTCGGCGCAAAGGTGACCGCGGATACATGCATCGTCGTCGCTCCACTGGTAAAGAAGAACGCCCGTGTCCTGATGACCAATTCCGCGAAATACGCGCACTATGCGCCGGGGCTCATCGGAGTGCAATCCGTCTACGGTTCGACGAGTGACTGCGTCGCGTCCGCCATCGCCGGACGTGTTGAAATCGAGGATGGACCGTGGGTGAAATGACAACAATCTCTGCAATTACCATCGTTGTTCCAGGGGCCGCATCGGGACCCGCATTCGCCTCAGATGAACCAATCAGTTTCTGGGGCGGACTCGACCCGAATTCCGGCGAGATCATCGATCGCCGCCATCCACTTTCCGGGCACAACATCGCGGGCGGAATTCTGGTAATTCCGAATGGCCGGGGTTCCTGTTCTGCCAGCGGCGTCTTCCTTGAAGCGATCCGTAATCGGTTTGGCCCGGCTGCGATCATCATCTCGCGCATCGATCCGATTATCGGACTCGGATCGATCCTCGGCGATGAACTCTACGGTCGACCGGTACCCGTATTGGTCGTTTCCGAACCAGACCGTGAGAAGATATCGACTGGCGACAAAGTCACCATAAGCGAAAACGGTCAGATTCAGGTCGAAACCCTCATCTGACCGTCCACTCATTTTCAGCGCTGTGAGTATCAAAGCCGAATGCGGGAAGCCACCTCATCGCCAAACGCTGCGGTGGTGACCGCGGTCATCCCGGCCTCAACGATATCGGGCGTCCGAATACCCGCTTCGATCGTCTCCTGGACAGCTCGCTCGACCGCAACTGCCTCAGCCTCGAGACCAAGTGACAACCTGAGCAAGAGCGCGAACGAGAGAATCGTCCCGGTCGGGTTCGCCCGTCCAGTGCCGGTCATGTGGGGAGCGCTGCCGTGAATCGGCTCGAACATACCGCGCCAGCGCAAATCGTCCTTGCCGCGGGCTTTGCCGATGCTGGCCGACGGTAACAACCCGATCGATCCAGCTAACACGGACGCCTCATCAGTCAGGATGTCGCCAAACATATTCTCGGTCACGATCACATCGAACTTTGCCGGTCCCTTGATCAATCTCATTGTCATCGCATCGACCAGAACGTGTTCGACTTCGACGTCCGGGTAACCGGCGGCAATTTCATTGACGATCGTGCGCCAAAGTCGTGATGTTTCGATGACATTCGCCTTGTCGACGGAGGCAACTTTGGACCGCCGCCCCCTCGCCAGGTCGAACGCGAGACGTACGATCCGATCGACTTCGTACTCTCGATAGATCAGGGTATCGAGCGCTGCGCGACCTCGTCGTTCGAGCCATTTCCTTCGCGGGCGCCCGAAGTACAACCCACCGGTCAATTCCCGCACGATCATCATATCGACCCCGGTGACAATCTCCGCCTTCACCGGCGAGGTGTTCACCAGGGCAGGCATGACCGAAACCGGGCGGAGGTTCGCGAAGAGTTCCATTCCCTTTCGCAGCGCGAGCAGACCAAGCTCGGGCCGCGTCTTCGCATTCGGGTCATCCCACTTGGGACCACCAATCGCCCCCAAAAGAACCGCATCGGAAGCCTTGCATGCCTCCAGATCTTCCGCGCGGAATGGAATGCCATACGCGTCGATCGCCGCTCCGCCAATGAGAAGCTCTTGAGTCGCAAAGGCATGTCCAAATGCCGACTGAATCGCGGAGATGACCGGTTTGGTCGCATCGACAATTTCCGGCCCGACGCCATCGCCGGGAAGTAGAACGAGAGAAGCCGAAATACCCATTGTCCGCTTATGCCCTCGCCGGAGCTGCTACAACCGGCATCCAGACTGGCCGGTTCTTTTCGAATTCCGTGATTTTGTTTTCATGCTTGAGCGTCAGACCGATATCGTCAAGACCCTCCAGCAATCGATACTGGGTGAAATCATCCAGAGGAAATGTCACCTCAACCCCGATTTCGGGCACCGAGAGCGTCCGGTTGGCGACATCGATATTGATTTGCAGCCCAGGTTCCTCTGCGGCCGCCCGTAACAACAGCTCGCCCACTTCAGGATCGACCACGATTGGCAGCAATCCGGATTTAGTCGAGTTATTGCGGAAGATATCGCCAAACTTCGGCGAAATGACCGCCTGAAACCCGGCATCCATGAGTGCCCAGACCGCGTGTTCGCGCGACGACCCTGTACCGAAGTTCGGGCCAGCCACAAGCACGGAGCCGCCCTTGAACTCCGGTTTATTCAGAACAAAATCGGGATCGTTCGCCTTCCAGGCGGCAAAGAGTCCTTCTCCGAATCCCGTTCGTTCCACCCGCTTGAGGTAAACCGCCGGGATGATCTGATCGGTGTCGACATCGCTGCGGTCGAGCGGCACCGCCGTGCCGCTGATGTTCTTGATGGGATTCATCGCTTCTGCCCCAGATCTGCGGGCGTCGAGAAGTGCCCCGTGATTGCCGTTGCGGCCGCAACCGCAGGCGAAACCAGGTGAGTGCGACCACCCTTGCCCTGTCGGCCTTCGAAGTTGCGGTTACTTGTCGACGCACATCGCTCACCCGGGGAGAGTTGGTCAGGATTCATACCGAGGCACATGGAGCATCCCGCGGAACGCCATTCGAAACCTGCTTCGGTGAAAATCCGGTCAAGACCTTCAGCCTCAGCCTGGGCTTTCACACTCATTGAACCGGGAACGACCATCGCTCGCATTCCATTGCTTACAACTCGACCCCGTACCACCGAAGCAGCAAGCCGCAGATCCTCGATTCGACTGTTCGTGCATGAACCGATAAAAACAGTATCGACCGGAATGTCGCGAATCGGAGTTCCCGCGCGGAGGTTCATGTACGTCAATGCGCGGGCGGCAGCCTCCCGCGCGGCCGGGTCATCCATTCGTTCCGGATCGGGCACCCGACTGTCGATCGACGCCACCTGACCGGGGTTCGTACCCCATGAGACATGAGGGCTGATCATCGCGCCATCAAGGATGACTTCGCGGTCGAACACGCCACCGGGATCAGTTGGCAACGTTCGCCAAAAGTCGAGCGCGTCTTCCCAGGCGGCACCATTTGGTGCGTGTCGTCGCCCTTCGACATAGGCAAACGTGATGTCATCCGGGGCGATCATGCCGGCCTTCGCCCCGGCCTCGATCGACATGTTGCAGATCGTCATCCGGCCTTCCATCGAAAGTGCCCGAATCGCGTCACCCCGATACTCGACGATCGAACCGACACCGCCCCCAGTCCCGATCTTGCCGATAATCGCCAGAATGATGTCTTTCGCAGTCGATCCCTCGGGCAACTGCCCGTTGACCGTTACCGCCATCGTTTTTGGTCGATTCTGGGGAAGCGTTTGCGTCGCGAGGACATGTTCGACTTCACTTGTGCCAATTCCGAATGCCAATGCACCGAACGCACCGTGTGTCGAGGTATGGCTATCGCCACAAACGACCGTCATACCCGGCAAGGTCAACCCCTGCTCCGGTCCGATCACGTGGACGATGCCCTGACCGGGATCACCCATGGGATAAAGCTGAACACCGTACTCCGTACAGTTTTTGGTCAACACCGAAACCTGCTTGGCCGAAACGGGATCGACAATCGGCAGATTGATATTGATGGTTGGCACATTGTGATCGGCGGTGGCGACGGTGAGATCCGTACGCCGAACGGGTCGATTCGCCAGTGCAAGACCATCGAAGGCCTGTGGCGACGTCACCTCGTGAACCAGATGCAGATCGATATAGAGCAAATCAGGTTCGCCAGGTGCCGACCGCACCACATGACTTTCCCAAACTTTGTCGCTCAGTGTCCTGGGATTCGCGCTCATGTGACCTTCTCTTTACGCACTTTCGCACCCGGAACTCGGAACTCGGAACTCGGAACTCGGAACTCGGAACTCGGAACTCGGAACTCGGAACTCGGAACTCGGAACTCGTTAACTGAATCGCGACACCGACGATCCGGCCAGCACTGTTGACGGTTGAGTCTGATCGAGTCTGCTCAGAGCAGCGAGGTATGCCCGGGCACTCGCCTCGACGATGTCTGTTGCAAGGCCATGGCCGGTATAGATCTTGTCTTCGACTCGAATTCGGATATGGACCTGGCCCTGAGCATCTTCTCCGGGCGTGACCGCTTCGACATGGTAATACTCGAGTTCAGTTTTGGTGCCCGCCGCCGCATCGATCGCTTTCAGGAGCGCGTCAACCGGACCATTCCCCTCGGCATCTCCGACGATTGTTTCATCGCCGTGTGAAAGCACGACCTGCGCGGTCGCGGGTTCACCACTCGCGATATCGACGCGCCACTGGGTCAGGTGATAGGTGTCTCCTTCACCCTGTAGCTGATTGCTCACCAGAGCCGTCAAATCGGCCGCCGTCACGTGCTTCTTGCGGTCTGCAAGCTCGAGGAACTTCAGATATGCCTGCTGCACTTTCTCATCATCCAGCCGGAAGCCGAGCTCGGTTAGCGCGTTGCGGAATCCTGCGCGTCCTGAGTGCTTCCCGACGACGAGGCGAGTCCCCTCCCAGCCGACATCCTGCGGATTCATGATCTCGTAGGTTGTTCGTTCCTTCAGCATGCCATCCTGGTGAATGCCTGCCTCATGTGCGAACGCATTAGCTCCAACGATCGCTTTGTTCACCTGAACCTGAAGACCGGTGATACCCGCGACCAGTCGGCTGATCGGGACGATCCGTTCCTTCCTGATATTGGTGTACGCGCCGCCATATTGCTCTCCGCGCGTCGCCAATGCCATCACGACCTCTTCGAGCGCCGTGTTTCCTGCCCGCTCACCGAGGCCATTGACGGTCACTTCAATTTGCCGTGCGCCAGCACCGACTGCCGCCAGTGTGTTGGCGGTTCCCATACCGAGATCGTTGTGGCAGTGGACCGAGATGATGGCGTCGTCGATGTTCGGCACATTCGCCTGGAGATATTCCATCAGCGCCTTGTATTCGCCCGGGGTCGTGTAACCGACGGTATCGGGCACGTTCAGTGTGGTCGCGCCAGCTTTGATGGCGGAATCAAAAATCTGAACGAGGTAGTCCCAATCGGAGCGAGTCGCGTCCTCCGCAGAGAACTCGACGTCGCTCGTGAAGGTTTTGGCGAGAGAGACCATAGCGGAGACCCGCTCGAGCACTTCCTCCCGGCTGAGCCGGAGTTTGTGCTTCAGATGGATATCCGAAGTCGCGATAAACGTATGGATACGAGCCTGCTCAGCGCCCTTGACGGCATTGCCTGCTCGTTCGATATCCGCCGCGTTTGCGCGGGCGAGACCGGCAACGGTCGCTCCCTTTACGCGCGCTGCGATCATCTTGACGGCTTCGAAGTCGCCGGGGGAGGCAGCCGGGAAACCGGCCTCGATGATATCGACCCCTAGCCCGACAAGCGCGTCCGCCACCTCAAGTTTTTCTTCCACGGTCATTGTCGCGCCTGGAGATTGCTCACCATCACGCAATGTCGTGTCGAAAACCCAGATTCGGCGTCCTACGTTGGCCTCCGCGTTGGTCATAATCTTCTCCGTTCGTGGCTTACTGGTTTACTGGATCGATTGGAGTGCGCCCCTTGCGCAGGAATGGCATCATCGCGCGAAGCTCTTTACCGACTGTTTCGACCGGTGTCGCGGCATGATCGGCGCGCATCTTCATGAAACCAGCGCGGCCCTCGTCGTTCTCGGCGATCCACTGCTTGGCGAACTCTCCACTCTGAATCTTGGAGAGCAGTTTCTTCATGTTGGCGCGCGTCTCGTCGGTGATGATTTCACCACCGGCGTAGTAGTCGCCATATTCAGCGGTATCGCTGACGGAGTAGCGCATATACGCGAGACCACCCTCATAGATGAGGTCGACGATCAGTTTCACTTCGTGCAGGCATTCGAAGTACGCGATTTCTGGCTGATAGCCAGCTTCGACCAGCGTGTTGAATCCCGATTCGATCAGAGCCGATAGACCGCCGCAAAGCACAGCCTGCTCGCCAAAGAGGTCGGTTTCGCACTCTTCTTTGAACGTCGTTTCAATGACACCGGCGCGTGTTGAGCCGAGCCCCTTCGCATAAGCCAGCGCCTTCGCCTTGGCTTCGCCGCTCGCGTCCTGGTGAACAGCGATCAATGCCGGCACGCCAACGCCCTCGGTGAAAAGTTCACGAAGTCGATGTCCCGGGCTCTTCGGCGCAATCATGGTGACGTCGACACCTTCCGGCGCAATAACCTCACCAAAGTTCACCGCAAAACCATGGGCGAACATGAGCATGTTGCCCGGTTCCAGATTGGCCTTTACTGATTCGTTGAAGACTTTCTTCTGGGTCTGATCTGGAACAAGGATCATGACCACATCGGCCAGCATCGCGGCCTCGGCGACGGTCTCTACGCGAAGACCATCTGCGGTTGCCTTTTCTCGTCCCTTGCTGCCCTCGTGGAGGCCAACGACTACGTTGACACCGGAATCACGCAGGTTCTGCGCATGCGCATGTCCCTGGCTGCCATATCCGATCACCGCGACGGTTTTGCCGCGGAGCGGATCAAGACTGGCGTCTTTGTCGTAATAGATTGTGGCCACGCAATCTCCCCCTTCTGCTGGGATCTATCCGTGCCGGCCGAGTTGCCGGCTCTTTACGCGAAACAAATCAGGGAGCGAAAGTCGCTCCCTGTGTCCACCCACTACTAGTCCGCCGCAACAGATACGTCACCGCGTTTGTGATCCTTCATCGCTACTGCTCCGCCACCGCGGACCATGGCAATGGGACCGGTTCGAACCAATTCCCGGATTCCGAATGGTCGCACCATCGCCAAAAAGGAATCGACCTGTTCTTGCGGTCCGGTCATTTCCATCATCAGCGTCGATGGGCTCGCATCGATTGTCCGAGCATTGTAGATCTGCCCGATCAGCAGAATTTCGGCTCGCGTCGTTGACTTGGCCGCGATCTTCACCATCACAATCTCGTGTGAGATCACATGGAGATCGGTCACGTCGGTGACCTTCAGCACTTCCATTAACTTATACAGCTGTTTTCCGGCCTGTTCGACTTCGTCGTCATTTCCGACGACGACCAGCGTCATTCGGGAAACGCCCGGCTGCTCGGACTGGCCAACCGTGATCGTATTGATATTGAAAGAACGGCGGCGCAGCAGGGAAACAACCCGGTTAAGAACCCCCGGATGATCTTCGACCAGCACCACCAGTGTATGTGCTCGTTTCATCTCGCTCTCCTGTCTAGTGGTCGTCGAACCGGGTCGACATCATATCGGTATTGCTCGCGCCCGGTGGCACGATCGGCCAGACATTCGCTTCAGGTTCGATCACGAATTCGACCACGACAGGTCCCTTGATGCTGCGCGCACGCTCAATGGCAGGCGCGATCTCACTATCCTTCAACACACGGATACCGGTGGCGCCATACGCCTCCGCCAGCTTCACGAAGTCCGGACCCAGGATCTTGACTTCAGAATAGTTCTTGGCGTGAAAGAGATCCTGCCACTGCCGGACCATACCGAGATAACCGTTGTTGATAAGCGCGATATTGATATCCAGATTTTCCTGAACCGCGGTCGCCAATTCGTTCAACGACATCTGGAAACCGCCGTCACCGATGACTGCCCAGACCTCCAGATCGGGTCGGCCAAGTTTGGCGCCAATCGCTGATGGCAGCCCGTATCCCATCGTGCCAAGTCCGCCGGATGTCAGCCATCGATTCGGATGATCCAACCCGAGATGTTGTGCCGACCACATCTGGTGCTGCCCAACATCCGTGGTGTAGATCGCCTCGCCGTTGGTTGCTTTCGCGATCTCCTTGATGATCGTGTACGGCTCGGGCCACTCCGGCCGGTCTTCGAGCGCGTGGATCAACGCGGTGTTTGACTGAGCGCGAATCCAGGCCAACCACTCACTATGATCGCGCTGTTCGACCTCGGGGATCATCAGTTTCAGCGCTTCCCGCGCATCTCCAACGACCGGGACATCGGTGCGGACGTTTTTGCCGATTTCCGCCGGATCGATATCGACGTGGATAACCCTGGCGTTTGGCGCGAAACCAGCGATCTTGCCGGTCGCGCGGTCATCGAACCGCGCGCCGATGTTGATCAGAAGGTCGGTCTCCTGGAGCGCCATATTCACTTCTCGGTGACCATGCATTCCCATGAGACCGAGTGACTGCGAATGCGATTCCGGGAACGAGCCTTGCCCGAGCAGGGTGAAGATCACCGGAATACCGGTTCGCTCCGCGAAGGCAGCGAACTCGTTCTCGGCGCCCGAGATCATGATTCCGTGACCGGCCATGATCAGTGGTTTCTTCGCCTTGTTGATCAATTCCGCGGCGAGTCGGACCTGGCGTAGGTTCGGCATAAAACTTGGCTGGTATCCGCGGCGGTCTGTCACGACCGGGAAACGGAACACTGCGCTCTGCTGAAAGACATTCTTCGGAATATCGACCAGGACAGGACCGGGTCGACCTGAGAGTGCTAGGTGAAATGCCTCTGCAATTGTCGGCGCGATCTCCTCGGGAGTCTGCACAAGGTAATTATGTTTCGTGATCGGAAGCGTGATCCCGGTGATGTCGGTCTCCTGAAAGGCATCCCGACCGATAAAGGCCTGGGCAACCTGCCCCGTGATCGCCACCATCGGCACCGAATCGAGTTGGGCATTTGCGAGACCAGTCACCAAATTGGTTGCACCCGGACCCGACGTAGCAATGCAGACACCGACTTTGCCAGTTGCCCGGGCGTAGCCGTCTGCCGCAAGCGCGGCCCATTGCTCGAACCGCACCAGCACGTGGTGCAATTTGGAGCCGGGGATTGCATCGTACAGGGGAATCACGGCTCCGCCCGGATATCCGAATACGATATCCGCGCCGGCAGCCTCCAACGCTGCGCAGGTAATCTGGGCGCCGGTCAGTACCTGTCCCTCCAACTCGTGCACCGGGAGAACCATGTTCTCATCGAATGACTCGGTCCGAGACCGGGTCAGTGCCGAAGGATTTGCCACCGCCATCCTGCCGCTCCATTCCTTGCGCTTTCGCGCCCTTACAACACACCACGCCGGGTCACAAAAAAGGCCTCCCAATTTCGTTTGGGAGGCCTCGACTACTGTGTCTGTGTATTCTGTTTCCGCGCTTACGCCCGGTACTGGCCCCCGCAACACGAATCGCTCCCAATGGGGAGCGAAATAAGTACGAGTCCAATTACGAGGTCGAAACGCTGCATGTGAGTCTCACGTCTTCAATGCCGAAACGCGATGTCACAATCGACAATTCACGTTCCGTCAACCGGATGATACGCTTGCCCCTGAAACAATGTCAATCCTCTGGATGAGGACGGAGGGGAAAGGAGTATCGATTTCCCACATTCGTCACTCCCCGAGGCGATGCGAGCCGACCGGAGCAGGAGCGTATGCCACAGAAATCCAGTGAATCGATCCTAACAGACTACCTTGTCAGCACCGAGTGGTTGGCCGGTCATCTTCATGCCGAATCCCTTCGCGTGGTCGATATCCGCGGATATGTAAAAGCTACCGATCTTGGCGGCGGACTGCAGAGCGCCGAGTACGTCGGGGCGAAAGACGAATACGATCTCGGACACATTCCCAACTCGTCGTATATCGACTGGACGACTGATATCGTCGATCTAACAAATCATCTGAAAGCTCAGATCGCACCACCAGGTGCGTTCGCCGATGCACTGGCGTCCCGAGGGATCAGCAATGACTCGGACGTTGTGATTGTCGACCATGCTGGAGGTCACTTCGCCACGAGGTTGTGGTGGGCGCTGGGATACTACGGGCATTCCCGCGCCGCGATCCTCGACGGCGGATTCAACAAATGGGCCGCGGAAGGTCGCATTTTGACCGAGGTTGTTCCGGAGTTCGAACAAGGTATCTTCCACCCGGTCACGCATCCCGAAATTCGTGTCGAAGCGGACGAGGTCGTGGCGGCCATCGGCAAGTCAGGCACCATTATTGTCGATGCTCGCGACGCGCCGACCTTCACCGGTGAGATTCGCCGTCACACCCGTGGCGGGCATGTTCCCTTTGCAGTCAATATCCCCGCAAAGTCACTGGTGGAGGCCGACGGCACATGGAAATCTGTGGACCAACTGGCGCAGATTCTTCGTTCCGGGGGAGTGACGGAGGATCAGCATGTGATCGCCTATTGCAATGGCGGGGTCACGGCGACCGCCGTTCTGTTCGCGCTCGCACGAACCGGTCACACCAATTTCTCGAACTACGATGGTTCCTGGAATGAGTGGGGAGAGCGGCCGGATCTGCCGGTTGAGCCATAAGATCCGCCGGCTAAAATGGTTCAAGCCCCAAGGATTCCAATCTCATCATCTGGTTTGAAGATTGCAGTCACGTGTCGAAATGCACAGGGTATAGAAAACCCGTCCCTGAAAATTCTGAGACGGGAACTCCTTAATTATTGCGCCTTGTGGCTTGAACCTTGACGGGTGCCTAGGGGCGGACTCGAACCGCCGACCGCACGATTTTCAGTCGTGAGCTCTACCAGCTGAGCTACCTAGGCAGGCAGCAAATGGGCGATCAGCCAACTGGTGGGCGATAGAGGGTTCGAACCTCTGACATCCACGGTGTAAACGTGGCGCTCTACCAGCTGAGCTAATCGCCCGATAAAAGAAACTCGGTGCCCAGAAAGGGATTTGAACCCCCACGACCTTGCGGTCACTAGCCCCTCAAGCTAGCGCGTCTGCCAGTTCCGCCACCTGGGCATGGGCCTCTCAGCGGGTGAGATTATAGGCACCACCCTCTCTTTCGTCAACGCGATTCAATCTCAAAGTCGAAATTGCCTCAATCTGCCCCCACTTTTCGTCCATTCAATGGTCGGCTCGACGGAATACGTCAACCCACAATCGATCGCCCCCGCCTATACTGATCACGTGAAGAGGGGACACCAGAAACGGTGCCCGTTGGGTTACAGACCGGTCAAGACGTGACCGGAAAGAGGAGATCAACCGGTCATGGCTCGAATCAGTGGGAGACGAAAAGTAACGGTCATTGGCGGCGGAATGGTTGGTGGCACGGTCGCTCAGATGCTGGCACTCCGTGACTATGCCGATATTGTGCTGGTCGATATCGTCGAGGGCATGCCACAGGGCAAATCACTCGACATGATGCAGATGGGCACATTACTCGGATTCGACACCAATATCACCGGCTCGAACGGATATGAAGAAACCGCCGGATCAGACGTGGTCGTCATTACGTCAGGTATTGCCCGAAAACCGGGAATGAGCCGAGATGACCTCCTCCGAACCAACATGGGTATTGTCGAGTCTGTCACAACCCAGGTGGTCGCCGGTTCGCCGGATGCGGTGATCATCGTCGTTTCGAATCCGCTGGACGCGATGTGCCATGTGGCGTTCGACGCCGCCGGTTTCCCGCGCGAGCGTGTGATTGGCATGGCGGGGGTACTCGACTCCGCTCGCTTCCGCGCGTTCATCGCGATGGAACTCAATGTCTCGGTTGAGGATGTGACCGCGATGGTGCTTGGCGGACACGGCGACACCATGGTGCCGCTCTCCCGCTATTCAACGGTCGCCGGGATTCCGATTCCTGAACTAATGTCTCCCGAGCGACTCACGGCAATCGAAACTCGCACGGCCAATGGCGGGGCCGAAATCGTGGGGCTGTTGAAAACAGGCAGTGCCTATTATGCTCCCGGTATGTCCGCGGTTGAGATGGTCGATTCGATCGTACTCGACAAGAAGCGCGTGGTCCCATGCAGCGTTCTTCTCCAGGGCGAGTACGGGATCAACGGCCTGTATGTCGGCGTTCCCGTGAAACTTGGTTCTCAGGGAGTCGAGCAGATCATCCAACTCAATTTGACTGAGGCTGAAAGCGCTGCGCTGCACAAATCATCCAATACGGTTAAAGATCTCGTGGCGGCAATGGCTGCGATCAAGGCGACACCCGCCTCCTAAAGACAGCCGCGATCTCGCAGAGAATTTGCCAATTTGAAAGTCGCGAACAGCCGGTCAATTCATTTGACCGGCTGTTCGCTATCCGCCGCGTTCCCGCAAACCGGGCCTGCAACTCATGGTTGTTGCAGAGATAAATCGGCAATCGGCTGCCCGGCAACCGGCCCTGTCTGCGAACAGCACCCAAGCGTCTCTCGGTAATGAAGTGACCGTTCTACGCGTACCAAGCCCGTCCCGGGCCGAGAACGTTGGGCGACTACCGACAATGGCGGTCGACCATGTAGGAATCCGCTGGAACGTTCTCATTGTTCCCCGGGGTATCGAGCCTTTCCAGGGGTGAGTCCGATACGCGGCAATCGACAGCGGTCCGGAATGCCGCAGCAAGCCGTGATCGCCCTGGCACCGGGTCTTGCCGAGGCTACGGGGGATGGCTGATGGCGCTGACGGGGGAGTTCAAGTGCGTGAGAACTATTCGGAGTTTGCCGATCATGTCACTTTTCGGACCGAAAAATGCGTCTATTAACGGTGACGGGTTTCGCTGCGAGGCCCGGCGAGATGGGAGGTTGGCATGACGAAGGCGGTCGAACAGACTCACACAAACGCACACTTAATCACAGTTTAGTGGCTTGAGCTGCAGAAGACGTTGGAGTTGGTACTCAGGAGGTTCAACGATTTCGAGGTTGCCAAATCACTACACCTGCGAAGAGACAACATAGGCCGATGGCGTAATAATGATGCGGCATTTCACGCCTTGTTGAAGTCAAAGCGGGCTGAGATGCTGGATGCGAATGCGGGGGATGGCGGCGGCGGTGACGCGGGTGGTGATGCGGGCCATCCATTCGTCCAACAAGAACGATGCGCGATTGGCGATGTCGTTGCTGGAGAAGCTGGGGGTGTTCGAGCGCCGGCGGGAACTGGAGCGGGGCGAGCGGGCGCCGGTGTGGTCCGGGGACGTACGAGAGACGACAGAGGAGGAGGTGTTGGTTGAGACATTGGATGCGGTGGAGGCGTCGGTCGATGCGAAAGTGAAGAAATTGGGATTAGGCGCGTTGGACGGTGCGCGGGAGGCGGGTTTGCGGGGTGGGAGAGGAGCCAATGGGCGGTTTGTGGCGAAGCGGGAGTGAGGAAAGACCCTCACCCAAAAACCATCTCCCGTGCTCGGTGGGAGAGCGGCTACACGAAATCCGGAGTCGGTACGGCAACCGCTCACTGCCGCGCGCGACGCCCGGAGTTGGCAATCCCGGGCGACGTTACGCGAAGGGGATTTCCTATGTCTTCGGCGAAGAGTTCGTCGTGCAGGAAGAGAGGTCGCTTCCCACGGCTGAGCACCGGAATACTGGTGGTTGCCGCCATAAGCCGGCAATGGGCTGCACGGCAGACAGCCCTAACCCTGGGCCTCACCAAATGCGAAACAACGGTGCTCGGGCGAAGGGAGAACGGTCGCCGCGTTACCGAGGTTAATCTGCAGTCGTCTTACGTTGAGGCAAGTCTCTGATCCGTTTTAGGCTTGTAGGTGACCTGTTGAACGGTAGTTCGATTCCAAGCGGCAGGAATCTTGCGTTGACTGACACGCCCATGCATCGCAAATCGGGGTGATCGTAACACAGTGGTATCTGATGCATACAGTAGTTCTGGAAGTCGCCTACATGGACGTAACCGTCTATGTTCAGGAGTAGCGATCGATTTGTTGAAGGCTTCGTCCATCATTGAAAATTCGGATTGACGCGGTCACTATGGACTGCGCCAGATACCGTTCAGATCCGAAGCGCGGCCAACATTCTACGTCTGCCAGATCTCAATTCTCAAGCGTCCCGACGTTCGGATGCAGAATCATTCGGACAACTGTTGCTTAACAGGAGACACACATGCCTCGAAAACTGGGTTCACCGGGTGGCGCGCTCTCCGCTGTCGGTACTGCCAAAAATTTCATCAACATCATGCGTGAGATCAGTTTCGATGATGAGCGCGAACAGGCAGAACGTATGCCTCGCCTGCTCGTACTGGCGCCCGATTTAGTGACAGCACAGCGCATCGGCGACGCGGTGACCGGGACGACTGACTCTCCCGCCGTGACTACGTGGACACTGGACTCCGCCGGACGGAGTACAGAACCGTACGACATTGTGATCGTCTACAACCGCACCTCAAATGCCGCATTCATCAAGCTCCGTGACAATGCGGGCGCCGATGGGTTGAAAGTATTCGACCTGGCATTGATTGATGGTGAGAATCTGCGTTGGTCGGACGAGATTCGCCTTCGAATCTGCGATCGTCTACCAAGCAAAGCGACTGCATTAGGCCGCTGGTTTACCCCATTCCGCCCTGCTGCGACCAAAGCCGTGATCGACGACACCGCGAAAGCGAATGCCCAATTTGCCCTCGTATCGAACGCACCGGCCGTTATTCCGATCCTTGGTTCGCTCATCGCGGTCGGAGCCGATTTCTTCGTTCTCACGAAAAACCAGGTCATGATGGTGTTCAAGATCGCGGCAATCAATGGCCGGGACCTCACCGATCAATGGAAAATCATCCGCGAACTGACTCCAGTGGTTGGAGCGGGCTTCCTGTGGAGAACGCTGGCAAGAGAGGCATCGAGTTTCATACCTTTTCTGGCGGGGACATTGCCCAAAGTGCTGATTGCATATACTGGCACAGTTGCTGCCGGGCGCGGCGCAGATTTCTACTATCAGTTCGGGCAGAAACCGACCAGCGAACAATTGAAGGGCTTTTACGAACAGGCACTTGAGTCGATCCGCAGCCTGCCGATTCCGGGCCTCGGCGGCAAGGAGCCCGTTGTTGCACGAGAAACAGACGACGATGAGATCACCGCGAGGGCGTAGTCACATCCTGCAGTGTGTCTTCAAAGGTGTTATTGAACTGCCCAACCACGAGAACGCAGAATAGCTTCCGCCCATCTCTGTTTGATGCGGTCGCGTTCGCTCGACGACATTTTGGGTTCGAATCGACGCTCCTCCTGCCACTTCTGACGGACTTCGTCAAAGCTTGACCAGGTGCCAACCGCAAGTCCCGCCAAATACGCGGCACCCATGGCAGTAGTTTCCGTCATCTTGGGTCTGACCACCGGCACTCCGAGGAGGTCGGCCTGCATTTGCATCAGCAGATTGTTGCGCGAGGCTCCGCCGTCGACCTTAAGCTCGGTCAGATGAATTCCCGAATCGGTTTTCATGGCGTCGATCAGATCGCAGGTTTGAAGCGCGATGGCTTCGAGCGTCGCCCTCGCCAGATGTGAGGACGTAGTGCCTCTGGTAATTCCGAGAATCGTTCCACGCGCATCCTGGTCCCAATGCGGAGCCCCGAGACCTACCAGTGCCGGAACGAACATGACACCTCCGGTATCCGATACCTCCGCAGCAAGGGCTTCGACTTCCGAAGCGTTCTTGATAATGCCCAGTCCATCCCGGAGCCACTGGACCGCCGACCCGGTAACGAATACCGCGCCTTCGAGTGCATAGGTGATTTGCTTGTTGAGTGACCAGGCAATGGTCGAAAGCAGATTGCATTGAGACACAACCGGTTCGGTGCCGGTGTTCATAAGCAAGAAGGAGCCGGTGCCATAGGTGTTTTTTGCCTCGCCTGGATTGAAACAACTTTGTCCAAAGAGCGCAGCCTGCTGATCCCCGGCTGACCCGCTGACCGGAATCGAGGCTTCGAGAAGTGCAGGATCGGTTTCGAACATGACGCCGGAGTTATCGACTGCCGACGGCATCATTGCACGCGGTATCCCAAGATCGCAAAGGAGTTCATCCGACCAATCTCCGCGTCGGATATCGAAAAGCATGGTCCGAGATGCGTTGGATACGTCAGTGATGTGAATTCGTCCCCCGGAGAGTTTCCACATCAGCCAACTATCGACTGTGCCAAAGAGAATTTCGCCACCCTCCGCTCTCGCTTTCAGCTCCGGTTGATCTTCGAACAGCCACGCGATCTTCGACGCGGAGAAATAAGCATCGGGCATCAGGCCAGTTATGCGCTGATAGCTCGGACCCATGCCGCGTTCGATCAGAGCGTTGACCTGGGGAACGCTCTGGCGGCTTTGCCAGACGATCGCAGGTGCGACCGGCTTGCCCGTCGCCCGTTCCCAGAGAATGGTCGTTTCCCGCTGATTGGCAATGCCGATCCCGGAAATTACCCTGGTATCAAGACCAGACTGTGCAATCGC
>Ga0105048_10002430_pt1 | contig 30250 bp, 21 predicted proteins | sample MAT05_FD_78382 | JGI IMG/M metagenome (GOLD analysis project Ga0105048, IMG submission 78382) | Freshwater microbial communities from Lake Fryxell liftoff mats and glacier meltwater in Antarctica - MAT-05 | ecosystem: Environmental > Aquatic > Freshwater > Ice > Liftoff microbial mat | place... | reverse complement strand
TCCCACAATGGAAGGTGACACAACGGCTTTCTACCTACAAAAGAGGCTGAAACAATTTCACCTCAAAATCTCGACTATTGCCCGTGGCGTACCCATCGGTGGCGATCTGGAATATGCCGACGAGATTACCCTCGGCCGGAGTATTCTGAGCCGTATAGTGTACGAATAAAACGATTCGGACAGGAGACCGCTCATTACTGGCTTTTTCATTGTACGAGTTGGTTTATTATGCCAGTCCGTTCAGCACACTCTTATAACAAGCTGAATCTATAGTATTTATCGCTTTTATTAGGAAATGGCCCTGTGAAACAGTCTAGACTAATCCTTTGCGTAAGGTCGTATAATGGATTTTTCGCACCCTTATGGAATGGGAACAGTTAGAAGTTAAACAGCATTGGTACATTTGCCCGATACACTGTTGGTCACAACAACTGATTATTCATTCTAAAACACCTGTTGCATGAATCGTACTCATTTTCTAAAAATTGCCTTTGCCGGGTCGGCTGTGTTAGCCACAACCCGTTCGTTTGGATTCGGTCAGGTAGAGGGGCCACCTCAGGCCGAAGGGCCGTTTAAGTTGGCTCCACTGCCGTTTGATGCGGGTGCGCTGGAGCCGCATATCGATAAAGCCACCATGGAGATTCACCACGGCAAGCACCACAAAGCGTACGTAGACAATCTCAACAAAGCCGTGGCAATGCCTGAAAATGCGGCTATGGCTAAAATGAGCATCGATGAGCTGGTGAAAAGCATCGACGCAAAAACTCCAGCTGCCATCCGTAATAATGGGGGTGGTCACTGGAACCATACGTTTTTCTGGAATACAATTGGCCCCAAAGGAGGTGGTGCGCCCAAAGGTGCCCTGGCAGAGGCCATCAACAAAAAATACAGTTCATTCGACAATTTCAAGGCGGAGTGGCTCAAAGCCGCTACGGGCCGGTTCGGCTCGGGCTGGGTATGGCTCATCAAAAACGGCAACGAAGTTGAGATTACCACTACACCCAACCAGGACAACCCGCTGATGGCTCTGGCCGAGAAAAAGGGAACCCCACTGATGGGTCTCGACGTTTGGGAGCATGCCTACTACCTCAAGTATCAGAACAAACGCCCCGACTACGTAGCCGCTGCCTGGAACGTGTATGATTGGGATAAAATCAGCAAGAATTTCGGTTGATCTGCGTGGTAGAGACCGCACCGACAAGATTTCTCTGGTGCGGTCTCTACCAAACCACCCGACTATGCAGGCGGGTGAACAGCCCGAAAATGATGTCGAATTACTCTTTGGCGATGCTTATCCCATTATTCTGCGGAGCGTAGAAGATTGCATCAATAGCAGTTACTTCGCCTGGCCCAAGCGGCAATTTTTCGCCATTTTATAAACAGGTCGGGATGTCGTAATTTCGTCCAAAGAATAATCAAGCATGGACAATCAACAACTATATGACGAAATCCCGTCGCTCGATCTGGCGGATTTTACCTCTGGCGACCCCACCCGCAAGGCTGCTTTTGTGCAGACTTTGGGAGGGGCGTTCAATAACATCGGCTTTGTTGCGATCAAGAACCACGGGCTTACCGATGAACTAACGAAAAACCTATACAGTACAGTAAAAGCATTTTTCCAATTGGATGATGCTACCAAAAAGAAGTACGAAAAACTCGAACTGAATGGTCAACGGGGTTACGTAGGCAAAGGCCGCGAGACCGCCAAAGGGTCGAAAGTGGCCGACCTGAAGGAGTTTTACCATATTGGACAGCCCGAACCCATTGGCGAAATGCCTGCCAACGTGTTGCCTGAAGAGTACCCTGAATTCGGACAGTATACCCTCGAAACCTATCGTACCCTCGAATATACCGGACGGCAGTTGCTACGGGCTATAGCCTTGTATTTAGAGCTGCCCGAAGCTTATTTTGAAGACAAAGTAGCCAACGGAGACAGTATTCTGCGGGCACTACACTATTTTCCGCTCGATCCAAACAAAACCCCCGAAGGTGCCGTGCGGGCAGCGGCTCACGGCGACATCAACCTCATTACCCTGCTGATGGGAGCCTCGGCTGATGGGTTGGAAGTGCTTCGCCGGGATGGAAAATGGATTGGTATTACGGCGTTACCCCATCAGGTAGTTGTGAACGTTGGCGATATGCTCGACCGACTGACCAATCACAAACTCAAGTCAACAATTCACCAGGTAGTGAATCCCCCCCGCGAAAAAATGGGCTCTTCACGTTACTCGATCCCATTTTTTATGCACCCCCGTGGCGATATGGATCTGAGCTGTCTCGATAGCTGCGTTGATACGGAGCATCCCAAACTCTACGCCGACATGACCGCTGGAGAATTCCTAAACGAACGATTGATTGAGCTGGGACTGAAACAGTGAACAGTGGGCAGTGACCAACGAGCAATAAATAAATAAATGTAATGAGTACTGCTCGTTGGTCACTGCTCACTGGTATTTGTGAAAACTGCCCACTGTTTACTGCTCACTGCCTTGACGCCCGTTCGCAAAATTCGCTATCTGATTTTTTTGAAGGATGTGCTAATCCTTGCGTTCACCACGTTTGGCGGGCCACAGGTGCATCTGGCGATGATGTTTGACCGGTTTGTGAAAAAGCGGGCCTATCTCACCGAGGCCGAACTCCTCGAACTCAATGCCTTGTGTCAGATACTGCCGGGGCCAACGTCTACCCAGACCGTCACAGCGCTGGGATTCAAAATTGGTGGCCCCAACCTGGCTTATCTTACCTTGCTGGTATGGTGCCTGCCCGCTGTGGCCATTATGACCTCGTTCGGGATGATAGTCGATCATCTGCAGGATCAGAACCAGTCGCTCCGGTTTGCCCGGTTTATTCAGCCAATGGCCGTTGGGTTTCTGATTGTAGCCGGGTATCGCATTGCCCGTAAAGTAATTCAGAACCAAAGCGGGTTGGTACTGGCGATTCTGGCCGCCCTAACTGCCTACGCTTTTCGCTCGCCTTATGTTACGCCAATCGTGATTTTGGCGGGCGGTATTACTACTGCCTTCACCTACCAAAAGCAGAGTGTTATGGCTAAGCAGCCGCTCCAGATTGAGTGGGCCAATTTTGTATTGTGGTTGGGTGTGTTTGTGGGGGTTGCTGTGTTAGGCGTTGTCACTCAATCATTTCCGGTGCGCTTGTTTGAGAACTTTTACCGTAACGGCAGTTTGGTTTTTGGTGGCGGGCAAGTGCTGACGCCCATGCTTTATAACGAATTTGTAGCGTTCAAACACTACCTGACCCGCGAGGAGTTTCTATCGGGGCTGGGTTTGGTGCAGGCCATTCCTGGGCCGGTGTTTGCGTTTGCCTCGTACATTGGAGCATTATCCATGCGCAACGAGGGTACACAGGGGCAGCTACTGGGTAGTCTGGTTTCGACCGTTGGCATCTTTTTGCCCGGCACATTCCTCATCTTTTTTGTATATCGGTTCTGGGGCCAATTGAAACGTTACCGGGTTGTGCGGGCCTCGCTCGAAGGAATAAATGCCGCCAGTTCGGGCCTGACGGCGGCAGCAGCCATTGCCCTCTTTGAACCAATGGCACCCCAATGGCCAATGGTAGCCGTAGTATTGGGAACGATACTGGTTTTGGAGCTAACCAAAATTCCGCCTTTTGTCCTTATTCTGACCGGCTTAGGACTCGGCTTGTTGCTCTGAGAGAGCGGAGTCGAATCGGACTGGCGTTTCAGGTCTGCACGGCAGTAATCAAATCAGAATTGCCGAATACTAGCAAACTTGTTCCAGGGCTAAAAACGTTAATTGCGTCATTACGTTAGCGTAATTTAGCTAAATTACGTCAACATAATGACGCAATTATTATGAATACTCCATATAGACGCGATTTACAGCGTATTATCGAAGAAAGCCTTTACCCTAACAAGGTTAATTTAATCTTTGGAACGCGCCGGGTTGGGAAAACTTTTTTGCTACAACAAATCAAAGCAAATACAGCCTATAAAACGCTTGTTCTTGAGGGCGAAGATGCTGATACGCAGAGGCTACTGGCTATTCGTAGCATAGCCAACTACCGTCGGTTGCTGGATAGAATTGATTTGTTAATCATTGACGAAGCGCAGGCTATTCCAGAAATTGGGAAAGTACTAAAACTCATTGTCGATCATACAGACGGTTTAAGAATCATTGTGACTGGTTCTTCGGCTTTTGATCTCGCTAATTTATCGGGAGAACCGTTAACCGGAAGAGCGTTTCACCACCAATTGTATTCATTGTCACAAACAGAATTGAGCCAACAGGAAAATTTGCTGGAAACACGCCAGCGACTAGAAGAAAGATTGATATATGGTACTTATCCAGAGGCAGTTCGACTAGCAACAAATGCCGAACGAGAGCGTTACTTGACCGAGTTGACAGGGGCTTATCTGCTAAAAGACATTTTGACTTTTGACGGAATTCGAAGTGCATCGAAACTAGTCAATTTACTTCGACTAATCGCCTTCCAGGTGGGTAAGGAAGTATCTATGGAAGAGTTGGGTAAACAGCTACAGCTCAGCAAAAACACGGTTGAAAAATACCTCGATCTATTAACTAAGGTGTTTGTATTGATGCGGTTAGGCGGATTCAGTCGGAATTTGCGCAAAGAAGTTTCCAAGAATTCTCGTTGGTATTTCTTGGATAATGGTATAAGAAACGCGCTTATCAATGACTTTCGGCCCATAGCGCTGCGAACAGATATTAGCGAACTTTGGGAGAATTACCTCATCGCTGAACGAATAAAGAAGTGGCAAGCTAACCACCGACGAGTGGAGGGGTATTTCTGGCGTACCTACGATCAGCAGGAAATTGACTGGATTGAAGTGGAGAATGGTCAGATCAATGCCTTCGAGTTTAAATGGCGGACAGATCGGGCCAAACTCCCAAAAGCTTTTGCCGAAACCTACCCAAATGCCCCCTTTACAATCATTAATCAGGATAATTACCTCGACTTTGTGCAATAGCTTTTCGCCAATTCCAGAATCTAGTCTCCTCCTAGTCCCTCAGCAATCACTTTTCTGATGGCTTCGTGGGGGCGAGTTTGCGCAGGTCCTTTGGGCGACCGAGGTAACCCCTGGTTGGGCAGGTAGCCCGTGCGAACCTGTTGCTGCTCTGTCTCAGAGAGCGATTGACGGGCAATGGCACCTTTTTGAAAGCCATCGTTGAAGTTGGCGGTTCGGCTGTCGATTTGAGACAACCGGCACTCGGCCAATAACGTAGTAAGGTCGGCCCGGAGCAATTTTTGCTGGCTGGTGAGGTCGGCAAGGTCGGGAATTAGCGAGAGGTCGTGTTCGAGGATGGCCTTGCGAGTGAGGTGCTCGGCGAGCTTCGCGTTGGCAGGCGTTTGATCTTTTTGAAGGCGCTGGAACCGACGGCGGAGTTTCCAAAGTCGGATGTCGGCCTGAAGCCAGCGGAACCAGTAAGCCGACACAACGGGCAATCCTATTCCAAGGCATACAGCCCCCGCCAGGGCGAATAACAAGCCACTAAGTACAAATGACAACAACGCCCACGGACTGTTTACAAGCGCCAGATTCAGCGTTGCTGACTCGCGTAATTGGGCTTCAATTTGTGCCAACAGGGCCGGGTTGCCGATAGCCGCCCCTGCATCGCCATCAATCGGGGTGGCATTTTGCTGCATTTGCCTGATGGATTTGTTAATGGCCGATTTGAGCTGATCGGTGCGGTACGCTTCGTAGCGGAACCAGCCTAATACCGCCAGCGTAATCACTGCAAATGTCCCCAGCCCTACTTTGAACCGCCAGTACCGCCGACCATTCCGAACGGGGTCGCGCTGGTAAGGTTGTTCGATGAGTCGATCGTAGGCGGGTTTGAGCAGGATCGATACCATGGCCAGGCCCACCGCGAAGGTCCAGGCTTCGGTGTTGTTACGGATGTTAAGTGCATAGGCCACAATCTCGTGCGAAATGATGAGGTCACCCAACAGAAACGAGACCCCGGCCGCCACAAATAGCAGTCCCGCTGCTAAAGAGTATTCGGGTTTGGCGTCGGTTCGGCGTTGGCGCAGCTGACTTTGGTCGGCAACGATACGTTGGTGGGTATTGTCGAGTTGCTCCACTTGTTTTGCCGCAATGCTTACCTGCAACAAATGCTCCTGCAAGGTAGCAAAGGCTGTTTTTCGGGCGGCAGTAGCCTCTGTTAGTTGCTCGGAAATATGCTCAATGTCGGCCCGCTTTTCAACTACTCGTTCGTTGAGCCATGTCAGATTCACCTGACTGGAGAGGTAACTCTCGTAAGCATCGGGTGTTATACCTTCAACGCCACTGCTGTAGCCGTGCTGAAAATCGGGTTGGGTTGTCGGTTCCATGGTTGGTAAATAGGTAATATGGTAACTTAGTGATTGGGGGAATGGGTTGGGCGAATTACCACAATTACCACAATTACCAATTCACGTCAATCCCTTAAAATCGCTTTTCGTTGTTCGTCGCTTAGCCGGTCCCGCACAGATCGGGCCAGGTTAAACTCGCTTTCAAACAGGCGAGTGAGCATATCGCGCCGGGTATTCAGGCGGTCACGGTCGGCTTCGGCGCGGGACAACTCAGGCAGAATTTGCCATTTTTGGGTACGAAATGTGTCTATATCGCGTCGGAGTTCGGCCGATTGTGCGTCGTATTGAATTGCCAAAACGCGTTGATCACGAATAAGTTGGCGATTGCTGGTATTGGCCAGGAGGTCGTTTCTGAGTACGGTCAACAGGCCAAGCAGGAGTTTGCCGCCGAACAAAAATAAGCCCAGTACAAACAGCCCCAAAGCGGAGGCCATCCCCACCGATTGGCTTTGAAGGGCCATTACCCACACAAACCCAGCTGCTACTACTGGTAGGGCTACCTCCTCGAGCAACCGCCGGACTGACGGGCGACTGGTGGGGTCATGAAACAAGGAAGTCTGGCTAAATAAGCCGAACATGCCGGCCAGAAAAACGCCTAGTGCAATCAGCGCGGTATTGGTTGGGTAGGCGGGGCGGAGCGCTGTTTCGATCAGGAAATAATTACTGATACCCATACCCAGAGCCAGCAGCAAACTCACTACGGTGCGGGGCAATTGATGATTGGCGGGTTGGCGGGCAAGCAGGGTTGTCCGGCGATGGTCCAGTTCGCCCAGTTCATTTTCGCGTTGCCCGATAAATAGGTTTAACTCCCCAATTTTCTCGTTTTGATGCTCGATCTGATGTTCCAGGCCCGCCGTTTGATTGGCAAAAAACGTTCGGATAACGGCGGTTTTTTCCTCCGTCCGCGCATCCGACAGCCCAAACAACACACCTTCGTCGCGCAAAAGCCGTTCATCGGCAAGCCAGGCAGGAATGGGTTCGGGAGCAGTAAGCGGAATACCGGGGTCATTAGGTGTCATACCGCAAAAGACGGGAAAAAGAAGGAAAGGGAAAAGGTTACGCGGGCAAATACACCCGGAATGTGGCTCCCTGACCAGGCTGGCTGGTGGCCGTGATGGTGCCGCCGTGATTCTCGGCTACCCGTCGGCAGATAGATAAACCAATGCCCGAGCCGGCGTAATGATTGCGACCATGCAGTCGCTGAAATACCTGAAAAATACGTTCGGCGTATTGCGCATCGAACCCAATCCCTTTGTCGCTAATAGCGATTTCGGCAAAAGGCCCTGAACCGTTGAGTTTGGGAATTAACTGGGGTGGGATCTGGTCAAAATTCAATGTCTGGTACGTGACCTGAACGGATGGAATTGTGTTGGGGCGACAAAATTTGATGGCATTCCCTAACAAATTCTGAAACAACTGGCTCAGCTGGAGTGGATCGCCCAGGATACTGGGTAAGGGAGACACCGTTATTTCAGCCCCACTTTCCTGAATGGCTACATAGAGCGCATCCATGGCTTCACTCACAATCTGGTTAAGCGAAACAAGTTTGTGTGCCTCTAGTTGTGTACCTACTCTGGAGTAGGTAAGTAAATCCCGAATGAGCAACGACATCCGTTTGGCTGCCACCTGCATTCGATTGAGCATATCAGAACCATCCGGACCAAGCACTGGACCGAACTGTTCGGTAACCAGATCGCCAAAGGCCTGAATTTTCCGAAGGGGTTCCTGTAAATCGTGCGAGGCTACGTAGGCAAACTGCTGGAGGTTTTCGTTGGAAAGCTCGAGATCGCGGTTGGCTCGTTTGAGAATCTGGTTCTGACGTTCCTGATCTAACTCTGCCTGTTTGCGCTTGGTGATGTCCGACGATGAAAACAGAATACCGTCGTCCTGTTTCACAATGCGCACATCAAACCAGCCATTCACGTTGTCGAGCGTATAATGAAACTCGTACTGGAATGGAATCCCCGTATTGATCACATCGATACAGACCCCCAGAAAATCAGATTCTGCTACACCCGGAAGAAGATCGCTCATCCTGGCTCCCAACATGGTTTCTACGGGTAATTTAGTAATGCGCGCATTACCTTCGTTAGTCATTACCCATCGAAGGTCGATGATCCGGTTCGATTCGTCGCGAACGGCAGTCATTAGGCCAATACCCACCTGCACATTGTCGATCACCGAGCGGAGTAATTCGCTCTGTTTCTGAAAAGCAAACTGAGCTTCTTTCAGCTCATTTATAATCTGATAGGATGAAATAACGCGGCTTTCATCGAGTTGTGTAATCTGGCAGAGAAGATGATTGTGATAGCCTTGGTAGAGGTACGACGTTTCAAACTCCTGGGGTTCACCTGTTGCCAGCAATTTTTCAAAAGCCTCCCAAAAGGGGGTATGCTTTATCGCCGGAAATAAATCAAGCATCCGATACCCTATCAGTTGCTCCTGGCTAAGATTGGTGTCGAGCAATACCTGATCGCTCACATACTCGTATTGGAAGTCGGCCAGATTTCCGGCTTCGTCCCGAATAATTTCCAGCACGTTCATCCCATTACGCATGGATTTTAATACCCCCGTAAATGTTTCGGCCTGTTTGCGTCGCTGGGTTTCGGCAACCTTGAGGGGTGTCACATCGTTGTAAGCCGCCAACACACGGTCGCGTCCGATGTAGGCCAACTGTACATCGAGCCAATACACTTGTCCCCCGCGCTGATAGCTATGTTCAAATCGTTGTGTTTCCTGAGTTCGGACTGTGGTTGTATACGCATTGAAAAGGCTGTCGTATCGGTCGCCTGCAAATACCACTGAAGCCCGTTGACCAATCACATCAGAGCGTTTCCATTTCGTAGTCAGCAAGGCGGTAGCGTTGGCTTTCGTAACCCGATAATCAACAATGGTTTCTTCGGCATCACGCATCGCTTCGGACACAAAAACCCCTACTGGGATAGCATCCAAAATGCCTTCTATAATCTTATAATGCTCTTTTAGCGTCAGTTCCGCCTTTTTACGTTCGGTGACGTGGTTTACGGTTACGATAATGCTTTTGTCGAAGCGAGCTACCGAAAACTCGTACCAGTTGCGGCCAAAACTCCGCTCAAAACGGGCTGGCTCACCCGTTTGAGCAACGTGTACATAATGATGGAAAACCTCGGAAAGCTGGAATTCCGGCATAAGAACCGAGAGCGGATTTGCATAGGCATCAGCAGCCTTGATGTGTAGCCAGTCGAAGGCTAATTGGTTGGCTTTAATAATTTGAAAATCGACGATGTTCCCCGCTTCGTCAAACAACGTCCGGTGGAGAGCCAATCCACTGGGAGCCGTCTGAATAATCCGGTCGAGCAACTCTGCCTGTTGCTGTGGCTGATTGTCGATCAGGTTGCCATAAGAAACCACAACCCAATCGGCATCGAAGCGTGATACCAGCAACTCGTGCGTATTGAGTGGTTCCGCACTGTCGTATCCGAAGGGCATCTCGAATCGCACGGCACGGCCACTGTCTACAACCAGTGCGAATTGACGAATCAGATAATCGGAATCGGCGGGTGGGAATAATTCACTCACCAACTGATGCAGAATGGAATCTGCTGGTGAGTGGAAATGGACAGCAGCCAGTTCGTTGAAACTTGTTAGTCGGAAATTAGCAATAACGCCTGATTCAGAGCGGACTGTCTCATAAACCGCTGTTCCGTTTGGAGATGTCTGGAGTAATGAATCCAAAAAAAGAAAAGTGCCGGAAGCAGCGGTCATATAGTGGTTGTTGAATAACAGAACTATAGTGGTGTTATAGGTTAACAAACATACTAGTTAGTTATCAAATTTTCGCTATACTATTGTTACTAATTAAGCTGACTTCTCAATAGCTGTGAATAGTAAATGGCGCAGGTATTCAAGTAATTGGGTTTCATCTTTAGTGGTGCCAAAATCAGTCAATGCAGGTAAATTCTGCATAAAGAACGCTTGGTCGTGAGCCGTTTCGACAATAGTGCTGGCCAGCGACCGGGCATATGGATAGGTAGGCTGCTGTTCCAGAATAATGCCGGCAATGCGAGCACAAAGATCTTTATAAGGCTTAAATAGTTGGTGTCGGTTGTCTTCAGTGACGTGTCGAGTCAGGTAGGCTTTGCTGGCTTCACGAATCACGATGCTATGCAGGGTTTTTAAGTCGACCCCATCGGCACCGTTGCCATTTGGTGCATCGGCCACCCCTTTCAGCAGCAACAGGCGCAGAATTCGTTCGAGTTTTTCGTGTGGGTGTTGAATGTTGTTGGTCTGAAATACCACCTGGTATTCCAGCCACTGCCAGTACCAGGCGATTAGATAAACCAGGAGTCGATGTTTGTTTTCGAAATACCGGTAAATACTAGCCTCTTTAGTTGCCAGGCGGTTGGCTAGCTTACGGAACGTAGTCTCTTCCAGACCTATTTCGCCAAACAGGGCAATGCCCTCCCGCACAATCTTACGCCCCAATTCTGATCCTTCCGGGTCGCGCAGAAACAGATGCTGATTCATGCGGACATGTACCGTATACTCCATATATAGCTGTTAAAAACCGTTCAACTAACAATCAACAAATGTGATGAACAAACTTAACAGTACAAAAGTTATATTTGCAAATATGATAGCAATACTATCAAATAGTTTAGTATTATTCTCAAGGCTCATGATTCAAATCAGATTGACAATGATACAATGCTGATAAGTCCTCAGATTGGGCTTCAAAAGCAGACAAAACGTTTTATGCAAAGCGTGGTAAACGCGCTTTCGCAAGTTGTAAATTCACCGCACCGGCGGACCGACCCTCCCAAATCGCGGTACACATGCGTTGAGCTGTTTGCTCTTAAATGTCTGATTCAGCGGCTAGCTGAGCCATCGACCCATTTAAATTCACCAACTATAAAACCGTCATCCATTGGTGTATGCTTTGATGACTACCGCTAAAAAAAGAATCGCCGGGCCTCGGTGCGTTCAAATCATCAAAATATACTCCGCAGACTTTACCTTTGTCGTGCTGGCAATGAATTTGGAGGGTGTCTTTTCCGTTTTTGGCCGGCGTAAATCATAACAGGAGGCCGCATCTGAACGCTTGTGAAATAGGATGAGCTTAGGAACGTTTTTCTGGTAAAACTACCCAAACAAACGATCAGTATGATCTTGGGTATGAGCCATTTTTAATTAAATCATTGCTACTAACATGACTTATTCTGATAGTTTGCGTCCCGGTCAAGTCGAAGCACCACCAAGCCCATTTCAGCGGCTCATTCGACTTTTGAGCACCGAAAAACGCGATATAGGGTACATTTATTTGTACGCCATCATTGCCGGCCTGGTCAATCTATCGTTACCACTGGGTATTCAGGCCGTATTCAATTTTGTATCCAGCGGAACGGTTTTTAACTCGGTTTACCTCCTGATAAGCCTGATAATTATTGGGGTTATACTGGGCGGACTGCTGCAGATTGGGCAAATTTCGCTGGTTGAAGTACTTCAACAACGCATTTTTGCGAAGGCGGCCTTTGAGTTTACCTACCGCCTGCCCCGTATTCGCCCCGAAGCCCTACAGCCCTATTATCCACCAGAGCTGATGAACCGTTTTTTCGACATTGTCAGTGTGCAGAAGTCCCTGCCCAAAGTATTGATCGACATTACGGCGGCTGCCATTCAGGTAATTCTGGGAATTATTCTGCTTTCATTTTATCACCCTGTTTTTATTATTTTTGGTTTGCTCACCCTGGTGATGCTCTGGTTTGTAAGCTGGATTTATGGTAAACGGGGCGTGGAAACGAGCCTGTCCGAATCTAAGTATAAGTACAAAGTAGCCGCCTGGCTTGAAGATCTGGCCCGTGATCTGAGTGCATACCGGCGAGAAGCCGACTCGTTTGAAGCCATGGACAAAATGGACGACCTGGTGGCCAATTACCTCAAATATCGCAATGACCATTACCGGGTCCTGAAACGGTTTTTCTACAATTCCGTCGCGTTCAAGGCCATTATCACGGGCAGTTTACTCGTTGCTGGAACCGCCCTGGTGGTGGAACGGCAAATGACCCTGGGGCAATTTGTGGCAGCTGAACTGGTTATTGTACTGATTACGAGCGCGGTAGAGAAATTGATTATGAGCATCGACGTCATTTTTGATCTGTTGACTGCTGTTGAGAAGCTGGGGAGCGTCACCGACCTGCCCTTAGAAACCGATACAACCCATGCTTAATATTTCGAACCAACGAGTTGACGAGCAACTCTGGGACCATTATCCCCTCCGAACACTTCGAACGCTGCCCGATTTAAAGGCATCCCGGCGATTGGGTCGGCTAATGATTGGCTTGCTCGTGGGGGTCATAGTTGTACTCTTCATGCCCTGGCAACAAAACATAACCGGCGACGGGAGCCTGACAGCCCTGAGCCCAAAAGATCGCCCTCAAACGTTGCAAAATGCAATTCCGGGCCGGATTGAACGCTGGAATGTAGCCGAGGGAGATTTGGTAAAAAAAGGGGATACTCTGCTGGTGATCTCCGAAATCAAAGACGAGTATTTTGACCCCAGTCTGCCCCAACGGCTCAACGAACAATTGGTAGCCAAACGGGGAAGCATGAACGCAACCGATAGCAAAATTGCCGCATTAGACGGTCAGATGGCCGCACTCCGTACTGGCTTAAGCGTTAAGCTGGCCTCGGCCCGGAACAAGGTAAAACAGGTCCGGTTCAAGGTAATCAGCGACAGTACCGAACTGATTGCCGTGAAGAATTTTTTCCAGACTGCCCGAGTTCGGCTGAATCGTTACGAGGAAGCTCATCGGAATGGATTGATTTCGCTCACCGATCTGGAAACCCGGCGACTCAAATTTGCAGAGGATCAGGCTAAGCTCATAGCGCAGGAAAACAAGTTGAACGGAGCCCGCCAGGAATTTATTAATGCCAAACTCGACCTGAGTGAGATTCAGGCCGACTATTCCGAAAAGCTGGCCAAGTCGCTATCCGATCAGAGTTCGGCCGTATCATATCGGGCCGAAGCGACGGGAGAAATTGCTAAACTGCAAAACAAAATTAGCAGTGTCGATGTACGGCGGGGAATGTACGTGATTCGAGCCCCGCAGGATGGCTACGTGGTGAAAGCACTCAAAGCCGGAATTGGCGAAACCATCAAAGAGGGTGAATCTATTGCGACCCTGCAACCGGCAAAACCTACCCTGGCCGTGGAAATGTATGTGCGAGCGATGGACGTACCGCTCATAACGCCTGGTCGTATGGTCAGGATCGAGTTTGACGGGTGGCCCGCTGTGCAGTTTTCGGGCTGGCCCACCGTGGCCGTCGGTACGTTTGGGGGAGAGGTGGCCGTAGTCGATGCCGTGAGCAGTACCAACGGTAAATACCGGTTGCTGGTGCGTCCCCACAAGGATGATCACCCCTGGCCCGTTCAACTTCGGCAGGGCTCAGGGATATATGGGTGGGTTATGCTCGACGATGTACCAATCTGGTACGAGTTATGGCGGCAACTGAACGGATTTCCGCCGAGTTTGAAGCAGGAGCCTAAAGCAGAAGAAGTCAAAAAATGAGACTTTTCAACCCCAAACCTGCCAGGTCTTGGCGACCTAACCGGTTTTATTTAGCCACTTTTCTGAGCTTGCTTACCATGTCTGTCGGTGCTCAAACACCAACCGATACAACCAGTGTGTTTGCTTTTTCGGATATGGCAGATCTAATTTCGGCCAATCATCCGTTGGTTCGATTGGCCAATACGCTGCCCGATGCTGCCCGGCAAGAGGTGTTACAAGCGCGCGGGTTTTTCGATCCAAAGCTTACATCGGGTTACAACCGTAAACAGTTTGGCGATCCATCGAAGGCCAGTTCGTTGTATTATAACAATTGGGCCAATGAGCTTAAAGTGCCCGTGTGGCTCGGTGGTGCCGATTTTAAGGTGACTTACGATCGTTTTACGGGGGCCAATATTAACCCTGAATTGCAAACGCCAAACACAGGCTTGCTGGGCGTGGGGGTGAGTGTACCCATTGGGCAAGGGTTACTCATCGATAGTCGGCGGGCCACCGTCCGACAGGCGCAGTTGCTTCCCTCACTGGCTGATGCCGACCGAGTGAAGCAGATAAACAAGGTTTGGCTCAGCGCGGCCAAAGACTATTGGAACTGGTATCTGGCTCAGCGGCAAGTTGATCTGTTGAACGAAGGCTTTCAACTGGCCGACACACGTTTTCGGGCCGTAAAACAGCGGGTCGAGCTGGGCGATGCAGCCGCCATCGACTCGGTCGAAGCGCACATTACCGCTCAGGACCGGCAAGTGCAACTGGAGCAGGCCCTTGTGGCCTTGCAAAACGCCCGACAAATTGTATCGACCTACCTCTGGAACGAGTCTGGGCAACCAGTTGAGTTGCCCAATCGGGCAGTGCCACAACTTGCTCAGGAAGGCCTGGTTGATGAGTCGTTGTACCAATTGTTGAGTCAGCGGGCAGCAGAGGCTCATCCCGAACTGCTGTCTCTCGATTTAAAAATCAAGCAGCAGATCATTGAAGAGCAGTTTCGGAGGGCTATGCTTCAACCCCAGTTTAACGTGTCGGGGCAGTTGCTGAGTCAGGCAAACACGCCTACGCTGGAAGCCCGCCAACTGTATGGGTTTGGCTGGAATAACTATAAAGTTGGGTTTGATTTTGCGTTGCCGTTGTTTCTTCGCAAAGAGCGGGGCAAACTTCGTCAGGTGCAGATCAAAACCCAGCAGCTTCGTTTCGACCGGACGCAGACCAACCGTGATGTGCTGAATGGAGTTTCTACGGCCTATAACGATATTAAAGCCATCGACCGGCAACTTGTCTTGCAAGATGCCGCCGTTCAGAATCAGCAACGGTTGCTGCGTGCTGAACAACAGCGGTTTGAGCTGGGTGAGAGTTCATTATTTCTGGTAAACACGCGCGAAACAAAATTGATTGATATGCGGATCAAGCTGGAAGAGCTTCGGAGCAAGTACCAAAAAGCGGTAGCTGAGTTGTATTATGCAGCCGGCGTTCAAGGTTAGCGTACCCCCACCAATCGCCTAACAAACCCTTAACAATTCCTTCTCATGAAATTGCCCGCCATATTGCTGTTTTTCGCTACCACTGCGTTGGCGCAACACAATGAAGGGGATACTCACCCAAACCCCCTCATGGAACGGCGCGTTCATGAGACCTATACCGAAGAAATCACGTTTATGAACAAACGGCGCGAAGTAGCCATCGTTCGGACATTTTCGCCATCGGGGCAACGAATTACCGAGGAACACTATGAAAATTACGATCAGGGAATAAAACACGGTCTTACCCGCTGCTGGTATCCGAATGGACAAACTTACTGGTCGAGTGATTTCAAGCATGGCGATCTGAACGGCCCTCTGCTGGTTTATTACACCGATGGGGCGGCCAAACGCCGGGAATACTTCAAGCAGGGAACCAGCCGAAAAAGTACCTGTTTCGATCCTCAGGGTGTGGCTCACCCGTGTGATGCTTTTGCTAAACCGGCCAGTTTTTCCGGTACGGCCAATGAATTTCAGGCGACACTTAAAAAACAGTTGACTTTGGTCGGTTTTGAGTTGCGAAACCAGGAGCAGTATATATCATACCAGGGAATAATTGAAGAGAATGGCCAAATGACCGGGATTACCGTTTACCCTACCGGTCACGAACTGACCGAACCCCTCAAAAAAGCCCTGTCGGGTTTGCCCCGCTGGAAACCTGCTACCGTGGATAATGAACCGGTTGCCACGCATTATTACCAGACCCTGCTGATTCTGGGGCGAGAGATATATGTTAACAAACATTAAGCATTTTTCCGGCGCAGTTCCTTTACGTCAAAGTCGAACGAGAGGTCGTTCATGCACTTGAAGTGGTGAAGCGGGCAGCGATCATACCCGATTTTGGAGCAGGGACGGCACGATAAGCCCTTGTTTTCCAGTACTACATAGGGCGTTTTGTATGGATACATGCCGAACAGGGGTGTTGTGTTTCCCCAAATGGAATAGATTTTCTTCTTGAGGGCAGCGGCAATGTGCATCAGGCCAGTATCGTGGCTAAATACCACCCGTGCCTGTTGCAACAGCGAAGCCGACTGGTTGAGGTTGTATTTGCCACAAGCGTTATAGATCAACTTAGGACCCAGGGCTTTTTCAATGGCATCGGCAGCGGCAATATCTTCTTTGCCTCCCAACAGCACAATCGGATAGTCGATGCGCAGACATAGCTCGATCATACGTGGCAGGGGCAGTTTTTTGGTGGTGTGTTGCCCACCAATGGCATAGGCTACGTAGTTGGGGCGGTGCGATGCGGGTAACCATTCCATTTCGACCTGATCGCGGTAAGGAATAAAATAGTCAAGGCCCCGCTCATCGTTGATTATTCCGAACGAACGGAGCGTTTCAATGTACCGATCTACAATATGAATCGGGGGCATGGAATTGATTTTCCAGCGGGTCAAAAGCCACTTCTGACTGTTTAGTTTATCGAAACTATACGAGCGTATCCGGGGCCGATTTACTGCAAGCCGCAGTTTGATAAGTGACGTTCGGAGATTGTTATGCAAATCAATGATATAATCGTACTTCTCTGCCTGGAGTTGCCGGATCAGGCTACCCAGTGAATTTTCCAGAAAATAGCTTCGATCAATGTAAGGATTATTGTCAACCAGGCCCTGAAACACTTTTTTTGTGCAAAAATGCACCTCTGCATCGGGCATCTGCTGTTTAAGGCAGCGCACGATGGGGGTTGTCAGCACGATGTCGCCGATGGACGAAAAACGAAGAATCAGGAACTTGGGCATTGCACAACAAAGATACAACGTGGGCAATAAAGGTAGAATGGGTAATAAAGGTAAATGGTTTGACAAATTACCTCTATCTGACATTTTCCTCTGGTAACTCAAAATTTCCAGAACTGTGGAGCCTTTTGGGTTCTATACGCACTCTCTATGCAATTGGCGCAGGCAGCGGGTGGGGGCAAGCCAATGGGAAGCTGTAGGACATTGGGCTTTTCGGCGGTAGTGTTCCGATTTACAAATAATGCCTTAATCGATACGCCCGACGCTCCGAAGAAGCCAAATGCCGGTTCATCGTCCCGGTTTGTACAGGTTATGTTGCCTTTAAGCGGGACCGGAGTGGCATCAAAAATACCCCCGTTGTTCTGCGTTAGCTGAGCTACTGTGTTCCAATATTGAAACCCCTCGGCTGTGAGCGACTGCTGCTCAACCTCCACATAATACCTATCGGTGCTGGTAAAGGGCACCCTCATAATAGGTTGTCGGCTAATTTTGTTACCATTGATCCTGGAATCCGACGCGACGTTATTACAGGAATAGCAGCGGACAATATCCCAGCAAGTTTGACAGCAATAAGACCCGTAGGTTACAGTGTTGCCACGAGTAGTAACATCATTGGTTCTGCAAAAAACCAATGGCTCGTAGTGAGTCCAGCTCCAGCGATAGAAATTGCCAGGTGTCGCTGGGTCACGGGTATCAGCGGAAAGATCAAACCCCTTATCGAAAGCCAACGTACCTGTGATGGGCTTCTGACTATATTGATAATACACCGTATCGATGGGGGCAACGATCTTTAACTGTTGCGGAGTTGACTTAAACTGACGGCCATCAGACGTTTGCACAAACAGGGTGTAACTCTGGCCCGATGCGCCTTTCCAGGCAGCATCAACAGGCTGATAAATGCCCACCGATGTTTCTTTATAGTCGACACGTTTGTTGGCGTCATCAGTCACGTATACGGTTGCTTTAGTGGCAAAGTAATTCAACGCGCCAAGTGTGTAATCAGCTGTAAGCGAGAGGGTAACGAGGCTACGGCCCGGCTGATCCGTCACGAGGCCATCTACAATAAGCTTCTGCTCCAGCTTGAGCGTATCGGGGTTGTAGGGCGTTATACAGGACAGCGCAAACAACAATCCGGAAATGAATACGTAGGGAAGGAGCTTCATTGTTAAAACTTGAAATTGTACGTCAGCGACGGAATAGCCGAACCAAAAATAGATAACTTGTACGCATTGCTTGGTGAATTGGACCGAAGCTTGTAAAAAACCGAGTAGGCATTTTTGCGAGCGTACAGGTTATATACCGAGAACACCCAACTATACCAGAACTTGCCCGGTTTGTCGGGGTTTTTATCCCAGGTTAAGGATGCATCTAAGCGGTGATAATCGGGAATGCGTTGCTGATTGCGGTCTAAAAAAATGGGTATCAGCACGCCGTTCACGCGGGCTTTGGCGTAGGGGGCCGTAACGGGCCTTCCGGTGCTGTACGTAAAATTGAACGATGCGCTAAAGGCGAGTGTGGGCCGATAAATAGCCACTATGTTTACTTGGTGTGGTTTGTCGAAGTTAGCCGGAAACCATTTTCCGTTGTTGATCTGCTCGCCCGCGTAGGGGCCGTTAATCAGCAACAGGCTTCGGGAATAGGCATAACTGGCCCATCCGGTCAGGAATCCCTTGTTTTTCTTCACCATAAACTCGGCCCCGTAGGCTTTACCATCGCCCTGTAGCAACTCGGTTTCGGGGGCGGGATTCAGCAGAATTTTGGCTCCATCACGATAGTCGATGGCATTCTGAATTTTCCGGTAATAGACCTCGCCCGATACCTCGAAGGTGTTGTTGTTGAAGTTCTGAAAATACCCTGCCGAAAGCTGATCGCCGATTTGCGGCCTGATATTGACATCACTCAGTTTCCAGCGCGAGATAGGTAGTGCGGATTGGTTATTGGTAATGAGTTGCAAAAATTGCTGCATTCGGGTATACGACACTTTTACCGAGCGGTCGGGCTGAGGAGCCCAGCGAAGGGCCAAACGCGGTTCGAGGCCACCATAGGTCTTGGCTACAGCCCCGGCTCCAAAAATAGCCTGACTAATGGCATTGTCGGGTAGACGCGGCCCTTCGGGGTTGTAGTTTTGTACTGTAGTTGGACCGAGGTTAAAAAACTGCACATAGCGAAGCCCGCCAATTACCGAAAATTTCTCGGTGACGCTAAATTCATCTTCCCCATAAATGGCGGCTTCAACAGCCTGTTCGGTCGGTAAGGTGAGGGGCAACTGATTGGAAACAGGGCCGGGAATAAGTGTGTTGGGCGACAGGCTATGGTGAGTGGCACTCACGCCAACCGCCAGGCGGTGTCTCCCTGTCCCGTAATCGCCTTCGACCCTACCGATAGTAGTCTGTAACGATGATTGCAACCGGAAAGCATTGCCGGGATCGGGTGACGCCAAAGCGGCCTGATACCGCGCCGATACGCCGGTTGTGGTTATGCTGAGCTTATCGGAAAAAGCGTGGGTCCACTTCACCGATGCATTGGTTGTCTGGTAATCAAAGTCGGTTCGTGAGGAGCGGACATCAATCGAAATAAGCGAATCCGCTGGAAACTGGATCTTATCGTTGCTGGCATACGCCGATACCCAAACTGTATTTTTCTCGTTGGGCAGATACTTCACCTTGGCCGTCAGGTCGTAGAAAGTGGCTTTGGTATCACGAACGTTTGCTGGCCCTAGTTTAAACAGAAAACTGTTGGCCGAGAAACGGGCATCAGCCAGAAAACTTAGTTTAGCAGGGCCGGCCTTTTTGGATTGAACGATGGGGCCGTCGATTCCTAACCGGCTCGATACCAGCCCGATTCCGCCACTAACGGTAAGCTTTTCGGTTTCGGGCTCTTTGGAGTGCACATCCAGAACCGACGAAATTCGACCTCCATACCGGGCCGGAATACTGCCTTTTTGCAGGGTTACATCGCGAACGGCATCAGGATTGAATACGGAGAAAAAACCCATCAGGTGCGAGGAATTATAGATCGGTGCATCGTCGAGCATCACCAGATTCTGATCGATACTACCCCCGCGAACATTGATACCCGTGGCCCCTTCGCCCACCGTTGTTACACCGGGTAGCAACAATAAACTCCGTACTACATCGACCTCGCCCATAAATGCGGGCATCCGTTTTATGCTCCGAATAGTCAACTGATTCACGCCCATCTCCACCTTTTTCACGTTGCGGTCGGCGGCTTCGGTTTTCACTGTTACTTCGTCCAGTAACTTCGTGTCAACGTCAAGCATAACCATGTTGTCCAGTTGATTGGGTGGGAGTGTAATGGACTGTACTTGCTTGATATAGCCCACTGAGGTAAAGAGAACGTTGTATTTTCCGGCGGGCAGCGATAGAATATAATACCCGTCGCGGTCGGTAGTAACACCTTTACGGATTTCCTGAACGAACACGGTCACACCCGCAAGCGGGGTATTCGTTTTTGTTTCACGTACGTATCCGGCGAGGGCGTGGGTCGTTTGAGCGTGGGCGGGTTGGGAAAGGCGAGAGAGGAGTAGTAGTAAACTCAGATAAAACAGCGGGACATGTGAAAAAGACCTGAACAGGTCAGGCAGTCTATAAAGACAAGTCATGGATAGGAGTCAAGTTCAGAAAGATAAAGCAACTGCTGGGGGTAAATTACCCACTTCTACAGGCGTAGCCCTAACCCAGGTTAGCCAGACGTTGGTGCCGGCGCGGTCTGTTCGGGGTTCGATCTGAAGCCGACCGTTGCTTTGTTGCATCAGGTTATCCACCACCACCAGCCTCAGTCCCGTACCTGTTGGAGCAGACCGGGTATTTTGCGGGTCGGCGGGCCACTGAAAACCGGGGCCCTCGTCGCTGACACCGACCGTTATAGTATCGGTGCTGAGATGCGCCAATCACCCGTTTACGGCTACCGATAGTAGGTGGAACACCAGTTCCACAACCGTTCCCGAACGGTCAGAACGGGGTGTGATGCGTAGTTGCCCCCCGTTCTCGTGCATCACTTTCCACTACCGTCAGGCCCAGCCCGGTGCTGCATAGACCTCCTGCAGCAAGGCTGATTTGCCGTTCATCTGGGTGAGTAACCAGTAGAGCCGGTTGTCGATAACGCCGTTCTCTGGATTTCGGGGGTGGGCCAACTCAGCCGGGCTACGGTTCCCGTGGTGCCATTTATCCGGCGCGAAATTTGCAACGTCCCTCCGTTTCGGCGCATGAGGTCTTCCACCACCATCAGGCCCAGGCCCGTGCTGTTGCTGCTGGCGCGGGTGGTGCCGGTGTAGCCTGATTGCCAGTCGAAACCCGGCCCCTCATCGGCAATCAACACACTGACCTGATTGTTTTGTGGCTCAACCGAGACCGTGAGTCTGCCGCCGATGGGCGAGAATTTCAGCGCGTTCTGCACGATGTTACGGATTGCGATCTCAGTCTGATTTTCGTCGGCCAATACCAACGGCGCGGCTTCTCCGGCGTGTTCATCGTTGATTATGATCTCAATATTTTTCTGCCGGACGGTTTCCTGACACAACGCCAATACATCGCTCATCACCTCCTGCACAGCGAACGATTGAGGCCGCGTTCGCAAGCCGCCCATTTGTGACAAGGCCCAGCACAGCACGTTGTCCGTCAGCGCGGCCACGGCGTTGACCGACTGCCGGAACCGGGGCAGCGCGTCGGATTGGGTGGCGGGGCTGGCGGTTTCGAGCCGGTCGAGGCTTTGCTGGAGGCTCATGACGGGGCCGCGCAGATCGTGGCTGACGATAGAAAACAGCCGGTCTTTCACCCCGTTAATTTCGGTAAGTTGAGCGGCCTGAGTTTCGATTTCGCGCTTCTGACGATTGCTCCGGCGCAGGAAAAACACGGTGATGCTCACACCCATTGCCAACGAGCCGATGATGAGCCAGCCTAAGAGCCGCTGCTGGTTGGCTTTTAACTCGTTGATGGCCAGGTTTTTATTTAGAACGTCAATATGATTGTCTTTCTGCTCCAGATCGAACCGGGCCTGTATGGCGGCAATGACTTCTATTTTGTTGGCGGTCGTCACGCTGTCGGTCAGGGACTGAAGCTGATGGGTGGTTTGCAGCGAGTTCCGGTACTGTCCCCCGCTTTCCTGGGCATCGGCCAGGGTTTTAAGGGCCTCCGAACGCACGACAGCATCGTTGCTTTGGCGGGCCAACGCTACCGACCGGCGGGCGGCCTGAATCGCCGACGCGGGTTGCCCCTGTTGCAGCCAGATGTGCGCCAGCAGGTCGTATGCTTTGGCTTCGTCGACCGGGTCACCATCCCGACGACAAAACCCGATGGCGGCTTCGGCGGCCTGCCGGGCCTCGTCAAACCGGGCCAGCTCATTAAGCGTCTGAGCTACATACAGTTGAGTGTGGGCAACATTGTCAACACTGTGCCGACGGGTTTGGATGGCGATAAACCGCCGGAACTGCTCCAGGGCAAGTCGGTATTTTTTTTGGGTGCTGTATTTTTCAGCCCTCAGCAATACCTCCCAGCCCGGGTCTTCGGCACGGGCCAGCCCGGCGTAGTCCAACGCTAATTTGTCGTAGCGTTCTACCTGTGCCAAATTGCCTACCCGTCTGTAATTGGTGGCCAGCATGGCGTAAGCCCCGGATAGCTTGTAGGGATCCGTCAACCGGGGCTGTACCCGCAGGCTTTGCAGCGCATGGTCGATGGTCTGCTCATAAAGACCAATGTCGGCGTAGGCCGCCGACAGATTATAGTGGTTCTGAACCAGGCGGTTGGTGTCGCGGGCGGTTTCACTCAGCCGAACCACCTTGATCCACTCCTGGATGGCTTTGGCGTATTCCCGGCGCTGGAAGTGATAAAGTCCCAACTGCGCTCCAATCATGCGGTGAGCCGAATCGGTGGGGGGCAGTTGGGCCAACAGGGTCAGGGCCGGTTTGAGATACATACGCCAGGCACTGTCGGGTTGCCTGCGGATTAGCATTTGCCGGGCCTGCTGACTGAGGGTTTTCAGGCGGCTGCCTGGGTTATTATCTTATCTGTTGGCCGGGTTGGTTGAGCCATGCTTTGACTTACAAAAAAGAACAACACGGCCAGTAAACGGGTATTGTACATGGGCTGTAGGAGAAGAACTTTACGGGGTCGTCAAATTTACAGATAGTCAAGGTTTATAGAACTACTTTTTCAATGAAAATATATCGAGTTGCAGTGGTAGAAGATAACCCCGACGACAAACAGTTTTTACTTGATCTGATAGGCCGGGTGCCGTTTCTGACCCTTGCCGGGTCGTTCGATGATCCGTTTATGGCCCTGCCCTTTCTTACAACCGAACCCATTGATTTACTGCTGCTTGATATACACCTGCCGGGCCTGTCGGGGTTTGAGTTGTTACGATCATTGCCTAATCCGCCCGCCATTATTCTAACCACCTCATCTTTAGCTGATTCGCTCGAAGCCTTTGATGTGGGTGTGATTGATTACTTAGTGAAGCCCTTCCGCTACGAGCGGTTTCTGCGGGCCGTGAACCGCGCCATCGCCCGACGGCAAGATATGATGGCTACCCAGCCAGACCAGCCCTCGCTCTTCCTGAAAGTAGGCCATGAGTCGGTGCGGGTGAATCTCAACGAAATTCGGTTTGTGGAAGCCATTGGGCAACTGTCGCGCATTTATTTAGCCAATCAGACGCTCACCGTGAGTCACCTGCTTGCGGATTTAGTGGAGCGCTTGCCCGCCGATACGTTTGTGCGGGTGCATCGGTCGTACATCGTGGCCCTGCCGCACATCAGCCGGTATTCGGCCCGGTCGGTCTTCGTGGGTGCTCACGAACTATCCGTGGGTCCCAGTTATCAGGCCCGTTTAAAGATGTTGCTGGGCTAATCCGTTCGGCAACCCGGTATTGACGAGTCCGTGTTGGCGCTGTTCACTCGTTAAAAAGCCCTCTCCACTCGTTAAATCGGCTCTCTACTCGTTGGAGGGTGGCATTAGGTGCATAGTAGGTTGATTTGCGAAACTAATTACGGTCCTTAAATCGCCTGAACAAATCTACATGCACTCATTTTTACGATATTGTCAACCCTACTCTGCACGCCTGTTACACCAGCCCACCGGGTTGGTTCTTCGTTTTTCGGTTAGCAAACAGCGGCTCCGACTGTCAATGTTGCTGCTGCTTGCCATGCCCGGCCTGCTGTGGCCCAACCGTTCACTGGCCCAAACCACCCGCTTTGTTTCGACCACCAGCGGCAACCCCAGCCTTGCCGGCCGGGTGCTGACTTACCCTTCCAGCACGACGCTTTCTGGCTCCGGGCATAGTCTACATTAACTTTTTACTCGTAACTCCAAATGAACAAGCAGTACTCATCATCTTATTCTACTACAGGCTCTTCGAGAGCCTTTTCGGCCCCGACACCCGGTGCTGTTTCCACCAGGCTACGGCCTTTCTTGAGTCCGCCTGGATTGGCCCGGCCTGGATTGGCCCGGCCTGGATTGGCCCGGCCTGGATTGGCCCGGCCTGGATTGGCCCGGCCCCAACCCGCCCATTGGGGCCGGGTTTTTGGGCAGGTTTTGCTGACCCGCCATTGGCCAAGTCAGGCAATTGCCCGGTGTGCCGACAAGTTGCCCTGGCCCCGGCTGTGGACAACCGCTCTGCTGATGGTGGTGGCTCTGCTGCTCCCATTTTGCCAACAGGCCCGTGCGCAGACCTTTTCTGCCACCGGCCTTCCTGCCTCTATTCCTGATCGGGGAAACATTACCAACACCATTATGGTTACGGGGCTTCCGGGCAATATAACGTCGGAAAACGATGTACAGGTTAGCTTCGCTATTAATCATCGTTTTGTCGGCGACATCAGAATAGGTATTATCCCTCCCGGTGGTTCAGAGACGACTATTATAAATGAGATTAGTGGAGGAAATTACAATGGATCTAATGTACTTGTTATTAGTCAAAGTGCCTCAGGAACTATTCCTAATAATGGATCCACTCGCTCTATTCCTGCGGGTACTTATCTCCCTACTGGTGACAAGCCGGTCGGTAACCTGGGTTCATTGGTAGGTGCTTCCCGAAATGGAACCTGGAGAATAAGGGTTTATGATCTTTATCTTGGTGATGTTGGCACCCTACAGTCGGCTTCTATTACCTTCTTAGCCCCCTGTACCCCGCCTACGGTCAGCATCAGTCCGGCTTCGCAAAGCGTTACGTCGGGCGGCAGCGTCACGCTCACCGCGTTGGGGGCCACGAGCTATGCCTGGAGCAATGGGCAGACCACTCCGAGTATTACCGTCAACAACGTCACATCGAGTGCGAATTTCATTGTCACGGGAAAAACGGCGGGATGTCCGGCAAGTGCCACCGGCACGGTGACGGTTCTCTGTTCGCCCGCTGCCATTACGAGCGGGCCGGCAGCCCAGTCGGTTGTCTGTCAGGGTACTACCGTGGCTATCACGGTGAATTTTACAGGGGATGTCAACCGCTATCAGTTGTACAAGGGCAGTTCCAGCACACCCGTACTGAGCCAGACTACCGCTACTCAGACCAGCGTTACCTTCTCGCTCACCAACGTACAACCCGCCGACGCGGGCAGTTATTCGGTGGTGTTGGCGAGTGCCTGCGGCAGCGCGACCTCCACTGCCTTTAGCCTAACGGTAAACCCCAGCGCGGGCTTTATAACCCAGCCCCCCGCCGGGCAGGCTCAGTGCGTGGGCGGTACCGTTACGGCTACCGTGAGCGCGAGCGGTACGCCTTCCTCAACGGGTAGCTTCGCCTACCAATGGTACAAAAACAGTTTGGCCTCGCCCGTAACGAGTCAGACTACGGCTACCCTCTCACTCACCAACGTGCAAACCGCCGATGCGGGGAGTTACTCAGTCGTGGTGACAGGTTCCTGCAACGGTGCCACGTCAAAGGCCTTTAGCCTGACGGTTAACCGGGCGGTGGCCATCACGGCTCAACCCGCTGCGGGGGCACTGGTTTGTGTGGGTAGTACCCTAACGGCCAGTATCAGCACTACCGGCGATGTTACGAGTTATCAGTGGTATAAAAATAACCTGGCCACGCCCGTGGCAGGCCAGACTACGGCTACGCTGACCATTGCTTCACCTATTGCTACGGATGCGGGCAGCTATTCGGTGGTAATAACATCGGGAGGGTGCAACACCCTGACCTCAACGGGCTTTAGTTTAACCGTCAATACGCCGGTGGCCATCACAACGCAACCGGCTGCTCAGTCGGTGGTTTGCGAGGGTATCCCTGTATCGGTTAGCATCAGCACAACGGGTACAACCACCCGTTATCAATGGTATAAAAACAACCTCGCTACGCCCGTAGCGGGGCAGACCACGGCCAGGCTGACCCTTTCGTCGCCTACCGTTGCCGATGCGGGCAGCTATTCGGTGGTAGTAACATCGGGGAGTTGCAACACCCTGACTTCGGCGGCTTTCAGCCTAACGGTCAATCCTTCACCGGGCGTTGTTCTGACGTTTCCGAACAGTGCGACGGTGCAGGGAGCAGCCGGCCCCACGATCCTGATTCCAGCCTCGGCTTTGGGCCAGAATCTATTAGCTACTGGTGGAGCCGTGTATGATTGGTATGTGGTGATGGATCGGATTAATGGCTATGAAATTCGGGAGACCACCAGCAACACCACCGGGTTAATTCGGATCACTCGGGCCGGTTTTTACCGCATCACAGTGACGGAAGCCCTTGGCTGTACCCGCACGGTGGAAGGCGTGATTGTGGTGCGCCCTTAGAAGACAGTGGTGGTACTTCTTTTACAAAAATGGGTTTGACAGAGAAGTAAAATCAGAGACGCCCGGCCAGCTTGAGCCGGGTGTTTTTTTGTGGAATTGGCTACCTTTGCTGAAACCCCCAACACCCATGGCAAAAGCCCTCGTCCGCTTCGATTGGGCCATGAAACGGCTCCTCAGACAGAAAAGCAACTTCGATATATTGGAAGGCTTTCTCTCCGAATTGCTCAAAGAGGACATTAAAATTGAGCAGGTTTTGGAAAGTGAATCCAACCAGGAACTGGTTGGTCAGAAATTCAACCGCGTCGATTTGCTGGCTCTGAACAGCAGAAATCAACTCATTATCATTGAGTTACAAGCTGACAGCGAGGCTGACTATTTCTACCGCATCCTGTTTGCGACCTCAAAGGCGGTGGTGGAGCATTTTGGTTTGGGTGATGAGTACAAGAATATCAAAAAAGTCTACTCGGTCAATATCGTCTATTTCGACCTGGGACAGGGGGAGGATTACATCTATCATGGGAAGACCGAGTTTCGGGGTTTGCACACGGGCGATGTTCTGGGGCTATCGACCCGGCAGAAAAAGGGATTTTCCTTGGAGCAGGTCTTTGAGATTTACCCGGAGTATTATATTCTGAAGATCAACAAGTTCAACAATCTGGCCAAAGACACGCTGGATGAGTGGTTGTATTATTTCAAGAACAACGAGATCAAGCCGGGTTCGGTGGCTAAAGGGCTGGCGTTGGTTCAACAGAAATTAGAGTTTGAGGAGTTAAGTTTGGCAGACCGGGCGGCTTACATCAAGGCTATCGAAAATACCGTTATCGAGCGGGACGTGATGGAGACCAAATATGAGGATGGCTTCGACAAAGGCATAAAGAAAGGCCGTGAAGAAGCCACCCGCCAAAGCATTCTCCGCGCCCTGCAACAGGGCAAACTGACCCCCGCCGAAATCGCCGATATGGTCGATGTTCCCTTGGCCGAGGTGCTGGCTCTGCACCAAAACCCCGCCTGAGTACTGCCCATTCTATTGTCCCCAAAAGAAACGCCCGGCCATGTTGAGCCGGGCGTTTCTGGAAATAGCTACCTGCCCACCCCCTTTTTTTCACGTTCACTCGTAAAAAGGGGGTGTTCACTCGTTAGAATGGCTCTCTACTCGTTGGGCTATGCGTTAGGTGGATAATAGGTTAGTTTTCGGGGCTAATAACTCTTGATAAACTGCCCAAATACATCTATATGCGCTCATTTTTACGGGTTTTTCTGGCCCTACCTGTCGGGGTATCCCCACGCCCTGCCCGAAGGTCAGCCCGCCCTACGTTACCGACCGCCCTACGTTACCGACCGCCCCACCCGGGCAATCGGTGTTTCTCTGGTTCGCCCTGTTGCTGGCCCTGCCCGGTTTAGCCCTGGCCCAGACCACCCGCTTCGTGAAACCCACCGGCACGGGTGATGGCTCTGCCTGGGGCAATGCAAGCGGTGATTTGCAGGCCATGATTACGGCCAGTGCATCGGGCGATCAGGTTTGGGTTGCAACCGGCACCTACAAGCCCACCGCCACTGCCGACCGCAGCATCAGCTTTAGGATGTTGCCGGGCGTAGCCATCTACGGCGGCTTTGCAGGCACCGAAACCAGCCTTGCCGGTCGGGTGCTGACCTATCCCAGTAGCACGACGCTATCGGGAGACGTTGATGGCAACAATACCCTCGATGCGGGGAACAGTATTCACATCATCAACAACGACATCCCGCTGACCAATACGGCCATTCTGGACGGCTTTGTGCTGACGGGCGGTTATGCCAACGCGGGCGGCTACCTGCCCAACACTGGTGGGGCCATGCTCAACAATGCCAGTGGGACCATTGAGGTTAGCCCCCTGATTCGCAACTGCTGGTTCGACAATAACTTCGCCAACAGCTATGGTGCGGCTATGTGTAATAGCAGCGACGGGGGCGGTATAGCCAGCCCGCGCCTGTTAAACTGCCGCTTCCTCAACAACACGGTGGGATCCTGGGGCGGGGCCATCTTCAATAACTCCGATCAGGGCGGGACAGAAGCATCTCCTACGTTGATCAACTGTGTGTTCACCAATAACGTGGCCGATAATGGCGGAGCCATTAGTAACTTTAGTGGAGGGACCCGCCCCACCATTATCAACTGCACCTTTGCCAACAACCGGGGTACTGGCGGGGCCGGGGTGTTGTTTGGGTATCCCAACGGCAACCAGGCGACGCTGATTAACTCGGTCTTCTGGAACAATGGAGCCACGCTGTTTACCGGCGAAGTATCAACGGTGCAATACAGTCTGTTGCCCATTGGCGCAACGGGCTTTACCGATGGCGGCAACAACCAAACCACGCCCATTTCGCCCTTTGTGAGCGCGACCGATTTGCAACTTAACAACTGCGCGACCGGGGCCATCAACACGGGCAACTCATTGGCGGCCGGTTTGGCGGGTATCACCAAAGATGCCGCCGGTCAGGACCGGGTGTTTTCGGCGGTGGACATGGGTGCGTTTGAGTTGCAAAGTGTACCAACGCCTGGCCCAACCCGGCTCTATGTGAATGCCGGTGCATCGGCCACCGGGCAAACCGGCTTAGACTGGACCAACGCTTTTACCGATTTGCAATCGGCTCTGAGCTACACGGGTTGCACGGGCAACTTAACCGAAATCTGGGTGGCGGGCGGAACGTATAAACCAACCACATCTCCTAACCGCAACATCAGCTTTGCCATGTTGCCGGGCGTAGCGATCTACGGGGGCTTCAACGGGGGAGAAACAACGCTTGGTGCGCGGCCACCCATTACCCTGACCACGCCTTCCGGCACGACGCTTAGTGGCGACATTGGCACGTTGGGTGATAACGCCGACAATAGCTACCATGTCATCAGCAACCCAACGGGCCTGACAACGACCGCCCTTCTCGACGGTTTTGTGATTACGGGCGGTAATGCCAACGGGTTCGGAATCCTGTATGAAGGTGGCGGGATGCGTAATGAGGGCAGCAGCCCGACGATTCGGAACTGCGCTTTCCTGGATAATAGTGCCGGGAATGGCGGGGCGATGTTTAATAATGGGGTATCGGGCAACAGTAGCCCCATAATCACCAACTGCCTGTTTCAGAATAATCGGGGTACGCCACGGACAAATAGCAGGGCTTCTGCCGGGGCCGTGTATAACGATAGCTACAGGGGTATCAGTAGCCCTGTATTTACCAACTGTGCCTTTGTGGGCAACACAGCTTCTGACTACGCCGGGGCCATGTATAACGAAGGCAGCGGTACCAGCAGCCCTACGCTCACCAACTGTTCATTTCTGAATAATACCTCTGGCTCAGGCGGAGCCATATTCAGCGATGCCGATGGTGCGGGTGCCATCAGCAACCCG
>Ga0105048_10002428_pt1 | contig 30256 bp, 25 predicted proteins | sample MAT05_FD_78382 | JGI IMG/M metagenome (GOLD analysis project Ga0105048, IMG submission 78382) | Freshwater microbial communities from Lake Fryxell liftoff mats and glacier meltwater in Antarctica - MAT-05 | ecosystem: Environmental > Aquatic > Freshwater > Ice > Liftoff microbial mat | place... | reverse complement strand
CCCCTGGCTTCGGTGGTACTTACCCGCCAGTTAAAGCAAGAGGAAACAGCCACAAAAGACGAGAAGAAGAAGTAAGACAAATAGAATTAAACCTAAGCCCCGGAACTATTTCCGGGGCTTTATTTTTGCTTATTATGGAAAAGTTTTTAATAGCCGGCCTGGGTAATATTGGTGCCGAATATGCCCACACCCGCCACAATATTGGGTTCGATGTCTTAAACGATTTTGTGGCAAAGCATAGTGCGTTTTTTCGTGTGGACAGGCTGGCCGAAGTAGCCGAAGTGAAACTTAAAGGCCGTACCCTTATTTGCATAAAACCCACTACTTACATGAACCTGAGCGGCAAAGCATTTGCCTACTGGCTGCACAAAGAAAAAGTGAACATTAAAAATACCCTTACCATTGTGGATGACCTGGCGCTACCATTAGAAAAAATACGCATCCGCCCCAGCGGTAGCGATGCCGGGCATAACGGCCTAAAAGATATACAGGCTGTAATGGCCACCACCGATTACCCTAAGTTGCGCTTTGGCATTGGCAATACTTTTTCTAAAGGAAGGCAGGTGGAATTTGTATTGGGTAAATGGAAAGATGCCGAACTGGCTGTGGTAAGGCAAAAGATAGATGCCTGCTCGCAGTTAATTGAAACTTTTGTGCTTGAGGGGATAGACAAAACAATGAACGTGGCTAACCAAATGCAGTTTGTTGTTTGACGTAACAGGCTATTGCTGTATCATATCACCAACATTTGTAAATTTGAAAACTTACAAAAACAACCCGTATGAAAATAATATGCATTGGTAGAAACTATAGCGAACATGCAAAGGAGCTTGGCAATGCCATTCCTGATGAGCCTGTAATTTTTATGAAACCCAAAAATGCCCTCGTAATACCCGGCATGAATTTTTACTATCCGCCCTTTACCAACGAATTACATTATGAAGGGGAGCTGGTATTTAAAATTTGTAAGAATGGCAAGCACATTAGTAGAAAATATGCCTGGCAGTATTATAACGAAGTAACCATCGGCATTGACTTTACGGCACGTGACCTGCAAACCGAACTAAAGAAAAAAGGCCTTCCATGGGAAAAATCAAAAGCCTTTGACCAGTCGGCCGTGGTAGGCGACTTTATGCGATTGGACGACTTGACGGATAAAGAGAACATTTCCTTTCAACTAACAAAAAATGGCATAGCGGTACAGGATGGGCAGTCGGAAAATATGTTGTTTAACATAGATAGTATTCTGGAAGATGCCTCTCAATATTTTACCCTTAATATCGGCGACCTCATTTTTACCGGTACCCCGGCCGGTGTAGGCGAAGCAATAACCGGCGATGTATTTGAAGGCTTTATTGAAAATAGAAAGGTGATGGAAATGGTGGTGAAATGAAGTACAGCCTACATTAAGCCTATAGGGCACCTCTAAAAACCTTCCATTTCCCCTCCTTTGGAGAAGTTTTAAAGGGGAGGCCAACAAAGAAAAGCTGGTTTTTAGAGGTGCCCTACAGGCAATTCGCCCCTAATTGCCTATCGCATTTTTTTCATTCAAACTACTCCTTCATAAAAGTCCACTAAATTTAAAGACATTTTATTTTCTTACTCCGTAATGGTTTTATTTTGGGTTATACAATTTTTAGCACCCCAATAATAAACATCTATTATGGCTGGCATTTTAGACCTCGTTGGTAATACCCCGCTTGTGGCGTTATCAAAACTGAACCCCAATAAAAAAGTAACTATTTATGGCAAGCTGGAAGGCAACAACCCCGGCGGCAGCGTAAAAGACCGTGCTGCTTATGGCATGATTAAAGGCGCACTGGATCGTGGAGAAATTAAGCCCGGCATTACCTTGGTAGAAGCTACCAGCGGCAATACCGGTATTGCACTGGCCATGATAGCCAGCCTTTTTAATGTACCCATAGAACTGGTGATGCCCGAAGATGCTACAAGGGAAAGAGTGCTTACCATGGAAGCATTTGGTGCCAAAGTAACCCTCACCCCCAAAGAACAATCTATGGAAGGTGCTATAGACTATGCCAATGCCCGGGTGGCGCAAGGCGGCTACCTAATGCTGAACCAGTTTGGCAACGCCGATAACCCAGGTATGCACTACAAAACCACAGGCCCAGAAATATGGAATGATACAAATGGAAAAGTGACGCACTTTGTTTCATCAATGGGTACAACGGGAACCATCATGGGTGTATCAAAATATTTAAAGGAGCAGAACCCCGCAATACAAATTGTGGGCTGCCAGCCTACCGATGGTTCTAAAATACCCGGCATACGCAAATGGCCGGAGGCTTACCTGCCAACGATTTTTGATAAAAGCCGGGTGGACAGGGTGGTAGAAATAGCTGAGCAAGACGCCCGTACTATGGCTATAAAACTGGCCCGGCAAGAAGCCATATTCAGCGGCATGAGCAGTGGCGGAGCGGCATACGCCGCCATAGAACTCGCCAAAGAAATAACCGAAGGCGTTATAGTATTTATTGTTTGCGACAGGGGAGACAGATACCTTAGTTCGGATTTGTTCAATTAAAAAAAAGATTTTTTCAACGATAAAATTGCTGGTATTGCTGCCGTACCGGAAAGCGCTGTAATGCAAACAAGAAGTTCATTCCTAATTACCAGGGCAGCTACTTCTTCAACAGCTTTACCGGCCAAGGCAAATTATTCCATTTTAAAAAACAATACGGCTCGTTTACTGCACCAAATTTTTTGTAGAAACGTTCTATGCCGGCAAGGTCGCTGCCCTCAAAGTCGAGCAGAAGGCCGGTGGCGGCAAACTCCTGTATCAGTTGGTCGAAGAGGAAATGGTTGGCTTCGAAAGTGCGGCCATTGGGTAGTGTGCTGGAGGCGATATTATAAATACGATGTTCATCTTTCAGAAATAATCCACAAGCCAGCAGTTCGCCATTGGGCAATGTTACTTGCCGGATAAATGCGTTGCTGGTTGTAAGCAATTGTTTGGCCAGGTTAATAAGCGCCTCATAATCTTTACTTAATACCTGTGGTGTACGGTCAGCATATAGTTGTTGAAAAGTGTTGATAGCGTTTTCTACATCTCCGCTACGCCCATATTGCAAGTTAAATTTAACGGTACGCTGCAGGTTTTTTTTTAGCAGGTCTGTGGTGTAGTTGGCCCTTATAGCTTCGTAGCTTTTACTTAAACTAAGTGTATAATTTTTGCAAAATGCCATGCCTGATGGTATGCTAAAAACGTTATAACTATTCACAAATATTTCCGCAAATGCGTAATGCTTTTGGCACTCGCTAATAAATTCACCCACAATTGCTTCTGTAATTTGTGCCGTACCAAAAACGCCCAACTGCTGGCTAAATGGTGGTTGGTATAAGTAGCCGATTCCAAATTTTTTTCTATGTGTCAATGGCATCACCAAACTGTAATCGTCGTTTACCAACGCACTCCAGCCCGGGCATATTGCATCAAGGTAAATGCTCCATGCATACATGAGACCATTGCTACCACTGCGAACGGCAACATCCCAGCGAAGCTTGTCTATTTCCTTATGCAGCAAGTAGTGGATGGTCATGAATGGAGCAGCATGTTTTTTTACGATTTAAGATTTAATAATCAACCACTCAACTAATTAACTAATCAACTAATAAACGATTCCATCACCACAATTTAACACCGCCTACCACCGGCTTAATATTTTGAATATCAATACTGAAGGTGAGGCTTTTTTGCCACCACTTTGCGCCGTTCAATTCGTTGGGTTCTTTAAATTGCTTACTCTGAATAATAACCCAGTAAATGTTGATGAATTTTAATAAGGGCAACTGCAAACCAAGGCTGTACAGAAACTTTGGGTCGGGGTTGTTTTCTTCCCAGGCTTCGGCGTTGGTGCCTATATCGGTAAAAACTTTGAGGGGTAAATCTGCTGGCAGTAAGGCCAGGGGGTTCAGGTTTTCCGGCACATCGAAGGCAAGGTTTAGTGCGGCCATCCAATTGTCGGTACGGCCTGGTCTTTGGCTGCTGTAATCGCTGCGGTATTTAAATCCGCCATCACGTATCATTATTTGCTTTCCATTTATTTCAGTGCTTTGATTGCGCTCTATAAAAGGATTGCTGTAGGTATAGTCATCATCGCCATTGGCACCATACATGGTAAAATGATAGCGGCTGTTACCAAAGCGAACCTTGTCTGTTTTAGATTGGGTGTAGATGATTTTGCCTGCAAAAAACCTGATGTTTACGCCCTGCGTGGTGCTATAATTAAAAAAGTAATTACCGGTAAAAGTGGCCCGTAGCAGGTCGCCAACGTTTTGCAATTGTGCTACCGCTTTGTATGGGTACAAATGGCGCACATTCTCCATACCAAAACTTAGGTTATGTACTGCCCGGTTTATGGTATTGCTTTTAAAAGCATAAAATTGAAATGTGTCCTGCGGTGCTCTCCGTTGCTTATAATCGAACTGGCCTTCGCTAATGAAAAAAGATTTCCACTCTACCCATTTGGTGATGTTGCTGGTGGGGCTGCTCTTTGTAAATTCTAACCGTATGGACGGCACCACTTTAAAAAAGCCACGGTATAGTTTTTGGTATTGGTCGCCTTCGCCATCGTCGGTGCTGAACTTAGCAATAGTAAGTGCAGGGGTAACACTATGAATTTTTTTTTGAACAGAATTGTTGGCGGCTTTGGTATAAAAAGAATAAGAAGCAGCACCAATAAAATTAAGCTGCTTAGAGCCTGTAGCAAACATGGGTGCCACCGCAAATTTAAAAGGGTTAGTGGGTAAACCAATATTATGCACCAAGGCACCAATCATGAATTTATCGTAAGCGTTATAACCAAGCGCTGGCAATACAGTTGTATATTTTGCATTGTTATCCAGCGGTGGTATTAAGCCCACCACCTTTATGGGCTTGGCTGGCTCACGGTTGTTGAGGCTGCCCTTTAAGTAAATAAGGTTAAATATTTCATCCAGGTTTTGGCCACTTATTTTTTCGGCCACCTGTTCAAAATCGGCAGGTAACGGATGCTTCATTTTCCATTGGGTAAAATAGGCCTGCATCATTTCTTTCATTTTTTCTTTGCCAATAGTGCGTTCCAGCTTCTCCATCCATAACGCTCCTTTGGTGTAAGCGAGGGCTGCATAATTAAGTTTGGTAAGTGCCTCGCTGGTCGTTTCCATTGGCTGGTCTTTGCGGGCTTCTATTTGCGAATACAGCAATAATTCGCCGGGGTCGTCGGGCAATGCTCCACCCCTGAAGCCTGTTTTGGGTGCGGCAGCAGGTGGGTAAAATGCGGCCTTATACTTTTTTTCGTAATAGCTGTTCATCCCTTCGTCCATCCAGGCACGGTCTCGTTCGTTGGTGGCAATAGTGGCCTGAAGCCAGTTGTGGCCTACTTCGTGGGCAATCACCATATCCAAATCCTGTTCATCGGTACCTGGCGTATTTATGAGTGTTATAGTTGGGTATTCCATGCCGCCCACAGCGGTTTGAGGCGGTCCACATACAATGCTTATTGAATTGTAGGGGTAATCGCCTAACTGCTCAGCATAATATTTAAGCGAACGGCTAGCATAACTAAGGCTGTTTTTCCAAAGCTTTTCTTTAGAGGGAATGATGAACGTATAAACATCAATTTTGGGATTGGTTGGCATACTTGCCACTTCGTGCTGCACTATAAAACGCTTATCGGCAAACCAGGCAAAGTCTGTTACCGATGCTGCTTTGTAATGGATGGTCTTGGTTTGTTTGTCAGAAGCCGGAAAGTTATCTGTGGTATTAACCATTTTGGCAAAAATGTCTTTCTTCTTTTTGGGTACTTCTATTTGCACTGCCTTGTTGCGACCCAGCAAAAATTGCTTTTCGCTTTCTTCCTGCAGGTTGCCGGTTGCGGCTAATACGTAGTTTTTGGGCAGGGTAATGGCCACCTCATAGTTGCCAAAATTGTTGTAGAATTCGCCCTGATCGAGGTAGGGCATGGGGTGCCATCCTTGCATATCGTACACGGCCGGCTTGGGATACCATTGGGTTATTTGGTACGCCTGCCCTATGTGCCCGCCGCGGCTAAAATTTTTTGGCAGCTTTACATAAAATGGCGTGGTGATGGTAATGCTTTTGCCTGGCACCAACGGCTTGGGCAAAATTAGTTTCGCAATATCAATATACTGCGGGTGGTCTTCCAGAGTAGCCACCTGGCCTTCCACTTTAAAATCAAGTTTATTAATGTAGCCCCGGTCTTCGGTGTTGCTGAAATAGAAAGTGGCGTTATCCAGCCGGTCCACCATTTGTTCCGCAAAAGCGGTACGGTCGTTTTTAAAAGCGTTCGGCCACAGGTGGAACCATATAAAACCCAGCGTATCGCTGCTATTGTTGGTATAAGTTATCGTTTCAAAACCATCCAGCGTATGCTTTGTATCGTTTAGCGAAACAGCGATGTTAAAATCTACCTGCTGCTGCCAGTATGCTTTTTGGCCGTAAGCCCCAACTGCAAATAAGAAAATGGAGATGAAAAGAAGGTGGGATATTCTATAAAATGTCTTGACCATGTTCAAAGCAAATGAAAAAATGATAACCGCAATTAAGAATTTTATTACCGTTGCTAAGGTCTTAAAAAACTGCCGGGGTATTGTACCTTATTTATAAGTTCTATGGACGAACTAAAACTTTAACCTTAGATATAGTGGAGCCTGGCCATCATTGCCCATAAGTGGCAATCTTTTTGCAGCACAAACGTTTTACAAAAAAAAGTTGACCATGAGATACTATACACTCTTGCTTTTGCTTACGATTGCTTCGTTTTCTTTTAGCCAAAAAATAAAAATGGACGTGGTAATGGAGGATAAAAAAATTGGTGAAATAAATGCCGAAAAGAAGATTGAAGGCAAATCGGCGGAGTATAGTATGAGTAGCACGGTAGAAGCTACCATGATGTTTAAAGTGCAGGTAAGCAGCGTTACCAAAACGTACTGGTATAACGATATGCTTACCATAAGCCGTGCCACCCGTACCAGCAACATGCCTGGCCAGGACCAAACCACTGCATTGCAATTAAAAGGCAAAAACTACGAGGTAACAAAAAACGACGCTCAAAGCCAGGCTTCGTATCCCATTAAACTTTGCGTTACCAATCTTTACTTTCAGGAGCCGGTTAAAGATACCGCCGCCTTTAGCGAAATACAGGCCATATACCTCCCCATTAAAACCCTCGGTAATCATCGCTACCAAATTACCCAACCCAACGGAAAAAGCGATATCTATAGTTACATTAATGGCAAACTGCAAAAAATAGAATCCCTTATCGTGGGCAAAAATGTAACGTTTATTGTACAGTAAGTTGATAGAAATTATCTTTTCAGCCCCTTTCCGCAAACGCTATTGCATCCATTTCCCTTTTCGGTCGGAACGGCATCCATTTCCCTTCACCATTTGGAGAAGGTGTAAGAAATGCGGATACGGCTGAGAAGGTGGTCGAAAGACCGTATCAGTCAAGAAATATAACTACTCTCCTATCGCAATAGGTTTGGGCGAGGCGACCCCAAGCAAGTGCTGATCAATTTAATGTATAATCGACTTTTGGGTCAATGGCCGGACTAACGGAATTCTCTGCTGCCAATCGCAAAATCGTTATTAGCCAAGTATGGAAAAATTTTTCCTGCCTGGCAAACGGTTCACATTTTTCTCCACCCAATGCGGTAGGAATTCTTTCTAAAAACCTCCCATCTTTGTACCATCATCTTTGTACTAAAAATCTTTTATGGCCGATAACCAGCTTTTTCTTCGCAACATGTGGTACCTGGCCATGCCTTCGGCAAAACTGAGGGTGGGCAAATTACTGAGCAAGGAAATACTTGGCGATAAACTTGTGTTTGGCCGCAGCAACGAAGGCGAAGTTTTTGCCCTGCGGGATAACTGCCCCCACCGCGGTGTACCGCTGAGTTATGGGTGGTACGATGGTAAAGAAATACAATGCTGCTACCATGGCTGGAAGTTTAACAGCGACGGGGTGTGTACCGAAATCCCAGCCCTTGCACCGGACAGCAATATCAACATCTGTAAGTTTAAAGCCGTTAAATATTTATGCAAAGAAATAAGCGGCACTATATGGGTGTACATGCCACAAAACAAACAGGGCGACCTTGAATCGGTAGTGGCACCGCCCAACCTGCTCGTAACGGCCGATAAAACATTTCGCCATGTGGAAACCGTGGTGCTGCCCTGTAATGTGGACCATGCAGTTATTGGCCTTATAGACCCGGCCCATGTTACGTTTGTGCACCAAAGCTGGTTTTGGCGTAACAAGAAATCGCTGCGGATAAAGGAGAAACATTTTGTACCAACAGAAATGGGCTTTATGATGGCCCGGCACAAACCATCTCAACTCCAAAGGCTATAAAATATTAAAAGGCGGCACAAGTACCGAGATAAAATTTGAGATACCCGGCAACCGTTTTGAGCATATTTTGGTGGGAGAAAAAAATGAAATCATTTCCATTACTACACTTACACCCATCAACGAAAACGAAACCGAACTCAACCAGTTTTTTTATACCAATATTGGCTTCGTAAAATTTATATGGCTACCGCTAAAGAAACTGGGCAAAACTTTTATTGGCCAGGATCTCGGCGTATTTACCAAACTAAAAGAAGGCCTCGACCGCAACCCGAAATTGCTTCTTGTTGGTGACCCCGATACACAGGCACAGTGGTACCACCAACTTAAAAAACAATGGCACGAAGCCCAGGAAAAACATATTCCGTTTACCCACCAGTTAAAGGCGCAAAAGCTGAAGTGGGTTACGTAACACAGAAACGCCATTTCTCTAAGAAATGGCGTTTCTATGAAACTTCTATATAGTTCACTTATGAACGGAATTGAAGCATATACGCCAGCCATTACTAAACTTTGTAAAACACACAAGGTGAAAAGCCTTTATGCTTTTGGTTCTATTCTCAATGATAATTTTAACCCAGATAGTGATATTGATCTCATAGTTGACTTTGCTTCTATCGCAATAGAAGATTACGCGGATAATTACTTTAACCTCAAGTTTTCTTTGCAGTAAATTTTTAAAAGGCCAATTGATCTTTTAGAAGAAAAAGCAATAAAAAATCCATATTTCAAAAAATCGGTTAATCAGCAAAAAAAGCTCGTATAAGGACATTGATATAAAAGCATGGCTGTACGATATATTGAATGCTATTATGGAGATAGAAAGTTTTTTCGAAGAATTTTTCAGGAGATTGCCACATACAAAAACCCCGCACTGACTGCGGGATTTTCATATCAATTCTCCAAATCGTACACCGTGCAGTCTTTTATAAATTCCTGATTTTTTTGTCTTTGACATATTTGATGGTATAACTGAACCTGACTTTTCTGCTTTCGCCAGGCTCCAGTTTTATCTTCCAGTTAATGATGCCAGTCTCTTCGTTTACATCGGCCTTGCCATTATCTGTAAGCGTTACCTCTACCTCTTTGGTTTGCGAAACGGGTATCTGGTCTTTAAGCAAAATTTCTATGGCAGTTTTCTTGTTATTTTTTACAATCATTTCGTAGGTAAAATCATCGGTTTTAAAATCGCCCCTTGTCTTGCTTTTGCTGAACTCCTTTACCAGCGTACGTCTTACGCTTACCCGCTTATCTCTGCCCAGCGAAATATTGATGGTATCCGCAATGGTATTTGGGTCAATAAAAGATTTGCCGAGATATACATTGTCCATGATGATATTGGCCTCACCAGGCAGCAGATTCAGGCTTTCCCAATCGCTTATTTCGGCTAGTAAAAAGGCATCCGCATCCAGCTTTGGTACCGCATAATGTTTGTAGCCGGCTTTTACCAATTCATCCTTTATGCTTACACTATATGCCTTGCCATCGGTGGGTATATCATAAGGCAGGTCTATGGCAAAGCTGGTATTCAACTGGCTTTCGCTTAAAGTAGTGTAAGCCTGTACAATGTTCCCTTCATTCGATTCACCTTCCTCTTTCACCACATCAAAATTTCCATCTGTTGCCGGTTGTATGCTGCTGCCATAGCCCCTAATGGTATTGCTTAACCTTGCCTTGCTGTGAACCAGTTCTTTAAAAACCACAGGCAATTGCGCATCTATAAACCATGCGGTAAGTATGGGTGCCGTACTGCTTTGGTTGGGGTTGCCGGTACTCAGGGTAAGCTTTACCTGCTTCCAGTTAATACCGGTATTTTGGGTTACCGAGGCTTTATATACCAGTTTAAAACTATTGTCCACCGTTTTTACGCGGAGGTCGTAAGTGGGCAGCCATCCGGCATTACGGGTAAAATAAGTAATGTCAAAATCGGCTGTAGTGGCTGCCTTACTCATTACTTGTAATATAAGCTGCCCGTCAGTTTTAATTTCGGTCTTTTGTAATTTTTCCCTGTCTGTTTTTCTGGTGGCAATGGCAGTAACACTATCAGTAATTGTTTCTCTTTTTTGCCCAAGCGAAAATAATACTGCCTTGATGCCCTGCACTTTTATGGTATAATAATCTATCAATTTTATCAGGTCTGCAGAGCTGATACTTTTCTCCGGGTTATTGGTGAGGTTGGCCTCTATCAACTTTGTGGTACGGGCAAGCAGGTCGTTTTGTGTGCCTTCGTCGTGTTTTATTACAAAGATTTGTTTGTTCAGTAGCTTGATGCTGTCTTTCATTTTTTCGGCTACCGGGTCTAGGGGAGGCTTTATCGTTTCAGTATTCAGGTTAAAGCGGTACGATAGCAGTACTACGTTTTCAGGACAAGCAATTTGTATCGTTTTATCATCTATACTATGGCTGATGTTGCTGATGACAAGTTCCTGCGAACCCGCTGGCAGCAAGGCTTTGGCCATGTGTTGCAATTCGGCACCATATCCATAATATACCGTGGCATTACCCAAAACAGCAGTAGCCTGTATGGGTTTTTGGGCAATAGATATAAGGCCGGTAAGGCTTAATAAGAAAGCAAAGACAATTGTTTTGATGGTCATAACGTTGGGTTTAAATTTTGGCTTTGATGTACGGATAACATCCATTACACAGGCTCTGCGTGCCGCACCGTTTGCATTAACAATTTTTTGTAATTACATTTATGCAAACCTTATAGCTATGACAGACAATTTATATGTAGCCCTTGCAGCTATACTGCTGCTGCCAATGATACCGGCCTTTATTCTGTATAAATTTTTACCCTCCAAAGACCCAGATGAGGTAGGCGGCGAGACTGGAAGTATTGGCCCGATAAAAACCTTGAGCTGGAAACTAAAAGGAGCTTTTGCCGGTTATTTTTTATTGGTGATGGTGGGGCTGGCGTTGCAATATTTTGTAATGAACAGCAAGCAGCAGAAGAACATAGATACATTGAGCCAATCCCTGAAATTTTCGGCCGACTCCATTCTTACCCTCAAATCCCAGATAATGGCGTCGGCCAATCCGGTGATAGACTGGACAGTAAAGGGCCTGGTAACCCCAGCCGAGAGGGAGGATACCAAATTTTTTTATGATGATGGCACCACTAACAATTCCCCGGACGGCACTTTTAAACTTATAAAACGCTGTATAACCAGCCAGGGTAAGGCAAGCCCGCCAGGGTGGATTTGTGTGTATAACAGCAAAAAGGGTTTTAAAATAGTGAGCCTGAACCGTGAAATACCCCACCCGGATATTGCTGCGCTAAACATAGCTTTTGACGACAGCAAACACGAAATCATCATCAAACGCCCCATTGAAATCAACAGCTTTGCCAAAGACAGTGTAGTAGCGGTGGCCAACTTTATACAGAAAAATCCCACGATTTTAAATACGGTGGTAACTACTATAGACGCCAATTTTATAAAAAAGGCCGATGTAATAAAACTTGAAAAACTAACCCGGAAAACACAGAATGTGCAATTTGAAAGATTGAAAGAGGAGAAAATGCGGTTGTTGCCGCAACGGGTAAACCAGTAGAAGATTCATTATTCAGGCTGCCGATGTTGAACCTTAAACCTTACGACTACGCCTCCTGCCCTACCCACACCGCCCCGCCAATACTGCTTCGGCTGGCACCAGTTACTGTATGCAGCACATTATTTTCTTCCCGCCAGCGGAGAACTCCTATTAATGCCATTATCAGTGCTTCTTTAAATTCTATAAGCGTTTTATCGGGTATCACCACACATACATTGAGCGGTGCCAGCAAAGACTTTAATCGTTCTATTTGAAAATCGTTGAGCGTACCACCCCCACATATCAGCATAGAGGTTTCGCTATCGGTTGTATCTCCATCGGCTAATAATGCCACGGAATTCTTTATTTGTACTGCCACATGCTCCACACAAGTACGCAGTGCATCTGGCACCGATAATCCGGCAGCCTTTATCATAGGGTAAATGATGTCTGTTCCAAAATCGTTGGCCAGGCTTTTGGGATAAGGGGCTTTGTAAAAATCCAGTTCGTTGAGTTTCGCCAGCAAGTTTTCGTTTAGGTTTCCAGCAGCTGCAATGGCACCACCTTCGTCGTAATCGTGCCCCATTTCCTGCACCAGCATATTCAGCACACGGTTAGCCGGGCACACGTCGAAGGCGATGAAATCTTTGTCAACTGCAGACTGTTGCCTGTTAACAGATATATTAGCGATGCCACCCAGATTTAAAAAGTACCGGTGGTTACCAAGCAACAGTTTTTCACCAATAGGTACAATAGGTGCGCCCTGGCCACCAAGCGCCACATCCATGGCACGTAAGTCGCTCACCACATTAATTCCGGTTACGGCGGCTACTGCAGCACCATCGCCTATTTGGCCGGTCATTTTAAGTTGTGGTTCATGAAAAGTAGTGTGGCCATGCGATGCAATTAGCTGCACCCGGTGCTGCAGGTTATGAGCCTCAATAAAGGCATTTACCTGCTGCCCTATATAATGGCCGTAAGCAGTATGCAACCGCATATAGTCTTTGGCCGAAAGGTTAATGGCGTTGCGTAATTTTTCCACCCATTCTTCGAGGTAGGGCATACAGGCTGCAGCTTTTATTGCGTAAGTCCATTTGCCACCGCTTTCGTCAAGTTCGGCAAAACAAATATCCAATCCGTCGAGGCTGCTGCCGCTCATTATTCCAATGGCTCTATAGGTCATTTTGTTTTATTTAATAGGTGTCTCGATTCCACCAATTGCCAGGCTATCCAGTAATTTTTTTTGAAATTCCGAACCCAAACCTTCAATTTCGTTTGCAATATAACTTCCCGATTTTCAATCTTCCAAATTTCAAAAAACGCCTTTCAATGAAAATGGTACATAACCTCAGCGACGACCACAGCCTTGTAAGTAATTGGGTAAGCGAATTGCGGGATGTGACTATCCAGGAAGACAGGATGCGTTTTCGCCGTAATGTGGAACGCATAGCTGAAGTGATTGGCTACGAAATAAGCAAACAAATGCCGTGGGAAGAAGTGGATGTGGAAACACCACTCGGCACGCATTCATCCAAGCGTTTGAAACAGCAACCGGTTATTGCTACCATACTCCGTGCCGGGCTGCCCATGCATACTGGTCTGCTTAATTATTTCGACCGGGCTGATAATGCTTTTGCCAGTGCCTATCGAAAACATACCCGGGACGATAGTTTTGAAATAAGTCTCGAATACCTCAGCACCCCCGAACTCGACGACCGCATCCTCATTATCTGCGATCCGATGTTGGCCACCGGTGCTTCCCTGGTAAAAACCATCAGCCATTTAAAAGCCGAAGGGGTGCCTTCGCAAATACATGTGGTATGTGCTATTGCCAGCACCATTGGCGTAGAATTACTTTTGAGAGAACACCCCGGTGTATTTATTTGGTGTGGCGATATTGACGATGAAATTACCGCCAAAGGTTATATAGTGCCGGGTCTTGGCGATGCGGGTGATTTGGCTTTTGGGAGTAAGATGCAGATGTAGAGGGAAAGTGATTATTTATTCACCTGAAATTTATTACTCTCCACAATGCTGCCGTTTTTATCTCGGAGTTGGAAGATGTATAGGCCGCGAAAAAGACTTTCAAGCGGAACCGTTACTTTGTTGGAACTGATATTGACTGAAATAACCCGGCGGCCAAGGCAGTTATAAATCTGAATGACAAAGCCTTTTTCTACCTGCCGTTGTATATCGAATGTGATGTAGGATGAAGCGGGATTAGGATAGAATTTTACAATCTTAATTTCTGTGGCACTTTGCGCCCAACCCTTTTGCGCCAAGGCACAAGTGGTAAAAAGGCAAAAGGTGAATATGTTGATGAAATTCTTCAATCTATAAAATGTAGTAATGCAAAGTAGGTAATCTATCCGGCTTTACTGGTCGTGTGACAAAAATAAGTGCCGAGGGTTACTTACTCTTTAATTTTTTTTAACGGCAAGTTTAGAAGCTGTTTGAATGAATTATCTGTTATACCAGCATCAGTTTTTCATAGCATCAACTCAAGTCTTAACAGGAACTTTCAAGTGCAGCTACTGGGCAACTTCTACCTACATGCCTGATATCTTTAAATAACTTAACCAGCTTTTTTGGAACCGGCTTAGGTGCAAAAGTTTATTAATCCACGTTTTTGAGTGGTTATGTTTTACACGTTTTAGTAGCCTGCATACACCACGGTTAACAGTATTTATGCAATCCAAATGGGAGCTGCATCGTTATAGCATCACAAAACGTACTTTTGAAATGCTAAACAAATCTTACAGCTATACCGTGGCAGACCATTTTGAACAACAGAAAAATATTAAGGCCGGTGGCTACACTGCTGCCATTGCAGGAGTATTGCTATTCTTAATGTTCCTTATTGGCTGGAAAATACCAAAAATAGAAGAGCCTGTAATGGATCAGGGTATAGAAGTAAACCTGGGCAACAGTGATTTTGGCACAGGTGATATAGAACCCACCAGCCCCGGAGAACCTGCGCCGCAATTAGCCGAACAAATAGCTGCAACCCCGCCCGATGCCCAACCGGTTACAGACGACGACACAGAAGAACCCGATGCCAACGACCCGGAACCAGCCATCGTAAAACCTTTAGAAAAGCCAAGGGCAATCATCAAACCAAATAATAACCCACCTGTTACAAAACCGGCGGTAGTAAAGGCTATACCTGCGCCTCCGCAACCCAAGCCTAAAGCCCAAATGGGGCAAAATAGTGGTGGCACAGGCCCCGGCGGTAATAACCAGGATGCATTTAACGGGGTTAAAAACCAAGGTGTAAATGGCGGAAATGGTAACCAGGGAAAACAGAACGGCAATCCTAACAGTGACAGTTATACTGGTAACGGAGGCCCCGGAAGAGGTGGTGTAACCGTGGTAAGAGGTAACCGTACGGTAGTAAGAGCCGCTCGTTTAGAAGGTGAATTTACCCAAAGTGCTACATTGTATGTAGATGTGAAAGTGGACGAAAACGGAACCGGCAGTTTTATGAGCGTAACGAAGGGCATTAATGAAAGCCAATATACAAGCATTATTAAACAAAGGCTTGCAAGCCGGGACATACAATTTAACGCTGGCGGCGACGAAAGCATCGTAAACATTATGATTGTTTTTAAGGTCAATTAAAATCTTAGTAAATCACTTATTGGCCAGGTAGCTATTGGGGTTTTATAAACCAAATAAAATGCAAGACCTTATGGTTTTGCATTTTACATTTGACGCCCTGCTATGACTTACACAGAAACGATTGACTACCTCTACCACCAACTGCCCATGTTTACCCGAATAGGTGCGGCGGCCTATAAAAAAGACCTGCACAATACGATTGCACTTTGCAATGCTTTTGCAAACCCTGAAAAAAAATTTAAAAGCATCCATATTGCAGGCACCAATGGCAAAGGCAGTACCAGCCACATGTTGGCTGCTATATTCCAAACGGCAGGCTATAAAACCGGGCTGTACACATCGCCCCATCTTAAAGATTTCAGGGAACGAATTAAAGTAAATGGCGAATGGATTGAGGAACAATTCGTAATTGATTTTGTAAGCAGAGCCAAGCATTTAATAGATGCGTTAGAACCGAGTTTTTTTGAACTGACCGTTGTAATGGCGTTTGAATATTTTGTTCATCAGCAGGTTGACATTGCCATTATAGAAACCGGGCTGGGCGGCAGGCTCGACAGTACCAATGTCATTACCCCCGAACTGAGCATTATTACCAATATAGGTTGGGATCATGTAAACCTGCTGGGCGATACGCTTGAAAAAATTGCTTTCGAAAAAGCAGGGATTATCAAGCAAGGGATTCCGGTGGTATTGGGGGAAACGTTGGGGGAAACCAAAGCGGTTTTTGAAGTGAAGGCACTGGCAACAAATTCACAGATTTTTTTTGCGGAGGAAATGTACCGGATAGAGAATTGTGGTTTTGAAATGAATGAGCTTAGTTGTTCGTTTGTAAATAACCAGGGATATATTTTGCCCGTACGCTGCGACCTTGCAGGCGCTTATCAACTGAAAAATATCCGCACCGTTTTAACTGCCGTAGATGTGTTGCGACAAAAGGGATTTGCTCTAGCAAATACAACCCTGCAATTAGCATTGGCGCAAGTAAAAAAACTAACCGGCCTGCATGGCAGGTGGGAAGTGATTCGGGAAAAGCCATGTGTGGTGCTCGATGTAGGGCACAATGAAGACGGTGTAAAACAAATAGTCAATCAGTTGTCGCAGAGCGGCAGGCCTGCCGCTGCTATCAGCATGGTAATAGGAGTGGTAAAAGATAAAGAGGTGGAGAAAATGTTGCAATGGTTCAATACAGGCTATCGTTTTTATTTTACCAATGCCCACATTCCCAGGGCCTTACCTGCGGCTGATTTACAAGCAAAAGCCCATGCATTTGGTTTGCAAGGCGATGTGTATGATGATGTAAACAAAGCCATTGAACAGGCTGTAAAAGACTCCGGGCAGGATGGACTGATTGTAGTTTGCGGCAGTGTGTTTGTGGTGGGGGAAGTTGTGGTTACTTGATTAGTTGATTTTTGATTAGTAAACCCACAAACTTTATCACTACCCCTTTAGCTATTAATTCCGGTTTAGAATAAACAACAGTAAAGCATCAATTTTTTTGTTTGATTATGAACACGGCCGGTACAGCACGCTGGCCTTCTTTATCGCTTGGCTTGATGGTTTCTTTACCATTTATCAGCAGGCAACTGCTGCCGCCACCATCCAGGTTAAGGGCTTCTATACAGCCCAAATCTTTAAAAATTTGCGCTTGCTGGGTAAGTGTGGCTCCTTCTGCCAGGCCGGGCATGCGGCCTTGTATGCACAACACAATCAGGCGTCCATCCCTGGTATAGCCCATTGCCGTTCGTGGATGTTTATCATTAATGGCCTTGCCGCCAAATTTCATTTCTTCATTATTGCTGATAGCTATTTCTCCATTTTGCACCAGTACAGGGCCGCCGCCTACGGCTGTTTGCATTTTCCATTTTTTAAAACCATGGGGTTCAAGACCCAATTGATGGCCAGCAACAAGCCTGTTACTTTTAAGCAAATAACGATACCCGGGTTTGGCTATGGAATCTTTGATTGGCAATAAAACAAACTGACTGGCATAAGCATATCTCTTAACCGAATCGGTGATTAACCAGGCCACATCTGCCTTTCTCTTTTTGGTGATGCCAATGGCACTTCCTAATGGGTGGCTGTAGGTGAGAGTGTCTTTATCACGCCCGGCAATGAACGCATTGTTATAACCCAATAGCCGGCCATTTTTTATTACAACATTAAGGTTACGGCTCTGGGCAAATTCAAAAAAAGTACAGTTTACCACAAGTATCGGCCTATCGTTTCTTTCGAAATACCGGGATGGTGTAAGCCTTCTTTGTAAACTCGTATCTACAGTAAATTCCAGGTTGTTATCATCAAGGCGGGCTTCGGCATAATAGGCCACATTGGCTTTGCCATCTATAACAGCGGTGCTTTTATAAACATGTACAGACGGTGGTAATGGCTGAAACAAAGAATCTACATTGACCCAATTTTGCTGGCAAAACCCGGCAACGTGCAACAAGCAAAATGCAACCATTAACAGGTAAGGGAGGGCAATTGAAAAAACTTTGCGTTTCGGAAAGTGGTACATAAATTTCACTTTAAGATGCCATTTGTTGCTCCCGGCTATTTTACATTCCAAATTGCATTGCCAGGCTTTTGAAGGCCTTACCACTGTAGTAGCACCATTTGCCCTTGTAGATATAAGCGATTACAAAAGCATTTTTACATGCCAGCCTTTTGCCGGTTCTGAGGTTTTTATCGTCTATTGTTTCGGTGGGCATTATTTGCAAAATGGTGTTGCTTGTTTTAGGCACCAGTTGGGAGGTTGGTTCTTTGGTATTCATGGCACCATTGTTTACAATTACTACAGGCGATTTTACATTAGTCGCAATATTAGGTACGCTGCAATTCTTACCTATCCAGATGTACTTTACGGCAACATCTGTTTTTTTAGCAATTTCCAGGTAAATAAAATAAGTGGTAAGTGTTTTTACTTCTGCATCCTGCTGCTGTGTACCCGGCATAAATTCCTGGGCATAGGCGTAAGATTTTAAAATAGCCCCGCGTTGCCCAAATACATTTCCGAACAGGCAGAACAGAAATAGGACAGAAAGAATTTTTTTCATGGTTGGTTATTTGACCAAAAGATGAAGTCTACTTTTTTAAAACACATTACTGCTTCACAATCTTTTGCAAATGGGTGTATTTACGATTGTCGCTGATAAATTTTACAAAATAAGTACCCGATGGAAACGATGCTATTGACAGCCGGCCATTTTTAAATGAGGAAGTATTTAGCATCAATTGCCTTCCCTGCATATCGGTAAGTGATATGGTCATTTGCCTGATGCCGGTGGCACCGCCAGTATTAAATTGAACATCGCCGGTTGTAAGGGTTGGGTAAACCAGCGATATAAATTGCTTGTTGTTTTGTATGGTTGGTATGGCAGTGGCCGTACCGAGAACTGTAGTGTACAAGCCACGTCCATGTGTAGCAGCAGCAAGGGTTCTGTCGGCAGCACGGTAGCGTAGCATATAGGTACTTACATTGGCCAGACCCGTATTGTTTGGCACCCATACAGTGGCTGCACCATTTGTTGCGTTCGTTGTCCATACGCCCATTTCGGTGGCTAATGCAATACCGCTTACGCCATTTGTTATAAATGTTACCCCTTCTGGTAAAAACACGCCCCATCTAATGGGCATGTCGGGCAGGTTACCTTCTATGGCCGACCATGTTACGCCTGCATCATTACTTTCGAAAACACTTACCGCACCATAGTTTGAAAAAGTGATTAAGATATGGTTACTGTTTCCCGGTTCTACATCAATGCTGGAAATAAACACACCAGTAGCCAGTACCGGGGCGGTACATAGTGTAACCGTCGGTACTAGTGCCGTATCATCATCAATACGCATTACAGTTGGAGAGCCAGAGCTACTACCGGCTATCCAAACCCTTTTTGGAACGTTAGGATCTACTTTTAATGCCGAAATTTGGGCACCGCCTAATTCTGTAATAACCGTTTGCCTCGGTGTAAGCGTACCCGATTCTATATTAGTAATAAACCCAAGCGACCCGGCATTCGTTGCATGAAAAAGTATGTTGAGATCGCTATCATAATCTGTAGGGTTTATAAAACGGCCTGTGCCATTACTTAATCCAAATCCAAAAGTGGCACCGCCATTTCTTGAAACCCTATAATTGGTACTTGTAAAAGAACCAATCTGGATATTCGGATTGTCCTGATCTATAAAACAATAACCACCATCGCCACCAAGCGGACTAGTAGTTGTATTAATGCCGCTGCTTTGAAATTTTTGGGTACCATTATCCTGTGCACCTGCCAGCATATAATTAGGCAATGTAGGGTGGAGGGCTGTAGCATAATATTGGGTAATGTTAAAGCCCGTGTTTTTTGCGGTAAAAGAAGTGCCTCCGTTGTCGCTGTAAAAAATACCGCCATCGGTGGCTACTACTATTTCGGTACTGCTGCCGGGGTAATACAAAATGTTATGAATATCTGCATGAACAAAAAAACCGGTACAGCCCGAAGCCCATTGAGATATTTGTGTAAAAGCAGTGCCGTTGTCGCTGGTTTTCAGCATGTCCACTCCGCCTATTATAAATGTATTGGTGTTGTTTGGGTCTATGGCCGCTATAAGGTCGTACCATGCCTGTCCCCGGGTAAAATCAGTTTTCAAAACCCCCTGATCGCACCACTGTGGGTTGTTTACAATCACCCAGTTTACGCCTCCGTCGGCTGATCGTTGAATAGATTTTATGGCATTGTCGCTTCCAGCAATTAGTATCACCAAATTATTGGCATCGCCAGGTGCACAAGCCAATTCTATCCTGCTCCATGTGCCGGTGGCGGGGGTTGGTGTAATATCCGTCCAGGTGCCCGCTGCACCATTACTTGCGGCCGGCGATTTCCAAATTCTACCTGTATTTTGCGTAGCTGTACTACTATAACCTGTAGTGGCGTAGAGGTCTCCATTTGCAGCTATTTCCAAATCGGCTCCCCTAAAATTTAAGGCATCGGTACAACTTACACTACCCATAGGAAAAGTGCCGATGACCCTGTTCCATGTAGTGCCGCCATCGGTGGAACGCAGCACCCCGCCGCTATTACAAAAACTGGCACTGCGGCATGCAGCAAGTATCACACCGCCGGTGGTAACCACCAGATCATTTACAAATTCAAAGTCTCTTCTGGCAACAAAATCGGTACTGGCCAACTGATTCCAGGTAATGCCACCATCGGTAGATTTATAAATGCCATTACCCCTGATATTATCGGTATTGAACCAACCCTCGCCGGTACCGGCATACATAGTGTTTGGGATGGTGGGGTCCTGGGCTAAGGCACAAACCGAAAGATTAGCCAAAAAGTCATTGACCTTTGTCCATACGGGTGCTGTTTTAAAGCTGGTACATTTCCAAATGCCGCCACCTACGCCTGCTGCATAAATGGTATTTCCGGTTGCATCTCGTTTATCAATAAACATGGCACGTACCCGGCCGGCTACATTGTTAGGCCCACGCTCCTCCCAGGTAAGTGCCTGCGTACGGAACAATGTTTGAGAGCTGCTGAGTATTTGCTCAGAAAGTTGCTGCGCCCTTACCAGTCTTTCTCTCGGTACCGTGCCTATAGCCGGGTCTTTAGTCATTTCAAATTCTTGTGCCATGGCTTGGTCCATGTCGTCTTGGTATGCAGTTTCATTGGCAGGTGTAGATCTATTTTTTTGCAAAATAGGTTTCAGAAGCAATACAAAAAAAACGGCTAGTATAGCAACTAAGAGATAGCGAAAATGTTTCTTCATGATAAAAAAATATGAAAGCCAAAATAAGGATTATTGCGCATTGGAGTGGCTTTGTTTAATAAAGAAGAGATAAGGATGTTGTTTTGAGGAAATGCCTACTGTTTTACAAACGTGTTTGCCCTCTTCTACCCCTCTACTTTTTAGGTTCGTAGGTTTGCAATATTTTACTTTTGGCCTTTATGAATTTGAAGAATTTTTTCTATAAACTTACCCATTGGGAAAGCTGGCATTACCTGGCAAAGTACATTCCCATTATGCCTGTATGGGCTTATTATTGCCTTAGGGCAAGGTCGCTGTGGTTCTTTACTCCCTCTAACCCAACCATAAGTTTTGGTGGTATGGAGGGCGAAACAAAAAGCGAAATGTACCAGCAATTGCCACCCGGCAGCTATCCTGAAAGCATCTATATCAAGCCGTCTTTTTCATTGGCAGAAATTGAAAGTTTGTTATTGCAAAGTGGTATCCATTATCCTTTTGCCGCCAAGCCCGATGCCGGTATGATGGGTTTTATGTTCCGCAGTATCCATAATGTGGATGAACTTAAAGTCTATCATAAAACCATGCCCGTAACCTATATCATTCAAACCCTGGTGGCGTATCCGTTGGAAGTAAGCGTGTTTTACTATCGTTTGCCGAACCAACAAAAGGGTACCATCTCGGGATTTTTAAAAAAAGAGTTCCTGCAGGTAACAGGAGATGGGGTCTCAACCCTTCTTGAATTGATTGTGGCTTACGACCGGGTTCGTTTTAGGCTGGACGAGATGAAGGCCAAACATGCAGACAAGCTGGGGGATGTGTTGGCGGTGGGTGCCATTTATTTTTTATCATACGCCCTTAACCTTAGCCGGGGTGGAAAGCTAATAAGCCTGGCACATGAGATAGATGAAAAATTGCTGAAAGTATTTGACGGACTCAGCCACTATGCAAAGCATTTTTATTACGGCAGGTACGATATTAAATGTGCATCAATAGATGACCTTAAAAACGGGAAAAATTTCTACATATTGGAATACAACGGGTGTGGTGCCGAACCCCATCATGCTTATGGCAATGGAAAAAGTTTATGGCAGGCCTATCGCATATTTACCCACCATTGGAAGATGCTTTTCCAAATATCACAGTACAACCACCGGCATGGATTTCCACGGTGGGGCTTTAAAAAAGGCTGGGATTATTTAAAACAAGGCAAAGCCAACTACAGGCTGATAAAAAAACTGGATGCAGAAACGCAATTATAGAAGGTCATTTTCTAAGGTTACGAAAACAAACAGGCATCCATTTTGTACAATAAGGTAAACGGTAATAAAATTTTAGTACCCAACACAGGAGCATGCAGGAAGAAGCAATAACGATCATCAACAGTTTTCATTCATTTTTAGGTAATAAGGATTTTCCCTGTGTGGCAGCAAAAGATGCATTGGTAAAAGGAAATATTGAAGTAATGGTGGCCACTCATTTGGCCTGCCCCGCCGATGACAAAGCCATACTATATTTTATTTACAAGTTTACACAAGCGTACCGCAATGCCGGCAAAGGGTTTTACAGCGCAGCCGTTATTTTTAAAGGACCGGACGATATAAACGAAGCAATGTTTGATACCTTAATGTGGCAAAGGTTGCAAGCATTGCGAAGCCTTGATGCACAATATTATAAGTATGATGAACGGGTAGATGCTGATCCTTTGTCGGGCAATTTTAGTTTTAGCCTGATGGAAGAAGGGTTTTTTATTGTGGCCATGCACCCCAACAGCAACAGGCCTTCCCGGCAATTCAAATATCCGGTGCTGGTATTTAACCCCCATGCCCAGTTTGAAATGATGAAGCGTACCGCAGGTTATGAAAAGATGAAAACGATTATAAGAAAACGGGACCTTGCGTATTCAGGATCAATAAACCCCATGCTTACTAATTTTGGTGAAGCATCCGAAGCCTACCAATACAGCGGCAGGGTATATGATGCCGAATGGCAATGCCCCTTTAAAAATCAATAAATAGTATGAAAGTAATAGAGCCAAGAAGCGGCACCGCCTTTATTTTAAAAAAAGGGGAACTCCTTCGTGTAACCGATATACAAGGCGAGCAGGTTTCTGATTTTATTTGCTTCAACCTTCACGATATCGCCGAATATTTATCTAGCGGCAGAACAATGGATTATGCTGAAACCATCTTTCTTACAAAAGGCCATCTGTTTTACTCCAACCGCAGCGAGGTAATGTTTGAGATACTGGAAGATACGGTTGGCCGTCACGATTTCCTGCTGACCCCGTGCAGTGCCGACACGTTTCGCATTATTTATGGCCACGAACACCCGCACCGGGGCTGCCATGGTAATTTAACCGAAGCCCTCCAGCCATTTGGAATTGGGCCGGATGATATCCCCGTCTGTTTCAATATTTTTATGCATGTGACCGTTAATGGCGACACAGGCAGGATTGATGTACTGCCACCCAAAAGCAAAGCCGGTGACCACCTGCTTATTGAAGCCAAAATGGATTTGATTGTTGGCATGACTGCCTGCTCCGCAGAAATGTCGAACAATTATTCGTTTAAACCGATTGGGTATAGCGTGGAGGGGTAAAGAGTTATAAAAGCAGGTAGGGTTCAGTAATATGGGAAACTGATGTCTCAATGCAGGATAGTTTTTTGAAAGGTATAGGAAGCCGGCACAAATATCCACACCTCATTCCTGCGTTTAAACGAGTGCTTGTTTGTAAAAGCAGCACCTACTGTAAAAATGCTGGTTCAAACTTTCAATTGTTGTTGTGTTGTTTTGCGGCACTGCGCTGTGCCATGTTTGGTGAATAGCCGAATATTATTCTTTAAATTCATAATCGTAAGTTGAATGTTATGACAAGAATAAAGGCAAAAAAAACCGTTCCGATAAAGACAGTCTCAAAAAAAGGAATCACTCAAAAGGCAAATTGTGTTATTGCAAGTAAGGGCAAAACGGTTGCTTTTAAAGCCGATGCCAAACAAACTGCCACGTTTATACGTGCAGGCCGTGCGGCTGTTGCAAATGCCGTCCGGGCTAGTAAAGCACTCGGTCTCAGTATCACTTATATGGAAAAAGGAGTGCTTTATAGCGAACTTCCCGAATGGAACCAAAGGAGTATTAGCTACAACTTTACCTGAATCCAGAAAAGAAACTAAACCTTCTCTGCTTCTCAAAAAAGGAATGGTACTGCATGCAAAAAAATAATCGGTTACGTGTTTTTGCAGGATCAAATGGCTCGGAGTTAAAGCAACTGCGGCAGACTTGGCTGCCTTTCAAAAAACGAAAGAAGCGATTTCATTAATTGAGAAAGCTACTTCAAATGGTCATAGTATCGATATCGAGATCAATGATAATTTTATAGTTGACAAGGCGAAAGACACACATAGTTATGAGGCGTCGCTCACTGCAGCATTTATTCGCTGGCTTCTATACGAAAATAACAAGTCGTTCTCTTTTGAAACCGTGATGAGCCACCCCTCAACAATAAAAGAGATAGGGGGCCGCCAAAAGGAGAGGCTACAAGGTTTACTTATATTTTGTGTGCACAGACAATCCGGAAATCAATGTAAAAAGAGTTGCAACAAGAGTAGAAAGGGGCGGGCATTCGGTAGATATCAGTAAAATTAAATCCCGCTACCCTGTTACGCTAAAGAACTTATTTCCAGTAATCTTACCATCTGACAGCGTATAGCTGTTCGATAACTCCGCCAAACAAAAATTGGAACTAATTGCGGAAATTTTTGAAGGCGCATTACAAATAAAGTCAAACAACATTCCTCATTGGTTTATGAACCACGTAGCCGTGCACTATACAAAATTGGAATTCAATCTTGCTGCATCCCAAATCTCAAACACAGTAATGTGTGCAGCAGCGCTCTATGTGGTCTTTTGCTTGACCGTTCTCATTTGTATAATATCAACTAAAAAAGCAAATGCCATTGAAAAATAAATGTATCCTTTGGGTATCTCAAAATGAAAACCTTCGGCTAATAGAGAAACACCTATTATCATCAAAAAGCATAATGCTAATATTTTAAATGACGGATGCTTTCGAATAAATTCACTTATTGGTTTTGAAGCAATAAGCATAATTACCACAGTTACTATCACTGCTGTGTACATCACCCAAAGTTCTTGCACCATTCCTACTGCTGTAATGATAGAGTCAACAGAAAACACCAGATCCAGAATTATTACTTCCGTTAATAGTTTACCAAAATTCTTCACTTTAGGAGTGGTTGTATTTTCGCTATTAGCCAGTTCTGTTTTATGGTAAATTTCCTTTGCACTTTTATAGATCAAAAAAAGACCACCTAATATTAAAATTAATCCCTTGCCCGAAAAGGCTATTTCAAATAATGTGAATAAAGTTTGGTCTAATTTCAATATCCATGAAATAATGGCCAATAAACCAAGCCTCATGGCCATTGCCAAGCCAATACCCCAATAACGAAGTTTATTTCTTTCTGCTTCTGGCAGCTTGTCAGCCAAAATAGAAATGAAAATAATATTGTCGATACCAAGAATTACTTCCAATGCAATCAAAGAAAGTAATGGAATTATTGAGTCTATCATGTGATATCTGTTTGTAAACTTTTTTAATTTTCAAAACTTCTCAAATATAGCCGCATCATTTCACCAAACAAAATATAGGCCTATGCAGGTAAGTGGTTTCTTTGGAAACCATTAGTCTTGCCGCATTACGGCAATATGTTTTTAATAAAACTGTTAAGCGTTAGCACCTTCAGCTCCCAATATGCCTATTGGCTTATCCACGTTTGTTAATCGCTTTGGGGCGAAAGCCTCCGAAATGATACATAGCAAACAGTCCTGCCCCCCACCACTACAAAAAAAATCCCACCTCTTTCGAGATGGGATTTTTTCTATATTCCTTCCTTGTCATCCCCGCCGGGGACCGAGAGGGCTTTTAATCGTCCACTTTCACCTTACCCTTGCTCTTGGCAATGATCTCTTCTGCCACGTTATTCGGGGCAGGAGCGTAATGGCTGAATTCCATGGTGCTTACATACTCCAATGAAACGATTTTTTTTGCTATTATACTCTTGTGAGAGAACCACGATATGGCTGTATCGAATGCTTAGTTCTTCGAATTAAATACGTCTTTTTTAAAGCAATAATTACCGTAACGCTGAACAAACTGGGCCTTTTTTTCCGCTTAAAATTCATTAAATTCGCAGTCTCTAAAAATTTATGCAAAACCACCTTACACATCAGCAGTTAGAAAAACTAGGAAACACTTTGGTGTACCTGGCTCAGCATGTGGGCGACCTTTCCAAAACCAAGATCCTTAAACTCTTGTTTCTATTGGAAGAGTCGAGTGTAAAGCGGTTTGGCTATCCATTTTTTGGCCTTAATTTTCAGATATGGAAACTTGGACCGGTACTGAAAGAAGTTTACATTGACCTATCTGAAGACAGCCCTAATTTACTGGAAGGCTTTATTGAAAAAGCAGATTACGATCCACGGCAGTATATTACAAAGGCTGTATTTAGCGATGATCAGTTTAGTGACAACGACATCTACCTGCTGGAAAAAATAAGCGACTTTGCCAGGCATAAAACTGCCAGGGAACTTGTTGACTTTACCCATGAAGAAAATTCATTGTGGAGAAAGTCGGCCATTAAAAATGGCGTGTTACAAGAACTTGAATCTGCAGAAATGCATAGTACAGAATTTGTGATCGATTTTTCATTGCTTTTTGAAAATGATGAAGCCTCGAGGGAACACTACCTCGAATCGCTTGAAACACTCGAATTTATCCATCATCTTAAAGCATAGCCGTGTTTACAGAAGGCATTGTTTTATACATCTCGCCGTTTTACTTTAAGAATGGCAATACCAGCAAAAACAAGTATTTCATTGTTTTAAAAGTTTCTGCTAACCAGGTTGTTATTGCTTCTTTACCTACCCGCTCTAATAAAGCCCCGGGGCTGATGACTGTACCGCATGGATGCAATAATGACGCCGAGCGGTGTTTTAATTGCTATGCATTCCAGGCAAACCGTATAATTACAGATACCAGCTTTTCATTTCCTATCAATACTTTCGTTTACGGAAATGAGGTAGAAGATTATCAATCGACAATCCTTAATTCTACTTATCAAATTCAAGGAGTGGATTATGAAAAAATTGGAACACTAACGAGTGAAGAATATCAAGAGCTTGTTAGCTGCTTAAAGCAGAGTACTAGTATTAGAAGGGGGGTTAAAAGGTATTTGTAATTTCAAAAAAATGGCGTTTTTTGTTTCGTTTTTGCCAGTATTTATCATTCCTCAGAAAACTCATTTACAAAAGCATTGGGCTTCGCTTTTTTAACTGCAAGATCAATTTTCTGCAACAAGTAAACATAACAGTCAACAATTTTAGAAACACTCTTCCTTGTTGCAACCGCATGATTCTTTATAAATTTTACATTGCTATCTTTTAACGAAAGCGTTATTTTCTGTGCAATACAACTATTTTTTTGGTATAATTATGATGGGTTGATTTTATGACATTTTTAGTACCGAGTACAGTCCTTTCATTTGGCCTTTACTTTTTCAGATTTCTAATTAATTCATTAACCAATTGATAGACCGTTGTACATGGACAATGGGATGCAAAATCTTTTCTTCCACGATACTTTTTATGAAGGGCTAAAGCTCTTTTTATTGCTATTTTTTGATTGGCGATATGCCGCTGATAATGGCCTTCGCAAAATTCTCTCTTTTTTGCCTTGTTATGATAGCTTACCAAACCCCAATTCTTTCTCAACACATTTTTCATTTCGTTCCTTGTAATGTTGCTATCCAGATTCTCAAAGTGTAGAAAAAATCATTATTCAAATGAATCGTTTGACCATGCGACTTTCATGCCGTTAGCTTCCGCTAACAAAATAGCGTTATTAAAATCTTTTGCTTGAGTTGCTACTTCATCTGGCTTTTTATCAAAATCAAACACACACCACATTTCCCGCCCATTATATTGCTCATCCTTCATACGATCCAAAGCATATCTAACCAACTTTGTTTTTGAGGCATATCCTCCTAAAACCTTTACACAATTTGTAGGAACTGGAAAGCCTTCAAAATACAAGGGCTCCGTATTTTGACCTTCACATATTATCAAGAATGTCTTTTTTTGCGCTATCGTCATTTCCTGATATGGTGTAGAACTTTTCGCAACGCCATTCTTTCTAAGAAAATCTAGATTTGCCTGACCCTTACGCGGCTTGTTATAGTCCATTATTTCGTATTTGGCTTTTGAATAAAATCCATACTATCCAAAAAAGGCACCGCACTAAATTTGCCGTTCAAATACTCCTTTTCAAAAGAGGTATCCTTTCGCACACCCTTATACTCAATCAGTGTTCGCATTGTACTTATTCCATATTTATCTTTATCCACTAGGCAAATCTGGTCACGCCTCAAACCTGCTCGTCGCAAAAGACCTGTATCGTGAGTCACAATTAGAAGCTGAGCATTTTTTGGATTTGTAGTCCTAGCGTTAAACATCTGCAAGATTTTCAATGTTATATTAGGGTGAAGCCGAGCGTCAAACTCATCAATAACAAACATTCTTCCGGAAGTAAGTGCTTCTAATATTATGGCACTTATTGCAAAAATTTTGCCAGTACCATCAGATTCCCATTCACCAAATGGGACATTAACCTTGTCAACTAAAATTCCATTTTCGTCATATCGAGAATGAGTAGAAAACAAAGTTTTCACTACTTTGACTTCATTTGCTACTTTTGAATTCTGAGAGTTTTCTCCAAATGGATTTTTACTTTTATCTATTCCTATAACAAGCATTCGAAGATCCTCTACTCCGGTATCGGTAGCACGCATAAACGCCTTAATTGCATCGACTCTTTCTTTAGTACCCTGCTCTAAATTGTCAATTGTATAGTTAATTGCTGAGTTATCCTGAATGCCATCTACGAAAATTATGTCTTTAATATAATTTCTAATGGACATTGTAAGCTTTGTTCCATTCAAGGCAGAGGCTGTTAAAAAAAGCGAATCACTTCTAAATAGCTCATTGCTACCCTTTAATGCTTGATTTACAAAATCATTAGAAGTCTCAAAGTATTTCTCATTTAATGCTAACTTTTCAGGATGACGCATAAAATATTCATCTTCCCTTTTTCTACCCTTTTTACCAAAAAGCCACTCGTAAACAATCTTTCCCTTTAAGATTTGAAAGCCATATCTATAAATAGTAGATTCAAAAATGAAAGTACATTGAAAAAAAACTGGTTGATCATCCCAGTCTGTTATTAAACCGAATCGGTCGTTCCAAATTGATTTTGAGATTTCCTCCTCAGTTACCGAACGGGATACCATGTATGCAAAGGCCGCAAAGGCCTTTAGAAGATTGCTCTTACCGCTTCCATTTTGGCCAAATATTGCCTTAGACTTCAAAAGTCTAATATTATTTGCTGAAAAAACATTGTCTTCCTGCAAGCCGTCATCATTAGACCGTATTGGAGAAGCTTGCATACTCAACTGTTGGATGTCTCTAAAAGACTTATAATTACCTAACTGAAAATCTATTAACATGAAGTAAACATACCGCCGATTTGTGAATTTTCCACAAATAAAAGACCATGACTCTATACCACACACTTCCTTCATATCACCCCCCCCCACCACAAAAAAAATCCCACCTCTTTCGAGATGGGATTTTTTCTATATTCCTTCCTTGTCATCCCCCACCGGGGCACCGAGAGGGCTTTTAATCGTCCACTTTCACCTTACCCTTGCTCTTGGCAATGATCTCCTCAGCTACGTTATTCGGGGCAGGTGCGTAATGGCTAAACTCCATGGTGCTGCTTGCACGGCCCGATGATAACGAACGCAGTTGGGTTACATAACCAAACATTTCGCTCAACGGCACTTTGGCTTTAATAACCTGTGCATTGTTGCGGCTGTCCATACCTTCTAGCATACCACGCCTACGGTTCAAGTCACCTG
>Ga0105048_10002427_pt1 | contig 30259 bp, 29 predicted proteins | sample MAT05_FD_78382 | JGI IMG/M metagenome (GOLD analysis project Ga0105048, IMG submission 78382) | Freshwater microbial communities from Lake Fryxell liftoff mats and glacier meltwater in Antarctica - MAT-05 | ecosystem: Environmental > Aquatic > Freshwater > Ice > Liftoff microbial mat | place... | reverse complement strand
TTTACGTGAAACTCAAGTGCGACCTAGTCGGTGTTGGCGTTTTGCGCAAAGACGGTTTGCCACACACCGTCGCGTCGAACCCATACGTGTGCGTAACGATTCGAGCGGACGATCGACTTTTCAGTTCCATCTGCTTGCGGCATCCGGCCCTTCAACGTGGCGCGACCGGTGGAGATCGCCGTGTCGCCGTAGACCTCGATCTTGGTGTCGTCGCGGGGATATTCATCGACGATCATCGGGTTGGCCGCGAGTCGTTCTAACACCATCGCGCGCGTGACCTTTTCGCCACTCGGCGACACTTCCCAGAACTCGGGTGCCAGCAGATGCCCGACGTTTGCGCGGTTGGACGGATCGGAGTAAATCGAGTTCTCGAGTTCGAGAACTTCGCGAGCGTCGTCTTGCGCACTCATCGGCCAGCAATCAGGATCGGGTCACCGAGCAACTCGGGCTTGGGGGTTGCGCCCATGCCTGGTGCATCTGGGTTGCGTAGTTTGGCTATGCCGCCGTCCATGTACACACCTTCGTCATCGCGCACGATGTCTTCGATCGTGCGGGTGAACTGAGTGCCGCCGCAGTCGGGCAGCGACGCGTGATACGTGGTCGAAAAGTGGATCATCATCGTGGAGGCGAGGCGGGTTTGGATCACGTTGTCATGGCGATACCCGATTCCGGCGGCCTCGCACATGTCGAGCATCTTGCATGCTTCGAAAAGTCCACCGGTTCGCAGGATCTTGAGGTTGATCAGGTCGGCTGCATCGCGCCGAATGATTTCGGCGACGATCTGCGACGTCCCCACGCTCTCGTCGGCAATCAACGGACTCTTGATCGCGGAATGAACCAGCGCCAGATCATCGAGGCCCTTCACCGGTTGCTCGACGTAGACGTCGAACTCCTCCAGCCGAGGCAGGACGGCGATCGCTTCGTCGACGGTCCAACCCTGGTTCGGGTCGGCGACGATCACAACGTCGGGACCAGCAGCTTTGCGAATCGCGGCGATGCGGGCGATCTCGGTCTCAAGGTCGAGTTCGCCCTGGAAGCGGCCAAGCTTGACTTCGATTGTGCGGAAGCCCTCGGCGACACGCGCCGCGGTGTCTTCGCCCATTTCCTCGGGTGTGCGAATGCTGATCGAGAAGTGCATCGGCACTCCGTCGTCGTAGCTGCCACCGAGCAACTTGTAGACCGGCACGCCAGCGGCCTTGCCCATCAGGTCGTGCAGCGCAAAATCAAGACTGCCCTTCAGCAACAACTCGCGGCTGCTGCGCTCGGCGCTGATCGTGCCATCGATGCGCGCGTAGATTTCGCGCAAGCTGAATGGGTCTTGCCCGATGATCGCTGCGGCCAACGGCTTGAGTTCTTCGATGCATGCGGCGCGGTCGTTGAGCGGCAGCGGCATCAACTCGCCGTAGCCAACCAAACCATCGTCGGTGGTGACCCGCACGATCGCGTTCTGCATGGCGTCGATCACGCCGTACGAAACCAAGAACTCTTTGCCCGGTATGTAGCGCAGATCAACCGGGAATGCCTCGACACGCACGACCTTCATGACCGAAACCACCGGGTTCCCGGCGAGAACGTCGCCGGAAGATCGAACATGCCGTACACGATGCCGATTGTCTCGGGGCGAGTGGCTGCCGCAAGGTCGATTTCGTAATCGGGCATGCGCTGCAACACGCCATTGAGCGTGAGTTCGATCTGGCGCCGGGCAAGGTTCGAGCCCAAGCAGCGGTGCGCGCCGAGGCCAAACGTCATGTGTCGGTTCGGGAAGCGATCGAGTTGCAACTCGTCGGGATTTTCGAACGCCTTGGCATCGCGGTTGCCCGACGCCCACACGAGCAACAACTTTTCGCCAGCCTTGATCTGTTGCCCGCCAACGACGACATCGACCATCGCTGTTCGAGCCAACGCGAACTGCGGTGCCTCGAAGCGGAGGAATTCTTCGGTGGCGGCACCGATCAGAGTCGGGTCGTCGATCAGGCGCTGGCGTGCATCGCGATCGTTGCTGAGATGAATCAGCGCGTTCGCAATCGCTGAACCGGTGGTGTCGAAACCTCCCTGAATGGTGAGGTAGGCCATCTCTTTGACTTCGTCGTCGGTGACCGGGCGGCCGTTGACGGTGCACCCGACGAGATACGAGATCATGTCGTCGCGCGGTGACTCTCGGCGCGCTGCGATCGCCTCGTACAGGAAATCGGCGATCCATCCGAGCTTGGCGATCGCTCCTGCACGCGCAGGATTCTCTTGGCGCAGAAACACGACCTGATGCATCGGTTCGGCGATTTCCTTCCACCGCTCGACCGGCAGACCCAGCTTGTACAGCGTCGACATCGCGGGCACCGGTTCGGCGAGGTCGTGCACAAAGTCGCAACTGCCCGACTCGATGAAGTTGTCGATCGCTCCGTGGATGAACCGTTCAATGACGGGAGTCATGCGATCGACTGCGGCAGGGGCGAGCATCGGGTGCAGGATCCGCCGGAACGCCAAGAAATCGGGTGCGTCCATTTCGATCGGGATCGATCGTTGCCCTGTGTTCTTCTTGTCGGGAACTGTCAGCCCGTTTGCCGACGAGAACCGCACGTCGTCGCCGGCGACGGCCTTGATGTCGGCGTAGGAAGTGACTACCCAGAAGCCGCCGTAGTTCTCGGAGTACGCGATCGGACAGCTCTCGCGCAGTTCGCGCAGGGGAGTCCACGGGTCGGCTGCGAATGCAACCGAATGATGATCAAATGCGACGGGGCAACCAACGCGTGCATCGACAACTTCTGTCGTTGATCGTGGGGTCGTAGTCATGGCGCAACATTACCAGTCTGGACACGATCAATTCGATATGAGTACACTCAATATGCGTCTGATCGGCGCTAAGGGGGGGACGCCGTGACGGCAACGGAACAAGCGACGCGTTCGATACTGTCTCCGACGCTCACGCCGCGCCCCGACTTCCATATCACCCGCAAGCTGGTCGGTGTTCCGAAGTGGCCGCTCGCGTTGTTGACGTTGATCTACACGATCAACATCAGCGATCAGTACGTCCTGCCGGCGATGTTCCCGCTGTTGAAGCGCGAGTTCGGACTCTCCGATACTGGGCTCGGCATCCTTGCCGGTTCGTACGTCATCAGCGTGACCGTCTTTACGGTCCCATTCGGCATCATCGCCGACCGTTTCAACCGCACGCGCATCATCGCCTGGGGCACGACGGCGTGGGGCGTGACGATGATCTTCACAGGCCAGGCGAACGGCTTCGCGATGCTGCTCGTCGGCCGTATGGCATTGGGCATGTGGGACCCTTGCGACAACCCAACGTCGCAGTCGCTGCTCGCCGACTACTACCCCGTCAACCAGCGATCCAAGGTGATGGGTGTGTATCAGGTGGGGCAACTCGCCGGTTTCGTGCTGTTACCGATCGCAGGCATTATGAGCCAGGCATGGGGCTGGCGGGCGACCTTCTACTTCTTCTCGCTTCCGGCCTTCGTCGTCGCGGCCATGATGTGGCGACTCAAAGAACCGGTGCGCGGCAACCAAGATCGCAAGAACCTGCGCCTTAGCGAAGTCGTTGCTGAGCGGCCATCCGTTGAAGGTGACAGGGTTGAAGGTGACAGGGTTGAAGGTGACAGGGTTGAAGGTGACAAGGTGCTCGACGTCGCCGTTGCGGCCAAGGTCGACGTCGCCAGCGAGCGGTTTAGCTACAAGAGCCTGTTGAAGAACAAGTCGTACATGGCGATGCTCATTTCGGCCTCTGCTGGCAGCTTGTTCTTCGGTGGTATAGGGGTGTGGGCGCCGACGTTCCTCATCCGTTATCACGACCTCTCGATCGCGGCCGCAACATCCAGCATTGCGGTAGTTGCAGTCGGTGGTCTGATCGGTGTGCTCGCATCCGGCAACCTCGCCGACTTCCTGACGCAGCACAAGCATCCGTCGGCGCGCATCACCGTCGCTGGCTTTGCTCGCCTATTGGCGGTTCCTTTCTTCTTCATCGCCTTCAGCGTTCCCCAAATCTCGCTGGCTTTGCTCTCACTCGCGATTGCCGCAATGTTCCTTGTCGCTGGCATTCCGCCGACGAACGCCGCCCGCATCGACGTGCTGCACCCGAACCTGCGCGGCCGCGGGTCTTCGTTTGATGCCGTGTGTCAGGGCCTGGCTTCGGCATTCGCGCCGATCCTGTTCGGCATCCTCTCGGATACCACCGACCTACGAACAACCTTCCTCATCCTCTCTCCGCTGTCTGGCGTTGCGGGTCTCATACTGCTCACGCTTGGTCTCTCCAGCTACGGCCGCGACGCGAAAGCAGTTCGCGATCAGATTCGGCGCGAACATTTCGCCACTCTCGGATTCCCGAATGGCGCAGCGGACGACGAGATCGAGGTGATCGAGCCCGAAGACGAGCCCACGCTTTCGGAGGCGGTGAAGGCTTGGGTGCCGAGCGATGGGCCGATGTTGGAGGTCAAGTCGCTCGACTTCTCTTATGGGCCGATCCAAGTGCTGTTTGGTGTCGACCTTTTGATTCCGCAGGGCGGCTGCCACGCGCTCGTTGGGCGCAACGGTGTTGGAAAGACGACGCTGCTCTCGAATATTGGCGGGCTGCTCGATGGTCAGAGTGGCCAGATTTTCTATCGCGGCCAGGACCTCACTGGCATTCCTCCCGATCAGCGCACGAAACTCGGCATCACGCTGATGGCAGCTGGCCGGTCGACTTTCCCGTCGCTGAGTGTTCGCGACAACCTCATGTTCGGTGCGTACCCGTTCACTCACAGCACCGACCTCGCCGAAGAACGGCTGGAAGCGATCTTGGAAATCTTCGCGCCGCTCAAGGGGCGGCTTGATCAACGCGCAGGAACGCTCTCCGGCGGCGAGCAGCAGATGGTCGCGCTAGGGCGCGCCTTGGTCGCTGGCCCCGACCTACTGCTCATCGACGAGCTCAGCTTGGGCTTGGCGCCGACGATCACGAGCCAACTGCTCGACGTGCTCGACCAAGTGCTTGATTGCGGAACAACGATTCTGCTGGTCGAGCAATCGATTGGTGTCGCGTTGGCTGTTGCCGACACGGTCTTCTTCATGGACCGTGGCGTTGTCGAGCCGCTCGGGTCGGCTGACAATCTCGATGCGGGTGCACTCACACGACGACTGATCGAGGGTCGGGTATGAGCAATCGCCTGTCGTTCAAGAGAATCTGGAACCCCAAGACGCAACGCGTCGTCTTCATGGCCATCGTCACGCTCGGCCTCGCTCTGGGTTTGGTGCTCGGCGTGCGCGAGGCAAGCCAGAAGCCGGTGCTCAAGATCGGCGAACCCCGCGTGCGTGTCGAAGGCACCACGGCGACGATTCAGATCACCATCAAGAACACCTCTGCCGAGACCGCCTACTGCCCGACAGTTGGGATTGCCGCGGTCGATGGAGATGGCCTCGATCTCGCTTCCGGTGTCGCCCTCCCGGATCTGACCGACGGGCGCCTTGCGCCGCGGGCGACTGCCAACTTCATCGGGACGCTGACGGATCTGACGCAAACCGAGATCAACGAGAAACTCGACGAGTACGTCGCGTTCATTATTGACAAGAATCCGTGCTGATGGTGTCTCACTCGCTTCTTGGATTCACCATTCCGCTGATCGACTTCGACGTCCCGCTCAGCATCGTCATCATCGGGTTGATCCGTGGCCTTACGTACGCGCTGCTCGGAATCGGTATCACGCTCGTGTATCGCTCGTCGCGAGTGATCAACTTCGCGCATGGCGAGATGGGTGCACTGCCCGCGCTGTTGATCCCAATCTTCGTGATCAACCTGAGCTGGCCGTACTGGGTCGCACTTGCTCTCGCGCTGCTCGCCTCCGGAGTGCTCGGCGGTGCGTTCGAGTTCGCCATCGTGCGGCCATTGCGCAAGGCATCGCGTCTGACGGTGTTGGTCGCCACCATCGGTGCTGCGCAACTCTTGTTCTTTGCCGGTGCGCTGCTACCAAAGGGCGGCGGCGACCTCGCCGGCAAGAGTTACCCAACTCCGTTTCACGGCTCAGTCAGGATCGGCGATCTCACGCTGACTGCGGGCGATCTGACCATCCTCGTCGCCGTCCCGATCCTCACCGTCGCGCTGGCCGCATTCCTCGGCAAGAGCAAGCTCGGCAAGGCAAGTCGCGCTTCCGCCGAAAACGCAGATGCCGCTCGGCTGGCGGGCATTCCCGTCGAACGCGTCTCGTTCGCGATTTGGACAATCGCTGGTCTACTCGCAGGTATCTCGGCGATTCTGATCGGCCCCACACGGCCGTTGGGTCTGAGCCAGGCGCTTGGCCCGCTCCTCATGCTGCGTGCGCTCGCATCGTCGATGCTTGGCGGATTGCGCGGTTTCTTTGCCGTCTTCACCGCTGGTCTGGCGATTGGCGTGCTCGAGAACCTGGTGATCTGGAACTTCCCGATTGGTGGCGCGCTCGACATCGTGTTCCTCGTCGCAATCGCGGCGAGTTTCCTGCTCACGAAGGGTTTGGGCAGCATCGTCCGTGGGTCAGAGACCAGTTCCTGGTCGTTGGCCGCGGCGGTTCGCCCGCTCTCACCGCTCGTCGCGCGGGCCACGCGCGTTCGTTGGGCGCAGGTGTTGATCGCCGTCACGTTGATCGGATTGGCGGCGTACCTGCCCACCAAGGTGTCGGCATCCGAGCAGTTCTTCTACGGCGGTATAGCGCTCTTCGCGCTCTTCGGGCTTTCGCTGGTTGTGCTGACCGGCTACGCCGGTCAGGTGTCGCTCGGGCAGTTCGCGTTCGTCGCGATCGGGGCGGCGTTTGGTGGGCGGCTCTATCAGGCCGGTGTTCCACAAGGCCTCGGCTTGGTGTTGGCGACTCTGATCGGCGGCGTATTTGCTCTCATCATCGGTATTCCCGCGCTGAGGATTCGTGGCCTGTTCCTCGCTGTCATCACACTCGCGTTCTCAGTCGCAGTGGTTGGTTGGCTGCTGCAACAGGACTGGCTCAATCGACGCGGCAGCGATGGCAGTTCGTCAATGTCGATTCCGCGGCCGACGTACTTCGGCATCAGCTTCGAGTCCGAACTGCGCTACTACTGGTTTTGTCTCGGCGCTTTGGTGTTGACTGCGATCGTCGTCTATCGCCTGCGCCGTAGCGGACTTGGAAAGCGAATGATCGCTGTTCGCGACAACGAGCCATCGGCGGCCAGCGTCGGCATCTCCCCGGGTGTTACCAAGCTGACCGCTTTCATGATCTCGGGCATGATCGCCGCCTTCGGTGGTTTTCTCTACGGCGGGTTGCTCGTCAACTTCTCGGGCGACCTTGACGGCACATTCGGGGCATCGCAATCGCTGTCGCTCGTCGTGATGACGGTGTTCGGCGGAGTGACCACCATTGTTGGAGCAATCGTTGGAGCGGTGTGGGTGCAAGGCATCCCGCGCATTTTTGGCGAGTCCTGGGGTCTGTTGTCATCGGGTATCGGTGTGCTCGCCGTACTGCTCGTGCTGCCGGGCGGGCTTTCATCGCTCATCTTTCGGACTCGTGATCGATTGGTTGAGGCCGCGATTGCGAAGGGCTGGGTGAAGCCCAAGGAACCCCCCGTTCCGGAGGTCGTCGACCGCCCCGCCCGCGTGCGCGCACGAGCAGCCGATGTCGAGCCACTCGTCGCCGAAGGAGTCTGCGTCTCTTACGGTGGTGTGGTCGCGTTGCTCGACGTTTCGATCTCGGTCGGCGCCAACGAGATCGTCGGCATCATGGGGCCGAACGGCGCAGGTAAGACCACGCTGTTCGACGTTCTTTCTGGGCAGCAACGCCCGAGCTCAGGAAATGTCTTTCTTGATGGTCACGACATCTCGAGCGCGTCTCCGCAGCGGCGAGCAAAACGGGGCCTCGGCCGATCGTTCCAGCAAGCTCGACTGTTTGAAGACATGCGCCTGCTCGACGCGATCAACATGTCGCTGGAACGCGAGACGCGCACGAATGCTGTCAGTGCCATCATCGGTACACCATGGGCGCGGCGGCACAACCGTCACCGCGACAAGACTGCGATGTCGATTCTTGGTTCGCTCGATTTGCACGACTACGCGCATCATCAGATCGGCGACCTATCGACAGGTAGTCGCCGGTTGGCCGAGCTCGCGTGTGCCTCGGCGATCGGGGCTCACGTCGTCCTGCTTGACGAGCCGACGGCGGGCCTGACGCCGCAAGAAGTCATTTCGTTCATTCGAATTGCAACACGCCTGCGCGAACAACTGGCTGTCAGCGTCGTGGTCATCGACCACGACGTTCCGATGATGCGTGAGCTCGTTGATCGGCTCTACGTGCTGGAGGCAGGCGTGTTGATCGCGCATGGGCCGCCCTCAATCCTCGACACCGACGAACGCGTCATCGCGGCGTACATGGGGTCGGCGCGCGGCGCGACGCTGTCGAAGGACGGAACGAACCGGACGGCCCCCGCCAAAGCCAATGAGTGAGTCGTTTGCGTTCGTCGACGCTCACGTCCACTTCTGGGATCACTCTGTCGCCGGCCTGCGCTGGCGTTACCTGGATGCCGACTTCGACCATCCTCGTTTGCGTGGAATGCACCGACTCGATGCACCTGCTTTCACCGAGATCGAGCTGAGTGCTCAGGCTGGTCCGTACACGCCGGACAAGATCGTGTTCGTTCAGTCGTGCGAAGAAGATCAGCCCGGTCTGGAGAGTGCATGGGTGCAATCGCTTGCCGACTCGCGCGACGCAGCTCATGCGATCATTGCGCGGGCCAGGGTCGCGGAACCCGGCTTGGCGACAGTGCTCGCCGCTAATAGCGCGCAACCTTTGTACCGCGGTGTGCGCGACATGTCGTCACCGCTCACGATCGGCAGTGCCGAATTCACCGCTGGATTTCACACGATCGCCGATACCGGGGCATCGCTGGAAGTACTGGTGCCCCACGCGAAGTACGACGCCGTGTGCGCATTGGCGGACAGTCGGCCGGACGCACAGATCGTGCTCGGCCATGCAGGGCTCGCAGAACACAACGACAGCGACTACTTCCGCGCGTGGTCGCAGAAGCTGGATGTGTTCGCGGCACGACCGAACGTAACGGTGAAGATTTCGGCGCTCGCCAGTGGGCGAGACCCCGAATGGACGGTCGCCAGCATCAAACCGTGGGTGCGGCGCTGCGTCGAAGTGTTTGGTCCCGACCGCGCCATGTTCGGCACGAACTGGCCGATCGACCGACTGTTCGGGACCTACGAACGGCTTGTCAGTGCCTACCGCGAATGCACCGACGACCTCACCGCGCGGGAACGCAATGCACTATTCGTCGACACCGCGACGCGCATCTACCAACTGAACGCGGATTGAATGGGAGCACCATGACCAACAAAGGCACGACCAGCAACGAAGCGACCCGCGTCAACAGATGGGCGGTGACTCGACTGCATAACGCTATGACGATCATCGAGGTCGACGACGCCAAGATCCTCACCGACCCGTGGTTTGTCGACAGTCGTGCGTTTGTTGGCCATTCGCCCATCGGTGTCGACCAACTCCCGCGATTCACCGCAATCATTGGTTGTCATTGGGTGAAGGACCACTGGGGTATGGCCGAGATGGAGGCGTACCCGCATAAGGACACACCGGTGTTCGTCAGTGCGCCAAACATGGAACAGTCGGCGCGCAAGGTCGGCTTCACAGACGTTGAGGTGCTCGCGTGGGGTGCCGAGCGCAAGCTCACCGACACCGTCACACTGCACTGCCTTGAGGAACACATCGGCCGCGGACGACAGACCAACAACTACGGCATCGTCGGCCCACACGCCCGCATCTTCTTCGGCGGCGAGGTGTGCGATCTCGCGGCGATTGGCCGCGTGGGTGAAGCGAACGAGCCGTTCGATGTCGCGATTGGTCCGGTCAACGGAGTTCATCTGATGGGCAGACAGTTGACAGCCACTGCGGCGCAGATGCTGGCGGCAACACGGCTGTTGCATGCACCCAAGTTGCTGCCGGTGCATGACGAACACAAACCGTTCGGGCCGCTACTGAAGATCGCCTCGTCAATCCGCGATCTCGACACCGTTGAGCACAGCGATGTCGAGATCATCGAGCTTGGCCTCGGCGAACGCTACGAACAGGCGTCGTAATGCAACTCGTCTACTTCGAAACCACACGCGCCGATCACGATCAGGACGATGTGCACGAGAAGGTCACTGCCGACATGAAGGTGCTCGCTGAATCGATTGCGGGCTTCGTCCTGTGGCGCGACGTCAATGAGGGGCTGCTCTATTGGGGAGTGGTGGTCTTCGAAACCGAAGCAGGCGCAATCGCGTGGCGCGATCATCCCGACCACGCACGAATCCATCAGCAAGCACGCGGCAAGCTGTATTCGTCATTCAAGACGCAGGCCTACGACAGCGTGCGTTCAAACAGTTACGGCTGATACTCCCGACGCGTCAGCGCGAACTTCTGCCCATCGAACATCGCTTCCCCAATCGTCACGAAGCCGCGCGTGCCGTGGAATCCAACTGAGTGCGAATTCGGTGGTTCGATACGCACCAGCGAGGTGAGCGACGTCGCTCCGGAACTCTCGATCCGGCGATCGAGTTCGTTGTACAGCGCCAACCCGAGCCCGAAGCCAGAGAAGCTCATGTCGAACACCACTCGATCGATATGCAGTCCCGGTCCTGATAGCGCGATAGCCCAACTCGCCCTCGGCGAAAGATGGCCGCACGATTCGTCGACGATCAGACAGAAACCGACAACTGAGCCTTCTGGTTCCACCGCCACCAACGCGATCCTGCTGTCGGCCAGCACGCGCCCGAGATCATCGGCCGTCATCGAGTCGACGTCGCTGAGATTCATCTGATTGATCTCGCGCGCGCGATCAAGGTCGCCGGGTGTCATCTCCCTGATCGTCAAATGGCACCGCCGCTCCGGTTGTGAGAGGACGGCGCCCTCCAGCCTTAGAGTATACTCAATACATCATCTCAAGGGGGAGAACGATGCATAAGTTCAAAGCAGTAGCTCTCGTCGCGGTGGCTGCACTCATCGCCGCTGCGTGCTCGGACAGCAATGACGAATCCACCACCGACGAAACAAGTGCCGCGCCAACCAGCCAGGATGGCAGCACTGAAACGACCGGAGCGGCCGTACCGGTGCAGGTCATCAAGATCGGCTACGCCTTTCCCGACCTTGCCGCGTTTGCGGTTCTGAACAAATCGTTCGCCATCGGCGACCCAAAGTTGCAGGCGGAGGCCGTTGTTGATGGCTGGCGCCGCGATGGGCTGCTTCCGGCGGGGATCGACATCGAACTGGTGGCTGCTCCGTACAACATCATCGAGCCTGCGGCCAAGCTTGGGGTTTGCACGTCGCTTGCACAAGACGAGCAAGTCTTTGCGGTGGTGGCCGGCATCGCTTTCACCGAGGGTGCCGAGTGTCTGGCGACTCGTTATCAGACCCCGATCATCGACACGGATGGCGCCGAGCCGTCGGCGTACGGACGCGGTGCGCCGTGGTTCTTCACACTGCGACCCGACCACGCGATGCAGTTCGTCAACTTCGGGCAATGGGCGATCGACACCGGTGAGCTGGATGGAAAGCGCGTTGGGATGTACTTCGAGACCAAGATCGCCGAAGGCGTAGACGCGATGCGCCAGTTGTTTGACGAGCAGGGCGTCAACTTGGTCTCAGTCACCGAGACATCAGGGATTGGCATCGGCGGTGCCGAAGACCCGCTGTCGATCGAGCGCTTCATCGCTGACGACGTCGAGGTCGCGCTGCCACTAGTTGGTGGCAGCAGCGCGGCCAACATGTATGGCTTCGCCAAGGGGCAGGGCTACCGTCCGGTCTGGCTCGACATGGATTATTCCGAGCACACCACCGACGTCGCGGCCAAGACCAACCCGGCCGAGCAGTACGACGGAACGCTGGCGATGACGGTGGCACGTGTGGGCGAACGCGCGAGCGGCATCGCCAACCCGGGCGCCGAAGCATGTCTTGCGAACTACGAGCGGTACGCGGCCGTCGACATCTCGCGCGAAGGCATCGAGACCGGCGAGTACAGCAGCATTCTGCGCACGTGCGACCTGTTCGCCGTTCTGCTCGCTGGCCTCACCGGTGCAGCGGACGACCTGACCAAAGAGAACTTTGTGGCTGCGCTCGAGAACGCGGGCACTATCGAACTCGTTGGTAGTGGTAACGGTTCGTTCACCGCAGACGATCACTCGTTCATCGATGAGTACCGCACCATTCAATGGGATGCGTCGTGCCCATGTTGGAAAGCTGTATCCGACTTCGTACCCATGCGGAAGTAAGGGAACGCATGGGTACGCCTGGTCGGCCCTAACCGGCAAAGATCACTACGCATGAAACTCTGTGTTGTCGGTGCTGGCGCGATAGGTGGTCTGATGGCCGCGCGCTTGAGTGCCAGTGGAAACGACGTGCACGTCGTCGCGCGCGGCGCCACCCTGACGGCCATACGAGAAAACGGGCTGACAGTCACATTCGCCGATGGGTCGCCGACAATACGAGCCGACGTCAGCGTCGCCGAGACGTTTGCCGGGTTCAACTTTGACGCCGTGATCCTTGCGGTCAAGGCCCATCAGATCGCGGCTTGGCCGACCAGGTATCAGCAATGTGCGGCCCCGACACCGTTGTTGTTCCTGTGCAGAACGGGATCCCGTGGTGGTTCTTCCAACGCTTCAGCGGACCACACGCTGGCTACAACCTGCGCACGCTCGACCCCGACGCACGCATCTCTGCGGCGATTCCGGCCGAGCGTGTCGTTGCTGGCATCGCCTATCCCGCGGCCGAGCGAACTGCCCCCAATGTCATCCACCACGTGGAAGGTGATCGGCTGCCAGTCGGCGAGCTCGATGGTTCGAAGTCCGATCGCGCAACTGCTATCGCGCAAGCATTCAGCGCTGCGGGCTTCAAGTCGCGAGTGCTGACCGACATCCGTTCCCATCTCTGGATCAAGGCCTGGGGAAATCTGGCGTTCAACCCGATCAGCGCGTTGACCGGCGCGACTCTTGGCCAGATCTGCGCCGATCCGATCACCCGCCAACTGGCGTCGGACATGATGCATGAAGCAACGGCAATCGCCGAGGCGCTCGATGTGCGCGTGTTGTTGTCCGTCGAGCAGCGGATCAATGGTGCCGAACAAGTTGGCGACCACAAGACATCGATGCTGCAGGACCGCGAAGAAGGTCGCAGTATGGAGGTTGGCCCGTTGATCGGCGCGTTCGTCGAACTCGGGCGACTCACCGGTGTGAACACGCCAGCGATCGATGCTGTCTTCGCGCTGATCAATCAACTCAACGAACGACTAGATCGAGAGCGACAGCCAGGATGAGCGACACGATTCGAGAACTGCTCGCGTTTGGCGCCGACGACGCTACGGCGTTGATTGCTCCCGAAGGTGCCAGCCTGGACTACAGCGGTTTGCGCCGCGTCGTCGCCGCGCTGGGTCGCGAGATGTCGGCCTTAGGCGTCAGCGCGAGCGATCGGGTCGCGATCTCCGTTCCCAACGGGCCGATTGCTGCGATCACCTTCTTGGCGAGCGCCTGCCACGCTGCGGCGGCGCCACTTAACCCGAAGTACCGCGAGTCGGAGTTCGAGTTCTATCTCAAAGATCTCACTCCGAAGTTGTTGATCGTGTCTGCCGATTCGGGTGACGCCGTGCTCGAGGCTGCGAAGACGGTCGGTGTCGCGGTTGCCACAATTACGGGGTCGCTGGGCGAGTTGACGCTCGGCAGGGCGTCCACTGCCGATTCGGCTGCTGGCGATGGGCCAGGGGCCAACGACGCGGGGCTCTTGCTGCACACGTCCGGTACGACGTCGCGGCCCAAGGTTGTGCCAATCAGCCAACGAAACCTGGCGCGGTCGGCAGACAACATCGCGGCCTCGTTGGCGCTGACATCCGCCGATCGATCGCTGAACGTGATGCCGCTGTTCCATATCCATGGCTTGTTGGCTGGCCTGCTCGCACCGTTGTCGGTTGGTGCCACCGTTGTGGCCACGGCTGGCTTCGATGCGTTCGCCTTCTTTAATCAGCTGTCCACGTTTGCACCGACCTATTACACGGCAGTGCCGACGATGCATCAGATGGTGATCGACAGGGGCCAGCGACATCTGGAGGCTGCTGCCGCCGCCAAACTGCGCTTCATCCGCTCGTCGTCGGCGTCGTTGCCATCGTCGGTTCTTGAGCAACTCGAGACGTTGTTCGTAGCGCCGGTCGTCGAGGCCTACGGGATGACAGAGGCGACGCACCAGATGTGTGCCAACCCTTTGCCGCCCGGAAAACGAAAGCCGCGCTCGGTTGGTTTGCCGACGGGGATCGAGCTGGCGGTGCTGGACGAGAGCGGTGTCGCGGTAGCGCCACAAGCGACAGGGCAGGTCGCCATCAAGGGTGCAACGGTTGTCGCCAGCTATCAGGACAACCCGCAGGCAACCGAGGAAGCGTTTCGTGGCGGCTGGTTCTTGACCGGCGACGAGGGCTACCTGGATGACGACGGCTACCTCTACCTCACGGGCCGGCTGAAGGAGCTGATCAACCGCGGCGGCGAGAAGATCTCGCCGCTGGAAGTTGACGAAGCGCTGCTGCGCCATGAGAGCGTTGCGCAAGCGGTGACGTTCGCTGTAGCGCACAAGAAGCTGGGCGAGGATGTTGCCGCTGGCGTCGTGTTGCACCCCGATGCACAAGTCACCGAACGCGAGTTGAAGGACTTCCTGTCGCTGACGCTCGCCGCGTTCAAAGTTCCGCGCAGCATCGTGTTCTTGGATGAACTGCCCAAGGGAGCGACTGGCAAGTTGCAGCGCATCGGACTCGCCGAGCGACTGGGTATCGGGCCGTGGTAGTTAACACACCGGTAGTTAACACACCGGTAGTGCGCTGGATTCGTTTTCACTACGACGATGCGATCGCAATCGGTTCCGTGCTTGACGGCAATGTCACGGTGCATAGCGGGAACCTCTTCGACAGTCCGCAGCCGACTGGGCAAACGCTGTCGCTTGATCAGGTCGAACTACTCACGCCAACACAGCCGAGCAAGATGGTCGGCTTGTGGAACAATTTCGCCGCCGCGGCGGCGAAGAACGATTGGGAACATCCGAGTGAGCCGTTGTGGTTCATCAAGCCTTCGTCGTGCCTCTTGCGCCCCGGCGCAACGATCGAACCGCCATCGTCGTACGACGGTCGCGTCTTCTTCGAGGGCGAGCTCGGGATTGTCATCGGAGCCGAGGCCACAAATGTCGCGCTTGACGATGTCGACCGTTTCATTTTTGGCTACACGTGTGTCAACGATGTAACCGCGTTTGGATTGCTGACCTCCGACGCGTCGTTTGCGCAGTGGAGTCGCGCGAAGAGCTTCAACACGTTCGGACCGTTTGGGCCGGTCGTCGCCACCGGCGTCGACGCAGCAACGTTGACGGTACGCACCGCGGTCGACGGACGCGAGCGGCAGAACTATCCGGTGAGCGACATGATCTTCAGCCCCGCGGAACTTGTCCATCACATTTCCAAGGACATGACCCTGTACCCCGGAGATGTCATTGCCTGTGGCACATCCACCGGTGCGCTGCCGATGCGGATCGGCAATGTCGTGGAGGTCACGATCGATGGGGTCGGAACCTTGTCCAATATCTATGGCGCCCGGCCTGGCGATGCTGGCAATTAAGTATACTCAATCCCTTTCGGGAGGGTGATCGTGCTCGTTGACGTGGGACTCAGTCGGGACAGCAATCTCAGCGGTGCCCGCACAGCGGCGCCCGCGTTCGAGCAGGCCGGCTACAACGCGATGTGGACCGCCGAGTCGGACCATGATCCATTCCTTCCGCTGGCGGTTGCAGCCGATCACACCACACGCATTGAGCTGGGCACGAGCATCGCGGTGGCATTCGCGCGCAGCCCGATGACGCTCGCCAACCTTGGCTGGGATTTGCAGGAGTTTAGTAATGGTCGCTTTCTGCTGGGCCTCGGCACGCAGATCGAAGCGCACATCACGCGCCGCTTCTCGATGCCGTGGACGCAACCGGCTAAGCGCATGCGCGAGCTCGTGCTGGCCGTACGCGCGATCTGGGACACATGGCTGAACGGAACCAAGCTTGATTTTCGTGGCGAGTTCTACAGCCACTCGTTGATGACTCCGTTCTTCACCCCGAGCAACGAGACAATCGCGAGAGTCGGTGTTCCTAAGATCTTTCTCGCCGGTGTTGGGCCACGCATGACGGAGGTTGCCGGTGAAGTGTGCGACGGCTTCATTTGCCACGGATTCAACACCGAGAGCTACTTGCGAGAAGTCACGTTGCCGTCGCTGGCGCGTGGGCGAGCGCGCGCTGGCAAGACGCTGGAGGGCTTTGAGATTGTCGGTCCTTCGTTTGTGGTTACCGGTTCGACCGACGCGGAGATCGCTGCGGCGAAAGCGAAGACTCGCCAACAGTTGGGCTTCTACGCGTCGACGCCCGCCTACCGCGGCGTGCTGGAACATCACGGATGGGCAGAGTTGGGTGTCGAACTGCACCAACGCACAGTTGCCGGCGAATGGGCCAAGCTTGGCGAAAGCATCAACGACGAGGTGCTCGAAACCTTCGCGGTCGTCGGCCACATCGACACCGTCGCCGATCGACTGCACGCGCGCTACGGCGACATCGTGTCGCGCATTCGCTTGGCGACACCTGGCGATATCGCGCCCGATCGATGGTCTGGATTGGCGGAGGCACTGCGTGCCCGCTGATTCGCCCATCAGAGATACGGTTACGCCGCTCAGAGACGTGCCTCTCAGAGACACGGTTGCGCCTTACAGCGATTTGCGGGTGCTGCAGCTCAGTGGTGGCATTGAGGTTGCGTATTGCACGAAGGTGCTCGCCGATGCAGGTGCCGACGTTGCGTTTGTGGAGCGGCCCGAGGGCCACCCGTTGCGCCAACGCACCCCACTGTTTTCCTATCTCCACTCCGGCAAGCGCAGCATCCGCGAGGAAGCTGGGGTTGTCGAACAACTCCTCGCCAACGCCGACGTGGTCGTCAGCGATGTCTTGCCAAGTGCTTGGGACGAAATCCATCGGCAACACCCGCACCTGACAGTCGCGGTGATCACGCCGTACGGACTGGCCGGGCCGTGGGCGGGCCGAGCGGCGAGCGACCTCACACTGCAGGCTGCGTCGGGGGGTATGGCGCCGCGCGGTGCAGTCGGCCAAGCACCACTCTCTGTCGGCGGCGAACCGAGTTATTGGTTCGCTGGCGCGATTGCCGCCGTCAGCATTCTTGGGACGCTGCCCCGCCAAACGAAGACCGGAATTGGCGAACTGATCGATGTCTCGATTCTCGAATCCACCCATATCGAACACGGCATGCATCCGGTGACGTTCGCCTCGATGGCGCAGCGACCGTTTCAAACGTCGCGTGGAACGCCTGTTCCGGGTATCGAGCCGACATCGGATGGCTACGTCGGCTTCTTCGTCATCACGGGCCAACAGTGGCTCGACTTCTGCGCGCTGATCGGCCAACCACAGTGGACTGAAGACGAACGACTCTTTATCGCCACGGAACGACGACTGCGTGCCGACGAGTTGCTCGGCCCGATTCGCGAATGGACGCGCAGCCAAACAACGGATGAAATCGTCGAGATCGCATCGCTGATGCGCATTCCCGTCGCTCCCATCGGCAATGGTGCGACGCTCGCCAACATCGATCAGTTCGTCGCCGAAGATTGGTTCGTGCCGAACCCTGATGGTTTCACGCAGCCGCGTCGCCCGTACCGGTTTGAGGGTGAGCGCACTGCGCTTCCGGCAAAGACGGATGCCGCCGGTGGCGGCAGTGTCGCTCACTGGTCGACCACTCGCCGGACGACCGCTCGTTGGACGACGGGGACGCGACCGATATCCGCCGGCAATGACCTGCCGTTAGCCGGTGTGCGCGTTGCCGACTTCACCGGCTTCTGGGCCGGCCCGATGGCGGGCGGCATTCTCGCTGGGCTTGGCGCCGACGTGATTCATATCGAGGGTCCGAAGAAACCCGACGGCATCCGGATGAACACGATTCGCCCGATGACCGAGGACGGCTGGTGGGAGTGGTCGCCGCTGTTTTGCGGAGCGAACACGAACAAGCGCGACCTCACTGTCGACCTGTCAACGCCAGACGGACGCGAGATTGCGTTGCGCTTGCTCGCGACGAGCGATGTGATGATCGAGAACTTTTCGCCGCGGGTTGTCGATCAACTTGGCCTTGGCCCCGAGGTCGTGCGCGCAAAGAACGCGCAGATCGTTGTGGTCCGCATGCCGGCGTTTGGTCTCAGCGGGCCTTGGCGCGACCGCGTCGGGTTCGCGCAAACGATCGAGCAAGCGGTCGGGTTGGCGTACGTCACCGGTTATCCCGGCGAAGCACCGCTAATTCCAAATGGAATGTGCGATCCGTTGGCCGGAGTGTTTGGTGCGATCGCAGCGCTTGTCGCGCTCGCCGAACGTGCTCGCACCGGCACCGGGCAGGTAGTGGAGTCAGCGATGATCGGTGCCGCGCTCAACACGGCGGCGGAACAGATCATCGATTTTTCCGCGACCGGCCGCGTGCACACCAGCCTGGGCAACGCGTCGACACTGATGCAGCAGGATGTCTTCCGCTGCTACGGCGACGATCAGTGGGTCGCGATCTCGGTTCCCGACGAGTCGGCGATGCGCACGGTTGAGGCAATCACCGGTGCGTCGTCGATGGAGACACTTGCGTCGTGGTGTGCCGAGCGCAGCCCGCAGGCAGTCACCGATGCCTTGTGGGAGCCCGGCATCCCGGCGTCGCCAGTGTTCTGGGCGCAGGAAACGATCAACAACCCGCAGCTGATTGCACGGGGCTTCTTCGAACCCGTCGCGCACCCGATTTGCGGTACCCACCCCTATACCTCGTGGCCCGGCCGCTTCAGCGTCGGCCCGACGCGCTGGAACCGGCAGCCTTCGCCGACCATGGGCCAGAACAACGCCGAGATCCTCGCCGAGCTCGGCTATGACGTCGGAGAGATTGCGGAATTCAATGAGCGCCGGGTCATCTCCGAGGGGGTTCTCACCCAGAAACACGGTTGGTGATCCTTCGTGGAGCCGGACTTGGGGCTCGGGCTCGGGTGTGGCATCGCATCCTGCGGGCAACTAGTATTGAGTGTACTGAACTAGGGTTTTGAGAGATTTAGAAAAGGGCAGGTTGCAATGGAATTCGGCTGGGACGACGAGCATTCGGGGTATCGCGCCGAACTCGTGTCGTTCCTTGACGCCGAGTTGCCTGATCACTGGCACGGTGAGACCGCGATTCTCGGGTCCCACGCCAATACGAAGTATTCGCGCCGATTTGCCGGCCTGCTCGCTGAGCGTGGTTGGCTGACTCCGCATTGGCCGGTCGACTTCGGTGGTTACGACGCTTCGCCCTGGATGCTGGCTGTGCTTGGTGAAGAGTTGTGGTCGCGCGGCGAGCCGCGCGGACCCCAATACATGAACGCCAACTGGATCGGTCCGTCAATCATGGCCAATGGCACGCCCGAGCAACAGGCGCGCTACCTACCGCCGATCTCGCGCGGCGATGTCATCTGGTGTCAAGGTTTCTCCGAGCCCGATGCCGGCACCGACTTGGCCTCGTTGCGCACTCGCGCCGAGCGCGACGGCGACGTCTACATCGTTAACGGCACGAAGATCTGGACCTCGTACGGCGATGTCGCCGAGCATTGCTATTTGCTGGTGCGCACCGATCCGGAAGCGGAGTCGCATCGCGGGATCACGGTGCTGTTGGTCGACATGCCAACGCCGGGTCTTGAGGTTTCGACGATTCCCGGCGTCGTTGGCGATCACTCATTCAACGAATTGGTGTTCACCGACGTGCGCATTCCGGTCGCCAACCGCCTTGGTGACGAGAACGAAGGCTGGACCGTTGTACGCGAGGCGCTCTCGTACGAACGCGTCGGATCGCCGCGTTGGGCGCGGGCCGCGTTCTTGCTGAACGAAACGGTGGAGACAGCGATGGCCGACGGCCGCGCAATCGACGCGGTTGCCATCGAGGCGATCGGCGTTGCGAAGGCCGCATGCGAAGCCGCCCGCGTGCTGAGTTATCGAGTGATCGATGAACGTGCCCGCAACGTTCCTCCGTCGCCGAACGGGAACTTGGCGCGCGTGGCAATGGTGCAGGCCGAGCGTCTCGTCGCCGAGGCATGCCTCGCGATTGACGCCGGACACACACTTACCTACCGGTCGCCGTCGAACTATCAATTTCGTAAGGCGCTTGCTGCTGGCATCGCGGCTGGCGCGTATGAGGTTCAGCTGAACCTCATCTCGCGGCTTCACCTCAGACTTCCAAAGGGCTGACATGGACTTCCTTCTCAACGACGATCAAAGTGCGGTGCGCGATGCGATGTCGACGCTGCTCTCGCGACACGCTGGCGTCGCGCGCCTTCGTGAACTCGGTGGCGATCAGCCGACCTACGACCACGAACTCGACCGCCAACTGGAAACAGCAGGTTTCCTCGACATTGCCGAGCCAGGCAGCACGAATCGACTCGACGCGGCGCTCGTGCAAGAGGCGATCTCGGTTGCGTTGGGAACTGTTGCCACCAGCTCTCGACTGTTGATAGCGCCCTCGTTGCCGGAGGCCATCAAAGGTCCTGTGAGTGTTGTAGCCGGTGGGCATCGCGGACCAGCTCGCTTCGCCGCCGATGCAGTCGCGCTGATCGTGATCGGCGATCGCGATGTGCGATTCGTCGGCCCATTACCCGCGCCGGTCGAGCACGTGATCTCGCGCCTCGGCTGGCCGGTTGGGCAGCTCGACGATGTTCCGCCCGCCGATGTGATGCTCGATGTCGATCCGGAAGAGGTGCGTGCCTGGGCGCGCATTGCACTCGCCATCGAACTCGTTGGCGCGATGCGGTTCGCCACCGATCTGACGGTCGGCTACGTGACCGATCGCAAGCAGTTCAACCGCTCGATTGGTTCATTCCAAGCAATTCAGCACGGGCTCGCCGAGTGCGCAGTTGCTGTCGAGGGTGCACGGTGGCTGAGCCTGGAAGCGGCTCACAACGGCACGCCCCAGGCCGCGGCCGCCGCGCTCACACATGCGATCCAAGCCACCAAGGTCGTCTTCCCGCGCACTCATCAGTACTGCGGTGCCATGGGCTTCACGCAGGAGTTCGACCTCCACTTGGCCACGATGCGCGTCGTTGCGCTGCGCGCCGAAGGGGAATCACTCGGGCGACCGGGTACGGCGTTGGCGCACCAACGCTGGGCAAAACTCAGTAGCTGAAGCGGTCGAGCAGCTGAGCCGTCGTGTGGCGGTCAGATCCGGCGGGCGATCCGGCGGGCGTACTCATCGAGCGCATCGAGCACCGCAGGTGCCGCGAATCGGCGATTGCGGCTTCCACTGCCGATCTGAGCGAGCGCTTCGATCTCGACGAGTTGCTCGATCGCGGTTGTGGCGCCGCCTGCCGACACGTTGAGTTCCGCCGCCAACAGGCGAGCGTCTACCACGCCGTGTCGGATGACTGCGTCCAGAGCGCGCCAGACGACTGCTTGCGGGCGCGCGTGGAGCTCTGTTTGCCATTGCTGCTGGATGTCTTGCATCGTTCGGAGCAAATCGCGGCCGGAGTGAACGGCGAAGATGCTCGCTTCGGCGAATTGTTCGATGATTGGGACCGGGTGGCCGCCCCGGTACGAGTCGAGCGCTGCGATGTAGCCGTCGACGTTTCTCAGCAGACCAGCAGAGACCGGCAATGTGACTTGGCGAGTCAGTCTTTTGCCACGCAGCATGGCGTGAGCGAGGGCTCGACCCGTACGGCCGTTGCCGTCGGGAAACGGATGGATGGTCTCGAACTGGGCGTGGACGATTGCGACCTGCACGAGGACGGACATGTCATCTCGGGCGATGAAGTGGACTAGGTCCGTCATGGCGTCGGGCACCATCTCGTATGGCGGGGGGACAAACGACGCAGTGTGCGGTCCGTAGCTGCTGGTTCCGATCCACACTGGTTCTTGGCGCCATCGCCCGACGATCTTCGGTGCCGATTCCGACATCAATGCCCGGTGCATGTCAATGACGGCGGCTTCGTCAAGGCGGTCAGCGAGTTCGACTGCGGCGAGCATCGCCCGACTGTTGGCGACGATCAGCGACGCGTTGGTGCGGTCACTGTCTCCTAGTTCGGCCATGGCGATGGCTTTCGCCGATGCAGTCAGGTGCTCGATCTGAGATGACGCCGCCGATTCCGAGCGGAGCAGCACCGATGCGAGTGGGGCGATCTCGCCGTCAATCTCGCTGTCGAAGCGGGCCACCTCGGCCGCGGCCTCCTCCACGAGGGCTTGCACCGCAGCCGGCACGGCAACCGTCCGGGTGGCTATGTGTGGAACGAGAGCAGCCTGATAGGTGCCGGCGTAGTCCATGCGACGTGAACGGGGGATCCGATCGCGGTCGCCTTCCCACACCATTTCGACGTGGCCGACGGCGGGCCACCCGGCGTCGGGAGTCTGGGAGGAATGCGGAACCTCGGGCATCGACGGATCATATCGCAAGTTTTGACTAAACTAACGATATGTGATCGCATATTGCAAGTTATCTACAAACTTGGGATACGGGTGCACCGAGCCAACGACTAGGCGAGACAACGACTAGGCGAGCCAACGACTAGTGGTTGAACCGTTCGCCCGATGCGAGCGGGGTCACCTCGAGATCGCCGAGTTCGAGATTGTCGAGGTCGGCTGCGCTCGACGTGATGGTGACGAGTCCTTCGTACGGCATGTGACCGTCGTGAATCGGAATTAGTCGTGTGGCGCCGATGATCTGCGCAACGCGTGCCATCTCGGCGGCGGTCGTGACCAGTTGGCGGCCTTTGAAGAGCACACCGTTGACCGGGCCGATTGCGCAGTCGAACGCATCGGCCGTCTGCGCGTAGTTCTCCAACGCGTCGACCGCGAGCACCTCGCCACCGAAGAAGATTCGTGCGCCTGGCGAGTTGATCGCATAGTTGTTGGTGCCCATCCCGTCGGCGGCCACGTGCTCGGGGACGACTTCGAGTTCGACCGTGTCGGTGAGCTGTCGGCGTTCACCCCACGCCAAAGTCTCGACATGGCGAAACCCAACTGCTCGAGCGCTATCGGCCATGCTCTCGTCGGCGACATAGACGGCCGTCGTGTCGCGATGCGGGTAGTCCGCCAGCAGATCGATCTCCCAGTGGTCCTGAGCCCAGTGGCTACCGATGATGGCGGTCAGCCGCGGCAATTGGCTGGGACTCAGCGCGGCGACATCGGAGATACCGCGACTGCGACCGAAGAACGGATCGGTCAGCACCACTGCGTCGTCGACCTCAATCAGCACGCTGGCATTGCCCAGGTTGGTAACTGCCCAGCTATTTGTCATACCTCTATACCTATCTGACTGTCGTTTATACCTATCTGTCTGTCGTTCTGCATGTCCTTCTGTCTGTGAGCCGACCATGATCAACGCGCGCGCCGGGATGCATTCCATTTAGAGTGTACTGAATGGAACTAGATGGTCGTGTCGTGATTGTTACTGGTGCTGGTCGCGGGCTTGGCCGCGAGCATGCACTGTTGATGGCATCCGAGGGTGCTCGGGTAGTGGTCAACGACCTTGGTGGCGACTCCGTCGGCTCGGGCAACGACCTGACCCCGGCGCAGGAGACAGTCGAAGCGATTCGCGCCGCGGGCGGAACTGCGATCGTCAACGGCGACGACGTTGCCGATTGGGACGGCGCCAAGCGAATGGTGTCGGCTGCAATCAGCGAGTTCGGCGACCTGCATGTGTTGGTCAACAACGCCGGAATCCTGCGCGACCGCATGTTGGCCAACATGAGCGAGGAAGAGTTCGACTCGGTGGTGCGCGTACACCTGCGCGGTCATTTCTGTCCGACACGCCACGCCGCAGAATTTTGGCGCGACCAGTCGAAGGCGGGCATCACCGTCGATCGTTCGCTGATCAACACGTCGTCGACGTCCGGACTGCTCGGCAACGTTGGCCAGGGCAACTACGGCTCTGCCAAGGCGGCAATCGCGTCGATGACGATCATCGCCAACATCGAGATGCGTAAGTACGGAGTACGCGCCAATGCCATTGCTCCCGCGGCCCGCACACGACTGACAGCGACAACGGCCTCAACCCCGACTCCGGGGTCATTCGATGCGGGCGATCCAGCAAACGTTTCACCGATGGTCGCGTACCTCGCCGCGGCCGACTGCCCACTCAACGGACAGGTGTATTTCGTGCACGGCGGCCGCATTCAGTTGATGCAGCCGTGGTCAATGAGTCATCAGATCAAGGCCGACAGGCGCTGGACGATTGCCGAGCTCCGCGGCGCAACAGAGAAGTTCGCGGAAACCAGCTTCCCGACGATTGAGGCCCTGAGCCAGTAACTCCCTGGCCGGAGCGCGTGATGGTTACGCGACGAAGCGCGTGAAGTGAATCGGCGGCAAGTTCGCCGACGGGCAATCGACGTGGCGACGCAAGTTGGCCGTGAACGAAACCGTCGGCATCCGGGAAGGCTAATCCCGGTGTCACCTATGGGGCCGGCGACCAACGTCAGTTCGTTAATGGCTACCACCATCCCCAGTTCCACCTCGACCTCCACCGACAGCTTTCGCCAGTGGCGTAACTGTGTGCTTGAACGCATGCGGGTGTTGGTCGTCGCTGGCATCACTGTCGGGGTGCTCGTCGCCGGCATCGGCAGCCGGCTGGCCATGTTGCTCTTGCGGGTCACCTCGTCCGACCGCGTGATCGGGCTGCAAAGCGACGACGACTTCACCATCGGGAGGACAACCCTCGCGGGCAGCTACAACCTCGTCGTGCTCGGTGCGTTCGTCGGCATCATCGGGGTCGGCGTCTACCGGCTGGTCGGCCCGTGGTTGATCGGCCCGCTGTGGCTTCGACGGTTGACCCTCGGTGTTGGTGCCGGGATCGTTGCTGGCTCGATGCTGGTGCACTCAGACGGTGTCGACTTCACCGTGCTCAAGCCGACCTGGCTGGCAATTGGGCTGTTCGTCGCCTTGCCCGCATTGTTCGGAGCTTCGATCGGCTGGGTGGTTGACGCGGTGCAGCGACCCGACTCGTGGACGGCACGCGGTCGGCGGAAATGGGTGCTGCCCGTGATTGCAGTTGCGGTCGTTCCGGTAGCAGCGATCCCTTTGGCGTTCGCTCTCGTACCGGTCGGCATTTGGGCGATGTCACGCGATGTCGACTTCTCCGCTGAGATCAAGTCCGTCCGGTGGTTGCCAAACGCGGGGCGCGCAGTGTGGATACTGATCGTGGTGCTCGGGCTCGTCTCGTTGCTCAACGACGTCACGGCCATCATCTGAGGTCGCCTAACATCGCAGCCAATGACCAAGCCCGTCGTCTTTGGCGTTGACCAGAGCGATACCGCCCGCCGGGCGTCTTTTCGTGCAGGGAATCTCGCGCGTGCTAGGTGCGATTGGCCTGGATGTTGCGCGTCAGGCCCCGTGCGATGTGCTGATCAGCGACACGTCTGATTGAACGACGGAGGGCGCAATCGACCCGGACTTGGTGGTCGACGGCGCCCTACTACGCCGAGCGTTACTGATTGAAGTTGCTGTTGAGGCGTGAGGTCAGTCCGTCGAGAACGGCGGATAGACGTCGGTTAGCAACATCACGTAGGCGTTGAGGCGCACCCCAACTCGCATTCCCTTCAACACCCAGTCGCGAAGCGCGGCTGGCCACTTGCCGGTGAAGAGCACTGCGAAGAACCCGACCAGGATGGAGAGGGCCGAGACGATGTAGATGAGGAACGTGAACACGATGACGGGGATCGCCAACAGCAGTCGGAACGCACACGTGAGGCGATTGCGACCTTCCAGGGTCGGCTCCAAGTTCACCTGTACTGGAAAGCCACCTGGGTCCGCCGGGGTGGACGAGAACTCGAATGGCGGGAACTTGTCGTGCAGGAAAGCGGCGTATGCGACTGTTCGGCTCTGATAACGGATTGACATGCAGATGATGTCGGCGAGTCCGGCGGGCATCTTGCCCGTGAACAGGATTGCGAACCAGCCGATGAAGGCGCACGTTTGGGCCAACGCGTTCAGTGCATAACTGATGATCAGGTGCGGAATCGCCATGAACATCTGCCCGATCGGGCGCCAGTTGGCAATCTTGTCCGGAGTCTGAACCTCGATTGTTGCGGGATAAGCCATGCAATGTCTCCTGAGTATTCGCCGGTCGCGAGTCGACCAGAGCGATCAACGCGGAGCGTACACCGCAGGTATGACCTGCTCGATGAACCGGTGCACCGGCTCGAGCGACTTCGGATGCCCGAAGTCGAGTACGAAATGTTGCACGCCGAGGTCCGCTTTGTGTTGCAACATCTCGACCCACTGCTCGGCGTCGGCGTCGGTTTCTGGCAGCGCGCGCTCAACTGTCGTGGTTACCTCGATGTCGGCGGGGTTGCGGCCTGCACGCTCGGCTGAGGCGTGCACTATGCCCAGCCGACGGGTCCACACTTCATCGTCGCGGAAAGAACCGTTCCACATATCGGCGAGACGACCGACCATCGGCAGCCCTACCTTCTCGCCCGAGCTGCCGATGCAGATACGGGGCACTGGGTCGGGCAGCGGCGGTGCGCTCGCGCCATCGATGCGGAAGTGGCGGCCTTCGAACGACGGCTCGTCTTGCGTCCACATCAACCGACAGATGCTGATCACTTCTTCTAACTGTTCGAAGCGGACCTTGGTGCTCGGGAAGGCGTAGCCGTAGGCGCGGTATTCGTCGTCGCGCCAGCCGGCACCGATGCCGAGTGTGAACCGCCCTCCGGAGAGCACCTGCAACGTCGCCGCCATCTTTGCCGTCAGCGCTGGTGGGCGATAGCCATGGCCGAGCACGTGATGACACAACTGCACGTTCGGGTATCGCGCCGCGAGCCAGGTCAGCGTCGTCCAACCTTCCAAGAATGGATCGGTCTTGAATTCGAACCCGTAGAAGTGATCGGCAATCCACAGCGAATCAAAGTGCGCCATCGCGGTCGGCAAGATGTGTTCGTCTTGATACACGACGATTGGTTGTTGGTCGCTCCAGCGGTTGCCGATCACCGGCGACAACCAGCCGAACTTGATCTTGCCGGTCATGCCGACTCGAGACTCACCACGCGGCCGGTGATGCGTGCTTCGTTGTCACCTTCGAACTTGGCGCCTTTGGCTGGACCAGTCGCGTCGGGAATCCAGCGGGCACCCGTGCACTCGGGGCTCCACTCGCCCATGCGCGTGACATCGGTGAGTGCACCCCACACAGCTTGTGGCGATGCCTTGATCTCGATCGTTGCTGTGCCGGTTCTCATTTGCCGAGTCTCATTTGCTGGTCGCTTTCATTAGGTTGTCGATTTCTTCGATGTGCAGGTCGGCGAGGCGCCACACGTCGGGCACCAGTTCACCAGCGGCGATGATGCCGAACTCCAGCCGATCAAGGTAGCTGTGTACCGTGATGTTGAGCCCCATTCCATCAGTCACGATCGAGACGGGGATGTACGACTGCATGCGCGCCCCGCCGAAGTACAGCGGTTGCCGTGGGCCGGGCACGTTCGAGATCGTCAGGTTGGTGGGCAGGTTGATGCGCCCTGCCATGCGCGCCATCAAACGCAGCGCTGCTGTGGCGACGACGGGTGAAGCAGTTTGCGCAACGTCGCTGAGTGTGTCGGCCGGTACTAGATCAAACTGACGCTTCGCTGCCACCATTGCGTCGCGGCACAATGCGACGCGCTCCAAAGGGTCGGAGCAGTTCGTCGGCAGTTCGGCGACGATGCTCGACACCCTGTTGGTCCACGGATCGGCTTCGGTTCCGGTGCGAATCGACACGGGTACCATTGCGCGCAATGGCTTATTGGGCAGCGCGTCGTGTTCGATCAGGTACTGGCGTAACGCGCCAGCACAGATCGCCATCACCACGTCGTTGACGGTGCCACCAGTCGCGTTCTTCAACGCCTTGATGTTGTCCAACGAGGTACCGCGCATCGCGAAGCGCCGTTGGGCGGTGATCGGTTTGTTCCACGGAGTATTGGGCGCGGGAGTGATTGGTAACTGGATTCGCCGCTCGTTGTCCGTCTCCTCGGCGGCCCCGATGCCCGCCATGCTCTTGATCAGGTCGCGCGCTTGCGATGCCATGCGACTCATGCTCGTTAACCCGAATGCGCCAGCCACGTTGCGTACCAGGCGCAGCTGCGCGCGCATGCCCTTGACCGGGTTTAGTGCGAGATGACGCAGCGTTTGTTGCAACAATTCGCCTTGGCTAGGTGCCTGCTCGCCACTCCACTCGATTGCCTCGGGAGTTGGCGTGTCGGCCGCAGTGTCCAGCAACATACTGAGCAGAATCACGCCGGCCGCGCCGTCGATGGTCGCGTGATGCGTCTTGGTGAGCATTGCCCAGCGGTCGTCGGCAAGACCTTCGATCACGTACACCTCCCATAACGGGCGAGAGCGATCCATCGGGCGACCAACGATGTCGGCCACCTCGTCGGCCAGTTGCTGAATGTCGCCGGTTGGCGTCAGCGTGAGATGGCGAATGTGGAAGTCAAGGTCGAAGTCAGCATCGTCGATCCAGTACGGATGATCCAGCTGGAATGGCACCTCCACCAACTTGCGGCGCATTGGTTCGGCGAGGCCGATCATGGCGCCGAAGCGGTCGCGCGCGGCCTGCAACGGATCGAAGTCCGCCGACGGTCGCTCGTAGATGCCCAGCCCGCTCACGTGACCGAACGTGGTCGCCGTTTCCATATAGAGGAAGCTGGCGTCGAGACCGCTGAGCTGTTTCATTTCACCTCGCTGCGCAGGTTTAGCCGTCGGTCTGCGACCGTACCAGTACGTACGAGCGAGCTGATCAAATCGCCATGACCGTGACTAGGTCGGCTGCTGCCTTGGCGAGGCGGGAATCGGTCGTAACGAGCGGTGCTCGAAGATCATCGGCGAGAGCCACGTAGGTCGCGTCGTATGGCGACAGGTTGTGCCGCCACGTCCACATACGTTCTGCGTATGGCCAGGTCGGCAGATACTCGATCGGCGCCTGTCTCAGCGCCAGGGCGAGTCGATCTGCTTCCGGTCGCGCCAGTTTGCGCGCTGTGGTCATCCGCTTCAAGAACGACATCACCTCCGAGATGAGCAGGTCGGGAGCGAATAGGTCGTCGTCGAACAACGGCAGCAAGGCGGCGCGCCGCGTCGTGTCGGTCAGAACGTCGATCATCGCCGACGCATCGACGACCTTCACCTTCGCGCGCGCTCGTCGCGGATCGCGTCGGTGATCTCGGCGCGGCTGAACTCGTGATGTGGAAGCGATGAAACGGTGTTCAGCCATTGCCGTCGACTCGGCATCCGCAGATCGCGCCGAATCAACTCAAGGACGTAGTCGCTGATGGTGAGACCGGCGGCCCCGGCTCGTGCGCGGAGCTGGTCGTGGATCTCGGCTTTGAGATTCTTGACCTGCACGTTGCTCACCTTGTCAGTGTAGCATGCCATCAGCATGCTCGATACATGCGAATCGAAAGGCTCTTTCAGCGGGCAGGATGTTCCACCTGTGAGCAGCATCGTTGTTTCCGAACTTGAATACGCGCCACCTGCTTCGGACTCTTTGTTCTTCGACGTCGGCTTCGGCGTCGCCCCCGGCGAAGTGGCGGCGCTCGTTGGTGCCAACGGCGTCGGCAAAAGCACGATCCTGCGCATTCTCTGCGGCGAACTCGATGCCGACGAAGGCGAGTTCGCTCTCGGCGGCACCGTGCTGCGGATGACGCAAGACGTGGGCATGTCGCGTCCGAGCGACACGCTGCGCGACTTGCTCATCGAGGTTGCACCCTCCGCATTGCGCGAAGCCGGCCGCGCGATGGTTGCTAGCGAGAAGGCAATGCTCGCTGGCACGGACAGCGGGATGGACTACGCCGAACACCTCACGCATTGGGGTGACCTCGGCGGATACGAACTGGAGATGCAATGGGCCGCCGCGGCTCGTCGCAGCGTGAAGACTCCGGTCGAGGATTTTGCAACGCGACTAGTGAGCGAGTTGTCCGGTGGTGAACGCAAGCGACTAGTGCTCGATCTGCTGTTGAACTCGAACGCCGACATTCTGTTGCTCGACGAACCCGACAACTATCTCGACATTCCAACGCGGGTATGGCTTGAGGCGCAGATCAAGGCGTGCAAAAGCACGATCCTGATGGTCAGCCACGACCGCACGATGCTCGAAAGCGTTGTCACCAAGGTGATCGTCATCGAAGGTGCCGGAGCGTGGGTGCATGGCGGTTCGTATGCGACGTTCCCCGAAGCCCGCGCTCGCCGCCAGGAGTTACTCGGCGACGCGTTGAAGCGATGGAACGACGAAGAGCGTCGCCTCTTCCGACACATGAAGA